>Ga0307479_10000922_pt1 | contig 26486 bp, 18 predicted proteins | sample atmos_gasesECM4C_FD_203743 | JGI IMG/M metagenome (GOLD analysis project Ga0307479, IMG submission 203743) | Hardwood forest soil microbial communities from Morgan-Monroe State Forest, Indiana, United States - atmos_gasesECM4C_515 | ecosystem: Environmental > Terrestrial > Soil > Temperate... | reverse complement strand
TTTTGCAGGGTGAAAGGCTTTTGCAGGAAGGCTTTGGGAGTGGCTGGATCGGACGGGGCGCCGACTGCGTCTTCGGCGTAGCCGGAGAGATAGAGGACTTTGGCGGTGGGGCGTGCAGGGAGAAGTTGCTGAATTAGATCGTGGCCGTTCAGGCCGGGCATGACAACGTCAGTGATGACGAGATGAATGGGATCGGGATGGCTGGCGGAAATGGCGAGAGCGGCATTGCCGTTGGCGGCCTCGAGGACGCGATAGCCGCGGGCTTCGAGGGTCTCGCGGACGAGCTGGCGCACGGATTCTTCGTCTTCGACCAGGAGAATGGTTTCAGATCCGCCGGCGGCGGCGAGTGTCGACGGAGTGACGCCGCGAGCTTCGGTGGGCTCGTCGACGCGAGGGAAATAAATGGTGAAGACGGTGCCGCGGCCGAGTTCACTTTGGACGAAGACGTATCCGCCGCTTTGTTTGATGATGCCATAGACGGTGGAGAGTCCGAGGCCGGTGCCTTTGCCCTTCTCTTTGGTGGTGAAGAAGGGCTCGAAGATGCGGGCTTGAGTTTCGCGATCCATGCCCTGGCCGCTGTCGGAGACGGAAATCATGACGTAGGGGCCTTGCTTGATGAAAGTGTTTTCGGGACGGTAGGAATCGTCAAGGGTGACGCTGGCGGTGCGAATGCAGATTTTGCCACCGTTGGGCATGGCGTCTTTGGCGTTGACCACGAGATTCATGATGACTTGTTCGAGCTGGCCGGCATCGGCGCGAGTGCAGCCGACGGCGGGAGAGAGATTGGTGGAGAGTTCGATATTTTCGCCGATGAGTGGGCGCAGGAGGCGTTCCATGTCTTCGACGATGGCGTTGACGTCGATGACCTTGAGTTCCAGAAGCTGCTTGCGGCTGAAGGCGAGAAGCTGGCGCGTAAGAGTGGTAGCGCGATCGGAAGCTTGCTGGATGGCTTCGACCTTCGAGTGCAAAGGATGACCAATTGTGAGCTGGTCGAGAAGAACCTCGGTGTACCCGCTGACGACCATGAGGAGATTGTTGAAGTCGTGGGCGATACCGCCAGCGAGTCGGCCGACGGCCTCCATTTTCTGGGACTGGCGGAATTGGTCTTCGAGCACGCGGCGCTCGGTGATGTCTTCGGCGATGGCTTCGAGGACGTCGGCAGGCTGGTCTTCGCTGGCTACGGCACGGCCACTGATGCGGACGGTGATGGCTGCGCCGTCTTTGCGCTTCCAGCGAACTTCAAAGCCATCCATACGACCGGTGCGACGGAATTCGTCCACCAGGCGCGCGTATTCGCCGGCATCGAGGAAGACATCTTTTTGCGGATTGAGCGCGAGAACTTCGAGGGCGGAGTTATAGCCCAGCATTCCGATCAGGGCGGGATTGACGTCGAGAAATTGTCCTTCGAGGCTGGAGCGATAAATTCCGTAGACTGCCGTCTGCACCAGCGAGCGGTAGCGAACTTCGGAGCGGCGCAGAGCTTGCTCGTTGCGTTTGTGGTCGATGGCGGCGGCCAACTGCTGCGAGATTAAAGTGAGGACCTCTTTATCGCGGTCGCGGAGGACTGCATTCTCCGAATGGCTTTTTAGGACGAGCGCGCCAAAGACGTGATGATTGACCTTCAGCGGAACGCCCAGCCAGTGACAGGGAGCGGGGCCGGCGAGTTCGATTTCACCCCGTTTGCGTAGTTGTTGCAGGAGTTGCGGGGTAACCAGCAGCGGCTCGCCGGAGCGGATGACATATTCGATGAGGCCGCGCGCCGCCTTGGCGGGGGCGGGAGCGGATTCCTGCTCGTCGACCCAGTAGGGAAAGCTGATCAGTTGCGACTCGGGATCGTGAAGAGCGATGGAGAAATTGCGAGCCGACATGAGTTCATCGACGATGCCGTGAATGGCAGCGAAGAACTGCTGGAGGTCTTGAGTGGCGCTGGCTTTTTCTGCGATGCGATAAAGAGCGGAGCTGAGAACCTCGGCACGCTTGCGATCGGAAATGTCGCGGTAGAGGACATAGAAAGCGACGCTGCGGCCATTGACGGTCAGCGGAGCGGTGGTGACGGAAACATCGAGCAGGGTGCCGTCGCGGTGGCGGCGCTGGGTCTCGAGCGTAAGCTGTTCGCCACGTTGCAGGCATTGGGCGATCCAGTGGGCCTCGGCGGCGCGATCGGGAGGAAGGATCAGGGGATCGACGGGCTTCCCCAGGATCTGCGTTGTCGAATAGCCAAACATGCGCGCGAATTCGCGATTGACGCACTGGGCGCTGGATGCAGAGTCGACGATGAGAAGGGCGTCGGGAGAATTCTCAAAGAGTTGTTCGAGCAGTTGGCGGCGAAGGTCGAGGGTATCTTCCTGGTTGGTGACGCTGGGATTGGCTTCAGTCGGATTCCACGACAGAGAAGATGGGTGTACGGCGGCAGCAATCCCGGGTGGAATAAACGAGGGCGACGCTCCGCACTCGAGCGCGTGGCGCAACGTCTTGGCGCGCAGAAGTTCCCTAGACTGCGCTGACCGGGTGACACGACCACCCATTAGAAGCTCCCCCTCTGAAGCCCAGCAAAAGGATGGTAGAACCGCAGGTGGTGTACTCGAAAGTTACTGAGGTAATTGAAGAGGAATTCTGCGATTGAGTAATTTTGTGATTTTGCGATTGAGCAAGCGGAATCGCAGTGCGATCTTCAATCGCTAAATCGCGCAATCGCACAATTCGGGGCTACGGCGTGACTTCGTAAACGATACCGGCTCCGTTGGCGCCGCCGAGAGAAGTTGTGCCGTAGAGATTGCCCGCCGAGTCAAAGATCAAGCCGCCCAAGGGTTGATAGCCGTCCTTTCCGCTGGCAGTGAACGCATGAAGAAGAGTTTCGTGCCAGCCACCCGCGCTGGGAGATAACTCAAACACGGTTCCGCAACCGCCAAAGCAGGCTCCTGTATTGCCGCCGAGTTGGGTGGTGCCAAATAGATTTCCGGCCGCATCCATGAGGAGGGCTCCAGCGGGATTCGCGCCGTTCTGCCCGCCTCCGAAGGTCTGGAGGTTGGTGATTTTCCAACCCGGAGCTTGCGGGGACAACTGGAAGACTGTTCCGCAGCCATGGAGGTTACAGCGGCTGAGATCGCCAGCCGCGTAGGTGGTTCCATAGAGATTTCCGGCAGAGTCGCGGATGAGGCCAGTTATGGGATTGGAGCCATCCAGGCCGCCGGTGAAAGTATGGAGCACGGTTTCTTTCCAGCCTCCCCCGGACAGTGGCGAGAGTTCAAAGGCGACGCCACAGCCGCCGCCGGAGCAAACGTGAACATCGCCTCCGTCGGCGGTGGTGCCATAGAGATTGCCGGACGAATCTAGAAGGAGAGGGGATAGGGGGTAAGATCCATCGGCGTGGCCGCTGAAAGTATGGAGCACGGTTTCTTTCCAGCCGGCAGAAGAAGGCGAGAGTTTGAAGACCACACCGCAGCCACTGCTGGCACAATCCAGGTTGCCACCTAATTCAGTGGTGCCATAGAGATTGCCGGACGAATCGAGAATCAAGCCGGCTTGAGGCGAGTCGCCATCGGCGCCACCGAAAGAGTGAAGGACGGTTTCCTTCCAACCGCCGCCGGAAAGTGGGGATAGCTCAAAGGCGACACCGCAGCAATGTCCGCCTGCTTCGGTTGTGCCGTATAGATTTCCGGCCGCATCGGAAATGAGGCCGGCTCGGGGATTCGCGCCGTCTTGGGTGTGGAAAAAATCAATAAGTACAGTTTGGTTCCAGTCTGCGCCCGAGGGCGACAGTTCAAAGACAGTACCTTGCCCAGACCTGACGGAGTTGGTGGCGCCATAGAGGTTGCCCGCCGAATCAAAGATCAGGGAGCCCACGGGATTTTGGCCGCTGCTCGGAACAAAGCTGTAGAGCACCTTCTCCGTTTGGGTAAGGGCTGGGGTTGCCAAGGTCAGAATGATCGCAGGCGCAGCGAGGGCAAAATTCGCGGCACGGAAAAGTCTTTGGGCGAGGAGCGAAGGGGTGAGTTTCATGGATGGCTCCGGATCGAGGGGAGGGACGCGCCACCGTAGCTTACATTGCGCGATCTGGCGGCGCAAGATGCAAAGGCGGCGTCATTGCCTCCCGAACATTAAGTTACGGAGTATATTCGAACACCACTCCCAAGTCGGCGGATCCGCCGGAGGTGGTCGTACCATAAACGTTCCCCGCGCTGTCAACGGCCAGGGGTCCCTGCGGTAACTCGCCAATGGGAGTATTGAAGTTAGTCAAGACGCTCTCGGTCCAGTTTGTATCTGCCGTCAACTCGAAAAGCACGCCAAGTCCGACTCCGCCACTATTGGTGGTTCCATACAGATTGCCGCCGTTTTCTAAGATCGCTCTGGGATTGAGCCCGTTTTGACCGTCAAAATCGTGCAGAACCAACTCCACCCAGTGTCCGCCGGCCTGGGGAGTCAGCTGGAACGCCAGCCCGTACCCTCTGCCACTTCCTGCAGCGACCCCGTAAAGAGTTCCATTACCGGCAAACGTCAACATTGCCGGACTCGAGCCATCGACGCCACCCGAGAAACTGTGCAGAATCGTATCCTTCCAGCCACTGCCCTGAGGGGAAAGCTGGAAGGCAACGCCATAACCACTCGCACCGCAGGCAACGCCACCAATCTGTGTGGTGCCATAAATATTGCCGCTCGGATCCGACACAACGCCGTTGGGAACACCGCCGTCCTGGCAACCACCGAAGGTATGCACCAAGGTTTCCTTCCAAGGGCCACTGGGCGATGCGGCCAGTTTGAAAACAACTCCCTGGTTACTCGTACCGCCGTACCATGTGCTTCCATAGAGATTGCCCGCCTGGTCCAATACCAGTGGCCCGGCCGGAGTGCTGCCATCTTTCCCCCCGGCGAAAGTGTGCAGCAGAGTAAATTTCCAGGAGCCATTGGCGTTGGGAGAGAGCCGGAAGGCCGTGCCTAGACCGGTTCCGACACCGTAGAATTTTCCGTAAGTTGTGCCGTAAAGACTTCCCGCCCCGTCGAGAACCAACGAGCTAAAGGGATGACTTCCATCCGCCTGACCCGTGAAGTTATAGAGTTCGCTGTAAGTCCAGGTTCCGTTACCAGCGGGGGCCAGCTTGAAGATTACGCCGCAGCCTCCCTGAACTCCTTTGTTGCAACCTGCTGTTCCTCCTTGGAAGGCTGCGCCGTACATATTGCCCACGCTATCGAAAACTACGCCGTTCTGAGGGTTGTCTCCTGACTTCTGCTGGAAGTTGTATACGATTTGATAGTTTCCCGCCCAGGCGATTGCTCCAAAAAGCGCAACGCTCACGGCGACAGCTAAGACTCTGGCTGAAAGGCGGATTGATGACATGGGAGTCCTCGTGTGGAATTAAATTGAAATTCCTGTCGAGCTACAGGGGCGGGCTTGCGGGGGAGTATAGCACGGAAGCGCCCACGGCCCACGGGTAGTTTTCGCCCAACGGGGGTAGTTCTCGCAAAGATAGACCCAGGAGTTTGAAGAGCGAAAGCGCAGTAAGATGTTCGATCGGTAAGTCACCCGATCGCACAAGTGCTCAATTCAGGCTTTGGTGGCGAGCATGTCGCAGACGCGGGCGATCGTTTCGCGCTGGGCGGGGCTTAGGGTGAGGAATTCGAAACCGTAGCGGAGGCCCTGGCGGTAGCGGACGATGGCGCGGACCTTCACGGGGTAGGGACTGAGAGGCAGGGGAATTTCCAGTGAAACGATTTCGCCGCTCTCGAGTTCGCCGGTGAGGGTGGCGCCGATGCCATCCTGGCCAAGTTCGGTGGAGCGACCCCAGCAGGAGCGGAATTCGCCGTCTTGAAACATGCGGACTTGCAGGCGGACGTCGAGGACAAAGCGCGGATAACGGCGGACATAACCCGGGGCGGTTGGCTTGGGCGCGAGTTTTTTGCCGGGAGCGGGCATAAAGTTAGTGGCCAGTTGCCAGTGGCCGGTGGTCAGTAAGGGCCGATCGCTGTCCGCTTCTAAGTTCTGTGTGCCTGCATTCCTCAGGGGCTAAAGCCCCCTATTTTTTTGACCCTAGCGGCGCGGCTGAAGCCGCGCCCTGATACGAATCCAAATCTCTCTGCGGCTAATTTCCGCCAACTCTATGGCGGCTTAATTGCCGTGCAGGAGGTAGCCGGGTTCGAGGGGGAGTTTGCCCGCTATTTTTACGACTGCCACGCTGCTGTTGATGGAGTAGACGTCCACGACACCGACGGCACCCGGGGTGGAGGCCACTTTGTTGACGAGATCTTCGTCGGAAGTGGCGATCAGGATGGCGGGGTGAGTGGGGCGTCCGTGATTGGAAGTTACGATAAGAGTGCTAAGGTCGCTCTCGGACATTCCATAAAGCTTTTCGAGGACGGGCTTCATTTCAGGAACGGAAGGCGCGCGCATCACGAAGGTGATGGGCTTGCCGTCGGGCCAGCGCGTGGTCTGCGCTTTGCAGAGTTTCACCAGATCGGGGACGGCGATGGTGGCGACTGAATTGGTTTTGTTGGAAATGAGGGCGATGTCGCGCGCGGCCGCCAGCGAGACGCTGAGTAGCACGAAAAGAAGAACCCGATAAAAGCGTTGGCAGAGCACGTTCGTTCTCCCGCGAAAGCTGGTTCAGGTACGCTCGGCATCTTAGTGGCTATCGCCAGCTCGGGTGGGGCTCCCGCGCGACAGCCGCCGGGACGGCGGCGCTACCTTTACGGAGTTATTGTGCGGGAAGGCAGGTCATCGGTTAAAGGTCACTAAAGTCACGAAGGTGAGGATGTACGGTGTAGAACAGAAAAATGGGCGCGGCTGGAGCCGCGCCCGATTCGTTTAGGTCATCTGACCGCGATCATTTTGCCAGATGCCGCGCCAGGTGTGGAGAAACCGGGGCGCGAAGGAGAGAGCCCGGGGCCTTAATCGCGCCTGGGGAGGCTCCATTGCCTTGAAGCTCCATGACTCCGGTTCCGGATTGAGTAACGTCCGTCTCAAAGAGAAGAGCGGTTGAGCTGTTGACAACGTAGAGATTGAAATTGAAAAGGCTGCTGGTGGCGATGCCGCGGCCGGTGCCATCGACGGAGTAGGTACCCCTCAGGGCCTGTTTGAAATTGAGTGGGTTGCTAAGAACCACCGGTTCGTCGTTCAGGTCCGCAGCCCCGCTAAAGCTGGTGCTCGTGGTGATGAACTCGGCGATATCGTCCTCTTCGAATAAGGAAGAGCTACCGAAATTTAGAGCCGAGAGGTTCAGGGCGTAACCCTGGGACGCAGCAACCGAGGTGGCGGACTGTGCATAGGCCACGCCGGAAGTGAGGAGGCCGGTGTCAATGTCCAGCAACTGAATGCCGGTTATGCCGTTGGAGACGAAAGGATAGGCGGCGAAGTTGTAGCTGCCAGCAACGTCATTCGGGGCGCCGTTTACGAAGCCAGTCAGAAGAAGGACAGAGCGTCCACCGGTGAGGGGAGTGAAGCTGCCACCGACGCTAGTGCCGGTGCCGATGACGCCTGCGTCGTTGAAGTCCTCAACTCCAGCGGCGATGGTGGCGCTGGAGCTAACAGGGAGGAAGCCGCCCATTGCCATCGGGAAAAAGGAGGTATCAAATCCCGCCATGGTATAGGCCAGGGTTTGGGTGGGTATGGCGGTCGCCGGGATGAAGGCGTCGCCCGATGTGAAGAACGTGCCGTCGGTCTCGACAAATTTCAAGTGAGTGGTGTCGACCGCGTAGACGTCGTAAGTAAAGGTGCCAAGGCTGGTGATCAGTGTGGCGGTTCCGGGAGCGGTGCCGGTTCCGACGGTGACAAAGGAAGTGGTCGGGGTGATCGAACTTGTCGAGGGAGTGCCGCCGTTGTTTGAGTCTTGAACGCCGACAGTGACCAGGCCGGTGGGATCGATGCTGACCGAGCCTACCATGGCGAATGACGTGCTGGGCCCAACGCCGGAGAGGCCAAAGGTGAGGTTGCTGAGCGCACTTTGGGCGACGGTGTTGGGCACGATGTCAATGGTGCCGCTGCCGGTTCCGAGACCGTCAAACTCGGTGACTACTCCGTGAGAGTTGGATTGGAGGGCGAAATCGAGAGTGATAGGGACACCGGAGGTGTTAAGAATGGCCTGTCCGCGGCCATCGGCGGTGATGCTGTAAGACGATGTCGTGAGGGATACGTTCGGTGAGACGCCTGCACCTGCACCAACAACATCAATGTTGCCGGAGGCAATGCCGCCACTGCCGTTGGCAACGAAACTTCCGACGACGGTCAGGAAAGATCCGTTGGAGTCTACCCCTGCGGTTGAAAACACATAGGTGCCGTTCATATTGGAATTGGTGAAGCCGCCGCTCGGAGGCGGCACGATTTTGACTGAACTGCCACCGCAGGCAACTAAAAACACAAGTGCGGAGAGCGCGAGGAGCAGAACCGATCCCTTGCGTACTGACATGACTTCCCCCTGGAAGGCTACTCTATTTATTGGATCTAATCACCTTTGGTGCGAGGTTAGCACAGGTGAATTCACTTGCCTTAAACCCGAACCACGAGAATAAGTAGCGGGGGAGGGGAGAAAATTCGCGGGGAGTGCAGGATTGACATATTTTTACGTTCTGTTGGGAATCGGGGTGAATGCAAGATTTGTGGTGGCGGGAGTTGCATAGGTCCTTCACTTCGTTCAGGATGACAAGAGGGGATTTCAGGGTGACAAGAGGGGATTCAGAATGACAAGTTTGCGGGGCTGCGTGCCTACAGGCGCTCTGGTGATGTTGATGGTGACCAGTGCGCTGGGGCAGGCGGGAGCCGGGCAGAAGAATGCTCCTGCGACAGGGACTATGCCGGCGACCGCTCAGGATAAGAATCAGGATAAGGAAAATGGGCTGGTGATTTGGCCGTTGAAGTTGCCGGGGACCTATCCGCATGGAACGTATCAAGTTAATCTTCAGGGCGGGGGAAACTATGTTCCAGTGCTGCAGTGGAGGTTAGAGAGTGGGGTGTTGCCGCCGCGAATCAAGCTCGAGGAAAACGGTTTGCTGCATGGAGAAGCGGAGCGGGCGGGGGAATTTCAGTTTGTGGTGTCGGTGAAGGATGGCGGGAAACCGCAGCAGGCGGTGCAGAAGGAATTCGTAATCAACGTGGTGGAGGGGATCTTGGTGGCGTGGAAGAATCCGGCGCATGTGACGGGAAGCCGGATCGAAGGGAGCGTGGAGGTATCGAATTCTACTGCGGACGATGTGGATTTGACGTTTGACGTGAAGGCGGTGGCGGAAGATGGCCGGGCCACGGAGATTGGGTACCAGCATTTCCCGCTGAAGCGAGGGACGATGGGGATGGCATTGCCGTTTGGCGAGAGTCTGCCGCATGGGGCTTATCTGGTGAATGTGAATGTGGTGGGCGAGGTGGCTAAACGGAATGCGATCTACCGGCAGGAGATGCAGACTCCGGCGCCGCTGCAGGTGGTGGTGGGGCCTTAGCAGTGGGCAGTGTTCAGTGAAACCCTGACTCTGCGCCGGCTGATCACCGGCTAATGGCCAGTTCTTGAATGCTGGTACGATGGTCATGTTGACTTGGATTTTCGGTTTCTGAAAAACTAGCAGTTGCATCTGTGGTCTGACTCTGCATGGAACTGCTGCTTAATCTGGCGTGGCTGTTACTGGTTCTGCCGGCTTATTGGCTGTGGCGGCGGGGCGCGGCAGTACGGGCGATGCGCAAGGTGAGTGCCCTGCATTGCTTGCTGTCGCTGGGCTGCGCGGTGGTGCTGCTGTTTCCGGTGATCTCCGCGACGGACGATCTGCACGCCATGCGAGCCGAGATGGAGGAGTCGGCTACCAGCAAGCGCGCGGTGCGGCAGGCTGCGACCGGCAAGAATTCGACATGGGTCAACCGTCTGCAGGGACCGTTGGCATCGGCGGCGAGTGTGGTACGGTTGCCGGGTCCGGAAGCCGGGCTGCTTGAAGTTTCGGTAACGCGTTTGGCTTTATTGGCGAGGCCTTGCAATTTGCACACGGGGCGCGCACCTCCCAGTTCCCTCCTCGGATAGTTCGTCGAATCATCCCGATTGGATCATCGTTTGGCGTATCGCTGATGGGAAGCAACAATAATTCCGCGGCGGCGCTGCTCATCTTTAAGAAATCCTGACGACGGAAAATGGACGCTCCTGAGAGAAGTATTTCCAGAGAGTCACGGGTCAACGCTTTTGCCAGCAGTCGGGAACTGAAAACTTAGGGCGACTATGGGGTCGGACGTAGCAAGCGACGTCTCTACGTTCGGATGTTCAGGTTTGGATGGAGTTATTGATGGGAAGAATATTTTGGCGAGGATTCTGTGTGGCGTTACCGCTCGGTGTTGTTGTGAGCTTGAGCGCGGCGCAGGCTGCGCCTCAGGCTGGCCCGCCGGCTCCACGGACCGCGCCCCAGGTATGGACGTGGGAGCAGGTGAAAGAGCGGCTGGAGTTGAATAATCCAACATTGCTGGCGGACAAGCTGAATATCGACGAATCGAGGGCGCAGGAGATCACGGCGTCTTTGCGTCCGAACCCGACGTTCACCCTGTCGGTGGACGGAACCCAGGTGAGTCCGGAGAAAGGCGTCTGGCGGCCGTTTGCGGGGACTTACGAAACTCCGGGCATTAGTTTTCTGCAGGAACGGCACCACAAACGGCAGTTGCGGCTGGAGAGCGCAAAGAAGGGGACTCTGATTGCGGAGTCAAGCCATGCCGACATGGAGAGAACCATGCTGTTCAACTTGCGGAGCGCGTTTGTGTCCGCGCTGCAGGCCAAAGCGGTGCTGCAGTTGGCGAAAGACAACATCGCTTACTACGACAAGGTGCTTGGTATCAGCCGGGATCGCTTTCAGGCTGGCGACATTGCGCAAATCGATCTTGACCGGTTGGAGCTTCAGCGAGTGCAGTACGAATCGGACTTGCAAACCGCGGAAGAGAGCCTGGAGACGGCAAAAATCCAACTGGTCACGCTGCTGAACTCGCGGATTCCGATCGATCAGTTTGACGTGATCGGGACCTACGACTTCAACGATCAGCTCATGTCACGGGACGACTTCCGGAAGATTGCTCTGGACACGCGGCCTGACTTGAAGGCCGCGGTTGAAGCCGTGGATAAGGCGCAAACCGATCACAAGCTGGCGATTGCGAACGGCTCGACTGATCCGACGTGGAGCGCGTGGTTCACGCACAACTCGTCCAACAATAATCCGTTTGGCTTGAATACGGTTGGGGTTAGCGTGGGCATTCCCTTCCGTATTTTCGATCGAAATCAGGGGGAAAAGCTGCGGACGCAACTGGACATTACACGCAATGAGAGATTGCGCGAGGCTGCCGAAGCGGGGGTGCTCAGCGACGTGGACTCCAGTTATGCCACGCTCGACAGCGAGTTGACGCTGCTGCGGCCTTACAAGGCGAAGTATCTGCAGCAGGCGGTACGAGTGCGCGACACCATTACTTTTTCCTACCAGCATGGCGGCGCGTCGCTGGTGGATTTTCTGAACGCGCAGGCGGAGTACCGTAGCGTGGAATTGAATTACGTGAACCTGGTCGGCTCTTACTTGACCGCGGCGGCGCAGTTGAATGAGGCGGTGGGGCGCGAGGTGGTGCAATGAAGATGAGATGGACTTCGGGGAAAATTGGGAGCCGCGGGATCTGGCATGCGATGCTGTTCGCCGCATTGCTGGCGGCGGTGGGATGTTCGAAGCAAGATCCGCCGGCGGCGAGCAAGGCTCCGGTGAGTGTGGATCCAGACGTGTTTTCGACGGATCATCCGGAATTATTTAAGACAGCGAAGGCGGAGACGCGCTCGCTCCCAACGGAGCTGACGGCGAATGGGACGGTGAGTCCGGATGTGAACCGGACGATTCATGTGACGTCACTGGGCGGCGGGCGGGTCATCGATCTGAAGGTGCGACTGGGGGATACGGTTCAGAAAGGGCAGACGCTGCTGGTGATTTCGAGTCCGGACCTGGCGGCGGCGATGTCGGACTATCAGAAGGCGATGGCCGATGAAGTACTCTCGCGCAAGGCGCTGGACCGCGCGAAGCTGCTTTTCGATCGCGGCGCGATCGCTTCGAAAGATCTGGAGACAGCGCAGGATGCGGAGGACAAAGCGAAAGTTGATGTGACGACTACGGCGCAGCGTGTGCGGATATTGGGAGCCGATCCCGAGCATCCGAGCAGTGTGATTGATTTACGTGCGCCGGTGGGTGGAACGATTGTGGAGCAGAACGTCGCGGGATTTGAAGGGGTAAAGAGTCTGGACAATACGCCGAATCTTTTTACCATCGCCGATCTGAGCCAGGTGTGGGTGGTATGCGACGTATTCGAGAATGATCTGGGCGAAGCGCATCTGGGGGATTCGGCGAACATCCGGCTCAATGCCTTTGGGGACCGGGTGTTTCGTGGAACCGTGGCAGATGTTTCCCGGGTCCTGGATCCGGCAACGCGTTCGGCGAAGGTGAGAATCGTGCTTCCTAATAAGGATGGGGCGCTGCGTCCGGGAATGTTTGCGGTGGCGAAGTTTGAATCACGCAAGAAGACGGTGCGGACGGTGGTTCCGGCGACGGCGATCATGCGCTTGCACGATAAGGATTGGGTCTTTCGCAAGGAGGGCGAGAAGAGTTTCCGGCGCGTGACCGTGCAGGCGGATGGTCTGGCTCCGGACGGCATGCAGGAGATTCGCGAGGGTGTAAAGGCAGGCGATGAAGTGGTGGCAAATGCGCTCGAGTTCTCGACCGAAGTGGCGGAGAAGAAATAAAGATGATCCGCAAGTCGATCGACATCGCGCTCAACAACCGGCTGCTGGTGCTCGGCGGAGCGCTGGTGCTGTTCGTTTGGGGGATTATTTCGTTTCATAATTTGCCGATCGAAGCGTATCCCGACGTGGCTGACACGTATGCGCAGGTCATCACGCAATGGCCGGGACACGCGGCCGAGGAAGTCGAGCAGCAGATTACGGTCCCGCTGGAAGTTGAGTTGAACGGCGTGGCCCATCTGACGCATTTGCGGTCAGTGTCATTGTCCGGGTTGTCGATGATCACCATTATTTATGACGATGACATCACGACGTTCAATGCGCGGCAGGAGGTGCTGGACCGGTTGCAGTTGGTGACGCTGCCCACGGGCGTCAATCCAGGGATTGGACCGGATTACAGTCCGACTGGGCAGATCATGTTTTACACGCTGACCAGCACGAATCCGAAGTATGACGTGATGGAACTGAAGACGTTGAATGACTGGTTTGTGGTGAACCAGTTGAAGTCGGTGCCGAACATTGTGGATGTGAATCCGTTCGGCGGGCCTACGCGCGAGTATCAGGTGCAGGTGGACCCGGGGAAGCTGGTGTCGTACGGGCTGTCGCTGGCGCAGGTCGAGCAGGCGCTGATCGCCAACAACATCAATGCGGGCGGCGGATTTATAGAACGGGGGGAACAGGCGCTGAACGTCCGAGCCGTTGGGTTGATGCAGTCTACCGACGATATTGCGGCGACGGTGGTGAAGGTGCAGGGGGGAACGCCGGTGCGGGTCCGCGACCTGGGCAGAGTGATGCAAGCGCCGAAGGTGCGGCTGGGGCAGTTGGGAAAAGCGATTCACAAGGAAGATGGAACCATCATCGACAGCAACGATGTGGTGGAAGGGATCGTACTGCTGCGCAAGGGGGCGGTGGCGGAAACCACCCTGGCGGCGCTGCATAAGAAGATTGACGAATTGAATGGAACCAATGGGCAGCATGGATTGTTGCCGGTGGGGGTGAAGTTTGTTCCCCACCTGGACCGCAGCGAATTGATGAAGCACACCACGCACACGGTGCTGCGGAATCTAACGGATGGAGTATTGCTGGTCACGCTGGTGTTGTTCTTGTTTCTGGGAAATGTCCGCAGCGCGCTGATTGTGGCCGTGACCATTCCCTTCTCGCTTTTGTTCGCAGCGATCCTGCTTGATCTGCGGCAGATTCCGGCGAACCTGCTGTCGCTGGGCGCGCTTGATTTCGGGATGGTGGTGGACGGGTCGGTGGTGATGGTAGAGAACATCCTGCGGCACACCTCGTTTGGCAACCAGAAAAAATCCTTCATGGAAATTATTGGCGTAGCCGCGCATGAAGTGCAGAAGCCGGTATTTTTTGCGCGGATCATCATTATCGTTTCGTATTTACCCATTTTTACCCTGCAGCGCGTGGAAGGACGGCTGTTCAGCCCCATGGCGTGGACTGTGGCGTTCGCGTTGCTGGGCGCGCTGGTATTTGCCTTGTTCATTGCGCCGGTGTTGTGCAGTTTTCTTTTCAGCAGCGAAATCAAAGAGTGGCGAAATCCGGTATTGGAGTGGTTGAACCGGAGCTATGGCCGGACGCTGGACTGGTGCTTTGAACATATCAAGCTGACACTTGGTTTGGGATTGCTGGCATTGGCGGCAATGCTGGGGCTGGTTTTCAGCGGAATCATCGGGTCGGAATTTTTGCCTCATCTGGACGAAGGTGCGATCTGGGTGCGCGGAACGCTGGCGCCGAGCACCGGTCCGTCGGCGGGTATTGCGATGGCGAATCAGGCGCGACTGGTGCTGGCGGGATTTCCGGAAGTGACGCAGGTGGTGAGCCAGGTGGGGCGTCCGGATGACGGTAGCGATGCCAGCGGATTTTACAACACTGAGTTTTTCGTCGATCTGCTGCCGCGGGAAAAATGGCGGAAAGAGTATCACACGAAGGATGAACTGATTGCGGCGATGGATGAATCGCTCAACAAATTTCCCGGGGTGGATTGGAATTTTTCGCAGCCGATTTCCGACAACGTGGAAGAAGCGGTCAGCGGAGTGAAGGGCGAGTTAGCAGTGAAGCTCTTCGGGCCTGACCTGAAGACCCTGGAACAAAAGGCCGAGGAGATGCAGAGGGTGATGAGCCAGATTCCAGGCGTCGCCGATCTGGGGACGTTTCAGGTGCGCGGGCAGCCAAATGTGAATCTGGTGGTGGATCGCGCGGCGGCGGATCGTTTCGGCATCAACGTTAGCGACATTCAGGATGCGGTGGAAGGCGCTGTGGGGGGGAAGGCGGTCAGCCAGATTTTGATTGGCGAGCAGCGCTATGACTTGACTGTGCGATACCAGCCGCAATTTAGAAGGAGTGTCGAGGATATCAGCAACATCCGGCTTCTTGCGCCAACGAGCGAGCGCGTGGCTTTGAGCCAGGTGAGCCACATCAGCCTGGATGATGGAGCGTCGACAATTTACCGCGAGGGGAACTCGCGCTATATCGCGATCAAGTACAGCGTGCGCGGGCGCGACCTGGGCAGCACGGTGCGGCAGGCGATTGAAGAAGTGCGGCAGAGAGTGCAGTTTCCCGAGGGCTATCACCTCGATTGGACAGGCGAATACGAGAGCCAGCAGCGGGCGAACCGGCGGCTGGCGTTCATCGTGCCGATCACACTGCTGCTGATGGCGTTCATTCTTTATTCGGCGTTTGGATCGTGGAAGTGGGTGGGGCTGATCCTGGCAGTGGTGGCGCTTTCGCCGCTGGGGGGATTTCTGAGCCTGCTTCTGACGGGAACACATTTCAGCGTTTCATCCGGACTCGGATTTCTGGCGCTGATCGGAGTGTCAGTGGAGATCGGCGTCATCATGGTGGAATACATCAACCAGTTGCGCACTCGCGGGTTGCCGGTTCGTGAGGCGGCGAAGGAGGGCGCGGCACTCAGGCTGCGGCCGATTATGATGACGATGATTGTGGCGACTCTGGGACTGCTGCCGGCGGCGATGTCGCACGATATCGGATCGGACTCGCAGCGTCCATTTGCGATTGTGATTGTCGGCGGACTGATTGTGGAATTATTCGTGAGCGTGATCTTGTGGCCGACTCTATATGTGTTCTGGGCGCGTCCTGGGGACCGGCTGCCTCCGTCGGAACAGAGCTTTATGGCGGAGGGGGAACATGTGGATTAGAGGGCAGCTGCGCGCTGTGGACCGCGGACTTGCGGTGAATGGGAATTATGGATCGAGGATCGAGTATAGCCATTGCTAATGTCGGTCAAGGAGGGTTTTACTCGAAGCTCTAAGCTCATAAGCTCCAAGCTCTCAAAAAAATCCTCCTGAGAGTCCCCTTCCAAAATGACCTCGATTTGCCCGTCTGCGTTAACGTCAGCCAAATCTAGTGGAGACCATGTCGTAACCGTGTTTTTATCAGCATCAGTTTCTTGGAAGTACTTTACGCAGTACGGACACCTGAGAATTCTGGCCGACGACCGCAATCACCCGACACACCGTCACGTCAGTTCCTTCGATCTGATCGTAATACGCTTCCACCCGCGACCAATCCAACCCAATCGGCTGCCAGACGGTAAAGTAGATTTGCCCCTTTTGGCTTGGCGGGGTACCCGCCCTTCGCACACATCGCGAAGGACGGGGCACCGACTTGGTGGGTGGTGCCAGCTAGGGCAAAAGCCTAGGCCACCCGCCGGTTTTGCCTGGAGCGTGAGACCACGACGGGGTGTCGAAACTAGGGAACGATCTTGTACGCGGTACCTCCATTGTAGGTTCCGCCGAAGGTGGTGATTCCATACAGATTCCCTGACGAGTCGGCGAGAAGACTACCCACCGGATATTCACCGTCGGCCCCGCCGGCGAAGCTGTATAGCGTGGTCAACGCCCACGTTCCGCCCGCTTGGGGGGAGAGATCGAACACTGTGCCGAAGCCGTAAGTTCCCGCGCGATCGGTGATTCCGTAAAGGTCGCCGGAAGGTCCAAAGATCACCGCGCCCGCGAAATTGCCAATGGCGAAGCTGAAAATGATGCTTTCAGTCCAAAGTCCGCCTGAGCTGGGGGTTAATTCGAACGCGACGCCGGAATTGCTGCTGCCCCCTCCGTAGGTCGTGCCGTATAGATTACCCTGCCCGTCGAAAACAACTCCGTAAGGGTAGAAACCGTCCACATTATTATTATCGTGATTGAAGCTGTGCAGAGTGGTTCCCGTCCATGTTCCGCCTGCTTGCCGAGACACTTCGAAAACCGTTCCGTAGTAGTAATAGGTACCGCCGTTCTGCGTGGTGCCGTAGAGGTTGCCCGCAGCGTCGGAAACCAGAGTCGATACCACATTCGAGTAATTGTTAGAGGCGAAATTGTAGAGAATTTTCTCCTCCCAGGCCGCGCCGAACTTGTGAGAGAGTTCGAACACCGTTCCGTTACCATGGGCGCCACCTGCATTCGTGGTGCCGTAAAGATTGCCCGCGGAGTCAAGCAGCAGTTTGCTGGTAGGGCATTCGCCGTCCCGAGAGCTCCCGAAACTATGAAGAATAAATTCCGCCCAGCCGTTCTTCGTGCGCTTCAACTCGTACACCGTCCCATATTGATGATTGCCACCAGAACAGGTGGTGCCGTAGAGATTTCCCGCCCCGTCAAGAATGACGCCACCTACCGGCATATTGCCATCGGTGCTGTTGAGGGTGAAGGTGTGGAGAATCTCTTGCGTCCAGCCTCCACCGGCGGAGGGCGAGAGTTCATACACCAAGCCCGCGGAGTTGCCGACTTCAGTTCCGTAAAAATTCCCTGCCGAATCGGAGATCAGGGCGGAGTACGGCGCGCTGCCGCTGTTCTGGCCACCGTTGTCGAAGTTGAAAAATACCGTTTCCTGCTGCGCAGATGCGGATCGTGCTGCGGTCAAAGCGGCAAACAGAAGCGCGAAGGTCAGTAGTGATCTGAGGGAAAGAGTTTTGCTCTTCATGGCGTCCTCCTAATCTTGTGTGGCAGCCAGTTACGATGGTCCCAGCTTCCTAAACACTGTTTTAGAGATCTTGAGTTGGGACAAGGTGAAATGCGGTTTTCAGAGAGAGAACCGATCTCTCTTGGGGAAGTACTAGGGAGTCTAATGCGGGATGGAGGCGGTGTCAATGCGAAGGGTGCATCATTTTCACAATTGCTTCCGAGAATTCTTTTTCGAGTCTTAACACTTCTTCTTGCGTCGTGTCGCCCTTGGTTTGACCGAGCGCTAGACAAGGTCCTGCAAGGCTAACGCGATGAGCATCAAGGTTTGTCTCAACCGAATCACCTCATGTACGACCGCTAGTCTATACCGATGAATTTCACGCTGTCCGTTGTTGGCGAAATATCGCGATTACGCTCATTGTCCGCAAGAATCACGAGCGCTGCTAGTTGGTACACTGAAGCCGCTTGGGGTGGTAGGGGATTGGACCGGGGATGTTGGAGGTCAAAAGAAATTAAGAGTTCCGAGGTGGTGTTGAGTCCATTCGTCTCGGCCAGTAGCTCGCGTTAGACCCTTGCTTGACCTGCTGTGCCGCTTCCCTTGCGGGCGCTCTGCATGCGATCTTCGCTCGGGCTCCGGGCTCACCGCCAACCGGAAAAACCTACTCAACGCCTCGGAACTCTATCCTGCCTTCGACTGGGTTTCCCGTTCTCCTCGACCAGCGCTTTGCTATAGACCCTTACTTGCCTTCCCTCACTCACTTTGCAGTGGGAGGGTGACTAAGCTTGAGCCCCGGACGCTGCACCAACCGGAAAAACTTAAGAAACTGTCAAAGAACGATCTTGTTGTACTCCTTTTAAATTTTGAGTCAACAAAAAGATGATCAGTCTATGTGATTTATTTTCAACGGGGTGCGGGGCGTCCACAGGCGGGTGACAGGATTTTGTGCAGTGGGGCAGGCAATCTTGTTTGAAACGGCGCGCGGGACGCGGCTTTCGCGACTATCCTGACACGAGAGGAAGCATGGGGTGGAGTGAGAGCCGAGGTTTGCAGGTTGTGAATATCTGGTGAAAGCCTTACTGGACAAGGGATCTGGAAAATCCGGCGGAATGGAAGTGCGTCGGCAGGATGAGAATTCCGGCGAGTGCATCTGAATCTGAGTCGGCACGGCTTAATGGCTTGACAATGCAGGCAAGTCTGATAGAGTGCGAGAAAAGCTGCACAACCTAAAACGACTCGCAGGTGCCAAGTTTATGAAGAACGTTTATGAGGTTCTGAGGCAGAAGGAAATGGAGTTGACCCGGCTGGAGAAAGAAGTGGAAGCGCTGCGGCTGGTAGCTCCTTTGCTCTCCGAAGAAAAAGAAATGAACTCCGACATGATAAAGCCTCCGCTGGCTCAGGCGGTAAATGGACCGCAGGCGCCGCTGCGCATTCCGTCGCCTCCTGTGGTAGCGGCAGCGCAACCTGTGCGGGCCGCGGGTTGGGACGATACAGCGAAGCGCTGGCCATAGGAAGCGCGGGGAATTTATTGGCTCTCTCGACGCGTGGGTCACAGCGCGGGCAGAGTACATCTGTTTTATCAGCCTGGGACTTTGTCCCGGGCTGTTGTTTTTCTGGACCTCCACACAGTTTTTACCTTCCACGGTTTCAAGGATGCCATAGAGACGTAGCTTGCTACATCCTGCCAACAGCACCCTGGACGATGGCGAGAAGAGACGTTGCAAGCAGCGTCTCTACGACAGGGCCGCACTTTGACAGAGCGTCACTTTACAATTTCCTTCAGCGCGGCAAGCAGGCGATCTACTTCTTCGGCGGTGTTGTAGTGTACGAGGCCGATACGAAGGAAGCCGCCGGATTTTTCTACGTCGAGGCGCTCGGTGAGGTTCAGGGCGTAGTAGTTTCCGTCCCAGGTGAAAAAGCCGCGCTCCCCTAACTTTTTCGAAAGTGCCAACGGAGTCTGGTCGTCGGTTTGATTTTCTACACGCACGGCTAGGGTGGGACAGCGTTCAGCGAAGCGGGCGGGGTCGGTGATGCCGTAGATTTTTAGCTTTGGGATTTGCTGCAGGCCGGTGATCAGGCGGGCCATCAATCCGTGTTCGTAGTGGTGGATGGCTTCGAAGGCGGCGACGATGGCGGCGCGGCGAGCGGAGTTGGTTGCCGATCTCGCTTCGCTCGACGGACGGACCCTTCGGCTCAGCTCAGGGCAGGCTTCGGCGTCCGTCCCCACGTGGCTCGGGGTAGCCCCTTCGACTTTCATGCCTAAGTCGGCGATGTACTCCACGCAGGCGGTGATTCCGGCGATGCATTCGTGGTTCAGCGTGCCCCACTCCCAGCGGTTGGGGACGGCGTCGGTGAGGGGACGGACTTTGTAGGGTCGCAGGCGCTGGAGGTGCTCGCGCTTGCCGAAGAGCACGCCCATGTGCGGGCCGAAAAATTTGTAAGTGGAGCAGACAAGGAAATCGCAGTCGAGGGCGGCGACATCGATGAGGCCGTGCGGGCCGTAGTGAACGGCATCGATGTAGGAGAGCGCCCCGGCAGCATGCGCGAGGCGAATGATGGCCTTCACAGGATTGATGGTGCCGACCGCGTTCGATGCGTAACCGACAGCAACCAGCTTGGTGCGTTCATTGATTTTGCTGGCCAGGTCGGCCAGATCGAGGGTACAGTTTTCCTCGTGAATTTCAGCCCAGCGGATGGTGACGCCTTTTTCTTCGAGCGCGAGCCAGGGAGCGACGTTGGCGTCGTGATCGAGGCGGGTGACCAGGATTTCGTCGCCGGGGCCGAGGTCGCGGGCGATGGCGCGGCTGATGCCGTACGTCAGCGTGGTCATGTTGGGGCCGAAGACGATTTCGTCGGCGCCGCAGTGGAGGAAGTCGGCCATCGCATCGCGGGCTTCGGCGAGCATAGCGTCGGTATTGCGGCTGGTGGCGTAGGCTCCGCCGGTGTTGGCGTTGTCGCGGCACAGGTAGTTGGAGATGGCGTCGATCACACGCTGCGGGACTTGCGTTCCGCCGGGGCCGTCGAGGAACGCGGCGGGATAGCCGTTGACGGTTTGGGCGAGTGAGGGGAATTGGGCGCGGATATACGTAAGGTCAAGGGCGGTGGAGGGGGCGGTTTCGGTGGTTGGCATGGTGGCTATTTATTTCTATCATGCCGAGGGAACAACGGAGTCCGCCGTTACTTTCCACGAGCAGGGGCGTCTCTAGACTTGAGCGGAGGCCCCGGATGAGAGGACGTCAATCAGTGAGATTCTTGGCAATTGCATGTAAAAGTGTTTGTGCGGCTGCAATTAGCATTTGCCTTGCCGTCGCCGCGGAGGCTGCGTCCGCGCCCAAGCCACCCGGCGAGCTCGTCGATCTGGGCGGCCACAAGCTGCACGTGAATTGCACTGGGAAGGGCCGCCCGACCGTGGTGGTGGAAAACGGCCTGGGAGATTTCTCTTTTGACTGGATCCTGGTACAGAACCAAGTCGCCGCTTTTACGCGAATCTGCACCTACGACCGCGCCGGATATGCCTGGAGCGACCCCGGCCCCAAGCCACGTACCTTTGCTCAGTTGAACCTGGAGTTGCGTGATGCTTTGGCGGCGAAGATGGGAGAGCACGGGCCGTTCGTACTTGTGGGTCACTCGTTCGGTGGCCCGGTGGTAAGAAATTTTGCCGCTACTTATCCGCACGAGGTCGCAGGCTTGGTTCTGGTGGACGCGGCTTTCGAAGGCCAGCGGGTTGGCATTGGCGGCAAGGCGACCATGCGCCTCGGAGACGGCGCTAAAGGCAGGAACATCCCGCCGCCGCGCGAGGAGATGAAGGAGTCAGACAAGGCCGCCCCACACGTAAATTCCACCCCGCCGCCGCAGGAGGCCCTCGACCCGATGTACAAAGTACTTCCGCCAGCGGAGCAGAAATTGCAAGCTTGGGCACAGGCGCTGCCGGAAATGGAGGACGCGGAGAATAGCCAACGAGAATGGTCTGGAGAATATTTCTCGAAGTGGCTAGCGACGCCTCAGACGGGAATTTTTGGGGCAACACCGCTGATTGTGCTGACCCGTGCCGAGGGCGGATACGGGAACGATTTGGACGTGCCTGCGGCACAAATGGAAAACGAGCGCAAGGAAGGTCAGGTGAAGCTTGCGCAACTCTCCACCAACAGCAAACAGATCATTGTTCATAGCGGGCACAACATGGAGCTTGAGGCGCCGGCGGAGGTGAGTGCGGCGATCCGGCAGGTTGTGGAGGCGGCCAAGCGACACGGAAAGCTATGACGCACGGCTGTTCCGCACTACGCGTACAAAATCAGCGAGCATGCCGTAGGCGGTAGCGTAGAGGCCAGGATTTTCTTCTGTGATGGCTAGGCTTGGGAAGATGTCGGTTTCGAAATAAATGTGGGACGACGCGCCGGCGATTTGGGCCATGGGATCAGTGAGTGGGATTTGTTCGGGGCGGACGGTGGCTTCGATTCCCTTCTCTGTTTTTTTGACGCGGCAGATTAGTTTGTAGGGGCGGCCTTCTTTCTTCGCCGCGCGGACGGCTTCTGCAGTCAGGCCGCGAACTCCTTCGCGGTTGATTTCTTCTAAACGAATTGGCACGTCCATCAGTACCGTAATCAATGCGGCGGTTTTTACGGCGGCGTCCCAGCCGTCGATGTCGTGGGTGGCGTCGGTTTCGGCGATGCCGAGTTGCTGCGCCTTTTTCAGCGCTTCGTCGAAGCTGCGGCCGTTTTCTATTTCGCTTAGGATCACGTTGGTCGTGGAGTTCAGGATGCCGTGAAATCCTTGCAGGTGGATGGCTGGGAGTTGGTCGAAAAAAGAAAAGATGGGGACGCCATCCATGACGGTGGACTCGAAGAGAAAGCGCTTGCCACAGGCTGCAGCCAGGTCGCGGAGTTCGCGGTAGGCGTGGACGATTGGCCCCTTGTTGGCGGTGATGGTGTGGGCTCCGTGGTTGAGAGCGGCGCGGATGTGATCGACGGCGGGTTGGCCGTTTTGTACGTTAAGGGACGTCGCTTCAAAAAGGATGTCGGCTTGGGCGGCTTTCAGCCAATTCTCGACAGTTGCTGGCTTTTGATCAGATTCCCGGCTTTTGTCGGACAGAGCCTGCCCTGAGCTTGCCGAAGGGAGTGTCCGACCCACACGAACGTTCGGATCCAGACCGGCTGGGTCTGCAATCCATCCCAGGCCTCGGGAAGCGATTCCGGTAATGCGGAAAGCAATTCCGTGGCGGTCGCTGAGTTCTTGTTCGCGGTCGCGGAGCAATTGCGCCAGGGTGCGGTTGACGTTGCCAAAGCCCAGGAAGCAGAGGTTGTAGGTGTGAATGCGGATCTCCTGGCCGGACGGCAGCGCCTAAAGGAGCGTTGAAATCACGGCCGGCTGCGGCACGCCTGAGGGCGTGCCCTGCTACGAATCGCTTAGTGGCGCGGACGAAGCCGCGCCCTTTCAAACCAGCTATCTAGCCCATTACCTGGGTGTGCTCAGGTTTTATTTTGTAGAGCACGCGGACTTCGCCGGGCTGGCCGTAGGGATATTTGTCGACACCGAGATATTTCTTGGCTAGCTTGTCGATGCTGGCGCTGGCGCCTTCTTCGGTAATCTCAACGACCCGGCCGCGAATTTCCATGTAGCGGTAGGGATTTTCGGGATCGATGAGGGCCAGGGCGACGCGGGGGTCGCGGCGGACGTTGCGGTCTTTCTGCCGTCCTTTGGCGGAGTTGAAGATGACGTGTTCGCCGTCGTAGTCGCACCAGACAGGCGTCACCTGCGGACGGCCATCGGGCATGAGCGTGGAGAGGCTGGCGAAGGCGCGCTTCTGGAACAGATCGCGGTACTTCTCGGGGATAACTTCCGGCATAAGATCTCCTTGCGGTCTTACAGTGGAATCAAGAAAGACATTATAGATCGAACTAGGGGAAAGGCACGATTTGCCGCGCGGCAGCGCTCCCAGTATCCTTGCAGGCCATGCTTTTTATGGGAGGATGAGTGACATGAATTTTTTATCTTGTGGACGCGCGGCAGTCACCCAGGGGCTCAAGCCCGAACTTTTTTTGGACGCCTTACGCGGCGCTGAAGCGCCACTCTTCCACGGTACTACCATCCGCGGTGGTGCCGGCGTCCCGATTTTCTCTGAGCGCCGGAAACGTCCCGCCCTTCCCTCTTTGCCGTCAAGGCATGGGGGCACGATTCCACATCGGGCTGTTCTTTTCTTAATGTTGGCATTCATGGCTTTTGCTCCTGGAATGGCAGGGGCGCAGGCGGGAAAATATCCGCAGACGATTGTTTTTATGACTGACTTCGGAGTGGTGGATGATTCCGTGGCGATTTGCCGGGGCGTGATGTATTCGATCATGCCGGAGGTGCGCATCGTGGATCTTACGCATCAGGTGACGCCGTTTTCCATTCTTGATGGTGCGCGTTTTCTTTATGGCGCTACGCCGTACTATCCAGCGGGGACGGTGTTTGTGGCGGTCGTGGATCCGACTGTAGGGAGCACGCGGAAGGCGATCGTCGCTAAGTCGAAGCGCGGACAATATTTTGTGCTGCCGGATAACGGGCTGCTGACGCTGGTGGAGCAGCGCGACGGCATCGACGGCGTGCGCGAGATTACAAATACCGATTGGATGATCGGAACTAAATTGTCGTCGACGTTTCACGGACGCGATATTTTTTCTCCCGTGGGCGCACATGTGGCGCGCGGGGACGATTGGACCAAGGTGGGTCCGGAGATGCCCGTAGGGTCGCTGGTACGTTTGGACTTGAAAACTGCGCGGATGGACGATCGCGGGGTGACGGCGGAAATAATAGCAACGGACGGTCCTTTTGGAAATCTGGTGACGAATCTGGATGGCGATGATTTCCTGAAGCTGGGTTACCAGCGCGGCCAGATCGTTCCGGTGAAGGTCGGCGACAAAGAGATGAAGATTAAGTTTGTGAAAACCTTCAGCGATGTGGCGGTGGGAGAGACTCTTCTCTATATCGATTCGCGCGGACATCTCGGGCTGGCGGTAAATCAGGAAAGTTTTTCGACAGTGTATGGAGTGAAACCGCCGGTGGAGTTATTTATTTCGCGGGCGGCGAGGTGAGCCGCTAGTTGATTCAGCGCACCGACGACAACTTAATAGAACAGATACTTCCGCCACTTATCATCCGAGCGGCCCATCAGGCGCATGATGTGGCGGCTGGTGTGGAGGTTGAAGGCGCGGGGCTCGCGCATCAACTTCATGCCGGCCTCCAGGGGGAACTGGTTTCCTTTGCGACGATTGCAGGTGTGGCAGCAGGCTACGAGGTTTTCCCAGGTAGACGAACCTCCGCGAGAGCGCGGGATCACGTGATCCAGAGTTAACTCGCCGGAAGGCAGCACGGTGGCGCAATACTGGCAGGTGTTGCGGTCGCGCAGCAAAATATTTTTCCGCGACAAGGCGCGGCTCTGGTGGGGGATGCGGCGGTACTCCAGCAGGCGAATCACCGACGGGACGCGCATGGCGATGCGCGCGGCGTGCAGGAAGTGCCCGTTCTCCTCTTCGGTCATGGCGACGCCCTTGAGCACCAGGACCAGCGCGCGGCGTGCGGCGCAAACGTTGATGGGCTCATAGGAAGCGTTCAGGACGAGCACGGGCGCGTGCAACGCGTACCCGTTGCCCTCGCGATGCACCGCCGTACCCGAGAACAGGCTGCCGGCGTGCCGGCCACTGAAGCCGGCATCGGTTTCGATTCTGCCTGACATGGTGCTCTGCTCGTCTCCTACTTCCGCGCCTTCACGGTTGCCCGCGGGTTTGTTTCACCCTCGATACGTATCGATACTTAGATGCGCCAATCGACAGGCACATCTCCTACTTCAACTGCGTTCTACATCAGCTGCCCGTCGCCCGGGCCGCGAAATGCTGCGCTTGCTCTTCGTCACTGTCAACCGCATCCCCGGGCAGTTGAATTTCCACGCGCTGTTCTTGAGCCTTGAGCGTGCGGGCAACGGTTGCAACCCAAACTTTAGTTGCGCCCGCGCGGCGTAAAACCCTGGCACATTCTGACACCGTTGCTCCTGTGGTGTATACGTCGTCCACCACCAGAACTTCGCGCCGCTTGACGGTCTCAGGTTCCGCCACTCCGAAGGCGCCGCGCACGTTCTCGCGGCGCTGATGGCTGGTGAGGCCAGTTTGCGACGGCGTCTCGCGTTTGCGCTCGAGCACTCCGGGAGAGAATCGGAAACGGCCGGGCTGCCCAGTGAGTTTCATGGCCACTCGCGCAATCAACTCCGCATGGTTGAACTGGCGTTGGCGCAATTTGGTGCGGTGAAGAGGTACGGGAACGATGAAGACGGACCCGCCCGAAGCAGAGCCGCCTGCAAAATCACTCTCGAACTCTGCGATCGCCTCCGCCAGCATTCGTCCCAGAACGTTTGCGGCCGGGCGCACGGATGCATACTTCAGCAGATGAATGAGTTCGCGCAGACCGCCATCGTAGCTGCCATAAGCGGCGGCACGGACAAACGGCGGTTCGATACGGCGGCACAATCCGCAGCGCGGATTGCCTGTGTCGTCATTTGCGGGCACAGCGTACGCAGAAAAGAGGCGCTCACCGCAAATCGAGCAGACTCCGCCGGTGATCGGGTGAATGGCGTGGAGGCATTCCCGGCAGACCGGAAGACGAGAGATATTTACCAGAGGCTCGCCGCATAAGCGGCAATCGGAAGGAAACAAAACTGTAAAAAGGCTTTCGGCTAACTGCACAGAAAGGCGACCGGCCCATGATCCGCCCTCCGCCGAAGCAATAGAAGCCCCTGCCACTGCGGCTTTGGCTTGGCTAGCCCGAATTCGGTCTCCACTACTGCTGAAGACGGCCTCCGTGATCCCCGCAAGAATGGACGCTTGCGCGTTTCTGCTT
>Ga0307479_10000921_pt1 | contig 26487 bp, 23 predicted proteins | sample atmos_gasesECM4C_FD_203743 | JGI IMG/M metagenome (GOLD analysis project Ga0307479, IMG submission 203743) | Hardwood forest soil microbial communities from Morgan-Monroe State Forest, Indiana, United States - atmos_gasesECM4C_515 | ecosystem: Environmental > Terrestrial > Soil > Temperate... | reverse complement strand
CATTCGCGTTCGCGGCACATTTTGCACCTGACGCTTTGTATGCGGCAGCGCAGTTTTATCGCGAACGTTTCCAGCCGAGCGAAGTATTACAAACGCCGTATCTGCTCATTGCCGCACAGGTGATTGCAGCGAAGACAGATGCGGCAGCTCGACGATTGTTTACTACTCCACAACAGCGTTTTCTACGGCTCATTCGGGGCGAGCCGGTGGAATTGTTGCCTCCCGTTGATTCTATGGAGCCCCTATGGCATGACGGGGAGAGATCGACTGTGGAGAGCCGATTGAGGGCGGCGATCGTGGGATCGGACAGAACCGTGCAGGCTGGCCTGGAGAGACTCGTCAGTGATACTCATGCTGATGAGGTGATCATTGTGACGGACACGTACGAACACAGCGATCGGATTGATTCATACGAACGCGTGGCTCGCATTGCTAAAAACATCACGCGGGCACCAGATACGGCGGCGTAGCTTTCACTTATGCCGTCGCCACTGGCTTCCAGAACGGTAGAAAAGTAAAAGTCTCAAGAAACAGATCTTAAAAAGGAGAGCCTTTACGCATGCCGGTAATTGTTTGTGATCACTAGGCGAGCTGGACTCCGCACAACTACTTTCCCTCGGCCGGACTCCCATCCGCGTTCACCTTCTCATTCGGTCTACCAAAACCATCCGCATTGGCAACGCACGGAATCGCACAACGGGGGCTTGTGCAAAAGAGCCCTACCGGCAGCGCATGATCTCATCCACATAGCCCCTCCCCAAGGAGCGCGCGGGAAGAAGGTTGCATGCGTTTTTCCAACCCTTTCAAGCGACGGACTCCTTTCGCAAACATCGCCCAGGCCAGTGCTTTCAGATCTGGATCCCCAGAATCGGCAGCCCTGAGTAGTTCCTGGGCTGCATCTTTCTGTCCGAACTTGCACCACATGACTCCGCAAAGAAACACATAGTTGCTGTCCATCCTGGTCTCCTTCTACTCAGCGTTAGCAGCGTCAATCGCATTCCAGCACTTCCTCGGAACAACTTCTTCCATCATCCAATGCAATCTAACTGCCAACGCACTCGACTCATCTTGCAGCGTTCAAATATCGACATCTCTCGCTTCAACACGGGCGGCTTGGCATATAAGGGAGCTAGCCGGTGTTGAGAATGTTGAAAGTGTCAACTGAAACTGTCGAAGCCACGGCGAGGGCTAGGGTGTAGCTATCGACCAGAGAAGCGAAAGCCAACCGTCCTGGGTCGGCCCGAAAACGGAGGCCATTTCAAACCCAGAGTGCTGGGGATCGTCACCTGCTCGCGACTGTTCCTGACTCACCACTTCTCTTTAAGTCGTCGAGCTTTTTTTGCTGTTCCGGCGAGAGAAGCCTATAGATTTCCGACTGCATACGCGCGTTGGCCACGATGACTTTCGCCAACAAAGCTGCTTGTGCGTCGGCTAGAGTTTTGATTTCCTTTTTATTGCTGTGCTGAGGGTCGAGAACCAACAGCTTTTCTCTTATGCTTCGCGATTGCGCCATCAAGGGTTCCATGTGGTGGCGTTCACGCGTCATCACTTGCTGGATCGCTTTCTTCTGTGGTTGTGTCAAACCTAGGTGTTCAGCCACTGCCGCCGTGAGGTCGAACGATGAAAACGGCAGCTCTACCAGCACAATTTCGTTGTCGTCAGCCGGAGAAGCTTCGCTTTTATCATCAGCCGCAGGAACTTTGGCCAGATTCTGTTCCTCGATCTGGCGCCATGCGTTAAGGAGTTGGAATTGCATCTGCGCGATGAGATATTGCTCGCCGCTTAAGGTCTTGCCCTCATCGCTGCTCATCTTTCCTTGTTGGACAGCTTCTGCGATCCCTGCAAGTTTGATAGAGAAGTTCTGTGTAATAGCTACCAATGCCGCCTCATACTCCTGTAAGCCTTGTTGTGGTCCGGGGGAAGCAGGAGCAGCCGGCATGGGACCTGCGCCCGGAACCAGCGAATCAAGTGAGCCGGCAGGGTTAGTCGGAGCACTATCAGCTCCTGATTGGGTCTGCGCCGAGCTAAGGACTGGAATGGCAGTCATGAGGATGGCAATGAGAATTAATTTCGCTTTCATGTTCTTACTCCTTGGCCTAACTTGTGTTGTTCCACTTCGACTCTCAAAGATGACGCTTGTTATGGCTCTCGAACTCGTGAAGTCGAAGAACGAGAACGGATTACCGGAGAGCCGGAAATCCGATGAGTGCTCAGGAGACTTTGCATTTGCGCCTAACCTCTTTCATGTGCAGCCTCCGCGCGGGCATGTCCTGGACCCCGGTTCCGTTATCTATCATTTCCATTCCAGACTCCCGATAAATTGGGTGGACGCCACGGTCGCGGGGAAACATTCTCCAGAACAGTAGAAAGAGTCCGAGCGGCGCCAGGCTTAATGCTCCTAAGAAGAAGTCGAAAATAGACATCCAATCTCCATGTAGATCGAGTGATGTGAGCTCCGGATCGGCGCACAAAACTCAGCCCGGCTCAATCTGCCCGCTCCCATGTTGAATCTGGATCGTATTGGGTCATTGCATTAGCGATCTTTTCGGTATCCGGACCGAGATCCTTTTGGTACACGATGCCGTCTTGATTCACGATGAAGGTCATGATACCGGTGGAGTGATAGACGGCTGGATACGCTACAAAGGCGAAACCGCCTACCATCTTGCCGTTCGCGAGGTAACTCTTTGCTCCACCCTCTGCGTTGTTTCCTTGGGCCGTCAAAATGCGGAAATAGTAACCGTTGAACGGTACGGGATCGTGGGATGCGGCCGTCCCGTTTTCGACGCCCGCGGAGGCGATGAGTGCGTCGAGAGGACTGACGGATGGCTCTCCGCTTTCGGACGAAAACAAGCCACCGTGGCCATCGTTATCGCCAATGAATTTCAGCGCGTACCGATGTTCGCCGTTATTTGCCCTTGCGTAATGCTGCTGCTGGGCGTCCACAAGCTGATAGCAAACTTCGATCGTGGCCAGTTCATTTCTCCCCACTCGGCGCGCCAGGATCTCTTCTTTGCCAATGTCCGTGTCGAAATACCATGCGCTATGTTTTTCTACGAGTGGTATAGGAAGCGGCCAGTTCTCAGCGCCTACGTAGAGAATCATCACGCCGCCATGCGCTTTCGCGACACGATGCATCTGCTTATATTTCGCAACGAACCTTTCGCGATCTCTCCTATCCTCAGCAGGATCGCCTGACGAGGTTAGATCCTTCCCCGCCGGTCCGAGAATATCCAGCAATGCACGATTGTCGGTTTGCTGCGCTGCCGCGAATAGGGCGGCGCTCGCTTCCTCGGGGGAGTGAAACACTTGCTGATTCAGTTCCTGCGCAAGCGTTAGCTGGCTCCAGGGTATAAGCGTCCCCAGGATCGAAACAGCCGCCAATCGCAGTCCAGAAACTCGGAACCGCAGATCTCTTTCCACTCTTGTGTTCCCTTTATTCATGATTATTTCTCCATAATGTTGCTGTCGAGCAATCTCAGAAATTCATTCACCGGCGGCCACCAAAGCCACCTCCGTGAAAACCGCCTCCAGAGCCGCCGCTGTGCATGCTCGAGTAACCGCGGTCCGAGGAGCTGCGCGTCGTGCCACCGTGGTCATAGCCTCCAAACGCGCCGGAATGCGCGCCCGCTTGGGCGTGCGACTCTGAAGTCCCACGCTCGGCCGCGCCACCGTGCAATCCATTGCCACGGACGTCACCGCCGCGGGACCCTTCATAACCGCGACCAGTTTCGGAGCCTCGGGATCCTTCATACCCACGCCCGGCACCATAGTTGTGGGACCCTTCATAGCCGCGCGCTGCTCCAAAATCGCGAACACCTCCACGTCCCCGCCCACCGGAGAACGTCCTGCTATTCGAAATGAAAGTGTTGTGATTGTAGATAACGGTTCGGTGGCCCCAATCGCATCCCCAGCCATGCCATCCCCAACCAAAACCAGCGAAGAATCCGATCGCGAAACCGACACCGAAAGAGACGCCGGGGCCCGCAACATAGAGCCCAGGATATGGGTACCAGCCGGGCCACCCGACCACCGGCTCGCCGTAGACGACCCATGGATCGTAGGCCGGAACGTAAACGACTTCAGGGTCTGCAGGTTCGACGACGATCGTTTTTTCTTCGGTCACTACCTTCACCTGTTCGTTGCTGTTGAAGTTCCCGGCTGCTTTCGCGCGAGCCCGCATGACTTGCACGGCGTCCATCACGGCCTCTTGTTGGTTCACGTAAGCCTCGCCAAGGGCGGACGTCCAGGATAGGTTCTTGTCCATGTTGGCGAGCACGGAAGGGAACTGGATGAGAGCCTTAAGACTGGGATCCCAAGGTTGCTGGTCTACGGCATTGGCCAGATCCTTTCCCTTGAGGTCCGGATGCTCTTGCACCCAGCGATCTGCCTCAACAATTTCGGTGGGATACGTTGACGCTGCGAGTATCTGGGAAACCAACGCGTCTGGATACAGCGCAATTGGCGCAACCAACTGCTGCAACTCCTCGGGGGTTTGCTGCTCGACCGGAGGAGAGATGGCTTGTCCGGAGGGTTGGTCTATCGGAGCTGCGTAGATGGCACCAGGCGCAAACAACAGCCAAGACGAAAGAAACAGCGCCATAACCTTCTGTAAGGTCTTCATAATTACCTCATGGTGTTGCTTTCTGCTACACCGATCTGACTAATGCAAGGCGCATGCCAACCGAAGCGGCGCTAAGTCTTTTAATTTCAGCGTGGAACGCACCAGGATACTGTCGAGACTGTGGAAGTCATGACAGTTTTGACACCTCGAGCGCAGCCAGGTTATTGAGGTTTTTCGGAATGCCCGCAATACAGGTAGACAACGGCGTGAGTGTCAGGCTGCTCGGATTCAGATAGCGAGCCCGAACAGGCTCAGCCTGTTCTCTTGCTTTGTTCCGCACGACGTGACAGACCGGAGTCAGCACCACGCAACTCAAATGAGATCGGGTAATGATCAGAGCCTCTGACGGCCCTGTGAACTTTGCCGGCGACAGCCTGCCCGGGACCACGTATGAAAGCCCAGTCAATGTGGCGGCCGGCTTCGAGCAGATGGCGTGCGGGAGTGGTGGGCACACGAGAAGTTGGCACGACATCCCGGAATCCGGCGCGTTCCAGCACTTCTGTTACGACAGACTTTGAAGCATTCAGGTTCAGGTCGCCCGCGACGACGACCAACTGAGTCGAATCGTAAACGCAGGCATCTTGTAAGACCTCATTCAACTGAGCAAGGCGCAGTTCGTCATTCGATCGGCTCTCCAAGTGAAGGTTGTAGCAGATAGTCGAGACCCCTTGGACGCTGATCTCGGCAGCCAGAGCGATTCTGCCCCCAAGCCGGTCCTGAAAGGTTTGCAGTGTGGGCTTGTACCAGCGCGGCTTCCAGAAGTTGGACTGCCGTTCAAAGTGAATGATGCGCGGCTTCGAGATTTTCCACGGGGAGAGCGTGGCCTGGCCGTGGTATGCAGGACTGGTTGTGGAACCCTGGGTCAGCTCCACAAATTCGCGTCCGAAAACATAATTCAGACGCAGCTTTCGGGCAATCTCCTGGGCAATATTCAGATGATGAGTCCGCCGAGCATTGACGTCGACTTCCTGAAGAATACAAACATCCGCATTCGTATCGCCCAGAAAATCTACGATCGACCGAAGCTGCAAGCCCCGGTCGATGTTCCAATCCACAATTCGGATGGAACTGCGCGGCCAGGAAAGCCACTGAGCAGGCGCGAAGTTCTCGGCAATGATTTCACTGGTCGACACGTTCAAACTACCGCTGTTGCAAGTTGTGGAAACACATTCTGCTGGGCGAACGTCAGATCGACTGGATCATCGATTTCGGCCCAGGGCAATCCATCCGTGGTCGTATAGCCGACAGAAACTCCTTCGTTCGCGAGTTCCTGTACCGCGACATTGAAGAATTCGTTCACCCCACCGGCCGCGATTACATCTTCCAGCTTATGGAAAAATCTGTCTTGTATGGCTTTGGAGAAAACGGTAATACCGATATAAGTGCCGCTGAACTCGTCCCGAGAAATGCTCTTGCTCATTCTAATTACGTGGTCATCGAGGATGACGACTTTCATCGTCTCATCCCGCCACACAGGATCCACGATCATCGAGATCGACGCGTGTGGCCGTACGGCGACGTCAAGGATTTCAGGATTAAAGATCACGTCAGCATTAAGAACAATGAAACTGTCGCCACGCAGCCAATCAAGTGCGAGCCAAAGCGAATAAATGTTATTAGTGATAGCGAATGCCGGATTCTCGATGAAGCGAATGCGTTGGATGGGGCCCAACCTTCTACTCATGACGTGATTGACGATCTGTTCCTTCTCGTAGCCGACAACAATCGCCACGTTGTTGATTCCGGCCATAGATAAGGCTTCGAGCTGATGATCCAGAATCGTTGTATTGTCGACTTCAATCAGGCACTTTGGATGTTCGCCGTGTACAGAGCGAATCCTGGTGCCCTGTCCTGCAGCCAAGATTACGGCCTTCATAACGCCTCCTTTACCTTGCTTACTGTGGGGTTCACCTTTGCGGACTGTGAAAAGAACCTGCGATTGAAATACAGCGTCAAGATCCAGGTAAGGTGAGCGCCGAGGGTTGCGAGGAAAAATACGAGTGGCAGCAGCCCAAGAATAGTAAAGAGGACGATGTAATGGATCAATATTCCTCTTCTTTGAAAAGCCTGAACCCGGCGGACGACACGGGAAATCCAGTTGCCTGAGTCTTTCTCAAGCAACTGGTAGAAACGGCCAAGGTATTCATTCGGCCGGTCGGGGGTGGTTGCGCGACGGCGTTGCAAGGAAGTGGTGATCAACGCGAGGACTGCGCCTATCAGAAGCGCTATGCCCATCCAAACGGCGATGCGGCCATACTGCCGGCTCAGGCCTATCGTGATTCCACCAAACAGCAGAAGATAGCTGAGTCCATCGGCCATTCCCTCAAGCCATGTTCCGCTTGGCGATTCCGCAAATTTGATTCGCGCCAGCATTCCGTCCATTTCGTCGAACAATCCGGCAATGTAGAAAAGGAGGGCGCCGAGTACCGACCAAAAGTACGTGCCGTGAGCAAAAGCAAAAGCCGAGAGAATGGAGACCACTACTCCGCCGAACGTGACGGCGTTGGGTGTGACAGGAGTGTGTGAAAGGAGTCTCACGAATGGGCGGCAAAGCCGGCGATTGAATGAAGTATGAATACCGTCCAAAACTTTTCCCGAATGCGCAACCAGAAGCCGTTCAGCAGCCACGGCGCTCTCTGGCGAGGTGACCGCGACGCCTCCTGCACTCCTTGGGGGGAGGGCTGAAGAGGCACTTTCGCGGTCTACCTCATGTAGGGTCGCGTAAGCGGCTTTGCTCCAGTCGACGGACCCGATGTCGACCAGCGACATCTGCGAAACGAAGTTCCTGGTTGTAATCCAGTTCCATGGCAGCCACAGGAACTCGTCTTTCAAATGCTGCTTCAGGATGACCCAGCTAGAGTGACCCTGGGGATCGAACTCGCTAATTTGAATCAGTTCGACCCGTAATTCTTGCTGTGAGATTGTTTCGAGGAGCTTTTGCGGCAATCGGCCGCTCATTGCCGCTGGAACAACCAACAAAACATCACTTGCCCCGGCTCGCGCCGCAGTCAATACGGTTCGAATCAGAAGAGGAACACCCGCAACGGGCCGCATGAGCAGGTCCGTCGCTTGCTGCTCGCTTACAAGGCTGGCGAGTTCTGGAATGGATATCACCGCTTGCATTGGAGAACTTCCTTTGCCAGGATGGTTGGTATCGGTCGGGCCGTGTTGTGCGACTCTTTCGTTCCACGGGAATTCCAGCCCAGCCAAACGATTCCGATCAAAGCCCAGAGCAGATCGCGGACGCGGCGAGTTAGTGCCAAGGCAAGGCCGAGCATGGGTGAGAGCCCAGTCAGAGCAAACGCGGAGATGGCGCCGCCCTCGTCAGATCCCAGCCGTGCAGGGATCCAACCGCTCAGCATCTTTAGTCCGCGCGTCACCCCTTCAATGACCAGAATCGTGAAGAAATGAATGGACAGGTGAAGCGCCCACAAGACGACGACCACTTCGCAAGCAATCAGTGCCTGGCACGCAACGTCGATCCAGAACATTTGACGGACCAGTGCAGGCTGATTGAGTCGATAGTTACGAATCGACGATTCAAACTGTTCGGCACGCGAGAGCCACGACGGAGCCTTCTTGCCAAGGGCGCGCACCACTCCGGACAGAATTGGATTGCGGCGAGTAATCACAAAAGCCATCAGAGCGAGCGCGAGGACCGCGGGGATCGAGTGGTAGGCTGTGCCACGAACAGCAACAAAGGGGAGGCTCACGATACCCACAATTGCAAGCAGGGCCGAGGTGAACCAGTACACTCCGTCATCGAGAAAAGTGCCCGTAATGGTGGGCTCAGCGGGTGTACCGAGGAGTTTGATTTTCATCGGCTCGGAAATGAGTGGACCGAGGACCGTGAGGTATCCCATTGACTGGGAAGCGAGGCGCACTCCCATCAATTTCGTCGGGTTGACCGATACATGTTCGCCCTCAAGCGAAGCCGACCAGGTGATGCTTTGGAGTAGCAGTCGGAGAACACTGAGGGCCAGGACAATCGGTAAAGCAACGCGCATCGCCTTCAGCTGCACAAGTATGGGTGAGAGTCCAACGTGAGCGATTACCCAGCCGAACAGCACCAGTGCGGTGACGGCCGCAAGGAAGTGGCCTTTCCTCATCGGACCAACCTCGCCTGTTCATTCGCTTCAGCCATGCGGTCGGCAGGTGGCTTCAGAGTGTAATCAGAGTTCTCGATCGTTAACTCCGATTCGCCAAAAATCCGGATTTCACTGGTGGTGCGAGTGGAAGATGCGAACCAGAATTGATCTACCTTCTGATACGTGTGAACAAAGTGGACGCTGCGCACCCAGAAGGAGGGATTTTTTGCAGGCTGGCCCTCGATTCGAACTATGGAATAATCGTTGGCGTCCACCCAGATCTTGCCGTCGATCAGATACTTGTTCTGCGTTTTTGGAACGACGGACAGCACGTACGCCGGTCCCGTTTCGAGAGTCTCGCGTCCCACCAGCTGAAACTGGTAGTTATCGGGTATGAGGCGCGTGCCGGATCGAGTTCCGCGGCGGGAAGCCTCAGTTTCTTCGCTCAGGAGTTTGTGGAAGACATGTTTGCGAATCGAGCCCGAACCCTCTTCAGAGACAATCGTGAACTCTTTGGCGCCCGTGCTATCGCATGAGACGCGCACCAGCATTTCTGCGTGCCGTTTCTTGTTTACGGCGGCGTAATGGCGAATGGCCGTGTATCCCGTCAGTTCAGATTGCCGCTGGGCATCCAACTGCATCATCTTGGCGACTACATCCTCCGCGGATGGAAGTGAATCGCTGGTTTGTGCGGATGCAATGGTAACTCCAGAAATCAAGATTGCCAGAGTGGAAAGAACATTCCTGATGCTCAATTTCATAATCAGAACTCCAACACGAATTTGCCGTGGAAAGTCCGGCCTATACCGTTGAACAATTCGCCGAAACGATTGCTGGCGATGTCGTTCTGCACATCGCGGTAATTGGCGCGGTTGAAAACGTTGAAGACTCCAAATCCGATCCGCGCGTGCTTCTCTTTAATGGGCAGGCGGATTTCGCGCCAGACTTGCAAATCCGTCGAAACGAATCGCGGGAACCGCAATTCATTTCTGGGTCCAACAAATTCGCGCGATTGATCGATGGTTGAATACGGAAAGCCCGTGTGAATATCGAGCACGGGCGCGAAGGTTAATTTCCACGGTGCGGCGATCTCGCCCCAGGCCAAAAATCGATTTGGAGCGTCAAAGTTCAGCCGTCCACGCTGATTCGGCTGAATCACCGCTTGGGGATCGTTCCCAAAGAACTGGTTGAAATCGTTCAGGTCACCGTAGGCTCGCGAGCGGACGTAGGATGCATTCAGTGTGCTGCGGTGGACGCGATAGCGCCCAGTGACTTGAAACTCTTTGTAGAAATCACTTCCCACGCCCGATAAAGCAAGGATGCCAGTTGCTCCTGACGCCATAGGATTCAGGTAGAGGTCGTGTACTGTATTGCGCTGCTGATACGCGACTCTGACCAGGAAGTTGCTCGTTACCTGGCGATCCACTTCGAGGTTCCACACCTCACTGCGTGGATTGCGCAATCCGTCGGAGATGACATTGGCGTACGCGGTGGAACTGACAACCTCACCTGCTGGGTTCAGCTCACTTAGTGTGCGTTCCGGCAAAAAAGGAAACGCCGGAATGTTGAGAGGAACGCGGTCATAGAAGAATCCGGCTCCGCCCTTTAACAGAGTCTTGCCGTCGCCAGTCAACGCCAGGATGAAGCCGGCGCGAGGAGCTGTGTTTACCGAATCAGTGACTGAATCGCGATCAAAACGAAGGCCCAGGTTGAGCGTCAAGCGATTTGAAACGGTCCACTTGTCTCCCACGAACCAGGCAATTTCGTTCTGATCGACGGAGAATTGCGAAGCCGGGCCGAACTGGATTTGTTCCAGTGGATAGCCGGCGACCCCGATAATCTGTACCGGAAGAAACTGCTGGCGACCGTCGTAGGAGCTGTGAGCAAAATCCGTTCCCGTATCCAATTCATGGGAGCCAAGAAAGTGATGCGGATGCGAGCGGTAAAGCTCTTCCCATTCTGTGCGTGTCGTGTTGCGGTCCTGATGGTTGAAAAAGCCACCCTCGGTGGTCTCGACAAGAAGTTGGTACGGCCCATTGCTGTTTGGCGCGAGATCAGCGTCAAACCTCCTGAAGCTCACCTGAGACGTCAGCAGATCGTTGGAGTCCGTAAGGTACCGGTGCTGTACGTATGCCTGATATCCACGCTCATCCAGGTCCGGGGTGCTGGGTAGTGGCGTGAACGTGTTCAGGCCGTAGTAGTCCAGGTGTTGTGGAAAGATCGCGAAGGACGCCGTTAGGGTTTGCTTCGGGCTGATGTTCACATCAAATTGTGTGTACGAGTCGAAGCTTTCCGTACGGTTATAACTCTGAAGCGGCGGCAAACTATCTACCGGGTCCCGCTCATAGCGGTACTCGACCGATTCGGTGAAGGCTACACGGTCCTTCACAATCGGGCCAGAAACTGTCATCCGCGGCGTAAACGCAGCAATGCCCATGATCGAACCGTCGACGCGCCGCAAACGGGCAACCAGGTTCTGGGCAGATACCCGAAATTTATTGAAGTCTCCGGGCCGCGTCTCGACGTTTGAAACGGCTCCCGTGAATCTGCCGTATTCGGGGTCGTACGGCGTGGAAAGGACCTGCACGGACGAAACCACGTCGATCGGAATGTTGATAGCGGTAGTGCCCGTTGCTGGATCGGTCACATCTGCGCTGTTTACAAGCGATCCATTCTGCGACGCTCGCGCCCCCTTCATATTGATCAGGCCGTTCGGGCCGCGCACCACGCCTGGAATCAGAGGGAGCAGGCTTTGGAACTGTTCGTCAATGTTGGGCATGTTGTGGACCGCCGATTCTCCGATCGTGTTGGTGCCTGAGGGCTCTTTTTTTGTGTCCACCGAATTTGTACTGGCAGTTACGGTCGTCGATTCCGTCACAGCTTCGAGTTTCATTTCCAGCTGGACTAGCGACACAGCTCCTGCCATGACCACTACGCCTTGCGTTGCGGCCATTCCAGAAGTGTTTGCGTTGATTGTGTAAGAACCAGCGGGAACCGTGCCGAATGCGAACTTACCGTCGTTGTCGCTCTGCGCTTCAATATGAGCGGGACCGTCCAACGTAATCTTCGTGGCGGGCACGACGGAGCGTCCGCCATCCGCATCCGTGATAAACACCAGGCCTTGAACTACTCCGGTTGGCAGCCCCGCATCCTGCGCGAAGGCACAAGCACTTATCAGCCCGAGGGCGAGCGCGATGCTTGTTGCTTTTGGCATCATTGCGATTCTCCCTTTGCGAGTGGCGCGCCGTTGCAGTTCCTGCGCATATGCAGCGCCGAACGACTCATGGAGAAGGCAAACCTCTTGCCAAATGTCACACTGAACTAAGTGATTGAGTTTTAGAGCGGTGTCGAAGCTTGTGCCTGATGTGAGTGTCGAATCTGTTGAAAGTGTCGAGAGGAGTCAAAAGGCGTGACGTTAAGCAGAACTGCGAACCAGGGACTGAAGCGACGCTCACGATTCCGCGCCGACAAACCTTATGCGCGCGCGAGCACATGAATTCAAAAACTCATGCGGATGTTTCTGAGGTGCACACGTCGAGGTGATCCGTGCGACCCGATATTTCCGAATGGAAACCTTGCCCCCTCGATCGCGAATTCGATGAGCGCGGCGAAGAGGATTGAAAGAAAGGCTATTCGCCTCATATGACGGCTCGCTATTGCTGCCACCCGCCCCCCAGCGCCTGGTAAAGCTGCACGATCGCCAAACGCTCGTTCAGTTGGGCTTGCACCAGGTTGAGTTCTGCTGAGAAGTAATTCGTCTCGCTGGTCAGCACTTGCAGGTAGCTCGCGCCGCCATTCTTATAAAGCACCTCGGAGAGTTGGTCGGTCTGCTGCGCTGACTGCGTGAGCAATTCCTGTTGCTCCCGGAACTCACGGTCTTTTTGAGAAGCGACGAGTGAATTCGAAACCTGGCCAAGGGCGTTCTGAACCGTTTGCTCGTAGGAGAGCACGGTTTCTTGCCAGTTGGCGCGGGCGAGCCTGAGTTGAGAGCGGAGAGCCCCTCCTTGGAAGACCGGCTGACTCACGCTGAAGGCCCCGGACCAGGTCTCCGATGGCTGGCTGATGAAGTGGTGCAAGGCATTGCTCTCCAGCCCTCCCAGTCCGGTGAGCGACAGGCTTGGGAAAAATGAGGCTTTTGCGACACCGATTTGCGCGTTCGCGGCGACCATGATCTCTTCTGCCTGACGGACGTCCGGCCGGCGCTCGAGTAATTCCGAGGGAAGGCCGGCCGGAACGTTCTGGGGGACGGGCTGTTCGGTCAGCGCGCGTCCGCGGGGAATGGATTGGGGATTTTCGCCGAGCAGAACGCTCAGCACGTTCTCCTGCTGCTGAATTTGCCGCTCCAGGTCCGGGATCGTTTCGGACGCGGTGTAGACGAGCTGCTCTGCCTGGCTCACGTCCAGTCCGGAGTTCGAGCCGTGGCTTTCAAGGAACTGCGTTAGCTTGAGGGACTCGTGCCGCGAGGCCAGTGTGCGCTGCGAGATTTCGAGTTCGCGGTCGAGTGCGCGAAGTTGGAAATAAGACGTCGCTACATTAGCCACCAGCGAAGACATTACCGCCCGCTGTCCCCACTCGGTTGCGAGTAACTGGGCACGAGCCGCCTCGGTCTGTCTGCGATACTTCCCCCAGAAATCCAGATTCCAGATCACCGAGAGATTCAGTTCGCCCCCGTTGACCTGGTAAGCAGGAAATTGGTTTGAAACTTTGGCGTTTTGCTGGCTGAAAACATCCGCACCTACGCTCGCCGAGGGGAGCTGATTCGCGCGGGTGATGCCGACTTGCGCCTGGGCTTCGAGCACGCGGGCGGCGGCGATGCGCACGTCATAGTTTTGCGCGATGGCGGTGTGAATCAGCTGCGTGAGCACCGGATCCTGATAGACCTGCCACCATTGCTCGTTGCCCAGCGACGAGGCTTGGGTGGCTAGTTGCGGTTCCGGCGTACGGTATTCTTGAGGAACATTCACCGCAGGCCGTTTGTACTTCGGGCCCATCATGCAGCCGGCCTCTAGAACCAACACGGCTAGAATTCCTAAGAGTGCAGTGTTTTTCATAAATCAATCCCCCTGACTGGGCGCCACGGCGGGCGTGAGTGGCAATGCTCTCCGTCTCTCAGCGCCTGATAATTTCTCAACGACGTAGAAAATGGCAGGAACAAAGAATCTGCCGATGAAGGTCTCTGCCAACATGCCGCCAATTACCGCCGTGCCCATGATCTGACGCGCTACCGAGCCCGCTCCGGACGCGGTCCAGAGCGGCACGCAGCCCAGAATAAAGGCGAGCGCGGTCATCATGAGTGGCCGGAAGCGAAGCCTCGCGGCGGAGAGTGCCGCATCGACGAGGGACATGCCGCGTTCGTAGTCCTCTTTCGCAAATGCCACGATCAGAATCGAGTTTTTCGCAGCCAGGCCGATCAGCATCACCAGGCCGATCTGCGCGTACACATCGTTCTCGATCTGAACCATGTACTGTGGCAGGTAAAGGCCAACGACGAAACGACGCAGCCACAGGAATGCGAGGGCGCCGAATACTGCGACTGGTGTGCTGAGCAGCACGCTAAAAGGCACTGTCCAGCTTTCATAGAGAGCTGCCAGAATCAGGAACACGAACAGAATTGAGAATCCGAAGATGACTGACGGAGGCACTCCCTGCCGCGCTTTTTGTTCCTGATAAGACATACCCAGGTAATCGAAACCCATTTCCCGGGGCATGGTCTGTTTGAAAACATCTTCCAGCGCCGCCGTCGCCTGATCGGAGCTATAACCCGGCGCGGCGCTGGCATTGATCTGTGCGGACCGGTATTCGTTGTAGCGCATGGTGAACTCGGGACCGGAACGGCTCTCGAATCTTGCCAGCGCGGAAAGCGGGACCGTCTGTCCCTGGCCATTGCGGACATAGAATTGTCCGAGATCATTAGTCGTGGCCCGGTAAGGCGCTTCGGCCTCAACGTACACTTGCCAAGTGCGGCCGAAGTCGTTGTAGTAGTTCACAAACAATCCGCCCATGTAGGCTTGAATGGTGTTGTAGACATCCGTCAGATTCACGCCTTGCTTCAACACTTTGTCCTTATCCACGTTGATGAACTCCTCCGGTACACTCGGAATAAACGTGGTGCTGACATTTCCAAGCTCGGGGCGCTTGCGGGCGGCCGCCATAAACTTGTTCAGGTTATCCGTAAGAAACTTGATATCTTTGCCGGCGCGGTCTTCGAGGACAAACGTTACGCCGCCAGCAGTTCCGACACCCGGTATTGCGGGTGGTGAGAAACTGAAGACCGTCCCCTCCGGCAGCTTCTTGAGTTCCTGGTTCAAACGAACCTTGATGGATTGATACTGTTCCTCCCGGCTTTTGCGCTCATCCCAGGGTTTCAGAGACACCCAAAAGAATGCGTTGTACGAAGTTCGGACATAGCTGAGCAGACTGAAACCAACGACGCTGGTGGTGTACTGAACTCCCGGCGTTTTGGCGAGAACGTCCTCTACCTGTTTTGCCGCCGCACTAGTGCGCTCCATGGAAGCGGCTTTAGGAAGCTGCATGTTGATATAGAGGTAGCCTTGGTCCTCGTCGGGCAGGAAGCTCGTGGGAAGATGTTTGCTGAAGAACCAGGCTGCAACGCCTGCGACTACAAGCAACACCATCACCACGCCGGCCTTGCGAATCAGGTCACCAGACAACCGGACAAAGCTGTCGGTGGAGCGATCAAAATATGCGTTGAACCAGCCAAAGAATTTTCCCAACGGCCCGCGAGCCTGCTTCTTGGGTTTGAGCAGAAGCGCCGAAAGTGCGGGGCTGAGCGTAAGAGCATTGAATGCTGACAGCATCACAGAGATGGCGATCGTTATGGCAAACTGCTGATACAGCCTGCCAGTGATGCCAGGGATGAAAGCCGTCGGCACAAACACTGAGGCTAGAACCAGGGCAATACCCACCACCGGACCGGAAAGTTCTTTCATCGCCTTGATGGAGGCATCCTTCGGACTCAGTCCTTCCTCGATGTGGTGCTGCACTCCTTCAACGACCACGATGGCGTCATCGACCACCAGTCCAATGGCGAGCACCAACCCGAACATCGAAAGCGTGTTGATCGAGAAACCGAACAGCGGAAAAATGACGAACGTTCCCACCAGCGAGACAGGCACGGCCAGCATGGGAATCAGGGTGGCACGCCAGTCTTGTAAAAAGAGGTAGACCACAAAAATGACCAACACAATCGCAATCACGAGGGTTTCGAGGATTTCTTTCATGCCCTCCGTGACCGGGAGTGTCTGGTCAAGCGAAACCGTGTAGTCCATGTCCTGCGGGAAACGCTGCTTCATCTGCGCGAGGAGCTTGCGGACGCCCTCAACGGTTTGAACAGCGTTACTTCCGGGCAACTGGTAGACAGCAACGGCGGCGCTGGGCCTGCCATTGAGTCGAGACATCAGGCTGTAGTCCTGCGTTCCCAGCTCAACTCGAGCCACGTCTCTGACGCGAACGGTCCCACCGTTCGGCGCTTCGCGCACGACAACGTCGCCGAACTGTTCCGGAGAAGTTAGGCGGCCTTGAGCCAGTACGGCATACGTGAACTGCTGGTTGCTCTGAGCTGGCTCGCCCCCGACCTGGCCAGCCGGATTGACCGTGTTCTGAGCCTTAAGTGCGTTGGCAATATCGGTGACCGTGATGCCGAGCTTGGCCATCTCATCAGGCTTCACCCACAGGCGCATGGCGTACTGCCCTGAGCCGAAGACCTGGGTCTGGCCAACGCCGTAGGAGCGCGCGATCGGATCATTGAGGTTGATGTAAGCGTAGTTAGCCAGATAGTTCGAATCATGGCTGCCGTGCGGCGAATACAGCGCAACCAGCATGAGCGGTGCAGTGGTCGACTTCTTCAACGTGATTCCGTAGTTGTTTACCTCGGGCGGCAACTGACCGTTGGCCAACTGTTGACGCGACTGCGTGAGCAGCAGGTCCGTGTTGGGATCAGTCTTGAGATCGAAATCGACGAGCAACTGCGTTTGCTGGTTCGCCGTGGCATTCAGCGAGTACATGTAGTTCATGTTGTCCACGCCACTGACTTGCTGTTCGATGGGTGTAGCAACGGCTTGCTCGAGAGTCTGAGCGTCCGCACCGGGATAATTGGCTTGCAACCTGATCTCAGGCGGAGCGATCTGCGGGAACTGCGCTACCGGCAAGGTGACGATTGTGATTACGCCGACTATGACCGTGAGGATGGCAATCACGATCGCGACGATGGGGCGTCGGATGAAAAAGTTCGCCATGATTAGCGTTCCTCCGTTTCTTTGTACGGCGTCGGATTCACCAGTTCGCCTTCTTTTGTCTTCTCCGCGCCAACCGCCACGACGCGTTCTCCAGGCTTCAGGCCCGCGGTGATCACCCAGAGCGTGCCCACTCTCGGTCCCACCTCCACCGTGCGGAGCTGCGCCCGGTTATCGGCTGCGACGACAGTGACCTGATAGGTTCCTTGCTGCTGATTCACGGCCGCCTGCGGCACCAGCAGCGCTCCCGTGAGGTTTCCGGTGGGCGTCTGAATGCGTGCATATTGGCCCGGGCGCAACAGATTCCTGGAATTCGGGAACTCGCCCACGATCTGGATGGTTCCGGTCTGCGTGTTTACCTGGCGGTCCGCGAAGATGATTCTGCCCGGATGCGGATAGATCCCTCCGTCGGCCAAAGTTAACTTCAACGGGATTCGTGAGGCGTGCGTCAGAAAGTCCACGCTCCCCGGACTGCCGCCGTCCGCCATGCGGAGATATTCCTGTTCGCTGATGGGGAAATAAACTTTGATCGGACTGACCTGCGAAACCGCAGTGAGGACCGTTGACGGCCCCACCAGGTTGCCCACCTGCACCGTGTTGATTCCGGCGATTCCATCAACCAAGGAGACAACTCTCGTGTAGCCCAAATTCAGCTCGGCCTGTTCGACCGACGCCTGGGCGGCCTCAACTGCTGCTTTGGCCCCACGGAGCGACTGCGTGTCTGTATCCAACTGACTTTGGGGAATGGCGTGAGCCTCCGCTTCGGGAATATCACGCTTCACGTTGGTTTCGGCGTTCGCCATCTGCGCCTGAGCCTGCGCCAGCTGTCCTTTGGCTTGATCGAGCACGGCTTGAAAGGGACGCGGATCGATCTCAAAAAGGAGTTGACCCTTTTTGACGAATGCGCCTTCCTGATAATCCTGGCGAATCAGATAACCGCTCACCTGAGGCTGAATCTGTGCGTTGACGTAGCCTTCGAGCGTTCCCACCCACTCGCCCTGAACCGGCACGTCTTTTTGTATGACCGGTGCAACTTCGACCACCGGTGGTGGAGGCGGGCCGGCAGCCCGCACCTTACCGTTGCTGCAGCCAAGTGCATTCAGCAGGAGCACAGCACTAACTAAAGCTGTAGATATTTGCTTCATCATTTCTTCCCCTCAATCGTGGTTACTTAACTTCCGCTTCAATCGCGTCACTGGCGCGCCTGAGTCGGGACGCTGCTCGGTTGGGGGGAAATGTGCCCAGAGAGTCGTCTCGTCGATTTCAGGCGCGTCAGTCACGCGATTGCACCCTTCTCCAAACGCACATCGCGTACCAAAACCGACACGAAGCTAAGTAACGCCAATTAAAGGAAGTTTTCAGGCACTGCAGCACGCGAGCTGTCGAAGGGGTCGAAAGTGTCGAGAAAGCCGATGCTCGACCTCAAAGATTCGCACAGAAACTAGCGGGCTATGACTCAATCGCTGCAGAAATGCAGGCAGAGGAACGAAGTCTTGCTTGCCGCGATTCGGCAATCCAGTTGCGTCAGCTCCACTAAGGCGAAGCAGATAGTGGACACGAAACCACCGCTCCTTCGCTTCATTGTTAAGTGGTTTGTCAAAGGATTGCAGTATGGAATTTGAAAAGTCCGATTTCATCCGGAATCCGGTGCTGCAGAACGAAATATTCTTCCTGGAATCGAAATGTGTGTCCTGTAGCCTCTCGATTCTGGCGCCATCAATCGAAGAGGTGGTCGAGTTGGAAGAATTACACCGGACGCAATGCAGGGCCATCGAACCCTATTGCACGAAAGGGTAAGCAGGAGAGCGATTGTGTTGAATTGCAGAATTGTGAAGGTGCTCACGTTGTTTGTGGTAATTATTCCGAGGCCCGCCCTGGGCGACCGTAGTCTCGTGGATTCCATAAAGGACAGAGATGCCGGTATCCGCAAAGTGCTTGAAGATGTTGATCCCAAGGATGGCATGGACTGTCTTTCGATGGGCGAGCTCGATATCATTTTTCGCACGGACAATTATGGCGCACCCAAGGTGGGTGTCATGTTGACGGATCCCCGTGGGCGACGCATCGGCTTTGATCCGCTTACTCAACGGGCCTGGCAGGAGTTCCCCGAGGCACAAGGATACGTCGACTGCGATGATCTGCATGGTTCAGATACCTGCCGGGGAATAGTTCAGGTATGCGGTCCGGTCAGCGGGACCTACAAGCTCGAAATGATTGGGCAGAAAACGACCACGTACAGCGTGAGTATTTCAGCTCGAAGTAAAGAACTTGTTGATGGTGGAAAGGTTCACTCCTCCCGATCGGAAGCTGAGTTGAACAATGTGACAATTCGTGCACGATCTCGAGATATTGTTATGCTGAATTATTCACGCGATCCCCGAGAGAAGGTAACCGCCCAATTGCAACATCCGCTGCACGCGCAAAGGTCCGACGCGCGTTTTCATGGACATGGCGACGTGCCAGCACGACGTGGAAAGCTGTGATTCTTCATTGCTTCGTCTGACCTTTCAATAGGTGTCGCCTTACAGGCGCGACTTGGCTCTTCAAAGTTGTCCACCTCATTCAGCTTTACAGGGGAATGCAAGAGTCATGCTAATCGCGACTTATCGTAAGTGGTTAAATCTTCAAGTTCAAAGTGAAGTGATGACTACGATATGTTGAAGGGGTTGAAAGGGTGGCGACAGAACCGATTGTTAACGGCCGCGACTATCGGGCCCCCGCTTTCAGGAGAGACTTCCCGTAGGCTATTGGGATGGCGAAATTTGCTCCTCCGAAATCGCGCACCATGGCGAAGTTAATTCCGACGACTTTGCCCTCGCTGTTGAAAAGCGGACCACCAGAGCCGCCGGTGGAGGTTTGGGCATCGTAAATGATTTTGTCGGGCAGGACGTCGCCGATGTGACCCTGCGTAACAACCGGGCGTATCAAGTGCCGCCGGGCAAGTTCTTCCACCACCGCTTTCGGCTCGCCTTTGGTTGCAGTCGCAATGGACCGGATTGTTTCTTCGCCGCTGCGAGCAAGAATTGCATCGACCCCCGTGGGATATCCCAGGAGCACGACCGGCCCACCGCTAACGGCCGAGCCATCACCTTCGGCAAAAGCGACTTCTTTGATTTTAGGTCCTGAAACGTTTCCCTTCAGGAGCGCTACATCCGCATCCGGCGAAATTGTTTCTGTAGTCATGGAGATCCCGTGGCTGATGCCGGGAAAATATGCCGTCATTTCGATGACCACTGGGTCAAGCCCTTGGTCCGTCATCTCCTTTAAATCACCGTTGTCCCACCAAGGTTCAGCCACGTGATGATTGGTCAGGATCTGCCCCTTGTCCGAAACCAGAAAGCCGGTGCCGAGAACGTCGAGGTGTACTTCCGGACCTCTCCCGGTAACGCCCGCGAGCGGATTGCTGTGCTCGTCTGTCGCAGGTTCGCCTGTGCCGGTCACGTCCTCGTAGCGTAGCCTCAATCCGGTAGAGCGCTCGCGGAAGGCAACTACAACATGAATGAGGCACACACTGGGCTCGTAAGTTTGGATGATCGTCTGCGCGATCTTGCCTCCAGCCTCAAGCCGCTGCAAGCGCTCTTCCACCACGCTTAACTGACTTTGCAATGCGGAGATGTTCTGGGTGCCCCTGCTTGCAATCTGTGATCTCAAATCCTGGCTCTGCTTCTGAAGTTGAAGCTGCTCGGAACTATGTGGTGGCGATGGATCATTTTGCACGTGCTCCAGGACGCGACGCGAGCGGTCCATCAGCTCTTGTTCCGTCAGCGCCCCGGTCTGCAGTCGAGTGATCGCCGCGTAAACGCGGGTGTTCTGTTGCTGAGTGCGATGATAAAAGATCAGAAAAGCCACAGCCGCAACCCCCACTATGGCAAGGGCGATTATCCGGCCAACTCGAAGTGTCCGCTGTTCCTCGCTGACCGCGGCTACCACCTGCTGGGCGGCATTGCGGTTCTCTTCGACCGTGTGGGCCTGCTGCCGAAATTCCTCAACGGCGTGTCTGTTCCGCAGTTGCCAACGCACACGTGACAACAATTCGTGAGCATCGAAGGGCAGTGACAGGACATCATCGGCGCCGAGATCAAGCCCGCGAGTCCGCACGACTGATCCTCCGGGAGAAAGCATCACCACACGGATATTCTGAGTGCGCTTGGATCCTTTGATTTCGGATAGAAGATCGCAACAATCCAATTGGGGCGGATTAGCGCCCAAAACAACTGCATCGGGGCTGAACTTAAGGACAAACTTCATTCCTTCGCGATAATCGGTGGAAACCTCGTATCCGGCATCGCTCAACGCACCGACGATGCTGATCCTCAATGCATCATCCGACTCGACTACTAGCACTCTTTCACTACTTGACTTTTCCATGACTCGGCACCTGTGCTCAGACCTTCCGGGGATTCAGTCGAGCCGATTCCGCGCGGCCCCTCGCGTATTCGTTGCGCTCACCTATTCTCGGTACTCCTTCGTTGCTACTGCTGCTTCGTGCCTCCCGGGATACTGCTGACCGCCTGTTCTGAAACATCATTCGTCGTGACTCCACGACCGTCAAGGGCACTGGCCGTTGTTGTTCGCTGGCTTCGCCGCGATGTTCGAATTCGGCGGTAACCACGTACCGGTCCTGGATCCAGAGTTCAAATAGAAGATACTTTCCGTCTCGAAGCGCGAAGATCACTCTGGGATTTTCTTTTGGCTGCGGGACGGCATAGAGGATGATTGGGACCCCAATACCTGAGTTTGTCCCTTCGCAGTGGATCGAAGCCAAACCTGGGACTTCGTTGTCGAAAACATAGTCCCCAGCCTGAAACTGGTGGCCTTCCGCCCAAAATTCGAATGGAATAGTGGCTCTCGCGCTCACCACTTTTTGCGCCAAACCGAGGCCTGAGAACAAGAGAACCACGCATGCGAGGGCTCCGGCTCGAAGTATTGCAAGTACGAACGCTGAAAATGTCCGCATCATAATGGTTTCCTCTGGTCGGCTGAATTTGCGTTAGATTTCTTTCGCATCATGACAACCGCACCGCCTTCTTCGAAAGAGACTTCGTCCATTAACGTCTTCATGAGGTAGATCCCACGGCCATGGGTGAACAGCAGGTTTTCTAGAACAGTGGGATCCAGCACTGCGCTGCGGTCGAATCCTCTTCCTTCGTCCCGAACGGTGATTGAGACTTCTCCGTCCATATAGCAACGGCACTCGACGTAAATGCGCTTGCAGGTGTTCTCACTGTTGCCGTGGATCACAGCATTCGCAAGGGCTTCATGCAACGCCATCTCGATGTCAGCCTCAGTTCCATCCGGGCTTCGAAACTTCAAAATGAAGTGCATGAGTTGATCCACGAATGGAGAGATGACCGCGACTTTACTTGACAGCGACTGTCGCAACTCGATGAAGGGGCCAGAATGAGCATTTCGCGGCAGAAGCGAAAGAGATTGAGTATGAGCCATAGCTGCAATCTCCAGTTGAAAGGTCTGTGCCATTACTCCTAGAGGAAGGCAAGGCTCATGCCAAATGTCACTCTGAATTAAGTCGTTCAGTTGTAGCGTTTGGCGCAAGATCATTGGGCGCGGGGTGACGAATCTGTTGAAAGTGTTGAGGGCGACGACCGTCGAGTTAGACCACACGATTGAGTCTGAAGGCGTCTCGCGATTCCTCGGTATCCACAGAAGCGAGCCAAAGACGGCCGCCAGTGCCGAAATGCTTCCGGGTCTCACGATTCGCTTGTGAATCTCGTTTTCAGGCCTACCAGAAATGAGCATCACCTCCAGTAGAACCACAGGAAGGCCAGGCACCCGAACAGTAAACTGTACAAACAGACGCAGATCATGACACCGTTATCTTTATTCTTGTCGTTCGCATCCTGCTTGTCCTCGGTTCTTAGGTCCGCTTCAAGATAGCGAATCGCAGCATATATCTCCGTGTCGGTTAGGTCATCGATATTCCAGTCGGGCTCTTGATTTGTCAGCATAAGACACTCTCATCAGTGCATCGTGTATCGGAAAGTTGGCAGCCGGTCATGGTTTGTTCTTGGCCGGCAGGCATAGCCCTGTGTGTCGGAGCAGACGATTGTCAGTATGGCCAATATTGCGGTGTACAGTTATGCCCTGGTCAGGCCTGATTGTGCAGAATGAGCCATATCATCTTGTCTGCTGATGAACAGGTGGTTCTGCGAAGGATTCCATGTGGCTTGAGCGCATCAACTCCTGAAGAGCACGTCTTCGAGCCTCTCGAACTTCTCTAGCTGAGCACCCGAGGAGAAGGCTACAGTCGTGTTCCGAGTAGTGCTCCAAGACGGACATGACGAACACAAATCGCTCGAAGTCTTCAAGGTCCAACACAGCGTCCATTGCGAAATGTCCGCCTGGACCACTCAAGAGTTGGTCAAGGTCGGGTGAGACGGTTTCAGGCATAGGTGAATTGGAATGGACAGGTCTCGGTTTTAATTCACGGATTGCATTCTGGACTATTGTTCGCTTCGCCCAAGAACGCGCCCATTCACGAAAGACGTGGTTTCCTGCGACACAATCTTCAATACCACCTACAAGGCATCGCTCGGCCTTTGCGGGATCTCGAGTGAGTAGAAACGAAAGCTGATAGAGCTCATTCAGATGTTCACTAAAGATCGCGTGAAAGTCTTCCCGACTCGCGTATCGATTCGCTTGTTCTTCTCGAACTTGAATGTGGTCCCGTTCGGTCATTTCTTCGTCTCGAAATAGTGGGGAGCGTTCGTTGGGACAACCACTCCAGAAAACTGTTTTCTTTATTCGCGGGTTGTGGGGAGGTAAGAGCAGTGACCACCTGCGGAGCGGCCAGCTCTGGGATTCTGATGAGTAAGGGCTGAAAGTGGGCAGTTGACCGTACCCCCCAGTTGACGAGATACAGTGCAAAGCTTCCGTCCGGCCGGTGAATCAGCCATCGTTCCGGCCAACGCGTGATCCTTTCTGGTCGGTCGTTCACGTAGGCCAGTGCGGGCCTAAGACTGTCGGGATAGGAAGCTTCTGTAATCATCGCAGTAACCCCGGCGCGTACCAAATAAATTGCGCAACATCGCAAAGTAGTCTGAAGGCAGCCCACCACAAAAACCACCAACTGAGCAGAGTGCCAAGCCAGGAGAAGATCAAAACCAACTCATATCCCTGGATTTCGTTCAAACGTTGCTGGCGAAGTCTAAAGTTGCAATCGTATTGTCGCCAAGCGGTACCCATTGTTCCCCAAGCCTTCCCGCGCCGATCAAGCCGTGTGTTGCCTTGCACTCGATTGCGTGCCGTTCTTCCTCGTCCAGTAACTCCCTCGCCGAACCACCAAGAATGAGATATCCGCAATAACCGCACTGGGCGCAAGTAAAGAACGCACAGTTTTCTAGAACCGGCTTACGCGCAAAGTCGCTTTCTCCCCGTATCTGCATGTTGCATTCTCTTCCCAACCAAATGCGCAGATCATGAGAGCTACCCGAGAGCGCCGGCATGAACCGCCGAGTTTGCGAAACGCAACAATCGATTTGGCGGCCTGCGAGACCGAGGCTTGAGGGTACGCCACATCAATTCTTTGAGTCTTTTGCGAGCTCGTGCTAACTGGGCCTTCACAGTTCCGGTTGGTACTCCCAAAATCCGCGCAGTTTCGCTGATCGATAAACCATCAACGTCGCGCAGCTGAAATGTCCGACGCAGAGTGGGAGAAAGGTGACTATGCAAATGAGTCAAGCGAGCACTCAGCTCAGATTCTGTGCACTCATCTTCGGGATTAGGCCGGTGATCTGCCAGCCGTTCCGAAACTGAAACTGGTTGCAGATCCGCGGTGCCTTCGTCGAGAGACACCTGGCCGTGTCTTAGCCGCCGGCGTAGTTGTAATCGAGCGCAGTTAAGCACGATGGTGGTCAGCCAAGTCGAGATCTGTGCCTGGCCTCTGAACTGGTCCAGGTGGGTATAGGCAGCGAGAAGAGCATCCTGAACCGCATCCTCCGCGTCCGCTGCATTGCCCAGGACGCGGTATGCCCTTCTGTACAGAGACGGCAGGCCACTAGCCAGAATTTGTTCCAACTGTTGAGCTGCTCCCTCTTTACTTGGAATTTCCTCGCGTTCGTCAGTCCCGACGTATGCACTTGTGTTTTGCATGCTCTTTTCCTCAATCCTGCGAGAGTCCTCGCGACCCGCTTATCGATTGCTTCCGCTTCCCGAACTTGGACTTGAACTCCATTCAATCACTCGCCCGCATCCCTAGATTCCGGCTTGCGCGGCGAGTTAGTTCTTTCACCACATGCTTTGTAAACACGCCGTGGCAGCGCAGTCGAATTCCCCCATGTATCAATTCGAGGATTACGTTCTCTCCCTCCTGGCTGATCGTCGTGATATGTTTCATCTCGACAACGAGTTCGCGGCCACGAAGGTCTGCTCTTGCCCCTTGACACGCACTTCTTAGCTCGGCAGCCCAGGGCGCTATGAGCTTTCCTTCCACAATCACCCGACGCTGCCTGGCGTTATCAACGAGCGAGATCTTCAACATTGCTTCTCCCACTCGCGATAAGGCAAGGCGCACGCCAAACTTAGGGAGCCGTAAGTCGCTGAATTGTAAGGAGGGTAATACCAGAATTCTAAAAATCGAGGTCGAAGAAGTTGAAACCGTCGAAAATGTCGAAGCTACGAGGCGGGCTGGAGATCAAGCATATTGCTTCGCATAGATGCCGAATTTCTTCATTCGAGAAAGGAAAGTCGTGCGGTTCATTCCCAGGGTTGCGGCAGCACCATCGGCACCACCGACGCGCCCCCTGGATGCAGTTAGCGCTCGTATGATCTGATCGCGTTGCCTTCTTTCGTATTCGTCAGCAACGTTGGTTATGTCGGTTTGCGAATCTGGTCTTTCTCCAACGACTTGCTCGACGTTATGCTCGGCATGGGGAAACGCCACCATATTCGTTTTACGGAGTTCTCCGAGGGGAGCGTCCAGCGACCTTCCGCGTGTCACGATCACTGCCCGCTCGATAAAGTTCTCCAGCTCACGGATATTGCCGGGCCATTCCCACGCCGTAAGCCCCTTCATGACGGCCGGAGAAATAGCTTCAATCTTCTTCTGCATTTGCTTGGCAAACTTCTGCACAAAATAACTCACCAGTTGTGGAATGTCTTCTTTACGTTCCCGCAGAGGCGGTATCCGGATCGGAAATACATGCAAGCGGTAGTACAAATCACTTCGGAATTCGCGGGCCGCAATCATCTTTTCGAGGTCTCGATTCGTTGCCGCCACGAGCCGAATATTCACTCTTCGCGTGTGAATGCTTCCCAGTCGTTCAAATTCGCGTTCTTGTAATGCACGCAAAAGCTTTGGCTGAATTTCAATGGGGATGTCTCCCACTTCGTCCAGGAACAGAGTGCCTTGATCGGCCAGCTCCATTCGGCCGACCTTCTGAATAATCGCGCCCGTAAAAGCTCCCTTTTCATGTCCAAACAGTTCGCTCTCCAGCAGACCGGTAGGAATGGCGGCACAATTCAGCTTCACAAACGTGCGATCTTTGCGCCGGCTGCGGTCGTGAAT
>Ga0307479_10000920_pt1 | contig 26578 bp, 19 predicted proteins | sample atmos_gasesECM4C_FD_203743 | JGI IMG/M metagenome (GOLD analysis project Ga0307479, IMG submission 203743) | Hardwood forest soil microbial communities from Morgan-Monroe State Forest, Indiana, United States - atmos_gasesECM4C_515 | ecosystem: Environmental > Terrestrial > Soil > Temperate... | reverse complement strand
TTCGCGTTGCTCCGTGCCGCTCCGAGTCTGCAATGGGCGAAGGGCGTGCCAGAGGACCCTGGTCATGGGCAGGATGTCCCGCTGTTGGTCTTCTGACCGCTTCCGGCGTGGGCGCACACCTCCAGGCTCTGCTGCAGACCCGCCGAGACGCCGCCGATATAGACGGTGAAGATGTGTTGACCAGTGATCCAAGCCGTTCCGGATGACGGCACGGAATACGTGAACTGTCCACTCGCTCCGGCGGCCAGTGCATACGGCGAGCCAGGGTCCTGCGTCGAAGAGTTCACCACTTGCGACTGCACGGTGAGGGTAGAGCAGGTCCCGGTCGTCGAGGCCACCAGGTTGAGGTCGTCGGTCATGTTGCCGTGGGTGTCCTCGTAGGTCTTGGACGTGCTGTTGGACGGCACCGCGGTGACGGTGAAGGCGGTGACAGCGCAGCTCGGCCCCGTTGCGGCGCTGGGGGTTGTGACCGGCCCCGCGGTCGCGAACTGGCAGTTGGCGCCCCCGGAGCTGTAGGCGACGACCGCGAACCAGTACTGCGTGTTCCACGACAACCCCGTCACCGTGTAGGAGGCGGCCGTGCCGGGCTGCCAGTAGTTCGCCTGGAACCCGCTACCGGTGGGAATCGTGCAGCTGGAGGGAAGCCCCGAGGCGGAGGTGGCCTCGTCGATCACGTAGTAGCAAGGCTGGTTGGCGGTGAGCACGGGTGCCCAAGTCACCGTGACTTGAGCCTGCTGCGACTCGCTCGACGTGTTCGTGTCCGTAACCGACTCGATGTCCGGCGCATTTGGGTTGGAGGGGCAGGTCGAGGTCGGCCCCCGCAACGCCTGCGAGCCGGTGTACTTCCCTTGGCCACCGGGGTAGTAGATGGAGCTCTCGGTGACGGATCCCGCCGCCGGCCCTCCCCAGCTCACCACTACGGTCACCTGGGGGTAGGCACCCGCACACGAGAGCGAGCCGATCACACAGGTCCCCGACGGCACAGCCGCGTTGACCCAGGTGATGTAGGTGGTGATGGTGAAGGTCGTGGCCCCCACCGTCTGCGTGGTGACGGGGGCGAAGGCGCCAGTCGGGATGGCATTTTGAAAGGTGCCGCTGTCCACCAGATTGACCGTGGGCTCACCGGAGCACGCCGGCACCGACGACGGGCACGACGAGACGTAATTCGACTGTCCGGGGTTCGGCGTCCCGTTGACGGTGAATGGCCCGTAGAAGCCGACTTCGTTGTACGGAAGGGCCTGGACATCGGCCAGCGTGCTAGCCGCCACCCCGACTGCGTCCGACCGCACGCTGCTCACCGAGGCGGCCTGGATGCCCCCCCAGAAGACGCTGGTGGTGGGGATCAGAGTGATGACGAAGACGCCGAGCGCCACCGCCGTCTCGACCAGGGTGAACCCGCGCTCGCCCGATTCCTCGTTGTCTCGCCGCTTCTTGCTCCACACCCGCCACCCTCGGAGCCGACCTACGACCCATGGCGACCCGAACACGGAGAACCAAATCGGCACTCCTCGCGGTCACCTACAGGCGGCTTAGGTCCCAAATCTGACAGCGCGTGGTAATTGTGCGAACAGTGCGCCGCGCGCGATCCTGCCCGGCTATTTCCGGGCGCTCTTTGTTTTGCGGGCGTTGGGCTTCCGGCCGGAAGTTCCTATTGGCGCCGGCCTGTCCTCGCCCCCGCTGAGGGAGGCCTTCTTCCCGCCCTTGTTCCCGCCCTTGGCACTCTTTGCGGCGGTCTTCTTGGTACCGGCGCCGTCCGTGGCCGACGACCTGGCCGGTGCGGCCGCTTTCTTCTTCGTGCCCGCCGCCTTGGCGGCCTTGGCCGCCTTGGCCAGCTTTGTCGCCTTTCCCGGCTTGGAGTCCCGTTCCTGCTTGGCCTCCTTCGAAGGCCGAGCCGTCTGTCCTTGTCGAGGAGCTTGGGGCGCCTCTTTGCGGGCAAGCGGCACGTGGGCGGCCCTGGATGCCACCTCGGGCAGGGCCAGTTGGGCACCACGACGGGCGGGGTCCAACGCCACCACCATGAAAAGCCGGGTCTCGCCCTTGCGCAGCACGGCTCTGGCGCTCGCGGGCGGGGGTACGCCCAGTCCGGACAACGGGACGTAGCAGTGCATGTCTCCCACATCCACCATGGCTCCGTGGGAGACGAAGTTCGACACCGATCCCCGAACCTCGTCGCCGAGGGGGTGCTCGCTGATGAACGTGAGGAACGTGAGCGGGTCGTTCACCGCCTGCGGGCCATGGACGAGTCCCGCTTCCGCTTTAGCTGGTCGCTTCCCTGTTTCCGGGGCGGCCACCGGACCGACGGCCTCTTCGGTGGCGGCGTCGATGGCGGCTTGCACGGCTGGGTCCCCACTCCGGCGGCGACGGCGCCGGCGGCGGGCGGAGGACGCGGCCGGTGCCTTGGCCGGGCTCTCGGCGGCCTGGCCCTCGGCGAGCACGGCAGCCGCCTCCGTCGCTTCCGCTGCGGCTGCTTCGACGGCTTCGAGCACGCCCGATCGGCCTCGACGGCGACCGGAGCCGCTGGCGGCGGCGCCTCGGCCATCACGACCGCTCGCCGCCGCCTTGCGCCCCCCCGTCCGGCTACGAGCGCCCCGGACCGGGCGACGAGGGGTGAAGATCCAGCCCACCCCAGGCACCGGCTTGCCGCCGATGAGCCGGCCCTCGTCGAAGAGCCATTCGTGCTCGGGAAGGAATTCCTGGAAGGAGTCGTTCGAGAGGACTTGGCCGTTCACCCTCTCGGCGATGCCCAGGACGAAAGCGTCACCTCGCCCGATGGCTCCCGCCGGAGGGGAGACGATCTCGCCGTGCGACACCGCCTCGTCGAACGCCTTGCGTTCAGCGGCGTCGATGCGATGTCCGAACGTTGCGTCCACCACCACGATCGGCTCGGCGTCGGGGAACTCGTCTTGGAACTGCCGCACGGCGTCGTCCAGCTGGCGGAGGCTCGGCATCGTCCGGCCCTCCGTGGCGATGTTGGAGCCGTCGACGACGACGTGAACGGGGCTCACGGGGGCCAGTCAAGCACCCGGGTGCTTGCCGGCCGCTGATCCCAGACCACCTCCCGGGGGCCGCCCCGTAGGATCTGGCTGTGCCCGACGACGCGTCCGCCGAGGTCACAGAGGTACTCCAGCAGCTCATCCGCAATCGCTGCGTCAACGACGGCACCCCGGGCTCCGGTCACGAGGGCCGGAACGCCGACGTCCTGCGCAACGTGTTGGAAGGCCCGGGACTGGACCTCGAGGTCAAGGAGCCGTTGCCGGGGCGGACATCACTGGTGGCACGTATCGACGGCTCGGACCGTTCGGCTCCGTCGCTCATGCTGCTCGGCCACACCGACGTGGTGCCGGCCAATCCGGACGACTGGCGCCATGACCCATTCGGCGGGGAGCTGATCGAGGGCGAGGTGTGGGGTCGGGGGGCGGTGGACATGCTCAACCTCACTTCCTCGATGGCCGTTGCCGTGCGACACCTGGCCACAGAGGGATTCACGCCGCGCGGCGACCTCCTCTTCATCGGCGTGGCCGACGAGGAAGGACTTGGCATCCACGGCGCCGGCTGGCTGACGGAGCACGTGGCCGACGAGGTAAGGACCGACTTCCTTGTCACCGAAGCCGGAGGGTTCCCGATGCCGACACCGAATGGCGTGCGCCTGCCGGTCATCACCGGCGAGAAAGGTGTCTTCTGGTGCACGCTCTTGGTGCGAGGTACGCCCGGCCACGGGTCCCAACCGCTTCGCGCCGACAGCGCCGTGGTCAAGGCGGCCGTCGCTGTGCAGCGCCTGGCGCATCACGAGGTGCCCGCCGAGATCCACGACGCCTGGCGCCGTTTTGTCGTCGGCATCGGCCTTCCGCCCGAGATCGCCGAACCGCTTCTCGACCCGGCTCGAATCGAGGACTTCTGCCGCGACTTCCCCGCCGTGGGGCTGGCTCGTCAGGCGCACGCCTCCACCCACACCACGCTCTCGCCCAACATCGTGCACGGGGGCACCAAGATCAACGTGATTCCTGACCGCGTCGAGCTGCAACTGGACATACGCGGACTCCCGGGGTGGCAGGCCGCCGACGTCGAGGCGATGGTGCGAGATGCCCTGGGCGATTTGAGCGACGACGTGGAGATCCGCTGGCACTCGACGGAGCCGGCCACAACCTCCCCGACGGACACGCCGCTGTGGGACGCCATCGAGAAAGTGGTGAAAGGTCCTTATCCGGACAGCGCCTGTGTCCCGTTCCTGTCGGTCGGAGCCACCGACGCCCGCTTCTTTCGGAGGCTGGGCACGATCAGCTATGGCTTCGGACTCTTCTCTCGCCGCCTCACCTTCGAGGACTACGCCACGATGTTCCACGGCATCGACGAGCGGGTGGACGTCGACTCCCTCGGGCTGTCGACCCGCATGTGGAACGACCTGAGCCGAGAGCTGCTCTCGTGACCATCGCCGTCGATGTCGACGCCGTGCTCTTCGACTTCGGAGGGGTACTGGCCGAGAGCCCCTTTCAAGCGTTTGCCCGCTACGAGGAAGAGCACGGCCTTCCCGCCGGGTTCCTGCGATCGCTGAACGCCACCAATCAAGACGACAACGCCTGGGCCCGACTCGAGCGCAACGAGCTCGACTTCGACGCCTTCTGCGATGCCTACGAGGCCGAAGCTGCCGCCGCCGGCGGCACGGTGGAGGCACGCGAGCTGCTTGCCATGCTCGTGGGCGACATCCGCTGGGAGATGGTGGAAGCGGTGCGTCGCTGTCGTTCGCAGTTCAAGACCGGGCTTCTCACCAACAACTTCGTCAGACCCTCGGCCGCCGACGGCCGCGCCACGGACTTAGGTGACGTCTTCGAGCTCTTCGACGTGATCGTGGCGTCGTCGGAGGTGGGCATTCGCAAGCCCGATCCCCGCTTCTACAAGCTGGCCTGCCACCACCTCGAGGTGCGGCCCGACCGGGCGGTGTTCTTGGACGACCTCGGCGTCAACCTGAAGCCAGCCCGGGCCATGGGCATGGTGACGATCAAGGTCGAGGACCCGGCCGTAGCGCTCGGCGAGCTGGAAGCGGTGCTGGGCATCGCCTTGCGCTAGCCGAAAGCGCGCTCGAGGAGGCTCTCCTGCTCGAGGAGGTGGTAGGCGGCGCTACCGGTCGCCGGGCTGGCCGACTCGGCCCGGCTCACGTGCCTGAGCGAGAACCGGTCGCGCAGTAACCGGTGCAGTCGCCCGTGGACGAAGCTCCAGGCACCCATGTTCTCCGGCTCCTCCTGCACCCACACCACCTCGGTGGCGGCCGGGTAGCCATCGAGGACGGCACCGAGCAGCCCCTCCGGCCATGGGTAGAGCTGCTCCACCCGAACCACCGCTACCGAGGCGGGATCCACGCCCGGCGCCGGCATTCCCTCCTTGGCGGCGCCCAGGTCCTGGCGCCGGGCCATGAGGTCGAAGGCGACCTTGCCCGAGCACAGAAGGATTCGCTGCACCGCCGCCCGATCGACCGCTTCTGATGCCCCCGGAAGGGAGGCTGGGTCGTCGAGCACTTCGGCGAAAGCGCCCGAGGCCAGGCTGTCGATGGGCGAGCGGGACTGACGGGCCCGCAGGAGCGACTTCGGCGTGAAGATCACGAGCGGCCGGCGCAGCGGCGAACCCGTCTGGGACCGAAGCAGGTGGAAGTACTGCGCGGCATTGGTGGGCTGGGCGATGCGCATGTTGCCCCGGGCCGACAATGTGAGGAACCGCTCGATGCGAGCCGAGGAGTGCTCGGGGCCTTGGCCCTCGTACCCGTGCGGCAGCAAGAGCGCCAGCCCGGAGCGCTGTCCCCATTTGTCCTCGGCCGCCACGATGAAGTTGTCGATGACGATCTGTGCGCCGTTGCCGAAGTCGCCGAACTGGGCCTCCCACGCCACAAGGGCGTCGGGGGCCTCGACCGAGTAGCCGTACTCGAAGCCGAGGGCGGCGTACTCCGACAGGAGCGAGTCGTGGACTGAGAACTGCCCGTTGTCCTCACCGTCGAGATGGGCGAGGGGCACCCACTCTGCTCCCGTCTCGTAGTCGACGAGCACGTCGTGACGCTGGCTGAAGGTGCCCCTCCGGGTGTCCTGGCCCGAGAGCCGGACGTCCGTGCCGTCGAGCACAAGCGTCCCGAAGGCGAGCGCCTCACCGAGAGACCAGTCCACCTCCCCCTCGGCCACCATCCGCGCCCGCTGGTCGAACTGCCGGGCCAGCTTGGGATGGATGGTGAAGCCCGCCGGCACCGCCACCACCTGGCGCGCCAGCTGCGCAAGGACGTCACGGTCCACGGCGCTGTCCACGGTGGGCTCGACCGGCTCCGGCGCAGGTACGGGGGGCAGGCTGGTGGGCCGAGGCGGCGCCGTCTGGCGCGTCTCGTCCAGCGCCACCTGGAGGCGGTTCTGGAAGTCCTCGAGCGCCTTCTCGGCCTCGTCCATGGTGATGTCGCCACGGCGAACCAGCGACTCGGTGTACAGCTTGCGGACGGAACGATGGGCGTCGATCAGCGCGTACATACGCGGCTGGGTGTAGCTCGGGTCGTCCCCTTCGTTGTGCCCGTGCCGCCGGTAGCAGACCAGGTCGATCACGACGTCTTTATGGAAGGCCTGACGGAACCCGAAGGCCAGGCGCGCCGCACGTACGCACGCTTCGGGGTCGTCACCGTTCACGTGGAAGACCGGTGACTGCACGATCTTGGCCACGTCGGTGGGATACACCGACGAGCGCGCCGACTCGGGGGCGGTGGTGAATCCGAGTTGGTTGTTGATCACGATGTGCACCGTGCCGCCGGTGCGGTAGCCCTGGAGCTGAGACAGCTCGAGCGTCTCCGCCACGACCCCCTGACCGGCGAAGGCGGCGTCTCCGTGCAAGAGCAGCGACAGCACGTCGAAGGGCCGCTCCGAGCTGAGGCGGTCCTGCTTGGCCCGGGTCATGCCCTCGACGACGGGGTCGACCGCCTCCAGATGGGAGGGGTTCGACGCCACCGTCAGGGGCAGCTGGCGACCGTTTCGCCCGACGAACTTGCCCGACGCCCCCTTGTGGTACTTCACGTCTCCGGAGCCCTGCACCGACTCGGGGTCGAGGTCACCCTCGAACTCCCGGAAGATCTCGGCGTAGGACTTACCGACGATGTTGGCGAGGACATTGAGCCGACCCCGGTGCGCCATTCCCAGCACCGACTCGGCGAGACCGGCGGAGGCGGCCTGGTCCAGCACCGTGTCGAGCAGCACGATAGTGGACTCCGCCCCTTCCAGCCCGAAGCGCTTCTGGCCGACGTAGCGGCTGTGCAGGAAACGCTCGAACGCCTCAGCAGCATTCAGCCGGTCGAGGACGTGGCGCTGCTCGTCGGGCGCCAGGGTCAAAGGGACGCCCTCCACGTGCTCCTGGATCCAGCGCTTCTGCTCGGGATCCTGGATGTGCATGTACTCGATGCCGAGCGTGCGGCAGTAGGCGTCTCGCAGCACGTCGAGCGCCGAGCCGAGGGTCATCGTCTCCCGGCCCGCCAGCCCGTCCACCACGAACTCACGGTCGAGGTCCCACAGAGTGAGCCCGTAGGTGGTGGGGTCGAGCTCGGCGTGGAGCGGGCGGCGCTCCGCCGACAGCGGGTCGAGGTCGGCGATGAGATGGCCGCGCACCCGGTACATGTTGATGAGGCTCTGGACGTGCACCTGCTTGACCAGGTGCAGCTGCTCGCGGTCGAGCACGTTGACGTCGGCTTGCCACCGGACTGGCTCGTAGGGCACGTCCATGGCGGCGAAGACGCTCTCGTAGAACCCGTGGCCGCCCATGAGGCACTCGGCCACATGGGTGAGGAACAACCCGGACTCTGCCCCCTGGATGATGCGGTGGTCGTACGTGGAGGTGAGCGTCACCACCGGACTCACCCCGAGCGACGCCAGGCTCCTGCGGTCGGCCGCCTGGTATTCGGCCGGATACCCGAGGGCACCCACGCCGATGATGGCCCCTTGGCCGGGCATGAGCCGGGGGACGGACTGCACCGTGCCCAGCGTGCCGGGATTGGTGAGCGACACCGTGGCTCCGGCGAAGTCGTCAGGCGACACCTTGCCGGTGTGCACCTTGCGCACCATGTCTTCGTAGGCCAGGACGAAGGCCCGGAAGTCCAGGGTGTCGGCGTCGCGTACCACCGGGACCAACAGCGTGCGCGACCCGTCGGGGCGGCCCACGTCGACCGCGAGCCCGAGCCCTACGTGCGGGTGGCGGACGATGCCTGGCGTGCCCTTGCCGTCGGCATCGGGAACGAAGCTGGCGTTGAGCGCCGGCACCGCCCCGAGGGACTGGACGACGGCGTAGCCGATGAGATGGGTGAAGCTGATCTTCGCTCCCGTCTCGCGCGCCAGGTGCCGGTTCACGACGGCGCGGTTCACTTCGAGAAGGCGTGCGGGCACCGTCCGGACGCTGGTGGCTGTCGGCACCGACAGCGACGCCGTCATGTTCGAGGCCACCCGTGCCGCCGCGCCGCGCAGCGGCTCCACTGCCGTTTCGGCGCCGTCGGCGCCCTGCGCGGAAGGTGGTGCAGCGGGGACCGAGGGCGAGGCGGCGGCGGGTGGGGCGGGCGGCGGCGTGGCGGCCGCGCTTGGCTCGGTGGTGGCCGGGACTGGAGCAGTCGTGGCCGGGGCTGGCGCAGACGAAGGAGCGGGCGGGGCCGGCGGCGTCGTCACCGTCGCCGTCGCGGTCCGGGCCGCCCCGTCGGAGGGAGGGGCCGGAGGCGCCTCGCCGTTCCCCGACACGGGCTCGGCTCGAGCCGGCCCCTGGCTCGGCGGCACGTAATCGGCGAAGAAGTCCTGCCAACTTTGTGACACCGACGAAGGGTCGGCGCGGTACTGCTCGTACATGTCGTCCACCAACCAGGCGTTGGGTCCGAAGGCCCCGCCGAGAGGCGCGTCGGGGACGGCACGTCGATCAGGCATCACCGAGGATCCTACCGGCCGTCCCTCGAATCACCCCGGCCCGGCTCGGGGCGCGTCGCAGTGCGAAACAGCGCCCGGGCAGCCGCACAACGGCGCCTGCCTGCCCCACCGTGACCGCGTCGCGTGTGGCGTAGGCAGCGCGCCGCCTGCCAGGCTGACTCGATGAAGGGCCCCGCCGGCTTGTACGTTCTCGATCACCACGCCCCCGGCGCGTCAGGCCCGACGGCGATCCTCGTGCACGGCTCGCTCGACCGTGCCGCCAGCTTCGCCCGCGTGGTACGGCGACTTCCCGACCTGCACGTCGTCACCTACGACCGGCGGGGGTACGCCCATTCCCGGACGGTCCGTCCCGTCGGCGTGCTGGACGACCACGTCGCCGACCTGCTGGCCCTGGTCGGTGACGGCCCAGCCGTGGTGGTGGGCCACTCCTACGGTGGCGATGTCGCCCTCGGGGCTGCTCTGGCGTCGCCCGGTCCGGTGGTGGGGGTCGGCGCCTACGAGCCACCTTTGTCATGGACCGAGTGGTGGCCGCGCCGGGCGCGCACCGCCGATGACGCGGAGCCGGCCCGGTTCGCCGAGCGCTTCTTTCGGCGCATGGTGGGCGACGGTCCCTGGGAGCGTGCTGGTGAGGAGACCCGCGCCGAGCGTCGGGCGGACGGGCCGGCACTGGTGACCGAGCTCACGTCCCTCCGAAGCAGCGGACCACCGTTCGACGTCCGCCAGCTGAGAGTGCCCGCCGTCTTCGGGCGAGGCAGCGAGTCGGTGTGGCACCATCGCCGCGCTGTCGAGGAGCTGCACGCCGCCGTGGCCGGGTCGGAGCTCTTCGAGATCAACGGTGCCGGCCACGGCGCCCACCTCTCCCATCCCGCCGGCTTCGCCGAATTCGTGCGGGCCGTGATCAGGACTTCGGCGGGGACCGGCGCCTCGTCGACGCCGTATCCCGGCGAACCCCAGCCGGTCAGCCGAGAACGTGGGTGACGGCGCCGAGCAATCCCGAGCCCGATCCCGGCGGCACCGGGTCCGCCGTCGTGGGCGCCGGCACCACGGTGGTCGCCGTGGTGGAGGGGGACGAGCCAGTCGAAGCGCTGGTGGTGCCGGTCGAGACGTTGGAAGGACCGGTCAGCACCCCACCGATGGTGGAGAGCAGGCCGTTGGGCCCTCCGACCAGCGGCACCGGGGACAGCAACTGCTCGAGGGCGCCGAACAGCCCCCCTTGACCCGCGGGTGGCCCCGGCGAGCCGGGCGGTGTGGGCGAGGTACCGGGCGGAGTGGTCAATCCCCCCGGGGATCCCGGACCACCGGGGAGCGGGCTCGTGAATCCCGTCACCGCCGGGGTGCCGCCACCGGATGCGGCGGTGACCGGTTGGCGGCCAGACCCGAAGGACGAGCTCTGCCCTGATCCGCCGTTGCGGCCCGTACCCGGCGGCAGGCCCGACGAGGGCTGGCTAGGGCCGCGGCCGGCCGACACCGAACGGTGAGGCGCCGACGAGGACAAGAACGCCGCCAACAGAGAAGCCACCAGCACGACCACGGCTGCCGCCGGGACCCACGCCCATCGCCGCAGCTCCCAGGCACGCTGGCGCGCTTCGCCAAACGGCTTCCGGCCAGCGCCGATCGCGACCGCACGCCGGTCCTCGTCGCGCCGGCGCAGCATCTCCTGGTCCGCTGCTTCCACCAGGACCCGGGCGTCGGCTCCGTCGCTCGGGAAGCCGGCGGCTCCCCAGGTGAAAGCGGGTGCCCCAGTGTCCTGGATGCGCTCCATGAGCACACCGGCGGCGTCGACCGAGGTGAACGGCAACAGAATGACGAACTCGTCGCCGCCCACCCGGAACACCGTGTCCTCGTCGCGCAGTCCAGAGTAGAAGGCCCGCACCAGGTCGAGCAGGGCGGCGTCGCCGGCGGCGTGGCCTTCGGTGTCGTTGATGCGCTTGAGCCCGTCGAGGTCGACGGCGACCACCGTCACGTCATGTCCCTGGCGCGAGGCGGCGGACAATGCCGCCGACAGGGTCTCGTCGAAGGCCCGGCGGTTGCCTACACCGGTGAGGGCGTCGGTGCGCGACGCCCGCTCGAGACGGTTGAGCACCTCCTCGGTGGCCGACGCGGTGATCTGGTCGAGGGCGCGGTGCATGCGCAGCGGATCGTCGACTCCCCCTGCCGCCAGCGCCTCTCGGAAGCTCGACAACCTCCCCACCATGGCCGAGACCGATCGATGCGCCCGACCCCAGGCCCGCCCGGCGCGCTCGAGACTCTCGGCATGGGCGGCGGCCACGTTGCTGAGCACGGCCTCCACCACGAGCCGCGCCTCTTCCTCGGGCAGGCGCTGGTCTCCTTCCAGCCGCTGTCGCCAGCCCTCGAGCCAGCGGTCGACTTGCGCCGGCGGGACTCCGCCGCGCCCGCCACCTCCGCCGTCCCGCGCACCGCCGCCGCCGCGCGTCGTCCCAGACGCCCCGGACTCGTGGCCCGACGGCGTGGTGTCAGCCATCGTCTACCCCCAGCTGGCCGTGAAAATCACATTCAATGACGAAGTGCTCACGGTTCGTAGTGAGCAACGATTTCACTACTGGCTCCTTGCGGGCCCCCCTCGCCGTTTTTCCGATAACTGGCGCCGTCAACCACCCGGCGTGGCGAAGGGACTCGAAACCCGCCTCGCTGTGGCGACCGTAGCCCTCCGCGCCGATCGGCCGGTCGGATTTCTCCAAGCGTCGCGTGACTTCCTACCCGGCGGCGCCGTCGGCGAGCGACCTCGACTGCGCCCAGCTCCGACCTTGCTCCACATCGGGGTCGTGGGGCAGGCCGAGCACCCGTTCCGCCACGATGTTGCGCTGCACTTCGGCCGTGCCACCGCCGATGGTGAGTGCCCGCGAGAACAGATAGCCCTTGGCCCACACCTCCTCCGGCCACGAGAAGCCGCCGTCTTCGCCCGCTTCGGTGGGCCCGGCGCCGGCCAGCAGGGCGCCGGTGCCGGCCAACCGCATGGCCATCTCCATCACCCGTTGGCCGTGCTCGTCAGCGAGCGCCTTTCGGACCGACGCCTCGGGACCCGGAGAGCGCCCCGACATGGCCGCGCTCACGGTGCGGAGCCGGATGAGCCGGAGCACCTCCCCTTCGCCCCACACCCGCGCCAGCTCCTGGCGCAGTCGGGGGTCGGTCACGCCGCCCGACCTCCGCACCACGTCGACAAGGTCGGCCGCGGTCGGTCCCTGGCCCCACAACGACCCCTCCCCCGACAGCGACACCCGCTCGTTGCCCAGGGTGACCTTGGCCAGCGCCCACCCTTCGTTCTCCGTCCCCACCAGGTGGTCGGTCCTCAGTCGGACGTCGTCCAAGAACACCTCGTTGAAGGCGTGGTCGCCTGTCATGTCGACGATGGGGTGCACCGAGACACCGGGCGCATCCATGGGACAGATGAAATAGGAGATGCCGCGGTGCTTAGGCGCCTCGACATCGGTGCGCGCCAACAGGATGCCGAGCGCAGAGATGTGGGCGAAGCTCGTCCACACCTTCTGTCCCCGCACCACCCACTCGTCGCCGTCACGTTGGGCACGCGTCGACAGCCCGGCCAGGTCGGAGCCGGCGCCCGGCTCGCTGAAGAGCTGGCACCACACCTCCTCACCGGCGAGCAGCGGCAACAGGTACCGCTCCTTCTGTGCCTCGGTGCCGGCGTGGATGAGGGTGGGACCAGCCCAGCCGATGCCGATCTGGTTGAAGGGGCGCCGCACCCCGGCCCGTCGCAGCTCTTCGTCGATGACCAACTGGTCCACGGCGTCTGCGCCGAGTCCCCACGGTGCTGGCCAGTGCGGGGCGACGTAGCCGGATTCGGCCAGCTGACGGGGGCTGGGATCGGGATGCGCCGCGAGCCAGGCGCGAACGGCCACGCGAGCGGGATGGTCGTCCCCGGGAAGGGCGAGGTCCACGAGCGGCAGCGTAGGCTGCTCCGATGGCCGATTGGAACTTCGCCGACGCGTGGGAAACCGTGGCAGAAGTGGTCCCCGACGCGCCGGCGCTCGTCCACGGCGCGCGCCGTGTGACCTGGCGCGAGCTCGACCGGCGGGCCAACGCCGTGGCGCAGGCCTTGCTCGATGCAGGCGCCAAGGCCCAGGACAAGGTGGCCCAGTACCTCTACAACTGCCCCGAGTACATGGAATCGGTGTTCGCCGCCCTGAAGGCGGGGCTCGTCCCGGTCAACACCAACTACCGCTACACCGCCGACGAGCTCGTCTATCTGTGGGACAACGCCGATGTGGTGGCGGTCGTGTTCCACGGCTCCTTCTCGGAGCGCATCGACGGCTTGCGCCACCGAGCGCCCCGGGTGCAGAGCTGGCTCTGGGTGGACGACGACTCGGGACCGTGCCCGCCCTGGGCCCTGTCGTACGAGGAGCTGGCAGCGCCCGGAGCGCAGCAGGTGACCCCGCCCTGGGGCCGCAGCGGCGACGACCTACTGCTGCTGTACACAGGCGGCACGACCGGCATGCCCAAGGGCGTGATGTGGCGGCAGGACGACCTGTTCCGCAGGCTGAATGCCGGCAACATCATCCGGGTGCAAGAGGACGAGGGGACCGCCGGCCTGCGCAAGACCATCGTGGGGCCCGGTCCCATCGCCATCCCCGCCTGCCCCGAGATGCACGGCACCGGCGAGTTCGTGGCTATGGGGATCATGAGCGTGGGCGGATGCATCGTGACCCTGACCGAGCGCAGCTTCGAGCCGGTGGAGCTGCTGGAGACGGTCGACCGGGAGAACGTGAACGTGCTCGCCATCGTGGGTGACGCCTTCGCCAAGCCCATCCTGGCGGCTTGGGACGCCGAGCCGAAACGCTTCTCGCTCGGCACCCTTATCGCCATCATCTCCTCGGGCGTGATGTGGAGCGAAGAGACCAAGCGGGGGCTGCTCCGCCACCGTCCCACCCTGATGCTCATCGACGCCTTCTCGTCCTCGGAGGCACTCGGGATGGGGGCGTCCCTGTCAACAGGGACCGATGCCGAGCACACCGCCCACTTCACTCTGGGCCCCGATGTGCGGGTCATCGACCCGGAGACGGGTGCAGACGTCGTGCCGGGCTCCGGCCAGCGGGGGGTGCTCGCCCTGGCCGGACGCAACCCGCTCGGCTACTACAAGGACTCGGAGAAGACCGCCGCCACCTTCAAGGAATTGGGCGGCGTCCGCTACTCCATCCCCGGCGACTACGCCGTCGTCGAGAGCGACGGCTCCATTCAGCTGCTGGGCCGAGGCTCGGTCGTCATCAACACCGGGGGCGAGAAGGTGTTCCCCGAGGAAGTCGAGGAGGCGCTCAAGGTGCATCCCGCTGTCCGCGATGCCGCGGCCGTGGGGGTGCCAAACGAGCGATTTGGCGAGGCGGTGACGGCGGCCGTCGAGCTGCGGCCGGGTATGACCGCCACTGAGGCAGAGCTCATCGACCACGTCCGCGCCCGCCTGGCTGCCTACAAGGCGCCGCGCCACATCCGGTTCGTCGAGGTCCTCGGGCGCTCACCCTCGGGCAAGCTCGACTACGGAAGCCAGCGCGCCGAGATGGCACAGTGGCTCGAGCGGGCCGGTAGTCCGGCGCCCACTGCCTCGGGGCGGCCATGAAGGGAGTGGTCCTGGCCGGAGGGAGCGGCACGCGGCTGCACCCCCTCACCCGCATCACCAACAAGCACCTGCTGCCCATCTACGACCGCCCCATGATCAGCTACGGCATCGAGGCGCTGGTCAAGGCGGGCATCACCGAGATCATGCTCGTCACCGGGGGCACCCACGCTGGCGAGTTCCTGCGGCTTTTGGGCAATGGTCACGAGCACGGCATCGACAGGCTTTCCTACGCTTATCAGGATCGGCCCGGGGGCATCGCCGAGGCCCTGGGCCTGGCAGAGCGGTTCGCCGCCGACGAGCCGGTGCTCGTGATGCTGGGGGACAACATCGTGGAGCACAGCTTCCGCACCACGGTGGAACGCTTCGCCGGGCAGCGCGGAGGAGCGCGCATCCTTCTCACCGAGGAGAAGGACCCCGTCCACCTTCGGCACCTCGGGGTGCCGGAGTTCGACGGCCAGGACCGGGTGGTGCGCATCATCGAGAAGCCCGAGGTGCCGCCGAGTCACTACGCCGTGACGGGTATCTACTGCTACGCCCCCGACGTGTTCCGGGTCATCGGCACCCTCGTTCCCTCGGGGCGGGGCGAGCTCGAGATCACCGACGTGAACAACTACTACGTCGAGCAGGGAGCGATGGAGTACGACGTCCTCGAAGGCTTTTGGGGCGACGCCGGTGAGTCGATCGACGCGTACTACGCCGTGAACGACTTCGTGCGCCAGCACGGCGCCAACAAGGACTGAGCGGACCTCTTCCCGGCGGTCGCGTCGGACGAGAAGCGCAGACGCAGACCCCGGCCCGGCGGGAGCAGGCGGACGGTCAGGAGTCGAGGAAACGCCGAATGGCGAAGGCCGAGCCGACGGTGCCCACGAACAGCCCCACGAGGACCACAAGAAGGTTGGTCACCACCACTTCGGCCACCGGCATGCGCATCTGGAACAAGACGCTGTTGGGGTTGGAGCTGGCCAGGTCGTCGAGGAGCCAGTGGAGCCCGAACACCACCAAGGCGGCCACCACCGCGCCCATGACACCTTGGACCAGTCCCTCGCACATGAAGGGCACCCGGATGAACCAATTGGTCGCCCCCACCACCTTCATCACCGACACCTCTCGTCGTCGGGCGAAGATGGCGAGACGGATGGTGTTCAAGATCAGCACCGACGCCGACAGAAGCAGGATGACGGCCAACACGAAGAACACCCATTGCAGGATCTTCGTCACCTGCTCCATGTTGCGCACGGCCTGGCTGGGATAGGACACGGCCTGCACGCCGGGCCGGCCGTGGAATTGGTCGAAGACCGCCTGGGCCTGTCTCGGGTCCTGCAGCACACAGCGCAGCGACGCCGGCATGGTCGAGACCGTCAGGGCCTGTGCCTCGTCGGGGGGCAGGAGGTGGCGGGCCTCGTTGAAGTCGTACTGCTGGGAGCGATACAGGCAGGAGCGCACGTAGGGAAGGGCGGTGAGCTCCTGCTGGAGCGAGTTCTGCTGCGTCGAGGTGATGCTGGAGTCGAGGAAGACGAGGACGTTCACTCCGTGCTGCCACTTGGTCGTGGCGTGGGCCACGCCCTGACGCAGCAACAGGGCGGCGCCCACCAGGGACAGCGACACGGCCACCGTGAGAATGGCGGCGATCGTCATGAGCCTGTTCCGCCACAGGTTCGAGGCCGTCTCGCGGCTCACGTAGTCGATGGATACCGGCAAAAGTCTTGTCTCCTGTTATTCGGTCCTCGTCGGCGGTGGATCAGGTGCCATAGCCGTACACGCCGCGCTCCTGGTCACGCACGAGCATGCCGTGGTCGAGCTCGATCACCCGGCGGCGCATCTGGTCGACGATGCCGGCGTCGTGGGTGGCCACGACGACGGTGGTGCCTGTGCGGTTGATCCGGTCCAGAAGGCGCATGATGCCCTGGCTGGTGGCGGGGTCCAGGTTCCCGGTGGGCTCGTCGGCGAGAAGGATGAGGGGCCGGTTGACGAAAGCCCTGGCCACCGCCACTCGCTGTTGCTCGCCACCGGAGAGCTCGTTGGGGAGGTTCTCGCGCTTGCGGGCCAGGCCCACCAGCTCGAGCACCTGAGGGACCTGCGAGGCGATCACGTGCTTGGGCCGGCCGATCACCTCCAGGGCGAAGGCCACGTTCTCGAACACGGACTTGTTGGGCAGGAGCCGGAAGTCCTGGAACACGCACCCGATGTTCCGGCGCAGGTAGGGGATCCGCCAGTTGGTGAGGGCGCCGATGTCACGCCCCGCCACCCAGATGCGCCCGCCGTTGGGCACTTCCTCGCGCAGAAGCAGACGCATGGCAGTGGTCTTGCCGGAACCTGATGGTCCCACCACGAACACGAACTCGCCCTTCTCGATCTCCAAGGAGACGTCGCGAAGAGCGACAGTGCCAGCTTTGTAGGTTTTGGTTACGTTCTCGAACCGGATCATCGACAACCCCGAAGAGGGGTTTGTTCGCGCCCCACCGAACCGGAGACGCTTCGAGGTGGCACGAGGCTACCAGCCCGGGGACTGCCCCATAGGCCGCGAGGCGGAGGGGCCGATGTCACTGAGAGGCTGAGGGGGCTCCCTCGGTCCGCCGTCGCCGCAACTCGGCCTCGATGAAGTCCTCGATGTCGCCGTCGAGCACCGCCTCGACGTTCCCCGTCTCGACCCCCGTACGCAGGTCTTTCACCAGCTGGTACGGGGCGAGGACATAGGAGCGGATCTGGTTGCCCCACGAGACGTCCTCCTTCGGGCCCGACAGAGATTCCATGGCGGCCCGGCGTTCGGCCTCCTGTCGGTCGAGGAGCTTGGCGGCCAGGATCTGCAGGGCCCGAGCCCGGTTCTGGTGTTGGCTGCGCTCGTTTTGGCACGAGACGACGATGCCGGTCGGGAGGTGGGTGATGCGCACCGCCGAGTCCGTCTTGTTGACGTGCTGGCCGCCGGCACCCGAGGAACGGTAGGTGTCGACGCGCAGGTCTTTGTCGTCGATGACGATCTCGGCGGCGGCGTCATCCAGGAAGGGAGTGACGTCGACAGAGGCGAAGCTGGTTTGGCGCCGGTGCTGGGCGTCGAAGGGCGACATGCGCACCAACCGGTGCACGCCGCGCTCCGCGGACAAAAGTCCATAGGCGAAGCGGCCTTTCACGATGGCGGTGGCAGACAGCAAGCCCGCCTCCTGACCGGGCGTCACTTCGTCCACTTCCACGGCGAAGCCTCGGCGCTCGGCCCAGCGCAGGTACATGCGCAGCAGCATCTCGCACCAATCCTGGGCGTCGGTCCCCCCCGTCCCGGCATGGAGCTCCAAGATGGCGTCGCGCTCGTCGTACTCGCCGCTGAACAGCGAGCGCAGCTCGACGTCGGACAACCGCCGCGCCAGGTCGTCGACGGCCGTGGTGAGCTCGCGCAGCACCGAGTCGTCGCGTTCTTCGACCATGAGCTCATGGAGCACTTCGGCGTCCGACAAGGCCTGGTCGATGTCCTCGAGCAGCGCCACGTCGTCGGAGACCTTGCCGAGCTGCGAGGTGACGGCCCGAGCGTTGTCCGGGTCGTCCCACAGATCGGGACGGGCCGCCTCTTTCTCGAGCTCGGCCCGTCGGGCCCGCAGCCCGTCGAGGCCCAGATATCCCTCGGCTTCAACCAGCCGGGTACGTAGGGAGGTCAGCTCGGCGCGGAGGTCTCGCTGCTCGCCGGGAGCCGACGGCTCAGCTCGCGCCATGGCAGAGCTTGTACTTCTTGCCGCTCCCGCACCAGCACGGCGCGTTGCGCCCCAACTTCTCGCCTTGGCGCGGCGCTCCGGAAGCGCCTCGCCCCGGCGCGGAGCGGGACCCGGACGCCACCGCGGGCTGGGCGGGCCCCGGGCCCGGCGCCCTCCCGGCGGTGGCGACGGCAGCGGCTGCGGCGGGGGTCGCCTCGCCGTTCCCGGTGGGAAGTGGCATGTCGCCCATGCCGGCGTCGGCGGCGGCGCGCACCGCCTCGATGAGGCTGGCCTGCGAGGGGTCGGCCGGCGCCTGGTAGCTGGCCTGGCTGAGGTCGGGCTCGGCGACGGGCTCGCCGACCACCTGCACGTGCATCACGTAGCGCAGGTAGTCGTCGTCGATGGAGTCCATCATTCGGCCGAACATCTCGAAGCCGTCCTTTTGCCACGCCACCAGCGGGTCCTGCTGGCCCATGGCACGCAGGTTGATCCCCTCGCGCAGGTAGTCCATCTCGGCCAGGTGCTCGCGCCAGTGCTGGTCGATGATCTGCAACATGATCTCTCGCTCGACCTGACGGGCCTCGTCGGCGCCGCCGGGGAAGACCTCGTCTCGCGCCGCATAGGCGTCGAGCGCCTCCTGGAGGAGGCTCTCGGTCAGCTGCGACGCCGTCGTGGCTTCGGCCAGGTCCTCGGCCACAAAGGCCGTCGGGTAGTACTGGGTGACCTCGGCCAGCAACTGTTCGAGGTCCCACTCCTCGGGATAGTCGCGCGGGCAGGCGGCGCCCACGAGCACGTCGATCGTGGTCTCGAGCAGCTGCTGGGTCAGCTCCTCGAGGTCCTCGCCGTCGATGACCTGGAGCCGCCGGGCGTAGATCACCTTGCGCTGCTCGTTCAGCACCTCGTCGTACTTGAGGACGTCCTTGCGGATCTCGGCGTTGCGGGCCTCGACGGTGTTCTGGGCCCGTTCGATGGCCTTCGTCACCATCTTCGCCTCGATGGGGATGTCCTCGGGCAGCGTGCGGGTCATGACCCACTGCATGGCGCCCGTGGCGAACAGCCGCATGAGGTCGTCCTCGAGGGAGAGGAAGAAGCGGCTCTCCCCCGGATCGCCCTGGCGGCCCGAGCGGCCGCGCAACTGGTTGTCGATGCGCCTCGACTCGTGACGTTCGCTACCGAGCACGTACAGCCCGCCCAGTTCTCGGATGCGGTCCCCTTCCTCCTCGCACTGCTTCTGGAAGCGGGCGAGCATCCGCTCGAACTCGGGCCGGCCTTCGTCGCTGCCAGGGTCCAGTCCCTTGGCCAGCATCTCGTGATGGGCCAGCCCCTCGGGATTGCCGCCGAGAAGGATGTCGACCCCCCGTCCCGCCATGTTGGTGGCGACGGTCACGGCGTGCAGGCGGCCGGCCTGGGCGACGATCTGGGCCTCCCGGGTGTGCTGCTTGGCGTTCAGGACCTCGTGCGGGATCCCCCGGCGCTGCAGCCGACGGGACAGTTCCTCGGACTTGGCCACAGACGCCGTGCCCACGAGCACCGGCTGTCCCTCGTCGTGGCGCTCGACGATGTCCTCCACCACGGCGTTGAACTTGGCGTCCTCCGACTTGTAGATGAGATCGGCGCGGTCGTCGCGGACCATGGGCACGTTGGTGGGGATCGGCACCACAGGCATGTTGTAGGTGCCGGCGAATTCCGACGCCTCGGTCTCGGCCGTACCGGTCATGCCGGCCAGCTTCTCGTAGAGCCGGAAATAGTTCTGGAGGGTCACCGTGGCCCAGGTGTGGTTCTCCTCCTTGATGCGGACGCGCTCTTTGGCCTCGACGGCCTGGTGCAGACCGTCCGACCAGCGCCGGCCCTCCAACGTCCGGCCTGTGAACTCGTCGACGATCTTCACCTCTCCGGCGGCAACCAGATAGTCCTTGTCCCGGTGGAACAGCTCCTTGGCGCGCAGCGCCTGCTCCAGGTGGTGGACGTAGTTGACCGAGACCAGGTCGTACAGGTTGTCCACGCCGATCTGGCGCTCCACCTTGGCGATGCCGTCTTCGGTGGGGACGACGATGCGCTTCTCCTCGTCGACCTCGTAGTCGACTTCGGCCTGCAAGGTGCGGACGATGCCGGCGAACTGGTAGTAGAGCTTGGCCGACTCAGCCGCCGGGCCGGAGATGATGAGGGGGGTCCGAGCCTCGTCGATGAGGATGGAGTCGACTTCGTCCACGATGGCGAACGCATGGCCGCGCTGCACCATGGTGGCGCGGGAGCGGGCCATGTTGTCGCGCAGGTAGTCGAATCCGAACTCGGTGTTGGTCCCGTAGGTGACGTCGCAGCCGTAGGCGTAGCGCTTGTCCTCGGGATCGGGCAGCTCGGGGCTGACCCGGCCCACCGTGACGCCCAGGAACTGGTGCACCGCCCCCATCCACTCGGAGTCGCGCCGGGCCAGGTAGTCGTTGACCGTGATCAGGTGCACGCCCCGGCCGGCCAAGGCGTTCAGGTACACCGGAAGCGTCGATACGAGCGTCTTGCCTTCGCCGGTCTTCATCTCGGCGATCCAGCCGAAGTGCAGAGCCATGCCCCCCATGAGCTGCACGTCGAAGTGGCGCTGGCCGAGCACCCGCCACGCCGCCTCGCGCACTGTGGCGAAGGCTTCGACGAGAAGGTCGTCGAGCTCCTCGCCGGCTTCCAAGCGCTCCCGGAAGCGCACGGTCTGCTGGGCGAGCTCCTCGTCGGAGAGGGCTTCCATCTCGGGCTCGCGCTGGTTGACGAAATGGACGAGCTCCGCCAGCCGGCGGACCTTCTTGCCTTCGCCGGCACGCAGGGCGCGCGTGAATACGCTCATGAAGACGCGAGTGTATCGCCGGGGCCCTTCGTTCCAGCCCCGTCCGAGGCGCCTGGGAGCGCCCCGGGGCCGGCGCGCCGCTCCTGGTCAGGCCTTGGACAGGACCTTGGAACGTCTCGGGTGCGAACGGGCGAGCAGCTTGCCCTTCAGCCGCTCGACTTGGTGCTCGAGCTTCTCGATGACGAGGTCGACGGCAACGGGGAGCTCGGCCGCCCGGGCCCGGGCCCGCACCACGTGGCCGTGGCCGGCCATGGTCACCTCGCACATGTGACGCCGGGACACCGGCGCGTCGTTGTCCTCGGTCAGGCGCACCTCGGCGTGCTCGAGGACCGGCGCCCGGCGCCCGAGCTTGGTCACCTTGGTGACGGCCTGGGCTCGTACCCCTTCAGGGATCCTCGACTTGCGACCGAAGACGTCAACGTCCACGTCCACGTCAGCACCTCCTCCGAGTCAGCTGTTTCGAGTCCTCACCTCATCGACGGCGCGTCGTCGCCGTGCGCCGAAGAGCACAGCGTGGACCGTGTCCGGCTGACCTGGTCTTTGGCCCCACACTCGCCTGCAGAGGAGGTGGCGGCCGCCCACCGGCGACACGGATACGAAGACCCGGGCCCGGACGGCAGGGCATGTGGCCGATTCACTCCTTCTCCTCCCGGCGCCGACAGCCGGCACCCAGGATGGGCAGGGCTTACTCCTAAGCCGCACCATGCTCGGCAACCACGAGTTGCCTTACGTGGGTCGTTTCGCCTGCGACTGGCTTCGACTTGCAACCACAGACCCGGACACGGCCCACCCCACGATGGTACGCCCGTCCGCCCCTTTTGCCCAGGGGGATCGAGACGATGGTCAGGAGCCGATCAGTACCGGTAACCGTCGCTCTTGAACGGCCCGTCGGGCGAGACGCCGATGTATTGCGCCTGCTGGTCGGTGAGGGTCGTGAGCTTGACGCCGAGCTTGTCCAGATGGAGCCGGGCGACCTTCTCGTCCAACTCCTTGGGAAGGCGGTGCACGCCGACCGGATAATCCGCCGTCTTGGTGAAGAGCTCGATCTGAGCGAGGACCTGGTTGGTGAAGCTCGTCGACATCACGAAGCTCGGGTGCCCCGTGGCGCATCCCAGATTCACCAGGCGCCCCTCAGCCAGGACGATGACGGAATGGCCGTCGGGGAAGACCCACTCGTCGACTTGGGGCTTGATCTCCACGCGCCTCACGTCCGACAGGCGGGCCAAACCGGACATGTCGATCTCGTTGTCGAAGTGCCCGATGTTGGCCACGATGGCGTTGTGCTTCATCATCTGCAGGTGGCCGGCCGCGATGACGTCACGGTTTCCGGTAGCGGTCACGAAGATGTCGGCCTGCTCGACCACCCGTTCGAGAGTGGTCACCTCGAAGCCCTCCATGGCGGCCTGCAGAGCGCAGATGGGGTCGATCTCGGTGATGACCACCCTGGCCCCTTGGCCTCGGAGGGCCTGGGCACAGCCCTTGCCGACGTCGCCGTACCCGCACACCACCACCGTCTTGCCGCCGATCATGACGTCGGTGGCGCGATTGATCCCGTCGATGAGCGAATGACGGATCCCGTAGACATTGTCGAACTTCGACTTGGTCACCGAGTCGTTGACCGAGATGGCAGGGAACCGCAGGGTGCCCTCGCGCTCACGCTGATAGAGGCGGTGCACCCCCGTGGTCGTCTCTTCGGTGACCCCGATGATGCCCTTGGCGACCTCGCTCCAGTAGGTCTCGCCCGCCTGCACCGAGCGCCGCAGCACCTCGAGGAGGACCTTCACGTCCTCGGGGTCGTCCGGCTTGGCCTCGGGGACCGATCCCGCCTCCTCGAACTCTGCCCCGAGAAGCACGAGCAGGGTGGCGTCCCCACCGTCGTCGAGGATCATGTTGGGGCCCTTGCCGTCAGGCCAGCGCAGGATCCGTTCCGTGCACCACCAGTACTCCTGGATCGTCTCGCCCTTCCATGCGTAGACGGGGACACCGGCGGCGGCCAGGGCGGCGGCGGCGTGGTCCTGGGTGGAGAAGATGTTGCACGACGCCCAGCGGACCTCGGCGCCGAGGGCAAGGAGCGTCTCCACCAACACCGCCGTCTGGACCGTCATGTGGATCGATCCCGCGATGCGCGCCCCACGGAGCGGCTGCTCGTCGGCGAACTCTGCCCGCAGCGCCATGAGACCGGGCATCTCCTCCTCGGCCAGGCGGATCTCACGGGAGCCGAAGTCGGCGAGGTCGATGTCGGCGACCCTGAAGTCAGGTCCCTCTGGGCTGGGCATTGTTCTCCTTGTCCAATCTTCTGATGCGGGGATCGTAGGGGTGATGCGCTCAGCCTTGGCGCAGGCGCTGCTTCAACTGGTCGAGCACCGGGACGGGACCGGGGTCGATACCCTCTTGGGCCGCCATGTGCAGCGAGACGAAATCCCCGATCATGACGAGGTCGAGTAGCTGAGCCAGGTCGCCTTCTCCCTCGGCTCGCACCTCCAGGATGTCGGACACCACCTCGAGCAGCACGTCGGCGACGAGCTCGAAGCGGCGCGCCACTTGAGGGTGCTCGGCATCGTGCCGCAGGTTGACCAGGGTCATGACCTGGCGGGTGAGGTCCCCGTGCTGGCCCCAGCCGGCGATCTCGTTGTGGCACAGCTCGGGGTAGACGGCCCAGAAGGCCGGGCTCTTGGCGTTCTCGTTCACCTGCGACTTCCACCGGAAGGCGGCCGCCGCCCCCAGATCCTGGGCGGCGTGGAACATGGGGATGGTGCGCCCGATGCGCTTGGACAGCTCCTCGGCCACGCTGCCGGCCCGCAGCAACTGGTCGCGACGGCGGCGCAGCTGGTCGACGGCCAACGCCACCCACTGGCTGGCGCCCGGAAACAGCCCGATGTCCTCGAGCACGATGAGCGGCGGGATGGCCATGGCGCCCAGCCCGGCACGGGGCTGCGGGATGTCGTCCGGTACCGGCACCACCGGCGCCCCCCATTCGTCGGCAAGGCTGGCCAGCTCACCGCCCCTCGTCACGGCGACCAGCGAGGCGCCGGCGTCGGCCGCCTCCCCGGCTGCTTCCACCGTTTCCTCGGTGTCGCCCGAGAACGACACGGCGAAGACGAGCGACCCGGCGCCCACGAAGTCGGGGAGGTCATAGGACTTCACCACCGACACGGGCACGGACAGAAAGGGCCCGGCCACCGCCACCATGACATCGCCGACGATGCCGCTTCCGCCCATGCCGAGCACCACCACGTTCTCCACGTACGCCTTGTCGGGAAGGCCGTCGAGACCGTGGGCGGCGCCGACCGACATCGCCACCTGCTCGGGCAGGCCGGCGGCGGCCTCGAACATGTTCAAGGTGTCCAAGGCGTCGGCGGCGGTGGGCGGGACCAGGTTCACGCGCTCTGGCCGCCCATCGTGCTCGTCACGCCCTCGGACTCGGCCTTTCCCATGAGGCGGTCGTGCTCGGCGTCGGTCACCGACTCGGCCTCGTCGACGAGCATGACAGGGATGCCGTCGCGCACCGTGTAGCTACGACGCAGTCGCGGGTTGTAGAGCCGATCTTCATCCTCGAAGTAGAGGAGCGGCCCTTTGTCCTCCGGGCACGCCAGCACTTCGAGGAGCAACGGGTCGAGGCTCACGTGCGGGTCTCCTGCGCTCCGGCCGCGCTCATCCGCGGGCGGACCGGGCGCCACCGGTCAACGCGGCCACGTCCCCAACCATGTCGAGCACTTCGGCCACATGCTCGTCGCACTCCTCCTGGGTTGCCGCCTCCACGTTGAGCCGCAAGAGCGGCTCGGTGTTGGACGGGCGCACGTTGAACCACCAGTCACCGAAGTCGGCGGTGATCCCGTCGGTGCGGTCCACGGAGATCCCCTGCGCCGCCAGGCGCGAGCTCAGCGCTTCGACGGCCGCAGCAGGGTCGCCCACCATCGTGTTGATCTCTCCCGAGTCGGCATACCGCCGGTAGGGGCGCAGCAAATCCGATAGCCGCAGCGAGGCGACCGACAACATCTCGAGGACGATCAGCGCGGCAATGATGCCCGAGTCGGCCCGATAGTTGTCGCGGAAGTAGTAGTGACCGGAGTGCTCTCCACCGAAAACGGCACCGGTCTCGGCCATCACCTGCTTGATGAAGGAGTGGCCGACCCGAGTGCGCACGGGCACGCCGCCGTGCTCCTCGATGGTCTCGGGCACGACCTTGGAACTGATGAGGTTGTAGAGGATGGTGGCGCCGGGATGCTTCTCCAGCATCGCGGTGGCCACCAGCGCCGTGGTGAGCGATCCCGACACCGGCCGGGCCTGCTCGTCGACGAGGAAAACCCGATCGGCGTCACCGTCGAAGGCGAGGCCGATGTCGGCACCTCCGCGCACGACGGCTGCCTTCAGATCGGCGAGGTTCTCGGGCTGGATCGGGTCGGCCGGATGGTTGGGGAAGGTGCCGTCGAGCTCGCCGAACAGGATCTGCACCGAGAAGGGCAGGGGGCCGAAGACCGGTGGGACCACCAGGCCGCCCATGCCGTTGGCAGTGTCGGCCACCACCTTGAGGGGGCGCAGCCGGTCCACGTCCACGAAGGAGCGCACGTGGGCCGCGTAGTCGTCCAGGAGCTCGACCTGCTCGTAGCCCCCCCGGTCCGCCGCCGCGCCGTCTGCGGGGGCGTGGGCGGCCAAGGAGCGGATGTCCTGCAACCCCGTGTCCTCACCCACCGGCCGCGCCCCGGCCAGGCACAGTTTGATGCCGTTGTAGGCGGGAGGGTTGTGCGAGGCGGTGAACATGGCCCCCGGTGCGTCGAGGCGGCCCGAGGCGAAATAGAGAAGATCGGTGGAGGCGAGGCCCAGGTCGACGACGTCGACACCAGCGGCGCGCACACCGTCGGCAAACGCGGCGGACAGCTCCTCGCCCGATTTCCGCATGTCGCGAGCCACCAGCACGCGCGGTGTCGCCGCGAAGCGGGCGAACGCCCACCCCACGGCGCGGCAAGTGGCGGCGTCGAGCTGATCGGGCACCGTGCCCCTGATGTCGTACGCCTTGAACACATTGTCTGAGAGTCCCATGGCTCCGGGCGAGCCTATCCCGCCCCAGGCCGAGATCCCCGGCGACCAGACGAAGGCGCTGCGCTCAATCCCGCACGCCCTCGGCGCGACGGCGTAGCAGGGCCAGCAGTAGCAACAGGCCCAACGCGCTCAGAGTCAGTCCGGCCCATCCGGCACTCGTGCTGCCGTAGCTCAGCGTCACCTGGTGGGACGAGGGAACGACCACCATCAAGTTGGGCTCCGCTCGCCACGGGCCCGCCGCCCCGCTGGCGTGCCACGCCGGGAAGTACGAGGTGTGCACGAGCACAGGCACGCCGGTGCGGCTCACGTGGAAGCTGATCGAGTCGGCGGTGGTCCGGATGCGCGACACCCGCGTGACCGCCAGAGGCGTTCCCGTGCTCGACAGCGCCGTGGCCGATGACCGGTGCGGCCAGGAGGGGGGACCGTTCGCCACCAGTTGCTGTCCCCAGTCAGCCGGGTTGTCGTACCACTGCAGCGCCACCTTCAACCACGAGCTCTGCTGGGGCCCCACTCCTTGGAGAACGGCGGGCTGCTCGGCGAGCGGCACCACAAT
>Ga0307479_10000919_pt1 | contig 26595 bp, 22 predicted proteins | sample atmos_gasesECM4C_FD_203743 | JGI IMG/M metagenome (GOLD analysis project Ga0307479, IMG submission 203743) | Hardwood forest soil microbial communities from Morgan-Monroe State Forest, Indiana, United States - atmos_gasesECM4C_515 | ecosystem: Environmental > Terrestrial > Soil > Temperate... | reverse complement strand
GTAAAGGCGCGATCAGGAGCTTCGTTGTCTCTTTCGATTCCCAGCTTGCTCAGGTCTGCGATAAAAGCGTCAGACTGCGTAGGAGTGATACGCCCCTTGCGCTCCGCCATCGCCAGGACGTTCGTGATTTCGATGAACCACCAAGCAGGCACAAGCGCCGTCTCGGTGGCCAGCCGACTCAGCAACGCCGCGGTCTTCGATGTGGCTTCGTCACGGAACAGCCAGGCCATGGCGATGGAGCAATCAACAACAAACGCCGCACTCATCGGCGGCCCTCCCTAATGAGGTGCTTGACCTTCAATCCGCCTAAGGACAAACCAGTGGCCAGCTTCTGGATCCGATCAATGGCGGCGACACGCTCCTCTGGTCTTACTTCCTTTTTCACGGGCACGAGCTTGGCCACAGGTGCCCCATGTTTCGTGATCGTGATTTCCTCACCCGCCTCAACCTTTTCCAGCAGTTCCGATAAATGCGTTTTTGCCTCGTACGCGCCGACCGTGTTGCTGCCCTGCAGTGTAGCCATAAATATTCCCCTTATTAGACTAGTGTAAGACTAGTCTAACAAACGCTTACGTCAGAGGTCAACTTCGAAGGTCCGGTAGGGATTCCCCAGACCTGTCCTTTGTAGCAACATATAGTCTCCATCATGTTTATTCAAAAGTCGGGCAGCAGGATGTCTGGAGCAACTGATGCACACGTATGAACGTATATAGAGAAAACAAAGATGCGATTGTGACGACGGCTGAATCTCGCGACTTGTTGGTCTTCTCCATCCTCCGCGAGTCCAGATGCTCGGAATGCAACAAGGAGCTTTGGAAGGGAGACTTTCTGTTCAAGGAGGGCGAGCGCGGACTCTGCATGAATTGCGCCGACCTCGATGAACTCGTCTATCTTCCGAGCGGAGACGCCGCATTGACGCGCCGAGCCAGGAAGTATAGCCCGCTCTGGGCAGTGATTGTCCGTTTCAGCCGGGCGCGCAAGCGATACGAACGGCAGGGTATTCTGGTTTCCGAAGCTGCGCTCGATCAGGCGGAAGAGGAATGCCTCGCGGACAGTGAACTGCGTGCGTTGCGTCGCGAACGGGATGCGGAGCGTCGCGCCGAGCAAGATCAGAATCTCGTCGCCGAGATGGCGCGGGAGATATCGAGGTTGTTTCCCGGTTGCCCGCCCGCAGAAGCGCGAACCATCGCGGAGCACACGGCGCGGCGGGGCAGCGGACGAGTCGGGCGCACCGCTGCAGGCAGGTCGCTGGAAGAAGCAGCGCTGACCCTCGCTGTGGTTGCGCACATTCGACACCGTCACACCCGGTGCGATCAGCTTCTGATGAGAGGCTACTATCGCAACGAGGCCCGCGCTTCAATTCGCGATGAGGTCGATCGAGTGCTGGAATCGTGGCGCAATCCCGGCTAGCGTGATTTGTGCCTTTCCCTCCTCTCTTCCACAGCCAGATCGGCGATATTCACAAGCTGACACTCTCCCGGCGTCTGTTACTCTGACGGCAGAACGATGGCGCTGGTCTCTCTAGCTCCACACCTTACGCCCCATGGCCGGCTGCCCCTGGTGCGAGACAATGACGCTTCACTGCTGGAAGCCGAGCTCGCGCACCGCATTCAAAATGCCTTCGGCCGCGGAGCGGGCCACGGCCCGCTCCATCTCGGTGCGAATGAGGTCGCATCGCTCTGCCGCCGGCGTTATCCTTCTGGCGGGAATTTGCAGCGCTGTATGTGACCGGTGTCTGCACGCGACCCGGCGCCGCCGAAGCGCATGACGTTCCCATCCCGCCTCCCGCCAGCTCAGAACTCGATCCGTTTGTGCTGGCGGCGCCGCCGATGACTGGCGCCGAATATCTAAGCGCGGCGCTCTTAAGTGATCTCTGGCATGCGTTGGACCGAGCCTTTTGTGTCGAATTGTCGGAAGCGAAATGCGGGGTTGAGGAATTTCTGAAGCGGCGTAATTCGGCGCGGAACCTGATCGGCCGCGTCCATTTCAACCTTCCCGAAAACGGCAAGGACGAAGCCGCGCCCTTTGCCTTTCTTGCTACCTGCACGACGCGGGTTTCGGCACATGCCAAGGTTCAGCATGTGCCGCTTGGCCAGGCGCTGCCCGAGTACGTTGGTGCGTCTAATCGCGAGCGCTTGCTCTCTCTCTGCTTCTTCCTGTGCAGCGAGCGGCCGAAAGGTGTCCCTGGCTGAAGGCCATGGTTGACGCGGGAGAGATCTTCCTCCCTCTGCGCTGGATTTCAACACCCGCGATGCAGCTCTTGCTCGATGTCCCGCAACTAGAGAGTGCCGGGGTAGTCGTGCGCATGCCGGCGGTCTGGCCAGGAAATCGCCCTCCCCGCCCGCAGGTAACGGCCACAGTGGGTGGTAAGCCTCCATCGGGGACTGGGGCGGGATGCGCTGCTCGATTTTCGCCTGGAGGTTGTCCTCGACGGCGAGAAACTTTCACAGTCCGAGGTGCGGGAACTGGTCAGTAAATCCGAAGGCTTGGCTTTGGTGCCCGGAAGTTGGGTGGAAGTCGACGCCGAGCGATTGAACCGAACGCTCGCTCGCTTTGGCGAGGTTCAGCGTAGAGCCGCTGAGCAAGGCATCAGCTTTCAAGAAGCGATGCACATGTTGGCTGGCGCCGACGGCACGGTCGATGGAGATTCTGACGCTGCACGAGTGGAATGGGCGCAGGTTATCGCCGGCCCCCGGCTCGCGGAAACGCCGCAAAGCCTGCGCAGCCAGGAGGGTTTGACGCGAGTCGATCCCGGATCAGCGCTGAAGGGAACGCTGCGTCCTTATCAGCAAGTATGCGTGCAATGGCTGTGTCTGCTTGCGAGACTCGGCCTCGGTGCGTGTCTTGCCGATGACATGGGACCGGGCAAGACGATTCAGGTTTTGGCGTTGCTACTCATCCTCGGTCAGCAGTCGGATGGCATTCGGCGCCCGAGTCTTTTGGTCGCGCCCGCTTCGCTGTTAGCCAACTGGGCAGCGGAACTCGAACGCTTCTTGCCGATGTCTCGTGGAACTTGTTAGTGCTTGACGAAGCGCAAGCTATCAAGAACCTGCTGCAAAACAGACACAAGCGGTAAAGAAGCTAAACGCGGCCGTTCGGTTCGCCCTGACCGGCACCCCGATCGACAACCGGCTGGGCGATCTTTGGTCGATCTTCGACTTCATCAATCCCGGCCTGCTGGGATCGGCAAAGGAATTCGCGACTTTTTCGAAGAAACTCGCCGCCAGACCCAATAACCCATATCGTCCTCTGCGCGAACTGGTGCGGCCGTACATTCTGCGACGGCTGAAGACCGACAAAACGGTCATCAGTGATCTACCTGACAAAGCCGAGGTCAAGGCGTTCTGCCAACTCACTCGCAAACAGGGCGCGCTCTACCAGCAAGCGGTCGAGGAACTGGCGGACAACTCGAAGAGGTCGAAGGGATTCAGCGTAAAGGCCTGGTGCTGGCGTTCCTGATGTGATTGAAGCAGATTTGCAATCACCCCTCGCAATGGTTGGGCGACGGCGAGTGGAGCCCGAACGACAGCGGCAAGTGGCCCCGTTTGCGCGAAATCGCAGAGACCATTGCCGCCAAGCAGGAAAAGGTCTTGGTGTTTACGCAGTTTCGCGAAGTCACCCGGCCGCTCGCGACGTTTCTAGGATCGGTCTTCGGACGGCGCGGCCTGGCGCTGCTTGGCGAGACCAATGTCAAGAAGCGCAAAGAGTTTGGTGCGTCAATTCCAGGAGGATGAGACGATGAGTTTCTTCGTGCTTTCACTGAAAGCAGGAGGCGCAGGACTGAACCTTACGGCTGCGTCGCATGTGGTGCACTTTGACCGCTGGTGGAATCCGGCAACAGAGAACCAGGCATCCCTGCGCAGCGGAATTCCTCGGCGGATGCTGCCATTGGAGATGAACTGCGATTCCGGCATGACCTCTAATAGAATGCCTTTTAGGCAGGCGCGGTCTGAGAGTCGTCGGGGCTGAGCAGAGAGCGCGCCTCTCCGGAAAGGATCGAGACTCTGCCCGGCACGCCGGTATAGAACGGCGCGTGGGCCGTCGCGGCGTACGCGCTGGAGACTAAATCAGAAGGGTCATGCTTCCCATGGACTCAGAACCGGGACTTGCGTATTTGCGAAGTCGCTCACGTTGCGTGAGACGACCGTAAGATTGTAGTGGAGCGCTGTCGCCGCCAGCCATGCGTCGATAGTCGACAGAGCCTTTCCCTTGCGCTTTGCGTCAGCCGCAAGGACTCCCCACCGGTCTGCAACTGCCGCATCAATGGGCAGAATTCTCCCGGAAAAGCGGGCTTGCAGTTCAACTTCCAGCCAAGCTTCCAGGTGTGTTCGCCGCTTGCTTTGAGGCAGGCCTGCCAAACCCTGGCGACGGCGGCTACAAGACTGGCACGACGCGGGCATCTGGCAGATCCACTTCAGGTTTGCTGGACTGGCTGGTGCGCTATGGGCGGATTGATTGGTCACCGGCTGTACTCGACAGTTGTTCGATTCGTGCGGTTTTTGGGGCTTCAAACAGGCCCTAATCCTACCGACCGAGCCAAACTCGCCAGTAAGCCTCATCTGAATCTGCGATGGACGCGGAATTCCGCTGGCCATTTACCTTCCGCCAAGTCAAGCAGTTGGTGTCCTGACTACGGCTCCAATACAGATCTTCCTCAACAAGGCGATGAACGCCCCAACAATTAACGCCTCAACCTTTACTGTTTCTGCCAGTGGCCAAGCACCAAGTCCCAGGCACTATAAGTGTATCTTCCGATGGTGCGGATGCAACCTTCACGCCAAGTATGCCGCTCAGTACCTCGACTATGTACACGGTGCCGGTCAGTAACTCAGCTCACGATTTGGAAGGCAACGGATCGACATTTTTGCAGTCTTCCTTCGGGACCGCGACTCAATAGTCAGTTGTGCCGACCAATAGGGAAGTCAGATATGAGCCATTTCCGGTTCTTAGCGGAGGCTTCCTTCAAGCCGAATCAGGTACCGCTTCCTTTGGCCTGCTACGCAGGCAGGTGACGCGCCACTAAGATTCCAGCAACGATTGCTAGCACACGCTTGTAGCTGCTCACCTCGTGGACACTGACGACGCTCCTGAGTCGTGTGTAACACGCGAAGGTTGATCCCAGGCGGACGACACATTTCTTCACAATTCTTGGTCGTCGTGGTCGCGGGGGATGCAAGTGCCATTCGTGTGTAGTGAGACGCATGAGCTGGGGAAGACCTCGTGGATTCGTACCTCTATCAGGTTCATCTCCATCGTTGGCTGGAATTCAAACGCTTACGGCAGTGTCTTGTCCGACAACGATCCGTAGAGGTTAAGCCGAAGGTTCAGAGCTAGACAGGAGCCACGAACTGAGGAGCCACAACTCCCGCCCTTCCTGCGTGGAGCAGACGGACTCAGCTTCTTCCGCCAGCCGTTGGGCTCGCCCGACATCGCCTGTTTCAATTGCTTTTCTGGCGTATTGTCGAAGCCGATAGGCGTGGTCGATCAGCAACAGGAGCGGTGCAAGATCGGCCCCGCAACGCGAGCAGGTCGCCGTGCCCCGGAAGCGCGCTCGGCAGACAGGACAGTTGGAAGGTTGATGGTTTTCGATCAACGCCCCTCCACAAAGAACAGCAGCTCGCGCAGCTCCGCGTTAGCCTTTTTCAGTGCCCCGGCGTCGTTCGATCGGATTGCGGCATGGATTCTTTCGTGCAATTCGATCGCTTCTTCTCGATCCTCTAAATGCAGCGCGCCCAACAGGTGTTGCGATTGCTCGACGAGATCATGCGCTTCCTTCACAACCTCAAGAGCGTGCGGCAGATCAGCAGTGACTCTTTCCTCTGGTTCGCTGACCGCCTCCTCGCTCACTCCATCTGCGTCCTCCAAGCTGAACTCACTCTCATCAATCTCCACGCCCTCGTCGGCACGAGATGAATAAAGCGCTTTAAGACGCTCTCGAGCGACGGCGATCTCTGAAGGGCTCTTCTCCCGCAGCGCCCGAGCGATGGTGATGTGTTTGGACTTGCCGGTCTCCTTCTCAATGGCCGTGACGTGCAGGATGCCGTCCACGTCGAGACTCATGCGGCAGAGCACCTCGTTCGGCTCTCGCGTTGGCCGCAAACCCTCGACGCGGAAATCGCCCACGAGGAGATTTTTGAGCGCATCGTCGTCCTCGCCCTGATAGATCTCAATTTGCACGGAGGTTTGATGGGGGTGAGCGGTTGAGTAGCCTTCGGTGCGGGTCACCGGCAACGGCGTGTTGCGATAGATGATGGGGTGATAACAATGCGCATAAGGGAAGCCCCCGCGCTCTCCCAGGTAGGACGGGCCGAAGGAAAAGGGAGAGACATCCACCAGCACCCGCTCAACACCGTGGCCGGCCAGCCGAGAAGCGAGAACTCCCGCGCCAAGGGCCACGCACAAATCAGGATGTACATCCTGACGGGGCTCGAGTCCCGTCAGTTCGTGCAATCTGCGGTAGATCAGGGGTGTCCGAGTTGAGCCGCCGACCAGCAAGATGGCGTCGATGTCACTCGGACTCTTCTGCGCATCGCTGAGCGCTTTGGAGACACTGTCGAGGGTGGACTCGATCAGCGGCCGGACCATCTCTTCATACTCAGGACGGGAAAGCTCAAGATCAAGGTGCATGGGTTTCCCGTTCTCGGTCACCAGCGCTTCTTCCCGCACCCGGACGTAGGGCTCGAAACTCAGCCTCTTCTTCGCTTCCTCGGCAGCCCACCATAACCGTGAACGCGCGACGGCGTGGCCATTCTGGAGGTCAATCCCATACCGGCTCTGGAATTCCCGTTCCAAGCGTTCGAGCAAAAGATTGTCGAAATCGTCCCCTCCGAGTTGGTTGTTTCCGTGGCTGGCGAGGACTTCGGTAACGTCGCCCTCGACGCTTACGATTGATACGTCAAACGTTCCGCCGCCAAGGTCGTAAACCAAGGCGGTGTGATGCGCGGCATCGCCGAAGCCGTACGCGAGACTGGCGGCCGTCGGTTCATTGAGGATGCGCACGACCTCCAAACCTGCGAGCTCTCCGGCCTCGCGCGTAGCGTTGCGCTGGGCGTCAGAAAAATAGGCGGGTACGGTAATGACCGCCTTGGCGATCGGTTGATTCAGATCGCCTTGAGCCCATTCCAGCAGTTGGCGAAGAATCAGGGAGGAGATCTCCTGAGGCGTGAACTCCTTGTCTCCGAGCTTCACTGCCTCGGTCGAACCCATCTTTCGCTTGATACTCCGGATGGTTAGATTTGGATAGAGAAGCTGCTGATGGCGCGCCTCGCGGCCTACGAGCAGCGCGCCGGTCGGGGAGAAGCCCACACAAGATGGCAGCATCCTGTCAGCTTCAGGGCCGAGAACCTCCACCTTGCCATTTACGAAAGCTGCGATCTCCGAGTTGGTGGTTCCCAGATCGATACCTACGACCATGTCATTCATCGTTTTCATTTCCTCCTGCAGGGATTGCTGTGCGTCTGCGCGCTACCTTCACGTGTGCCGGACGATGAACTTCTCCCTTCCACTCATAGCCCGCTCGGTACACTTCGAGCACCGTTCCTTCGGCTTGTTGATCGGTTTCTTCTACATCTACGGCGTGCATCGAATTCGGATCGAAATGCTGCCCCTCGCATGCAATCTCCCTGACATCAAATTGCGCCAGGGCGTCCTTTAGGCGTTCCATGCTCATCTGGTAGCCCTCCTTGAGCGCCGCTACGATCTCGAAGGCTTGGCGGAAAATGCGATGGCGCGCCAGGAGTCGAACCGTCCAATTGGACCGCAGGGAATCGTCCATCTTCTTCTGGCTCGCGCGGACTCGACCGAGGCCACGGTCCAGGCGGTCGCACAGATCGAGAAGCACATCCAGCACTTCCCGGCGAGCACGTTCTTGGGCCTCTCGGTGCACTTCGGGAAGCTGCGGCGCCAGAATCGCGACGGGAGCCAGGGACTCGCTGAGTTGCTTAAAGCTCCGTCCTTGCAACCTCACTTCCTGGATCAGAGCTGTCACCGCCGCCCACATCGAATAGAGGTCGCATCGGCCATCGCTGATCGGTTTCGGTTCCGCCGCCAGAGAGGACAGCAGTTCGGCAGAAAGCCCTTGCGGAGGCTCCTCAGCCGCCAACACCGAGTCCAGCCACACTTCAAACCGACGCAGAATTTCTTCGCGATCTAGGCTCACTTCTCCCTCAAGACCGCCAACCATGGATCCGCTCCGGTGAAGTTTCTTTCTGGCCTGCTTGGCGGCAGCAGAGAAAGCAGAGGAGCATGGGGATCGGCGGAAAGAAACATGTACAGAGCGCGACGTCGCGGATCCCGCAAGACTTCGTATGCGTCGCGGATGCGTTCAAACGCAGCCGGCGCACGGTCGGGCGGATTCTCCTTTACTTTGCGCAGATATGCGTTGCGGATCTTCTCATCGTCGGCATCCGGCGGAACTCCGAGAATCTGTCTCGGATCTTCGTTTAATCGGATGTTCTCGTGTCGGTTCGTTCTCAAAACAAATCTCCCTGCCCCGGCAAATCGCGGCCCACTCTCTTTTGTCGCCTCCCTCGGGCCTGGCTCATTTCCGCTACCAGCCGGGCCATGTCCTCTAGGGTGAACCGTTCGTCGTCGTCTTCGCGATTCTCGTGGTCCAGAAATACGGTTTCCCGAGGAAAGGAGACGCGAAAGGGAGCAGACCGATCTGAGGGAAATGTGCGCGAGCGCTTCTCGCGCTGCAGCACTGCCTGGATCTGCTCGGTGGTCATGGAGAAGTCGTGCCAATTTTCGGAATTGAGGCAGGCGAAGAAGTTGGTCGCGGTATTTCGGCGGCCCCGTCGCAGCTCCACCGCCTCGTTGATGATTGACGTGTCTCGCCGGCGCCGCCCGAGCTCGACGGTAGCCGTGATACAGTCGTCGCGGCGCTCGAACTCCCATTCCGGCAGGGCGCGCGCGCGCAGCAGCAGGAATCGCGCTTCTGTGTCGGCCCCCATTTCGAGGCCCGCGACAGAAGCCGTGTAGGCGACGTCCTTTTGGTTCGTGCGCAGAGCCGCCCTTCCCAGGATTTCTAATTCCCGGCCGTCCAGCCCACCGTGGGCGTTTGTCAACTCTTGCAAAAGACGGCCGCGCCACGCCGTTGGGATGGTGAAGGTCGCTCCCACATCATCGCCGAGAACGCAGACACGCGCCGTGGCCGAGATCAGCGAATCTGCAGGATCTAGGGAGACTTTTTGCCGAAGATGATGATCGAGATCCGCCTGGGTTAGCTCGCCGAGGGCACCTGCGCTTTCGCAGGCAAGGATCGCCGCAGCGGAATTCCCCAACAAGCGACGGATCTGGCTTAGAGACCGGGAAGCCAGTTCAGCGTCGCCGCGGATAACCTCGCAGGCCCAGTGCAGCGCGACCAGAAAGGCGGGGCGATCGGCTACTTGGGCTTGTGGCAGTGCTTCCAGAGCTGCCACGTCCTGCTCAACCAAGTGAGGCTTGCGCTGCCGGAGGTGACGACCGGTCTGGGCGACCAATAGGCGAAGCGCAGCGCGGCGAACCTCGGGGTTCACCACATCCAGCTTCTGCGCCTGCTCCAGGAAAGCGGTAGCCTTTTTGAGCGCCCCTCGCTTTTCCGCCGACTCCATCAAGTACAGCAGTGGCTGGCTGTGATTCGGGATGGCTCGGTGCCAACGCTCGGCCACGTCGGCGGCCACCCTCCAATCGGACTCCTGTCTTGCCCAGTTCAGCCATTGCTCGAACGCTTCCCGATGAGGGTCGATGCTGCATGCCCGCTCGAAAAGATGGTTGGGTGAGAGAAAATAGAGATCACGCTTTTTGTACTTGGCCTCCACCGCTCGAATGGCCGGTGGCTGATCCTCATAATAGGCTTGGAAACCGGAGAATTGCTCCGCGAAATTGCTCTGCAGCGTTTCTAACGTCTCAACCGGGACCTGTAGCAACAGTTCGGCCATGTGCAGGTAGAGCGCAGCCGCTTCGGGGCCATTTTCCCCAAACCAACCCTCAGCGACCGCGTGTCGGCGAAATTGCTCCCATAGGGCGCATATGACTGGTCCGATTGGTCCGTGGGAACTCTCGACCGACCGTGTATAGAGGCGCCAGAAGTAAGCGCTCTTGATCGACGCACCGCCGAGTGCGGCCCGCACTTTTCGGGTGGGCAGTTCAAGTTGCAAAGCGCGTACCGAGATGTGCTGCCGCAAGCGTTCCACCAGCCCGGGATAGGCGACGTCGCAAGCAGTCATCGCACGCTGGATTTCCTGCAGGATCTTGCCTTGGACTCTTGTTTCAAACGCGGAGTCTAGCGCCTCTAAGGACCTCCGCAGGGACACTTTGTTTCCACACACCTGGGCGACCAGTGACTCGGCAGCAGGTACCAGGCGCTCGTCGGCTCTCGCACGAAGCATGGTTCGCATGGCCGGAATGAGTCGTGCCGGAGCGGAATCGGGATCGATGACCTCGAGGCAGCGTGCGCAGTCCGCGTCGTTTTGCCGGTAGAAGTAGGCAATGGCACGTACCAGGATTTTCCACGAAGCCAAGGGACCGCGGTGGGAGACTTCCGGCAACAACAGCGCGGCTTCTTCGACAGGGCCAGCAGTAACCGCCGCAAATACTCTCACGAGCGCAGCAGCGGATATCCGAAGGGGGTGGTCAGCTGTGAGCGCCGGACACTCTGCAAGGGCCGAGAGATCGTACACCTGACGCCTGACAGCGTTTTCGATCGCCCTTCGTATTTCCTGGGTAACAGCGGGGTCGTTAAGAGGTCTGAGCAATGCCTCAAGGTTTCCGTCGGCAGCGCGGACAAGAACGCCGACGTCTGCAAGCCTTGCCGCGGCGCAAGAGTAGCGCTGGTATACGAGTTCGAGCAACGCTTTAGCTTCGTCTTTCAGGCCGGTTTCCCATAGGGACCGAATGCGCGCCGCATAGGCATCCACCAGCAGGGCTTCCGATTCCGGCCAACCGCAGTGCTTATGAATGTCTTTTGCCAGCTCCACGGCAGCTTTTGCTTTGCCGTTGGAGAGGAGGTTGCGCACTTCTTCCTCCTGCGGAACTGGTAGGCTTGCGTCCGTACCGCGAAGGGGTGTATGGGGCAGTTTGGTTTCCCTGTGGTGTTTCACGCCCACCCTGGGGCCTCCCTCATTTCCTTTCTCTAAGCGACCAAGCTAACTGATCTTGCGACCGACCACAATATGAGAACGGCCCCCTCCTGTGAATTCCTTGTGGAGAACCGCAAACGATGGAAGTCACCGGGCGTTGCGACCGGTATCCCCCCGGACGCGAAGTCACAATATCAGCCGCGCAGTCTATGCCATGAAACCTTCCATCCCTGGCTGGCGCCGGAAGGTTACCTGCGGAGTCAAAATCGACGAGCACGGTCATGGGCGCGACGTGGACGTGAAGGGCACGACGGACGAATCTGTCATCAAGCCCATCCGCGGGGCTCTGATTAGTTGGGAGTACGAGCCACAATCAACGGACACCCGTCGCTCGGCTTCGTTCAAGTGAACGTGGAATGACGTAGCCAGTTTTGTGGATCGTCGCGACGAGTGCGTCCTCAGCTTCGCAACCCTCGATGCAACCCACAGTAGAGCCGACATGTACGTACTTGCGAGGACTTACGCAGCCGTCCGTGACCTGCAAGTTGTTAATGGTGTTGGATAGTCACAGAATGAGAAGGCTGGCGTCGGGGATATTTTCAATCCCGTGCGCTCTCGGCAGTGGGGCGCTATTGAGTATCGCCCGATCCAATCATCTGGTGGTACTCGTCAAGGGACTGTACGTATGCGACACAGTGGAACAGCGTCATTCCATTCTTGGATGTCGGAATCGGTCAGAAACCGCATGTTGTGCTCGGTAACGATCCGCCCGTTTTGTTCATCGCGTAGACCAGAGCGGGGTCCATCCCAGACTCTCCGGCTGCCTGCACGAGAGCTCTCCACGTTTCGTCCTGTGATTCAGCATTGAGAAATTCAGGCACTGACGAAACGAGGTTAAAAAAGAGTGGATCTTCTGGTCCGGGTTCGCGTCCGAACTTTTCCCTGAACAACCGCTTTGGTTGTGTAATGGACATCCGCAGTTGCATGATCAATGGGAATAATCTTCTTGGCGTGCGCTTCTGGTGCGCGCTTGCCACCGGATTTCCGCTGTCGCTGTCTTGTTGGCATGATTGGCAACCTCCGAGGATTTTACCGGACCGTGCGCCTGGAGTCCCGTTGAATCGCTCTCTAGTAGTTCCGCCCGCAACATCGGCTTTTTTCGCACTACGGATCACGCTACGGTTTTGCTCCCGCTACCGGTGATTTCCAGTGCATTAGAGGTCGTCCGCCTCTTGTAAGTCCTCTAAAGTCGAGTATGGGCCGTTTTTCACGGCGAAGACGCGGGCGTGTGAGCGCCACAACGTTTCCCATGGCTGACAGCACAAAGCAATTCATGGAACCGGAAACGGACGCTGAGACGGGTTCACACCGGAGGTGCTTCAAGAGGCGGTCGACGACTCTGGCGCGGGTCCCGATTTTGCGGCGAATGACTCGAACGGCGTTTCCGGCTGCGGCGATTCAATCCTGGCCCCCCTTTTGGCACATTCCTGAATCAGCCATGGAGAAGCTGATTAATAACGATGGGGCCGTCCAGATTGGGTCTGCTGACGGGGTCAGTTGGTCAATTGAACGGCTGCGTGCACGCCCGCAATCGCACCGTGATGTGAACGTGATGTGAGTGACCTGACAAGGCCGTATTTTACCGCACAAAACCAAACAGGTACTTTTGAGTAAGCCTTTGTAAATCATTCATTTAGCTCATCTTCTGGCGTCGATCCATCGGCCTCAAAATCCGCCGAGTTCATCCCTCGGTGGGTTCAACTCCCCCTCCCGGCACCACTAAGATCGCCAGCGTAGAGAGCTTTTTCTTACAGCAAATCGACACCTACAGGGCATCCTCTAAGTCACCACGCCTCAGACGTCACCTCAGCAGCAGACTGCTCGTCCCCGAGAAAATTCGGCGAGCAAATGTTGAAGAGGTGTTAACACCACAAACCGCGATGCACGCAAGCTGACAACTGTTTCCTTGAAGCGGACCAGGGAAGAATCGTGGGTGGTCGAGCGTCGGAATCAACGAAAAGTACTTTGAATTTGCAAAAGGCTAACAAAGAAGCAAAACCACCTCAAACATCGCGCTCTCCATTGCCTGCACTCTTGACGGTCCCGACGAGCCCTTGAGAACCTGTGTCTACTCCTTGTCCAGATACTCGCTGGGCACGTCATCCTCCGGCACCTCACGCGTGCGAACTTCTTTTTCGTCGTGGCTATCGGCTTCTTCCACGCCGAGCACTGCACCGGCTTCGAACGTATTGCCTTCTTCGAGCAATTCTTCGACGCTCTCCGAGTCTGCGTCCTCAAGGCGGGGCACGTCCTGTAAATCTCCGGACTGTTTGCTCGATCGCGATCCCAGAACATCCGGTGGGAATGCCTGAGTACTCAAATACTCCCGTTTCGCCCGAGTCTGTTTCTTACGGGAGGCCTTCTTCTTCGCCTTCTTCGGGGCAGCTTTTGTCTTCGTTAACCTCTTTGGACGTTTCTGTGCCTTCATCGCTGCGGCCTTCTTAAAAACGGTTTTCTTCGATGTCGTCTTCTTTTTTATTTTCTTTTTCGGAGCCATGGGCGCAGTCTAACATTGACACAGGCGTGCGGCAAAACCCACCGTCTTCCAGTTCGCGGTCGGGGTGCTTCACCCGATTCGTGTCACGGAATTGCTCTCCCCAGCAAAGTCGTCACGAAGAAGTTTGTCTTTCCAGTGCCACGCGATCCCAGTTACCGAGTCTTGCCCCGGCTTCATAGGTGCTTTGGCAAAACTCGAGTAGCAAGGTGCTGGGCGATTCGGCTTTGCGGACTTCCTCGAACATCAGCAAGTACTCGCCGAGGTGTTGGTCATAGTGAGCGGCATTTGGCCGAACCGGAGCGTCTTTAAATCCCTGTGGCGCGGGAACCATGTAGGAATAAAAAGCCGCATCTTTGACGTCACCCCCGCCCAGCCAGAAGCCAACACTGCTGACCTCGTGGGAATATGCTTCTCGCGTTATGCTGTCGGCCCCGGGTCGTTCTGGGGCTCGGCGGCCTGAAAAACGCGAGACCGCAAGATCGAAGCTCCCCCAAAAGAAATGCACCGGGCTACACTTGCCGATGAATCTCGATCGGAACTGATTGAACACAGAATCTACCGACGACAAAATCCGCCAGAACTTCTCCACTGATTTGGCATCGTACGAGTGATGCACGCGATCCTCGTCGAAGGGAATCGGGTTGGGGATTTCAACTGGCATTCGCCAGATTTTGACGTAGATTCCGGCCGAACGAAGCATTTCCATGAATTCTTCATAGAACTCGGCCACGGAGCGAGGCGCTAGCGGGAGCTCCTTCAGTATTCCATCGCTCGTCTCGAGCACAAGGTGGTGCCGAATGAAATCAAACCAGAGCTCGAATGCTCTTTGCTCATACGGAATTCGGGATGTGGTGAGGCCTCTCGCAGTTACGTACAAGGGGACATTCCACCAGTGGTTCAAAAGGGGCGTGAGGCGCAGCCGAACCTTGCCGACCATCTGGGTCCACATATGGAGTGTAGCGTAGGTGTCCTTCCACGAATCAAGTTGCAGTGCGGGCCAGCATTCTGGCTGATCGGCAACGGTGTGCATAGTCCGGCTCGCCTGAGAAAGCCATGCAAAGGGGCAGCGGCGCCCTCAGGTTGGTCCTCCACGGTACAGCGTCAACCAAGATACACTTGCCGCAGACTGCTTGCACGGTTGGCTTCGACTATTGCGGAAGTGCGAATGCGATGAGGCTGCCGCCTGAGGCCGCCTTTGACTTGCCGCCTCCCGCCGCGATGACTACATACTGCCGGCCGTCAAGTTCATAGGTGGACGGTGTGGCGTTACCGGCAGCGGGAAGAGTTGCTTCCCACAGAAGCTTGCCGGTGGCTTTATCGAAGGCGCGGAATTTCTTATCAAAGCTCGTCGCCGCAATAAACACGAGGCCGCCTGCGGTAACCACCGGGCCGCCATAGTTCTCGCTTCCGGTTACCGCGACGCCTTGGGTGGCCAGTTCGGGATACTCGCCGAGGGGGATTTTCCATACGATTTGCCCGCGATTCAGATCGATAGCGTTCAGCGTGCCCCAGGGTGGTTGAATGGCGGGGTATCCGTCTGGGTCCAGGAAACGGTTGTAGCCATCACTCAGGTATTTCATGTCGAAGGGCGACGCAGCTTGCTTCTTCACCGGCGAATCGTGGCCATGCGCGACGAAGTCAATGACGGCGCGCAGGCCTTGCGTCCCGAGCCGATTGAACGATGGCATTCGCCCCGAGCCTTGCGCGAGGAAGAGCAGGAGGTCGGTGTCTTCGTATCGCTGCGCGATTCCTTCGAGGGACGGAAATTCGGGAGGACTCCCTCTCATATCCAAACCGTGGCAAGTAGCGCACTCTTTGCGGTAAACGCTTCGCCCGGTCGGCTGGTCCGTCCCGAGTTTCTGTTCCACCATCCTGAGGATCCATGCCATCTCATTGGCGTTTACATAGAGCAGTCCACTTTCCGGGTCGAACGCCGATCCGCCCCATTCGGCGCCACCGTCGAAGCCTGGAAAAATGACGGTGCCTTCCCGGCTGGCGGGAACAAATTGTCCAGCGCTGCGAACTGTTTTGAAAGCTTCGAACGCCGCCTGGTGTGCTTCCGGAGTTCGCTCGGTGAGCATCTGTGCCGTCAGTTCCTGGCGCGCGAATGGTGGGGGCTTTAGCGGAAACGGCTGTGTCGGAGCGGTTACCTCGCCTTCCAGGTCGGACCGCGGGAACTTTCGTTCTTCAATCGGGAAAAGAGGGGTACCGGCGACACGATCAAACAAGAAGACGTATCCGGACTTGGTGGTTTGGGCCACGGCATCGACATCATGATCGTCACGCCTTACCGTTACGAGGGCCGGAGGAGCGGGCAGATCGCGATCCCAGATGTCGTGGTGCACGGTCTGGAAGTGCCAAACCCGCTCCCCTGTGTCCGCGTTCAGCGCCAGCAGAGAACTGGCAAACAGGTTGTCGCCTACACGGTTGGCACCGTAAAAATCATATGCGGCGGAACCGGTGGGTACGAAGACCAGGCCTCGCTTGACGTCGAGCGACATACCGGCCCAGTTGTTGGCCGCGCCACTGTACTTCCAGGCATCCTTCGGCCAAGTTTCATATCCGGACTCGCCAGGATGGGGAATGGTATGAAACGACCAGCGCAATTTTCCGGTGCGAGCGTCGTAGGCGCGAATGTCCCCCAGCGCTGCCGGCAGAGTTTCTCCCATGGCGCTGCCGATGATGACCAGATCCTTGTAAACGATGGCGGGACTCGTCATCGTGACTGCGCTTTTCGATTCTCGTCCAAGATCATCGCGCAAGTCGATGCGGCCTTGACTCCCGAAGGTCCCGACCTGGCGCCCGGTGTCGGCGTCAAGTGCGTAGAGGAACGTACGCGCCGCCGCGAAAATCCGCCGGTCTTTTCCATCGGCCCAGTAGGCGACGCCACGATTCCGCATCTTGCCCACGATTTTCTGGCCGGCGTTCGGATCGAAGCGCCACAGCATTTTCCCGGTGGCAGCGTTCAACGCCACCACGTTGCTCTTGGGGGAGGTCGCGTACAAGACGCCTCCGACGATGATCGGGTTACATTCCATTTCCGAGGCAGGGTAGCTGTCCTCGGTGTCGAAGGACCAAGCCACCTGCAACCGGCTTACGTTTTCGCGGTTGATCTGCGCAAGGAGAGAGTAGTGGGTGTTTTCCGGTCCGCCACCATAGGCCGGCCAGTCGGTGGAGTGTTGATTGCCGGGAGCCTGACCACCAAGGGCGGACAGGACGATGAGGGCAAGGCCAAGAAGGATGAGCAAGCAGGTGGGGTTTCTTGCAACGACTGCGCCCATCGAAGGCGGATTGCTTATCGTCAACTCTTCCCCGACCTCAATTCGCGGATAATAGTTCCCGTCGCTGTCGCACGGAGCGATCATCATAGCCATTTGGCCGAATTGAGCAAGTGTGGAACAATGGCCCGCGATCCAGAACGATAGCGGCGCAGAAAAACAAGCCTCGAAGGTAAACAGCTTTTATCTCGCCCAATGGAGGTTGAAATCTCATGAGCAAGACAGTGAGTCGGCGAAACTTCATGCGTTTGGGGGCGGGCCTCGTCGCCGCGGGCGCCACGACGAAGGTCACCTTGTTGGAGCCCCAATGGCTGCTGGCCTCGGGAGCGGTTCCACCGAGCGACACGGTACGGTTCGCGTCCATCGGCACCGGTGTGCGCGGATGCGAGTTGTTGAAGGCGTCGTTGCGTGTCCCCGGAGTTGAGTGCGTGGCCGTGTGCGACCTCTACGATGGGCGGCATACGGCGGCCCGCGAGTCCGTACAGAAACAAGTCCCGGCCACGCGCAACTACAAAGAGATTCTCGACCGGAAAGACGTGGATGCCGTCATCGTAGCGGTCACCGATCACCAGCATCGCCGGGTGCTCGAAGATGCCTGCGCCGCGGGCAAAGACGTCTACTGCGAGAAACCGATGTCGCACACCGTGGACGACGGCTTCGCCATGGTTGAGGCGGCTCGCAAGGCAAACCGCATCGTGCAGGTCGGCAGCCAGCGCGTCAGCTCTATCCTTTACGCAAAGGCAAAGGAGATCTACGACTCTGGCAAACTGGGAGACGTGGTTTTCATTGATGCCTACTGGGACCGCAATACCGCAAGCGGCGCATGGGTCTACCCGATCCCTCCGGACGCGAGCGAGCAGACGATTGACTGGAATGCCTTTCTCAATGGCGGGTCCAAGCGGGCGTTCGATCCGGTCCGCTTCTTCCGCTGGCGTTGCTTTACCGACTACGGCGAGGGACTGGCGGGCGATCTCTTCGTCCACCTGATCTCCGGGATCCATTTCATCACTGGGACCAACGCCATCGCCCAGCGTGCGCAATCGACCGGCGGGATCTTCCGCTGGAAGGACGGCCGCGAGTTCCCGGACCTGATCGACACGTTCTACGACTATCCGAGCTTCCGAGTCGCCGTGCGCTGCAATTTGAACAACGAGGGCGGGGAATTCATAGGCTTCTATGGGACCAAGGGCACGATGATCATCAAGGACGCGACCCTGACTTACCGCCCGCAGGACACCAAACCGCAGGCGGAGAGTTATTCGATCTATGGCTGGCCGAAGCAGTTGCGCGAGGAATACCTGGCGGATTGGCATGCGAAGTACCCGCCGCCGGCGGCGTTAGGGGCCGCCGTGGAGGAAGAAGTGGAGACCTTCGTCCCGCCCGCGGGCTACAGCGATCTGGTGGACCATCAGGCGAACTTCTTCGACGCAATGCGGACGCGGAAGCGCGTGGTGGAGAACGAAGAGTTCGGAAATAACGCCGCAATCGGTTGCCACTTGGCGAATTACTCGTACTTCAACAAGACAGTGGCCACCTGGGACACGGGAGCAAAGAAGATCAAGGGGTAGCCGCGGCCCGCGCCGAGTCAGTGATTGAGTGTCGGGAGTTCTTCCTTCAGCAAGCATCCGCTGCCGCGCGTCTTCATCATGACGGCGGCGAGATTGAGAATTCGGAGCGCGGCTTGCTCGGGGCTGACGCCCCGAGCGTGAATGTTCGCAATGAGGTTTCGATGCGCGTCGCTATGTGAGCTGCGCGGCTCATACGCCATGTAAGCAGACAGGCTCTCGGAAGTTGCCAGGCCCGGACGTTCGCCGATCAGCAGGACCGCAACCCTCGGTTCGAGGAGTTCGCCAATCTCATTGAGAATCCCCACCCGGCAGTACCGGACCACAAATACGGGGCCGACATTCCACTGGCGATCTCTGGCGCCTTCGATCAGCAAGGAGAACAACGAGGGGACTTGCTTCGAAACCGCGGTTACCGAAAGTCCATCGCCGATGAGGATTTGCAAATCGTGACCGCGTGGACAGCGATCTGAGACCTGCGCCCTGGACTCCCCACTCAAGAAGCGGCCAAGGTCGGGCCGTAGCAAATATTCGTCTTTATTGCGCGCGCGTGTGCGCGCTTCAAAAAGGTTCCACTTTTGGACGAACGCCGGTCCGAGGTCTCGCTCCAGATCGAGTTCAGCGCGAACCGCGTCGCGAGCGGCGGCGTGAGCTTCGCGCAATTCCATCTGCATGCCGGTCCGATATGCCGCGCCACTCCGGCCAGCGAGCAGGCGTGCTGGTGTCTGTGCGCGCACCCTTCTCACGATTTCGGGCCAGTCGGAGGAGCCAAGGAAATCGTCTCGGTGATCAGCCATTCAGAGTGCTTTCTCCAGTGACGATTCCAGTCCTCGCACGAGCTGGCGCCGGGCTGAGGTGTCGAGCGAAGCCGGCTCGGCGTCGCGGTAGATTCCCATGTTTTGCAGCCATGCCAGAAACTCAGGTGCCGGGCGGAGGTGAAACAGGCGGCGGGCCGCCAGCGCATCGTGATAACTCGTGGATTGATAGTTCAGCATCACATCGTCGGAGCAGGGTACTCCCATGAAATAGTTGCAGCCCGCCGCCGCGAGCAGCAACAAAAGATTGTCGGCGGAGTTCTGGTCAGCCGCGGCGTGGTTGGTGTAACAAACGTCGCATCCCATGGGCAGGCCCAGGAGCTTGCCCATGAAATGATCTTCAAGACCGGCGCGGATGATTTGGCGCTCATCGTACAAATACTCCGGCCCGATGAAGCCGACAACGCTGTTTACAAGGAAGGGGCTGAAGGCACGCGCTAGTCCGTAGGCCCGCGCTTCGAGGGTCAGCTGATCCACGCCGTGATGAGCGTCCGCCGACAAAGCGCTCCCCTGGCCGGTCTCGAAGTACATCACGTCATTTCCAACCCAAGGGACGTCGCGCTGACGATGGTGCGCGAGCACCTGCTCGCGGCCCTCGCCTAACATCGCAAGCGTGATCCCGAAGCTGCGGTTGGCGGCTTCGGTGCCGGCTACGGATTGGAAGAGCAGGTCGACCTGCGCACCGCGCTCCAACGCGGCCAGTTGAGTGGTTATGTGCGCGAGGCAGCAGGTCTGAGTAGGAATTCGATAAGCATCGACCAGCCGGCTCAGTGCGGAAAGAATCGAACTCACCGTTTCGACGGAATCCGTGGCCGGATTCACTCCCAGTACCGCGTCTCCACATCCGTATAACAAGCCTTCGAACGCGGCGAGGAGGATTCCACCAATGTCGTCGCTCGGATGATTGGGTTGCACGCGGATTCCCAGGACGCCGCGCTCTCCCATAGTGTTGCGGCAGCGGGTCACATTTCGGATCTTGGCCGCCGCCAGCACGAGGTCCTTGTTGCTCATCAACTTGGTTACTGCGGCGGCAACTTCAGGGATGATTGCCCAGCGAAGGTGCTCAAGTTCCTGCTGGCCCGTGGAATCGTCGAGAACGAACTCGCGGAACTCGCCCACCGTCATGGTTCTTATCGCCTGAAAGGCCTTTTCATCGAAGCCCGCAATGATGAGCTGGCTGACCTCGTCGTCGGATGGGTCAATCAAGGGCTGACGGACAATCTCATCGAGGCTGACATCGGCAAGGCGGCGTTTTGCGGCGACTCGTTCCTTCTCTGAACTCGCGGCCAGGCCCGCCAGTTGATCGCCAGATTTTTCTTCATTGGCCTTAGCAAACAACTCGCGGAAATCGGAAAAGCCGAATTGCTCAGGCATGAAACTCCCACCGTGAATGGCGAGTCCCGCAAAAGCTCCATGTTACAGAAAAAACTCATGCCGCGACGTGCTAGAGTTTTCGGGATGAACCCGATCGTCAGCCTATGACCGAGATCCGCTGTGGCGCACTTCTATTTGACATGGATGGCGTGCTGATCGACTCGACTCCAGCCGTTGCTCGAGTCTGGCGAAACTGGGCGCTGGCTCACCACTTTAATCCGGAAGAAGTCGTCGCCCGTGCTCACGGGCGGCCGAGCATCACCACCGTCCGCGAATATCTGCCGAATGTGGATCACAAAGCTGAAAATCGAATCCTGGAACGGATGGAAATGCAGGACCTTGAAGGCGTGATCCCTCTTCCCGGGTCACGCGAGTTGCTCGGCAGCCTGCCCCCCGATCGCTGGACGATCGTGACCTCATCGACCCGGCCCTTGGCGGAAGTTCGCTTGCGGGCCGCGGGTCTGGCGATTCCGACAACACTCGTCACTTCCAGCGATGTGGTGAATGGCAAACCGCACCCCGAGCCCTATCTGAAAGCAGCGGCCCTCCTGGGGTTTCCCGCGGCGAACTGCGTCGTAGTGGAGGATGTTCCGGCGGGTCTTCGCGCGGGCAAGGCTGCAGGCGCGAGGGTCATTGCATTTCGGACTACCTCCAAAGATCCCGATCTGAGAGCCGCAGGTGCCGACTGGGTGCTCAAGAACTGCAGTGAGATCGTGCTCCTGAACCACGGCCCGGACCTCGTGTTACGCCTTCTGGACGTCTAAGGCCGCAACGACCGACCTCACGATCCGGTATAGAGCTGGAACGGCGCCCAGTAAAACGGATTATGAAACCTGCCGCGAAGCAGCGACAGTTTGGCGGCTCGAAGCGCCGCATCCGGCGCCGCTCCTTTGTCCAACTCGTCATAAAAGTCTGCCATCAGTTGCTCGGTGGAAGCGTCGGTCGCCTCCCACAAGGCCGCAATCACGTTATGCGCGCCCGCTCCCAGGAAAGCCCAGGAGAGTCCAACCAGTCCCTCGCCCGCATACGAGCGTTCGCCCGCGCCGTAACATGCGGAGATCGCAACCAGGTCGGCCCGCAATGGATGTCGAATGATGTCCCGGGCGTAGAGTTTGTAAGAATCGTCCTCCGCGCTGCCTTTCGACAGCACAATGGCGGAATCCAGCGGGCTCAATCGGCTCGCGGTTCCATGAGCGACGAAGTGGATAAAGGAAAACTCTTCCGGGTTGTTGGCCAAATACACGGCAGGCGTCGCCTGCGCACCCGAAAAGATCCGCTCCTGCCCCGGGGAAAAGTGTTTCGCGACGTCTTCCATCTGGGCTGCTGCTTTCGGCAGTTGCGGATACTTCTCGGTCGGCGGGACGCTGTTGCCAATCAGAAGCAAATTACGTTCGCGTTTCCCGTCGCTCGCGTGCGGGGCGGCCAGCATTCGCAGCGAACTGGCGGTCGAGGTAGTGACGTCTTCGATCCAGTAGTGCGGCTTGGGTCCGGAGACAAGCAGAGTCTCGAAATTCAGATTGTTCAGGGGGCCGTCCGGAATGATGAGAACCTTTCCTGCCTTCGGCAAAAACGCCTGCGCAGGTGCGATTAACATGCGATATAAAGAGCTGCCACTCTGGTCCGTCGATTCGAGCACGTCCTGCGGCCCGGCCAGTGCCTCGCGATATTGTTGCACCTCGGCATCGATGTCGGCGCCCGAAGGAAGGGGAAACAAAGCGGTGCTTCGCGCAGTGATCGCCCATAGATAGGATTGCCTTTCGCCTAGCCAGTAAAAAAGAATTGTGCCCTTTGCCCGCCGAGCAATTTCCTGGGCGTGGAGCGTCGGCGGACCCGCCGAGACTCCCTGCGGCAGCAACCCCAGTCCCTCCGCCAGAGTTCGTGCCCGGCTATGGTCGGCCCAGCGCAGTGCCTCGTTCGTCTCTCGCCCTGCCGCCAGGAAATGGATGTAGTCGTCATAAATGCGCACCCCGTTTGTGAGAAAGGACAGGTGTGAGTCTTCATGCCGAACGTCCTCGCGAGCCGCCTCGAAGGTGGCCAGCGCCGCCCGATATTCGCGCTCTGCGTCTTCTCGGCGTTCTTGCTCTTCGTACAGTCGCGCCAGCGAGTGCTGCGCCTCCCATTTCAGAAAGGTGGGACAACTCGGGTCGCGCTCAACTGCCAGAAACACCCTCTCCGCTCCGGAAGCATCGCCGCGCCTGGCGGCTACCTGTCCCTCGACCAGGATTGGGTAGAGTTCATCCGGGTGCCGCGTGCTCTTTCGGGCGATACTCAATGCCTCCTCCGCACGCCGGATCGCCTGATCCAGATCGCCCACCTGGAGGGCAAGCCGCGCCAGCACCCGTAAGGCGTTGTAAGTGTCCCGCTGCGCTTTGATCTCTTCCGCGATTTTCAGTCCTTTCTGAAAGGATTGCTCTGCGAGATCGAAGTGGCGCGCATCCATGTGGACGTAGCCGATATTCGTGAGCTCATTTTCCTGGTCGAAGAAATCTTCCAGCTCTCCCGCCGCTTTCTCCGATTCCAAAGCCAACTTCAGCGCCTTTTCCGAATCCCCAAGTCGGTAATAGGCCCATCCGATATTGCCCTGTATCACAAGCTCAAGAATCTTGGCGTCTGCAAGCTTCGCAGCCTCGTACGCGGACTCAGATCGATCAATCGCCTCATCGAAGTGTCCCTGCTCCAAAGACTCGTTGCCCAAGTTGAGCAACGACGTGGACTCAAGGTACGGATCATTGTGAGATCGGGCGAACGCAAGGCCCCGTCGATACAGGTCTTCCGCCAGGGCGGACTGATTCTGTTCGGTGGCCAACAAGCCACGTGCGATGAACACATCTCCGCAACTCGCATTTGCAGAGACGTTGCACGCGCTTAGTGCATCGTTCAGCGTATGTTCCGCCTCGGGGAAGTTTTGAAGGTGGACGTTAGCCAACCCCACAAGAGCGCCTACGGCGATGGGTAGGTCCGGCTGGTCAGAAGGCAGCGGCTGCGATTTAAGCAGCTTTAGGACGGATTCAAACAAGCCCTGAGCGAGCGTGGATCTCGCCTCGAGGATGCGGAATTTCCAGGCCCATTCGGGGTCCGAACTCCGGAACCGATTGTAACCTCGGCCGGCCTGGTCTCCCGCCTCCTTCAGTTTGCCGTGGAGGAACGCCCGATTCGCTTGCTCGAAGGCCAATTGCGGGGAGCAGCGGCGACAGCCGCACCAAAGCGTCGCCGCTGTGCAAAGAAGCCAAACCAACTTCAGGGATGGCCATGACCGTTGGTGGCTGTTGTTGCGACTTGAAGTGCCGCGTCGCCGACGCAGCCTAAATTCATTTTGATCACCGAAGTTTCGAAGTAAAGGCTCGCTCTTTCGGACTCCTCGTACCTCTTCTCGCTCATCACCACTTCGCCCAGCGACAGAGCGCCAAACTCCGGAACCACGAGCACATGGCCAAATGCCATCGCCTCGGGTATCCGGATTTCGCCGGCGATGTTCTCGACCAATGAGCATGTGATTGTACGAGGCGGTTTGTCCTTCCCGTCCCCGTTGCGATTCTTGATAAGCCTGTTGATGTCGTCGAGCCTCTTATCGTACTGGTCCTTCAGATCCTTGGGAAGACCGTCCGCCTTCGCAATCCTTTCCGTCTGTGCCCGAACTTCCTTCAGAAAGTTAACGTCATCGAAGTACGATCTGTCGCCGTCGGGCTTCTTCCCGAAAATTCCGAGATTGAGTCTGGGAGTTACTTCGAATCCGCCGACTTTCAAATTGACGAACTGCGTTCCGATGAACGTTACCCGAGGCACATGGCCGTCCACGTACGGATGATCGGTGGAGACCTGCGACACGACGCGATGCGCGGTAATGATCTCGAAAACATTCAGGCCTTCGACGATCGAAGTCGACAACGTGACCCACCCGTTATCCTTCAGGCTGCGGCTGCCCGACACTCGTGAGACGCCGCTCTTGAACGAAACCAGCCCTTCAATGCTGACATCTTCAGCGGTCCGTGTGCGGAGCCCGCCGCGCCGATCGTCCAACGTGACCGGAGCCTGCCTCTCAATTCTTTGTTCGATCGGACGCTTCAATTCTCCGCTGAGCACGTGCGCTTCGGCGTAGTAGTCATGCCACGGTTTCTCTCTTGTGGTTGTTCCTTTTGGTTGCGTCATAGTCGCCATAGTGTTGACTCCGCTCGCTTGAGCTTAATTTTGGATTTGCAACTGAAATGACGTACGACCGATATCCCTGGTTTCCCCCGTGCCCGTTACTCCGTGCACTGCCAAACTGTAGCTTCCCGCTTCCCGCTGCGCTCCCGGCACCTCGACCGTCCACCGATCTTGAGAGGCTGCCGCCGGAATCGCGAGCGACCATTCTAGCTTTCCCGCCGGGCTATACAAGTCCGCCGTATAGCGCGTATAGTCCGGATCCGGCGGGATCCTTACGAGGAGCACAAAACCCTCCCCGGGTTTTGTGGAAACCACTTTGCCGTCCCCGTAGGTGCCCACGTTGACCGAGGTGTACGGCAGTAGCCGCGGCTGGCCCAGAGCTTGCTTCAGGTGAGGAACGGTGACCAGGCTCTGATACCCGACCACCACCAGCAGCAGCGCCATCGCCGGCGCCGCCAACGCCGGACGCAACCATGCGAACCAGCCCTTGGATGCTGGGATTGTAACCGCCGCAGGAACAATTGCGGGAGCGTCGGACAGAACATTCTTGCTTTGTTCCACGAACATGGCTGCCGCACGAACATCGAGAGCGCAGTCCGTGCAATCGAAAAGATGTTCTTCAAATTGATCGAGTTGGTCGGGGTCCAACTCGTTCAATAGATACTTCTCCGTCGCTTTCAGACGCACCGCGTCCTTATGATCCATGGCCACTACCCCCCTCTGTTATGTGTAGTGAACCCAGACTGCAAATCGTTTCAACCGTTTCAGGCCACCCTGATGCCCGGTGGACGCTTCTCTATATTCTTTAGATAGAGCGACTTAAACGACTGCTTCGCACGGTGCAGCAATACCCGCAGATAGTCCCGATCGACGCCGAACTCGCGGCAGACTTCGTCTTTGTCGCGTTCTTCCAGAAAAACTGCACGGATCAGCCGGCGGTCGCGTTCCGGCAATTCCTCCAGAATTTGTCGGACCTTTTCTTCCATCTGTCTTGCAGCTACGGCTCCCAGCACATCAATGACCGGATCCGGAAAGTCCTGGTCCGGCTCATCTTCGATGGAACTATCCCGTGACGAAGCGCGATAGTGCTCGAGCAACACGTTGTTGCAAATAGAGTTTACGAACGCGCCGAGCCTTTCCGGCTGGCGGATGCCGTCGGGGGTTCGCAGGGCGGCGAACACACGGGCGAACGTCTCCTGCCTGACGTCTTCAATTGCCTGCGGCGTGCGCAACCGGGCTCGCAATTTAAGCTGGATCAGCTCCCCGAAATAGGCAACAAAGTGCTCCTGGGTCCGAAAGTCTCCGGACCGAAGACGCTCCACGTAGGGTGCATCAAAGGCCTGAAATTGCAAGAGCTTGCCTCGCGGACTGCAGAAAATGGAGTTTATCTTACACCCAAATAGGGGAATCCCCGAGTGTGCAATTGGCCGTGAGGCTGGTAGACAGAAGGACAACCCAGCCGAGGAGTGACCGGGCGGGATCACCCTACCGGTAAGCCTTTTGGGCCGAAATTGTTTTCTAAACGGTGAAACGGAATCTCCCCTGTCTGCACAATGCCTTCGAACCGGATGAGAGACATGATGATGCGTGGTCGGGAGATGAAAAAGCGGGTTTCAGGCGACGATTCCTGCGTCATACCAGGCCAGGATTGCAGCCGATCGTTCCAGCTGACCATGCTCCGGGCCTTCCTGCTTCCGCCAGCCTGCCGGGACGTGTTTGTCCTGAAGGAGATTCAGGGATTTACGCTTCCCGAGGTCGCGGCTGTGCTGGGAATCAGTGAAAACGATGTGAGTAAGCACTTGCGGC
>Ga0307479_10000918_pt1 | contig 26628 bp, 23 predicted proteins | sample atmos_gasesECM4C_FD_203743 | JGI IMG/M metagenome (GOLD analysis project Ga0307479, IMG submission 203743) | Hardwood forest soil microbial communities from Morgan-Monroe State Forest, Indiana, United States - atmos_gasesECM4C_515 | ecosystem: Environmental > Terrestrial > Soil > Temperate... | reverse complement strand
CGATTTCCATGCCGCTCGCTATGCGCTCCTAAAAATACCGGTGGCTGTGCGAAAGATAGAGATTGACGACGGTAAAGCTGAGCACCACGATGACAAAATTAAAAATGCAAAGCTTCGAAGCGCGCGCGCCGCGCCAAGTTGCGGACCGCGCCAGCCAAAAATAAACGGCGTACAACAAAAGAACGAACAGCGTGATCACATACTTTGGATCGTAGAACGAGTATTGCCCGGTCAAGCGGTCGACCCAAATAAAGCCGAGGATGGTACCAATGGTAATGGATATAAGCCCGACGAGAACGCTGCTCCGGCTCATGCGATCGAGAAGTTCAAGCGAGGGCAAACGCCACACGACCGTGCCAAGCTTTCGGTTGCGCAAATGCCGGGCTTCCGCAAGAAAAATCAAACTGACGACGAACGAGAGTGCGAATGCGGCATATGCCAGGATGCTTAGCGTCACGTGAAATGCGAAGGCCGGGCCGCGAGCAGGGGGCGGAGCCAGGCGATCGGCGGGCGCCAGGTGCGCCGCCAGGAAAAAAACCAGGATGAAAGGCACCACAAACGCGCCGACCGAACGCTGACGGTGATAAAGCTCCAAGCCGAGATAGGTGAGGGCCAGAAGCCAGCCGAAGAGCGACATGGAGCCGTAGAGATCGTGATACGGAACAGTATGCGATCCGCGGGAGCGCTCCAGCAGCGCGAAATAATGCGCTACTACACCGAGCGCCAGAAGCAAGGTCCCGAAGCGGCCCGTGAGTTCCCGGCCCGAGTATAAGTAATGGGCGTAGAGGCCAAAACTCAAGAGATAGGCCAGCGTTGTCAAAATTAGGAATACGTTTGTCATTTCATCTAAAAGGACGCTGGCTGGGGCTGCGTCAAGGCCGCCCAGGCCTAACACTACGCCTCGAATTCCCCCGAAAGAGGCGAAACTCCTAACACTTAGAGTATAGCCCACAGAAAACCTACGCGTATCTCCGAGCCGCACATTGAGCAAGAGAGCGCGGTATTTGCTATCCTTCGGAGAGGCGGAACATGGTGACTCAAGCTGCTCAACTTACCCGAAAGGAGTTATTTCTGCGCGCATGCCGTGGTGAAAGTGTGCCGCGAGTTCCAGTGTGGATGATGCGGCAGGCTGGCCGATATTTGCCGGAGTATCGCGAAATTCGCGCGAAGCACGCCTTTCTGGAAGTTTGCAAGACACCGGAGTTGGCCGTGGAGGTCTCGCTGCAGCCGTTTAGGCGTTTGGGCGTGGATGCTGTCATCGTCTTCTCGGATATTTTGATTCCTGCGGAAGCCATGGGCTTAAAGCTGCAGCTCGGCGACGCCGGCCCGAACTTGCCGGAACCTGTTCGAACTAAGGCCGACGTCGAGAGACTGAGGTTATTCGATCCCGAGATGGAAACAGGATTTCTGGCGGAAGCGATCCGCCGGATCGTGCGGGAGGTGGGTGGCGACGTGCCAGTTCTGGGGTTCGCCGCGGCGCCGTGGACGCTGGCATGTTATATGGTCGAAGGCCGCGCGAGCGAAGGCTTTGCGAGCGTAAAAAGTTTCTTGTATCACGAGCCGCGAACCTTCCGTCAGCTGTTGCATCGCATTGCCGGGGCTACTATTCCGTATCTTAAAGCGCAGATTGCCGCGGGGGCCGCCGCCGTGCAACTGTTTGACACCTGGTGCGGCGAGCTCCCTCTCCGCAACTACGAAGACTTCGCCTTGCCCGCGACGCAGGAAATTGTCTCTGGACTCGGCGGGAAAGTGCCGGTCATCTATTATACGAAAGCGTCAAACCACCTGCTCCCTGCCGTGGCGCTGTCGGGGGCCAATGTTCTCAGCGTGGATTGGCGCATGAATCTGCGTGAATTGCGTGACGCGCTCGGCCCGCGCTTGGCATTGCAGGGGAATGTCGACCCGGCGGTTTTGTTGGGGCCCCAGGAAAAAATCCGCCGAGCGACCCTGGATACAATTTCTGCGCTTCGTGGGGAGGGCCACATTCTGAACCTTGGACATGGCATTCTCCCGAATACGCCGGTCGAGAATGCCAGACTTTTTATTGAGACCGGGCAGCAAGCTGTTCTGCCGGAACCGAAGTGCGCAGTGCAATCGCTCTGAAGGAGTTCGGCAAGAGGCCATCGAAGTGACGCTCACCAACCCGACCTTGCAGCGGATGCGCGACGAACTTCGCGTGGCCGAAGAGTTTCTTGCGCGGTACAACCGTCCTGGCCCGCGCTACACGAGCTATCCGACTGCGCCAGTGTGGAACGATGCCTTTGGTCCGAGCGATCTAGAGAAAGTGCATGCGGAGGCCGAGAAGGCGCGCACACCGGTTTCCCTTTACATGCACATTCCGTTTTGCGAGAGCCTCTGCCTGTTCTGCGCGTGCAACGTCGTCATCCAGAAGGGTAAGGGCGTTGCTCCTCCGTATCTCAGTGTGCTGAAGAAGGAAATGGAGCGAGTGAGCCGAAGCGTGTCGCGCGAACGGCCCGTGGTTCAATTTCACTGGGGCGGAGGAACTCCAACCTATTTGACGCCGGAACAGATTGAGGACCTCTTCGGGTCTACTCGCGACCGCTTCCATTTTGCGAAGGACGCCGAAATTGGTATCGAGGTCGACCCGCGTGTTACTTCACGCGGGCATCTCGAAACACTCCGGCGGCTCGGCTTCAACCGGCTCAGCATGGGCATCCAGGATTTTCATCCCGAGGTACAGCAGGCTATTCATCGCATCCAGCCTTTCGAATTGACGCGCGATCTCATTCAGGCCGCCCGCGAGCTTGGCTTCGACAGTATCAATGTGGATCTGATTTTTGGCTTGCCATACCAGACGCCGCAACGCTTCGCGCATACCGTCGACCAAATTCTGCAGCTCGCGCCGGATCGCATCGCTCTGTTTAGCTACGCCCACGTGCCCTGGCTGAAAAAGCAGCAGGGCTCCTTTGCTGCGCATCTGCCCGAAGGCATGCAAAAATTTGAGATTTTTCGAACAGGGATGCTGAAATTTCTCGAAGCCGGTTATCTCTATATTGGCATGGACCACTTCGCAAAACCCGCCGATGAACTTGCCATCGCGCAGCAGAATCGCACGTTGCACCGGAATTTTCAGGGCTATACCACGAAAGCTGGAGCGGATCTCTACGGCATGGGAATCACTGCGATCAGCGGATTCCGGAATGCCTACGCGCAGAATTGCCGGGACATTCCGAGCTGGGAGAAGGCGGTTGCCGAACGCGGCCTGGCCACCATGCGCGGTTATCACCTGTCCGACGATGACAGGTTGCGCCGCGCCGTCATCAGCCGGCTGCTTTGCCATACGGTTGTGCCGAAACAGGAGATCAATCGCGAATTCGGCGTCGATTTCGATGAATATTTCGCAGAAGAGCTGAGGCGTCTCGAAGAGCAGCGCGACGATGGCCTTGTCTTGCTGGACGCAAACGAAATTCGCACCACGTGGCTCGGGCGCGTTTTTATCCGCAACCTGGCAATGGTTTTTGATCCCTATCTCGAAAAACAACATCTCGACGCCAAGCCCCTGTTTTCGAAAACGCTCTGACGCACTGAGGAATTGCCAGACCCCGTGACGGCTCACTCTCCAGCTTTGGTTGTGGGCGGCGGAATATCGGGCTTGGTATGTGCTTACGCGTTGCGCAAAGCCGGCATGGATGCCCAACTCGTGGAAGCCTCTCCTCGCCCTGGCGGCGTTATTCGGTCCGAGAGGCGCGACGGTTTTCTCCTCGAACTGGGCCCCCAGAGTTTCAGCGGAACAGCGCCGCTGCTCGAACTGTGCCGCGACCTGGGCATTGAGGGCCAATTGGCTCGGGCACCGAGAGATGCAGCGCGCTACGTGTTCGTTAACGGAGCGCTGCGTCAAGTACCTCTCTCGCCCCCGGCTTTCTTCGCTTCTTCCCTCTTCAGCGCGGGTACGAAATGGAGCATCCTGCGCGACTTGTTTGGCAGGAGCTGGCCGCCGGAGGAGGATGAATCGGTCGCCGCGTTCGTGCGCCGAAAGTTCTCCGCTGAACTTCTCGAAAAACTTGTGGGCCCCTTCGTGTCCGGCATTTACGCGGGTGATCCGGAGCAGTTGAGCTTGCGCGGCGCGTTCCCGCAGCTCCATGCAGCTGAGAAATCCGCTGGGAGCATCGTTCGCGGCGTGATGCGAGCCGCGAGGGCCAAGAAAGGTCCGCGTGAGCGGTCAGCTTTGTTAAGTTTTCGTGAGAGCAACGAAACATTGATTCATGCACTGGCAACTCACCTCGGAGCTGCGCTGCGCTGCAGCGCGAAAGTCACCGGAATTCAACCCAGAGGCGGGGGAGCTGCAGATAAATTCGAAGTCCGCATAAGCGCGGGCGGCGGAGAGGAAATCATTGAGGCAGGACAACTGATTCTAGCCACGCCCGCGAATGTATCGGCGAAGCTGTTAAACAATGTCGACGTTTCGTTCGAGAGAGCTCTCGGAGGGATCGTCCACGCACCCGTGGCGATCGTTTCTTTGGGGTACCGAAAATCCGATGTCGGACACACGCTGGAGGGTTTCGGATTCCTGGTGCCGCGTTCCGCAGGCCTCAACATCCTTGGATCTGTCTGGAATTCGTCGCTGTTCCCAGGTCGTGCTCCCGATGGCCAGGTGCTGTTGACAAGCTTCGTGGGAGGAACAACGAATCCGCAAGCAGTCACGCGCAGTTCCCCTGATCTCATTTCGCTTGTCCACGAGGAAATAGCGCCAGTGCTGCGTCTGCGAAAGCCGCCGATATTTTCAAACGTGGAAATCTATGAGCGCGCCATCCCGCAGTACAATCTGGGCCACACGCAGCGCCTGGAGGCTCTTGAAGCGCTTCGGTCCAAATATCCGGGCCTGTGGCTCACGGGCAACTATCTGCGCGGCCCGGCAATCGGCGCTTGTGTTGAGCAGGCTCTGAGTGTAGCCGGGGAAATCGCAGAGGGCGTTTCGAAATGAGCGCGCCGGGTTCATCCGTCCGTGGAAATTTGCCGTATAGCCTCACAGGAGACGAAGAAGCTTAACCCGTGTTCCTGGCGGTCCTGATACCCAAGGATTCCAGCGAAGTGTCGCCCGATGCGATGCTGATACAGCAGCTTCTTCAACGGGACGTGGACGCTTTCGAACGACTCTACGACCGGCACTCCCGCATCGTATATGCCCTGGTTCTACGCATCGTGCGGCAGGGTCTCACCGCCGAAGAGGTCGTCCAGGAAGTTTTCTTGCAGTTGTGGCGCAATGCGGCGCGATATGACACCCGGCGAGGGCCTTTTGCACCCTGGCTGATGGCCCTGGCCCGCAATCGCGCGCTCGATCACCTACGGCTAAAGAACGAACGGCAGCGCCGGCGGGAAGATCAGACAGAGGAGTTGCCACCAGTCATCGACGTCCCGCAATTCGAACAAGCGCTCGATGAGAAGCGCCGCGCGGAGCGCGTGCGGGCGCTGATGGGCTCGCTAAACCCACAGCAGAAAAAAGCCATCGAGTTGGCCTATTTCGAAGGCTTGAGTCACACCGAAATTGCCGAAACTCTGAAAGAACCTCTCGGCACGGTGAAGAGTTGGATCCGAAATGGATTGCTGCGCTTGAAGGAAGGCTTGCGGGCTGCGACGTGAACAAGTGCGACCAATTCCGGGAGCTGATCGAAGCCTATGCGCTGAGGGCGCTGGACGTCGAAGAACGCGTTGCGTTCGAGGCGCACTTGGCGACTGGTTGCAAAGACTGCGCAAAGGCAGTCGAAGAAGCCCGTTGGCTGGTCAGCCAGCTTGGCTATCTCGCTCCTGACGCTGGGCCAGCGGAAATGTTGAAGGGCCGCCTGATGCAAACTGTCCGAAGCGAAGCGCGCATGACAAAGAGCTCCTTGAAACCCAAAACCAGTATCCACTTCTGGATGTGGGCGGCCGTCGCAGCGTTGGTCTTGCTGACCTTGTACTCCGCATGGGATGCGCGGCGGCTCCAGAGGGACATGCAAACCGCAAATCAGCGCGCATCTGCGATCCTGCAACAGCGCCAAGAGCTCAAAGCACAGCTGCAACTTGCCAAGCGCGAAGCACAGATTCTCATGGATCCCAATTCGAAGAAGATCATGCTACCGCCGAAAGATGCGCTGATGCCCCGACTCGAAGCGATGTGGCATCCTGAGCTGGGGCTTTGTGTGATGGGACAGAAAGTGCCCATGCCCGCCAATAAGCGCGTTTTTCAGCTGTGGTTAATTCCCAAGACGACGGGTAGCAAACCGATGCCGATGCAGACGCTCTGGCCTGATGCGGACGGCAAGATGGTTCGCGTGGTAGAGAACACCCCGGAGCCAATGTGGAACACGAAGGCGATAGCCATCACCGAGGAACCCGAGGGTGGAAGTCCGCAACCCACCAGCGAGCCAATGTGGCTTGGCGGGGTCAGCTAGGTACGAACGACGAATTGGTACGCTGGAATGGCAAGCCGTATAATACGAAAGCCTAGATGAACGTACAAAAGAAAACCCGCCGCGAAATACTCGAAGAGTTTCTGGACAAAAAACCCGAGGATGCTTTCTCACGCTACGGCTTGGCCATGGAATGTATGAACAACGGCGACACGGCGGCTGCCGACGGACAGTTTCGCACTCTGCTCCAAAACAATCCGGATTACGTGCCTGCGTATTTGATGTACGCGCAAATGCTGGCCCGCGAAGCGCGCATCGAGGAGGCGACGCAGGTCCTATCGAGCGGCATCTCGGCAGCCACAAAGACAGGCAATCAACATGCCCGCTCCGAGATGGAGGCTTTGCTCGGCGATCTAGGTTGAAACTTCCACACTGGCGGTTTCTGCCCTCCCCGCAATGTGGCGCATCCTCTGGTATGATTTGGTCTGGGACCTATGCGGCCTGAACGGATTCCGCTCTTTCCCCTGAACGTCGTTCTTCTCCCCGGCGCGGACCTTCCTTTGCACATTTTCGAGCCACGTTACCGTCAAATGGTGCGGCGATGTCTCGATGATAAGTCGGAGTTCGGCATGCTGCTCGCGCTGCCGAAGGGCGTGGTGCACGTGGGATGCACGGCGGAAATTATCGAGGTGGTGAAACGGTATTCCGATGGAAGAATGGATATTCTGACGGTGGGCCGCGCGCCCTTTCGCGTGGTCAAGCTGTTCGACGAGAACCCACTCCTGGAAGGCGAAGTGGATTATCTCGAAGACTCGGAGATGCCGTCGAATGCGCGTGTGCGACGCGAACTCATTGAGCTCTATGAAACCTGCCATACTTTGGTCTTCGGCGACTATCCAAAAAATGTAGAGGACGGCACCCCAGAGAATGTGTCTTACCTCGTGGCTGGCGCGCTTCCTGTAGATCTGCTCTGGAAACAGCAAATCCTGGAGCTGCGCTCCGAAGCAGACCGCCAAGAGCGCCTTGTGACGTACCTCCGCGAGTGGGCGCCGCATCTACAGAAGACAGCAGTAATGCGGCAGCGCGCCGGCGGCAATGGACACGGATTGAATTAGTGCGGTGCGAGCCGACGCGATCGGCTCGCGGAACGGGACCTCAATGACAGCAAGCTCTTCGATGCATTCTTCGGCAAGCCATTCGAAACCTCGCACGCTCGGCGAGCTCCGGCGCATACCGGACTTCGATCCCCGCGGCGCCTGTTTTTCGGTTAAGGACGAGATGCGCCGGAATCTGCTGCGAGCCATCGAAAAGAATGAAACGCTCTTCCCCGGCGTGCATGGCTACGAAGACACCGTCGTCCCGCAAATCATCAATGCCCTGCTTTCGCGCCACAATTTCATCTTGCTGGGCTTGCGCGGGCAGGCGAAAAGCCGCATTCTGCGAGGATTGGTGCAATTTCTGGATGCGGAGATTCCCGTCGTGGCGGGCTGCGAGATCAATGACGACCCGCTGCAGCCGATTTGTCGCTCCTGCCGCGAGAAAATCGCCGCCGAAGGGGAAAACACTCCGATCGCATGGCTGCCGAGCGATCTGCGCTACGTGGAAAAACTTGCGACGCCAGACGTGACCATCGCCGACCTCATCGGCGACGTAGACCCCATTCGCGCCGCGCGCGGCGGACGCGATCTATCCGACGAACTAACGATTCACTATGGTCTGTTGCCGAGGGCAAATCGCGGGATCTTTGCGATCAACGAGCTGCCAGATTTGGCGGGGAAAATTCAGGTGGGTCTGTTTAACATCATGCAGGAAGGCGACATCCAGATTAAGGGCTACCCTCTGCGGTTGCCGCTTGATGTGCTGCTCGTTTTCACGGCCAACCCTGAAGATTACACGGCTCGCGGGAAGATTATTACGCCGCTGAAAGATCGCATCGGCGCCGAGATTCGAACGCATTACCCATCAAGCACAGAAGAAGGCATGACCATCACGGCGCAAGAGGCATGGACCGGCCGCGAAGCCGGGTGCAAGATCAATGTCCCGAGGTACCTGCGCGAAGTGATTGAAGAAGTAGCTTTTCAGGCGCGCGAAGACAAACGCGTGGACCGGCGTTCTGGGGTGAGCCAGCGCTTGCCGATCACGGCGCTCGAGAGCGCGGTCAGCAGCGCGGAGCAGCGGGCGGCGCGGACGGGCGAAAAGACCAGCGTTGCTCGTGTCGCCGATGTCTATGCGGCGCTTCCGGCGATTACCGGCAAGCTCGAGCTTGAATACGAAGGCGAATTGAAAGGCGCGGACACAGTTGCACGCGAGTTAATTCGAACAGCGGTCGGGCGGGTGTTTAGCAAACATTTTGCTGAAGTCAGTTTCCAGACCGTCATTCAGTGGTTCGAGATGGGCGGAGAGCTGAAATTGCCGGAGTTGCTCACGACAACCGAGCGCTACCAGCAGCTCGCGAAAATCCAGGGGTTGATGGAAAACATCAAGAAACTGGGCGTCGAGGATCGCAAGGATACCGGCGCAGCCGCGGCTGCTGCCGAGATGATCCTCGAAGGTTTGTGGGCGCACCGGAGGATTGGCCGCAGCGAAGAGCGGGGTTACTACGCGGAAAAGCCGCGCCAGCCTGAGCCGCGAGAGGCGCCCGGCCGGCCGCCGCGCCGGCAGTTCAATTGAGGCCGAAGAATGAAATTCATCCGCTACGGAAAATATGTAGGCGAGCCAGCCGACGCGGTTGATTTGGAAGAGCTGGTACGTCGGCTGGGAGATTTTTTCCTGCAGAGTGGATTCGAATCGCAATACTACGGCGTTTCGGAGATGGACCCGGAAAAGTCCATGGAAGCGCTGCGCGAGTCCATTTTGCGGGCGTTGCAGGAAGGGGACTTGCTACCAGAAAACGCCATGAGCGACGAGCTGCGCGAAATGCTGCGGAATCCGGACGCCAGAAGCAGCCAAGCCGTGAAAGACCTGCTCGACAAACTGCTGCAGCGGCTGGCCCAGGAAGGCTTCATCAATCCGCAACAGCCGCCGCAAGTCACGCCCCCTCCCCAGACATCGGCGGCAGGCCAACTCGGCCAACCGCAAGATCGACAGACGGAAGCGAGATTCGAAATCACGGACAAGACCATCGATTTTTTGGGGTTCAAGACACTGCAGGACCTGCTTGGCTCGCTGGGGCGCAGCAGTTTTGGACGTCACGATACGCGCGATCTGGCAACCGGGGTGGAATCAGGAGGAATATCCAGGCCCTACGAATTCGGCGATATGCTGAACCTGGATATTAGCGAGACGCTCTTCAACGCTGTCCGCCGCGAAGGCGCGAAGGTCCCCATCGAAATGACATACTCGGATTTGATGGTGCACCAGTGCGAATACCAGAGCTCCTGCGCCACCGTCGTGTTGCTCGATTGCAGCCACAGCATGATTCTTTACGGCGAGGATCGCTTCACGCCCGCGAAGCGCGTGGCGATGGCTCTCTCACACCTGATTCGAACGCAATTCCCCGGCGATACGCTGAGCCTGGTTCTGTTTCATGACAGCGCGGAAGAAGTGCCGCTGGCTCAGCTCGCCCGCGTGCAGGTTGGGCCGTATTATACGAACACGCGCGAAGGTCTTCGTATGGCGCAGCGCATTTTGCTACGGCAAAAGAAAGACATGCGCCAGATCATCATGATCACCGACGGCAAACCCTCGGCGCTGACCCTCGAAGACGGCCGCATTTACAAAAACGCCTTTGGCCTCGACCCGTTCGTCGTCGGCCAGACGCTGGAGGAAGTCAACAAGTGCAAGCGCGCCGGAATTATGATCAATACTTTCATGCTCGCAAGCGATTACAGTCTGGTTCAGTTCGTGCAGAAAATCACGCAGATGTGCCGCGGCAAGGCCTACTTCACGACTCCCTATACCCTTGGACAATACCTGCTAATGGATTACATGCAACGCAAGACCAGGCAGATTCACTGAAGGAATCGTATTTGTTCGCCGACTCTCCTCTGGGATAGACTCAACCAATCGGAATCTTGAGGCGGCTTTCACGCAGGATAGGAGGAGAGACGAGATGACGCACATCGTCGCGGGGAAGATCGCACCGGGATTTTCACTGAAGGGACTGGATGGCAAAGAATACTCGCTCGGGACGCTCATCGAGCGAGGACCGGTGGTTGCGGCCTTTTTCAAGATCTCCTGCCCAGTGTGCCAATTTACGTTCCCGTTCCTTGAACGGCTGAACCAGCGCTACAGCGGCGACGGTGTGACCTTTCTCGGAGTCTCGCAAGATGACGCGCGACCCACGAAAGAGTTCGTGTCGGCATACGGAGTGACCTTCCCGATGGTACTCGACGAAAAGGGCTACCTGGTTTCGAACGCTTACGGTCTCACGAGCGTGCCGACGATATTTCTCATCGAGCCGGACGGAACCGTAAGAGTGAGTTCCACGGGCTTCGACAAGAAAGACCTCGAAACAATCGCCGGAGAACTTGCCGAGCGCAGAAGGATTGCTCCGGCAGCGCTGTTCAGGCCCGATGAGAAGGTACCCGCAAACAAACCGGGGTGAGGCTCGAAAAACTAGGTCCGGTCAGGACTTGGATCGTTAAGACGCCGGACTCCGTCAGCTCAATTCGCGTTCCAACCATTGCTTTTTGTGCTTCGGCGGCCGTTTCCGTTTGTCCGTGATGACGCGCGTGACGGCAGGCGCAATCCCGGATTGGCGCGCGGCGCGCCGCGCCTCTTTTCCACGATCCAACACTTTCTTTTTCTTCCTCATTTCAGTTTTTCTTCGCGGTTACTTCCTGCACCGCGCGCCATGCTTGGTCGATAGCCTCATTCGTGTAAGCAAATGCCCCAGCGTCGGAATTGGCAATGTGAATCCGGCCCAAAGGTTTTCTGCCAACTTCACAAGGTGACTGCCCCGCCGGCCATTCGGGATCGTAGAGGGAATTGTATTCATAAGCGTAGCCGTGCGGCCAACGGTTGACGGTGATGGCTTGAATGTCTTGCGCGGGATCAAAACCGCCGCCAGAAAGGATGCGGCCGAGCTGGTCGCGGATGTTGCGTTCAAAGGTCTCGAATTTTGTCGTCAAGAGCCGCGCGCGTCCGGCACGCTGCTGATCCCGCGCGGGCAGCCCGGCCGAACATGGTACGTGTTGCAGATGGATTACACAGGGATCTTCCGGTTTGCCAGGGTAGTTATACCCGCCCATGCTCAAGGGAAAATCGAGCGTAACACTGTCGAAAAAGCTGCCTGGGCATTCGGCGGAACTGATTTTCAGTTTTTCGAACGCACTCCAGTTACGGAGCTGTACATTCGTGTAGACGAGGGGAATCTTTACCCCATACGCGAGGGCCTCTTTTTGCTTGTCGCTCATTTCGGGACACAGATACGGGATGACCATATTCCAACAGGCAAGCACGCAGGCACCTCCCCGCACGGAATGTGCCTGGCCGCCACGGACATAAGTCACTTCCACCTCGCCACTTGAGTCGACGTCGCCGGAACTGCTGACGTTTCGAGCACGAATTGCCGTTGAATTTAGGCGAATGCGCACCGGCGATCCGGTATTATCAAGCTTGGCGTAGTTCATTTTGGCGAGGACGATGTCTTCCATTGTATTCCCCGGCATAGATCCAGGGATCAGAGCGCGTACGAGAAGTCGCGCAATGGAAGCGTTGCCATCGGGAAAATGATGAATATATGGCTCTTTAGTGTTTTGCCTCGTGACCTCCAAACCCATCCCCGGCCCATAGGGCCCGGAAAGATCCATGCCCTGAAATCCCGGGTGAAAACCCAGCTTGGCAAGATCGCCGGCCGGAACGGCATCGATCCCCACTCCGTACAGGCCATACGTGTCCTTCTGAAAAAACGGAATGACGTCCGGATGAACCTTGGCATTTCTCAGCAAGAAGTCTTTGTAGCTCGTGCGCGCAAGATAGATTTTCTTCCGCTCGCGGTCCATGCCCGACAGATAGTCCACCTTCTCGGAGAAAATACGCGCAATATCTTTTTGGGCACCCGGGGAAAGTGGCGTCTTGGCAAGAAACTCGGGCCACGAAGGCTTGCCGACATCGGAAACTAACCGGTCGGCGCCAAACGTTTCCTTGTCGAAGAACACTCCACGGGTAAGTCCGCGCGCATCGAAGAATTTCAGGTCGTAGTATTTGTAGAAGCGCTGTGTCTCGATGCCGAGCTCACGAAGAAGACCCTTCGCTTCGGCGCTGTAGAGATTCGGAGCCTGGATGGTTTGCGTGCCGCCGTAGCCGATGAGAAGGCGGCCGCCGGCTTGGAATTCATTGCGCTTGGCATGCCCGCCGAAATCGTCGTGATTCTCCAGGATCAGGACACGTGACTTGGGCCCCGCTAGTTTGCGGAAGAAATAGGCCGCAGCAAGGCCGCTGATTCCGCCGCCCACGACAATCAAGTCATAGGATTCGGCGTCACGCGTCGCATTGTCCCAACGCTGGCCATCGCGCATGGCGTGCGCTACCTCCCAAGACCCGTCATGGCTGCCGCGCATTCCGGTTTTAGAGGGCGGGTAGTAACCCGGCTCCTTCTCCGGAGCGAAAGGCGAATCCGGCAGACCGAATGTCTCCGCCCAAATACTCCCAGGTAGAGCTAGCGAGCCTCCGACGACTAGGCTAAATCCATTGACAAAATCCCTCCGCGTGATGCGACGTTGCATTCCTAGCTCGCGGTCACGTTTTGAATCATGCATTTTTCTCTCCACTGGATATTTTCCCGGACCAAAGCGAACGGAACCTCGGCGGCGGGCACTGGATGGTTGCGTTCGGAAGGGTAACGCAAGACGCAGTGGGAGGAAAAGAGTGGATGCCTCGACCCTACGCTCGATACGTCAACAGGGAGGGGGGCTTCAGGCTCGCTTCGTCAGCGATGCTCAGAAGCTGAAGGTCATCTGCAGATCGAGTCGGCGATTGCCAGGGAATCCGGAGAATGGCCCTCGCGCGAGTTCATTCGACTCACCAAACAGAGGAGAGCTCAAATTGCCGATTGGCGTCGCTAAATTAACGTTGTTGAAAATGTTTCGCGCCGAGACGCTGAGCGTCAGGTTATAGCGGTGGTTGGTGCCGCCACTGTCCAACGCACCCATACCACGCCCACCCCCACCTGGCCCACCACCTCGCCGGTCTCCGCCAGGGCCACGGCCAAAGGTTCCACCAGCACCGGGGCCCCCGACATCTGAACTTGGTTTCTCTGCCTTCTTGCCGAAGCCGAAACTCTTGCTGACACGCAGGTTCAGTGAGAACCGGCCCGCACTCGTCAGAGAATTCATGGGCACAAGAGTCTCGCCCGGCTGCGGAACCAAGTCAAAAGATCCGAATCGATTCGTTATCACGTTCGTTGGAATGGATTTGCTCGAGGTAAACGCCGGGCGATCGTTAAATATGGAATCGCCGTTAACGTCTTGCCCGGTCGTCAGCGTGAATGGAATTCCCGAACTCGCAACCAGGAACGGGCTGAGACGGAAGGAGTACGGTAAGCCGATCGTGCCACCGACAAAGACACGATGTCGCACGTCAAACGAGGCGTGCCCGTAGTCGAGACTGATATCGTTGAAGGCCGAAGGAAAACTCCCTGCACCCGAAGTATCGCTATTGGCATAGTTAAGCGTGTAGTATCCAAACAGAGAAAGCTTGGAGCCCATGCGCACACTGGTATTTACGATGAATTGATTCTGCTTGAAGACACCCTCCGATTGGTATTGGTAGATGTTGTCGGGGCTGCCGAGAACGTGAGGATTGGCCGCGGGATCGCAGGGAAAGGCTGTGCAAAGCGGCGGATTGATGTTTTCCGTAAAAAACTGGTGAACACCGCGTGAAGTCAGATAGGTGACCGCCAAATTAGCGTATTTTGTTAGCTGCCGCTCAAGGCTAAGACCCGTTTGCATCGTGTAGGGCGTGCGGAGATTCGGATTTGGCCGATATATGGTCGGGGCAATCGCGGCCGGCTGTTGCGTATTGAGCAAAACGCTTAGCGGAGGCGCCTTGCCGCTTGGATCGAGGAAAAAATTTGGATTGGCAAAAGTGAATTGCTGCTGGATCGCGCCATTCAGGCGCTCTTGTTGCAAGATGAGATCATACGTAAAGCGGTCGTAGAAAATGCCGTAGCCCGCGCGAAGCACGGTCTTAGGTGAGCCATTCTTTCCGCCGCCGCCGATCCCCCAGGCAAGCCCCAACCGCGGCGCAAAATCGGCATGATCCCCAATGTTATCCTGACTTTCAAAGCGAAGGCCAAAGCTGAGCGTGACATTCCGTCTGATCCGCCAATCATCCTGAACGTACGGGCCGGCATCTATGTAATTGACTTCGGCGCTCGCGGTCCCGGTGGTAATCGAGTATTGGCTGGCGCCGCCACCTACGGCGATGATCGCCGGAAGCGTCAACCCCTGCGCCAGACCCTGCAGCGTTAACTGGTACGCCCGAATCCCCGCAATTTTGGGGCAGGCAGAGGCCGGGCCATTCGGCAGGCAAGCAGGGTTTTGACGCAGGCCAAAATTGAAGTTGCCATTAAAATTTGACAGCGCCGCATTGACGTCTCTGTTGTCGCGCACGCGGATACCAAATTTCAGGAAGTGCTTGCCGAGCGCCATAGATGTGTAATTTTGGAATTCATACCGATCCAGAGTGTCTGTGCTGCGCCCGTTGCCATTGCCGCCGCTCGTAAAGGCACCCTGAACCGAAATCGTAGGCGCCGTGGATTGGGGCGTCTGATCGCTGGTCTCGCGATTGAATCGGAAACGGGTTTCGTTGATGGTTTTCGCGCTGATGATCTGCGTGTCGCTGACTTGAATGTTGTGTTCGGTATTGATCAGGTTGAACCCCGCAGAAGCTAGGTTAAATGGCCCAATCCCGTCGTTGGTCTGATTCTCATGTTCGTATTGATAGCGGACCGTGAGCGTATTGTTCTTTCCGATTTGATAGTCGAGCCGCGGACTCAGGTTCGTTCGCGTGCGTGGGTTCGGCACCGCGTCGCTGAAGTCGATCACGTTGAAATTCGGGTCGAGGATCTTGGCGCTGACGATGGAAATTTCATGGATGTCGCGGCGCTCGATATTGAAAAAGATGGAAGCCTTCTTGCCTAGCGGGCCGCCGACGTTGCCACTGAAGAGGGTTGAATCATATCCGGGAAGCGGCGTCCCATTAGTGGAAACCTCAAAAGGATTGCGCGAATTGAAGGCCGAAGTGTTCCCGCTGATGTAAAGGTCGGCATGCCATTGGTCCGTCCCTGGCTTGGTGAAGATTTCAATGCGGCCATAGCCAAGCTTGTCATATTCCGCCGAAAACGGATTCTGGTTGATACGAATCTCACGAATTGACGCTTTGGGCGGGAGCGTGCCGCCGGTGAAGCCATCAATATAAATTTGGCCGCCGTTGGGACCAGCCGACGGGCCAGCCAACGCCTGTAAGTCCGCCTGCAGTTCATCGGGGTCATCGGAGAGAGCTTCGAGGTCTTTCCCCTTAAGGACGACCATGCCGGCGTTGTTCTCAGGATTGACATCAAGATTCGTCGGCGAATCATTGACCTCGACCTTTTGTTTCTGTTCTTCGATCGTGAGGGCGACATTCAGCCCTCGCGCCTGGCCGGCGGCAATCTCCACGTTCTCCCTCGTGAACACCGCGAAACCTAGCGCGACTATTTTCACCGTGTACTTCCCAGGCGCCAATGCTTTGAATTCGTACCAGCCTTCTTTGTTCGTGGTTGTGTCGAGGGATCCGCCGGAAGGCATTGTAAGCAATACCGACGCGTCCGTAACCACTGCTCCTGAGGGGTCTGTGATCTGCCCGCGGAGCGTGCCGAAAGCAGTTTGCGCGCGCAAACCTGCAGGCGCGGAAAAGACCCCAATGAAACTGAACAAACCGAATAAGATTTTTCGAAAGAGGCCGGAATTCATCAATTCTCCCGGGCAAATACTCACAATCTTCTGGATCACTGCGGGCCGACGGCATCGCCGACCGGCGCTCCGTTGAGGCTCCAGGGAGAGAGGATCGTTGATGGGCCGCCTTTTGGAGAGGCCTCAAGGATTGCTTCCACTCCACCGAGAAGCGTGATAACCGTGATTTTCGCTTCTTGCGTTCCTTGCGTCGCAACGATCATTACCGCATCACCCTTCTGCAGATCCGAGAGCGAAGCCGGTGGCATGCGACTGATCGCTTGTTGAAAATCACTTGCCCCGGTGGGCCTGCTCCCGCCTTGGCCGCCGGGTGGCACATCGCCAAGCCTCGGGGTGCCGGACGCGGGCGCCGTTGCATTCGAAGCCGCATCGGCAGGCGTACCTCTAAGCAGCATTGCGATTCGCCGCGCCATCGCGGGCGGCAACTTGCGGAGTTGCGAATCCGCTGTGATTTTGACGGCGACGATTTTCTTGCTCAACAGATCTTGCACGGAAATTGTACTCGTGGCGGGGTCAATTGCCGTGATGGGGCCGGCAATATTTCGAAACGAGCCCGACACGATTTCCTCAGCGGTCAATTCGCCGCCATCTGCGCTGCGCGTCCCGCGAGCGCGAAGCTGGTCACCGACTTTGATCTCGGCTAGCGCCCCGGGTTTCGCGTCATCAAATTTCACGGAGTCTGGAGCGTAACGGCGCAAAATGGTGCCCTTCGAGATGCGAATGACCACGTCCTTATTCGGGCCGAGAGCGTTCGTCGCGATCGTGATCGTTCCGGCGGCAGGATCCACGCTGTTCACGAGACCTCCGAGACCATGCTTTTGCCATTCTTCCCGCTCATGCGCCTGCTTGTCCGCAATGTCGGCTTTCTTCATCGCGACGATGGATGCGGCCATCACGGACTTCCCGTCCTCCGATAGATTTCCACGAATCAGCAGCCGGTCGCCCACCTGAAGTTCCTGTAATTGAATCGGGGAAGCGTCCTTGAGATCCTTTTGTCCCGGAGCCACACGGACCAAGCGAGTGCTGTCGTGAGTCACAATGATCACATCTATGCCAGCGTCGGTCGTCAACGTAATCGTATTCCCCGAAATGGACTTAATAGTTCCCACGGGCCGCGCGGCGGAGTTTTGGGCTGAGGTTTGTTGCGCCGCTTGTGGAGGAACGGGAGCAGCACCTCGCACGTCCACGAAAATGCCTATGAATGCGACGAGCACAGAGGCACAGAGAGGTCCCACAAACAACTCTCTGCCTTTCACCATCAAGGGCATTCTGAACTGCCTGTCAGTTCTTCCAATAAACTTCGGATAAACGTCACACCTCGCAACCACAGTTCTTTTTTTCGTCAGTGATTAGACGCGGGGGACGGGTGTAAATGTTTCACCTGGCATTACAACCGGTAGGCAACTATGAAATAGCTTCCAGAAAGTGGAGCAGCCAGCACCAAGACTGTTCCTTGGCGGATAAGGCGTTAAAAGCTTCTCGCGACAATGCGAGTGATATACCCACTCAGTATTGATGTAATTCAAGGAATTTTGTCGTGTTGTAAGCAGTTCTTCGTGGAACCTTTTTTGTAAAGTAGGGCCCGCCGTGAGGCGTTATTAAACGTTCTTTGGATCCAAGAGCATGGGATCTGGGGAAGAATCGGCGGTGATTGAGTTCCCTTCTGGGCTGAAGGATCTTTTATGATGACTAGTGAAAGGTCACTTGAGCTTTCTTGCGTCCGGGATACTCTTCAGTTGAAGGTCGGCAGAACCGAGTGCGAGCACCGGACTGACTGGCGCCGTCGTGCGCGCCCAAACTGTGACGCATTCTCCTACGTAACAAGCGAGTACGCCCCCTAAAATGAGTAGCGCCAGCAAGACAAACAGCAAGCTGAAGAACAGCCAGCAGACTAAAAGCTCCCGTACGCGGTAGAAATTCAGGCTAAGTCCCAGGAGCAACCCGGAGACTTGTGACACACGATAGTTTTCTCGTAGATAATTCAAAGGTCCTTCTATATCGCTCGGCTTGGAATGGAAGGCCGTTTTCCAGGTCTGGATGACGAGAACGGCGAGAGGAGGGATACCGCGCGGCCCAGCCCTGCATCCCGGCGAATGTCGCTCTTTCTCGCCGTCTATCGCTTCATCCTATAGGCTATGAGGGCGGATAGCTGTTCTCTATTACACAGTTCTGCGAGGAATCTTCTTGGCAGGCCAGCGAGACGTTTTAAGGTCAATTGCATCACCATCCCTCGCCTGGTGCCATGGGGTAGTGAGGAATGACTGCCTCGGACAGTTCTTGTTTTCGGATTATACAGATGAAAAATGAGAGGTCAGATTGCACATGTAATTTGAGACGAATGACATCTGACTCGAAGAGAAGTTAGGGGGCACGTCAATGCCCCCTGAAGATTCGCTACGAAAGTTAATGCCCTATCATATCAGTTGCAGGCCGCGTTCCGCCGTTACTGGTTGGGCTTTTTCTTGACTGGCGGCTTGGCTGGCGGCTTCTTTTCTCCGCCCTTGGTGTTGATCAGCGCAAGGTAATCTTTCGCGTTAAACGGGTACCCACGAACGGACTGTTGTCCGGTTGTACTCAAGGTGACGTCCACGCGCCGATTGTTGGCCAGGACCAGCACCCGCAGATTATTCAGCATTTGTTGCCGGTCGCCCGGTGTCAGTTCGGGATTCTGCGCGATCTGTTCCTTTACCTGTTCTTCAGTCAGGTTGTCGTCCTTGCCAAAAGACCGCGTCTCAATGTGGTCCGCAGGGACGCCGTGTTCCACCAGGAAGTTCTCGGTGCGTTCCACGCGCCGCTGCGTAAGACCCTTGTTGTATTCCTCCGAGCCGCGGGGGTCTGCATGGCCACCGAGGATCAAGTGGGCATCCGGCTTGTATTTCAGATAATTTTTGAAGTCCTCAGCCAGGGTTTTCAGGATTTCTGCCTGACTGTCCACCAGGCCACCCTGAGGATTATCGGCGGTGGGCCGAGCGGTTTGAAAGTAAATGCTATGGAGGGCCAGCCTGGCTTCCAACTGCTTGATCTGCGGGGGAGGAGGCGGCGGAGCTTCCACGTTCACTGTGGTGGTGGACGAAGCCGTGAGCGGCGGATTGCGGTCATCGCTTACGTTGCAAGTGACCGTGATGCGGCCCGGTTGTGCGCCCCGTGTATTCAACGTGGCGGTGTAACCGTTGCCGGAGATTTCACCGGCGGTTGCGGTGTAGCTGTAAGTCAGCCTGCGGCCATCCGGGCTGCTGGCGTTCGAGTTAATGGTTGAGGTCCCACCCGTTCGCACGCTCGCCGGATCTGCCGAGCATGTAATCACGGGTGGACGGGGTTCTTTCACGGTGAACCTGGCGCTGCAGGAGGCAAAACCATTTTTGCCGCCATCATTCAAGTTGGCGGTAACTCCGTACGAGCCGGGCTGCAAGCCTGTGGTGTCAATCTGGGTGGAGGCATCGCTCCCTGTAACTTTCACCCCGGTGCCATTCCAGTTGTATTTGACCGTACGCTTGGGATTGAAATTAGATCCGCTGGCAGTCGCGGTCACGGTCTCGCCGGCAAAGACTTCGGTCGGCTGTACCGAGCAAGCCGCGCTGGGTAACACGGGATGCTTTTCGCCGCCGAACATAAAATTGAGGCCAACCTGTGCTCTTAGGCCTCGGATGTCAGTGGACGACACGGCCGGGGGACCATACTTGTAATTCGAGAGTACAAAGTCGGCCCTGAACAGCCTTAGAGCAACGTGCTCGTACAGGTTGATATCAAGACCGCCGCCGAGCATGAGCCCTATCTTGTCGATATCGTGGAAGGCATCAGGCATAAGACGATGGTCGCCCACCAACGCCTCAACAAATGGGGCAAAACGATTGCGGCGGAACGTAACCTTTGGACCTATTGAGAGGTTCGAGAAAGCGGCGTCGTCAATTCTGTGGAATAGAGTACCTTCACCGCTACCCCAATGGGTGCTGGCATCGAGGGTTAGTCCAAACCAGCGGTTAAAATTATAGGTGCCGCTGATGCCGACGCCGCGCGGGTTTGCTTCTATGCGGCTGCTTATCGGGAACAATGCTCCGGGAAGTTGGCCGTGCACATCCGCGCCGGCATGAAAAAAGGAATATCCGCCGTAAAGCTCCCACTTCGGAGCAGGCTGGTCCTGAGCTGCGGCGAGGGTGGCAAACGTAAACAGGACAGCAAGCATCGCCGGCAGCATTGCCAAGACCCGACCAGGATGGCTCTTTGATTGAGATGACATGCGAATATTCCTCCGAGCTTCAATAACGTGAAATCATGCTTTTCCAGCCTGAGTAGTGGACCAGCCTCAAGCTGGCCTCGCTACCGAATGCCTCATGGACACGGAGGCACATTAACCGGATTGTTGTCCAAAGCGATTTTGCCCGTCAGCGCCAGCGCTCTGCCATCTAGCGTCGCGCCGGTGCCAAGCGTGACGGATGCCTGGGCCAGAATGGTTCCTTGCATTAGTGAGAAGGTTCCAAGCGTCGCTGAACTGCCGACCACCCAGAAAACGTTATGAGGCTGGGCGTTGACCAGGAGGACTCGACTCGCTGGCGAGGGCAGGCTACCAGGTGCCGTCGTCAGTGCGGCCGGAACCTTGAAGATCCAGACACCATTCGGATTGGTGCTACCGTCGAGCGTGAGATCCCCGGTTATTCCCAACGAGGTCGGGGCGATATAAATGCCAGGGGGTTTGGTTTCCCCTCCTATATCTGCGAGGATGGCGATTCCTACCGATGGCCCTCCTCCTGCATTCATGGCGTTGGTGAACGCCGTTTGCGCGTCACCCTGGGCCGCCATGGCAACCGCATCGCCCGCGTGCGGCAAACCCCCGTTGCCCGTCATTGTTCCCGGCGGAAATCCCGTGACCGAAGCTGCCGGCCATATTCCAACATCTCCCGTAACGTGCGTGGGGCCGGGGGGAGTGACCCCGATGACGTTGGAAACGACGGGGGTGGCGGCCAGAATTCCGAAAGTGCAGGCCGATGCCAAGCCAGAGGGCGGCGGCAGCAGGCAGGGAGCGGAGGTCGTGAACGTCGCCACGGAATTGGTCGCCAGATGATTGCCGAACGTGTCAGCCGCCCCGGTGGTAACCGTGGCGGTAAAAGTGGTGCTCGGTGTAAGACTGGCCGCAGGGGGCAAAAGGGTGGCAACCAAGCCCGTTGAATCAAGGGAAACTGTTCCAGCCACGTTCGCCCCGGTTGGGTCCGTCAAAGTAAACGTAGAGGTGTTGATCGTCGCAGGGTTCATCTGCTTGCTGAATGTTGCGCTGATAACCGCGATGTTGGGGCAAAGGAGGGTTAAGCCGTTCGTCGGAGTTACGGAAACCACTGTAGGCGCGGTTAGGGGGCTACTGGGACCTCCCCCCTTGTCCGAATCGCCGCATCCGGCCGCAAGAAAGGCCAGCAGGAACGCCGAGATCCAAATTTTGCTAACGTTCAATTTGCGCATTAGCTTCTCCTCTTCACCCAGTCACAAGGCGTTCCACGCTTCTATGAACCGCCGCAGAGATAAACCGACTCCTGGTTTAACAGTCTGTTCAATAAGGAACACAACATCGGCACCCCGGATATTCCAACGCCTGAGTTTTGCTGTCTGTGCAATATTGAACACAATCGACCTGGAGCCATCGAAACGGCTAACTGTGCTCTTTTATACAGTCCTGCGAGAAATCTCTTTGGTAAGGTGAAACGGGCGTGGAGCGACCATCTAGAGATGGCGTTTCCATTTGAATATGAAACCAAAGACACTCAAGAAAAATGGAAAGATCGACTCTTTCGACCCGCAGGTCTTTCTCGATACGGCAGGAGTGGCGAGACAAATTGCAGAATATCGGAGAGGTGAATCAATCTACTCTCAAGGTGATGCTGCAGAAACTGTCATGTACATCCAGAAGGGCGGCGTGAAATTGTCCGTGGTGAATGAGTCTGGAAAGGAAGCCGTCGTTGCGATGTTTGGTCCGAGCGACTTTTTTGGCGAGGGATGCATGGCGGGTCAGCCGCTCCGGATGGGCACGACTTCGGCCATTACACCGACCACCCTTCTAGTCATCGAAAAAGACGAGTTGCTGCGCGTGCTCCACGCAGAGCATAAGCTATCCGACCATTTCATTGCGTATATGCTCGCGCGGAACATCCGGGTCGAAGAGGATCTAATAGATCAACTCTTCAACTCGAGTGAAAAGCGCCTGGCGCGTACGCTTCTACTTCTCGCGCGCTATGGGAAGCAAGAACAACCTGACCGCATACTGGCGAAAGTTTCACAGGAGACCCTGGCGGAAATGATCGGAACCACGCGTTCGCGCGTGAATTTCTTCATGAACAAATTCAGAAAACTTGGCTTCATCGAATACAACGGAAAAATCAAAATCAATAAGTCATTGTTGACGGTTGTTTTACACGAGTAAGGCAACACGGACTTCGCCGATAACCGGGACACACTCCAGGTCTGACAGAAAGCTCCATAAGCAGAGCACGCCCAATGCACAAGGTTGGTTTAGGACTGCTAGCCTTTGCTGATGGCCCGAGGGGTCGTGTTGGGTGCAGGACTTCGCCGAACTACTTGTCTCAACATTGGCAGCTTGCCGAGATGAGAAAAATCCCGGCAAGCTGGTAACTCCCAACTACTGATTCGAAGCCCGCTCGGATTCGTTGCGGGGTGCGCTCTTTTGCAAAACGTTGACGAGATGCTGGCCTGTTGCGGGCACGCCCATCTTTTCACTTCTCACGATGTCCTTTGCCTTGATGGCGCGGCCATACACCTGTTCGCTTGCCTCGTCGTCGGGACGAAGCGTAGAGCCCTCGAGGGAGACGCCGGCAAACAAGCCACGGGAACGCGAGTAGCTGAGGATCTCGGCTCGCATCCAAGCGTCGGTATCTGCGGAAGCATCACGTCCTTTGGGGCCTCCGGCAACGGAAGCATCGGCGCCCAGCTTAACCTTACTGCTGAGAATCGACTCCATGCCCCTGTCATTCATGACCAGCAGGATCAAGTCTGTCGCTTCTCCGCCAATTTGAAAGCCGATACTGCCGCCTTCTAGTGCGTACATCGCGGGAGCTCCCCAAGATCCTTTGAATTTCTCGCCCTTGCGGCAAACCATCGCGCCGCGCCCGTAACTTGCTCCTATACCAAATGCAAGCTTCCGAACGGACGGAATCACGATGACGCACTCGGCCTTTTCCAGGAGTTCCTGGGGGATATTGTCAGGGACGTTGAGCACTTCTTGCATGACAACGCCACACTCTTCGAGGCGTTTTTGTTCCTTATTCAATTTCGAGGCATACACTGCACCTGCTACGAGGGTAAGACATACTGCGCCTATTAAATATCGTTTCATTGCTGACCTCCATGGTCAAACTTCGTTCGCAGACGTTTTACTTCATCACAATCTCTGGCTGAAGAACCTTCAACACGGTTCAAGTTAAGAGAGGCTATGCGTTACCCGGCTCTCAGGCGGGGCACTTTCGCGGTTCCGAGCTAAGAATTCTTCCTCGCTCCAACGACGAGCAAGGCGATTCCTCCGACCAACACCAACCCGCCGAGTATTGGCGAAATGGGAACTCTGTCTTGAGTGTCTGTCGTGACATGCATTGGTCCTACATCCATCACTTGTTCGTGGTGGGTGTAATTGAATCCTTGATAGACGAGGGCCAGCCCGCCCAGAACAACTAAGAGAATTCCAACCCAAATGATCGGTTTCATATTCATTGCACCTTCGGCTAGACCCGCCGCCTCCGACCTTGAATCAGGTTAATTACGAAGATGGCAAGAAGAGCCACGAGCAGAAGAATGGCCACGAGCAGAAGAATGTGGATCAGTCCCCCGAGCGTGTAGAACGTGATCGCGCCAAGGGACCAAAGGACAAACAACACCACGAGAGTTGTCCAGAGCATGCTGTTCCAATCTCACAAGAGACCCGTGCTTACAGCGCTTGTGCCCCATCTCAAGATCGTTTCCGTTGTTCCCCGACGATTCATATTAGAAGGTATGAAACTGCATATCTGTTCACTCGAGCACACTTTTCCGAATATCTCGCAGCGGGTGTCTGCCTAGAAATGGCAACGGCACGACACTTGATCGCTTGCGCCATGACTTCATTGCCTCGCGAGCTGCTCCGGCGACGTCCGATCGATTTCCCGGGCACGCACGATGAAGCGCTTCGGCGCCGCGCCTACAAAATGAAACGGGAAGCAGGTGATGAATGTCAGATCGTGACCGGTCGATGGTTCCAATACTTGGATATCATTGGGGGCAACGACTTCAATCGACTCCACGAGGTATTCGAAGCTACGCTCTGGAGTTTTGAATCTAATTTCGTCGCCCAGGCGAATATCGTGGAGCGGGCGGAAAAAAGTGTCCCGGTGACCAGCCAAAGCGACATTGCCCCATTCGCCGGGCAAAGCCGAGTTTGAAATGTGACCTACGGCTCGCCGCAAATTAGCGGGGGAGTCGCCCTGGACAACGATGGCGTTGAGCCCTAAGCGGGGCGCTTGAATTTCGCCGATCACATCGCCTTCCACCAAAATGTGCGGTTCCGAGAGGAGGCCTGCTTGCTTGAATTTCTTCATTTCGAGGGCTTGATAAGCGTGTGAATCCGCGAAGACGAAGCCGGCGTAGCCCAGGGCGAGAACACCGAAGGCGAGGAAAAAGTAGCAAGCACCACGGAGCATGTACGTTCGCGTTGACGAGACTCCTCTCGTTGGCCGTGAGAGCGGATTCATCTCGTCCCCGACCCCAACTGTGCCGTGGGCTGCTTCTCCGCCGCGGGCGAGTAGCCCTGCCGAGTTCGCACGCGCAACTTGCCATGCCCTTGCGCACTCACCTTCACTTCGATTTTTCGAAAGGCATCAGCACGCTGCATGTTCTGCGGCGTATAACCAAGCGTGTACTGCTCGCGAAGATCGCGGGCGATTTCTGTAGATACGTTTGCGACGGATTCGCCTTCGCGCGGGAAGTAGGCGATTCCTCCGGTATCTTTACAGAGCCGCCGGAGAAGACCTGGGTTTTCTTCCTCATCAGCCGAACCGACCAGGGCGATCGAGTAGATCAAGGACTGCGATTGGCGAGCCTGTGCCAGCACCTGTGAATACTTGAGATGGCTGGCATTGTCTCCCCCGTCGCTGATGATGACGAGCGCCTTCTTCTCCAAATGCCCGTACTGCAAGTGATGTAGCCCCTCGCTGACGGCATCATAGAGCGCGGTTCGTCCCCGCGCGGACACTGCCGTGAGGGCTTCCGCGAGATCCTTCGTATCGTTCGAAAATGCCTTTCCCCTCATGAGTTCAATCGAAACGTCATCATTGAAATCCACGACGAACATTTCATCTTGTGGATTGCTCGAATGTGCGAAGGAGGACACCGCGGTAACGACGCCCAGGAGCTTGGAACCCATGCTTCTGCTGTGGTCAACGACGAGCCCCACGGTAACGGGAGTGTCTCCATCTTCGAATACGGTTACTTTTTGGAGCTGCCCGTCCTCATAGACGCGGAAGTCTTCCAGCTTGAGACGAGAGACGAATGTTCCGCGGGCGTCCGTCACATTCACAGGCAGCAGGACGAGGTTGGCGGTCACGGTAATTTTCGCCTGGCCGTCCACGCTTGTGGAACGCTCCATCATGAGAGATCGTGAGGAGCCGGCGATGCCGAGGAAAAGCAAAAGCGGCGCCAGGAAAAAATGACGCCTGTCCAGAGAATGCTTGTAAGAATCCAAGGTGAAGATCACAAAAAAACTTTCTCGCGACGCAGGACGTGATATCGACATCACGTCCGCGACGCGGGGAGTTACGTTCGCTTACAAAGCGAGCTTGAGGAAGAGCCTCAGACCGAGAGCAAGGCCGATGGATACCGCGCCAAGCAGTGTGAACAACGGCATTGAGCTTCCCGTCTTCGGCAATTGCACGGCCGGCGGGGTAGTCTGTATGACCTTGGCTACTTCCACTTCCTTCTGGTCGGGCGTGACGGCGACGATCGGAGCCGTCTTTATCACGTTTTCGTCAAGCGTTTCGGCAGCAACGGCCGGAACGATTACTTGCGTCGTCTGCGCCAACTGAATCGCACGAACCTTGGGATAGACGAACTCCTGTCCGAAGTTGTCCCCAGGATAGAACCAAGCGCGGAGAGCTTCCGGAGAATCGCCCGGTCTCTCGCTAAACTTCATGACGGTTTCGCCCGTCGGTTGCAAACGGTAGTTATTGATGGCGAGTATGGTGGTGACGATCTGGCTTCCGTCCGCGTTGAAGATCTGAACGATGTTACGGTCGGAAGGAGAATCCAGCAGTTTGAACGTGTAGGTTCCCGCTGGGAGAATTTTCCCGGGGACTTCCACGGCTTGACTGAAGGTGACGATGGTTTTTTTGTCCCATCCATCAGCGCGAGCGCTGGGCAGCAGTGTA
>Ga0307479_10000917_pt1 | contig 26633 bp, 24 predicted proteins | sample atmos_gasesECM4C_FD_203743 | JGI IMG/M metagenome (GOLD analysis project Ga0307479, IMG submission 203743) | Hardwood forest soil microbial communities from Morgan-Monroe State Forest, Indiana, United States - atmos_gasesECM4C_515 | ecosystem: Environmental > Terrestrial > Soil > Temperate... | reverse complement strand
CCTCGCATCAGTGTGGTCCCGTTAGGTCCGCCCAATTGATAGCGAATCCATTGCGTGGGGCAGGTCGGGGCACACCCGGGATCTCGTTTAGGATCTGTGTTCGTTTCAATGATGATGTCAAAATCGCCGGGCGCGGAATCGTTCGCAGTGGTACAGGTTCCAAGAGGGCCGTTGAGCGTACCGACTTGACAGGGATTCGCCGGATATCCCGCGCCCGCGCTCCAGGCGAAAGGCGCCACGGCATAGGACGACGGAGCGCCGTTGCTAAAAGCCTTTGACGGGAACCCTGCGTCGTTAATGTCCCGCACCATTTGGTCCAGGCCCAGCCGCGCTTCTTGAAAGGAGTTCAGCACCTGTGATTCCGTCGTGTAACGTTGCTGCGAAGAGGTCAGCAGGGCAAAAGCCGCCCCTGTAACCAGAAGGAAGATACCCATCGCGGCCAGGATTTCAATCAACGTGAATCCGCGCGCCTGCTGACGATTGCGGCCCCGCTTCATTTCGACACCATCGTGTCCAGCGTGATGGGCTGGAAGTAGCCGTTTCCACCGACGTGCTGGACTCCGAGAATAAAGCGTTTGGATGATGCTGAACCAGCGTTTCCCGTCACGATGACGGCCCAGCGCACGTCGTACGTCGTGCCGTTGGGATCCGTTGGATCCTGATAGGTAAAGCCGTAGCCATTCGTGGGATACAGGGGAGGAACGGCCCCCCCGAAATCCATCGCCGGCTGATTGTTGAAGGTCAGGACGTTGTAACCCTGGCGCACATTTGGCGTTGCGGGATTTCCGAGTTGGTAGGTGTTTCCCTGCGGATCGGTATAGGTAGGGTTATTGACCGGCTGATCCAACAGAATATCGAGCTGACGCTGGGCGAACACCAACGCGGCGGAATCCATCCGATTGTGGTAATTCAGGACCATCGTAGCAGGAACAAGCTGCGCCACCGCCACAAGCCCCACCAGCAGCATGACCGTGGCAAACAACATCTCCAGGAGGCTGAACCCTTTCTGCCTGCTGCGCGATCTGGTGTTGAACTCAAGCATCATCTTTGTCTCTCGTCCTTCACTGCACCTGACGCCACGGACCTCCCCTTGGCGTGGTCCACATCTGCACGCTTCCCGAAGGCAGCAGTACGACCGCGCGATACCCGGGATCTGCGTCCACGGCGTTGCCCACGTAAAACACGTCGACATTGTTGGATATCGCGCCGCCGATGGCCTGCCGGATGGCTCCTCGCGCGTCAAACGTGATCGAGCCATTGGCGCCGGACATCGTCGTGAGCGGCGCTCCGCCCAGTGCCGCCGTAATTGCGTTCGCTGCAGGAACGGGGGCGCCGGCCCGCAACAATGCTACGTAACCCGCTATGGTCTCCCGTTTTTCCGTCGGGTCCAGCGCCCCGCTGTTGTTGGAATCGGTCCCCACCACCCAGTTCGGGCCGCTGGCTCGCACCAGGAAATTCAACTGCTTATTGCGTCGCACCGCCTCGAACCGCGCGTATTTCAGCATGTCCGACACTCGCCCCGCGGCGCTGTTGAGCTGATAGGCATGCAAGGAACGCATCAAGGAGGGAATAGCAATTACCGTGAGGACTAGCATCACCAAAATGGAAACCAGCAGCTCGATGATGCTGAATCCGGCGGGGACGTTTCGCCGAGTGCCAGAGCGTGTCGCGCTCTTTCCCAAGGTCATTTCCTCATTGAAGGCGGAGCCAGGCGGCTAAATCCTGTGTACTTGCTTTACGCCGGTTCCTTGCAGTTGCATCTCCGGGGACGGTTGCTGCAACTGCTGCTAGAAATGGTGCTTTCGGGGACCCTCACCAGTTTCCAATGATAACACAGGGGAGGGCGGGAGGAAATCCAGCAGATGGCAGCAAACCGGGCGCCCTTCTTCGCATTCTAAGGTCCGCGCTGCGGCCCGCGGTGCGCCGCTCATTTCCTTTTCGCGGCCAGCTCCAACCCGCGCTTGTTCAGCGTCTCTTTGGTGAAAAGATCACTCGGCAACCCCGGATTATAGTGGCAGCTCTCCAGGTAAAACTGCGCCGACCGCCGGCCGTTGTGTTCTCGGCTGGTCAGCATTGGTGTCCAAACGCTGTCTTTGAGTTGGTAATTCGTATAAATCGTGGTGTCGTCATCCACCTGTTGGTTTTCCGTGTCAACGGTGCTGACTACCGCGCGCTCCAGCAGATGCGTCGAGCGGTTAACCGCCAGCCGAAACTTGCGATCCTCGCTATCGGTGATCAACACCCAATCCACCTGTTTCAGGTCCACAGTGTCGTTGCCACCAAACCGCACGGTCAGCCCGGGCTCGTTCAGCCGGAAGCGCAGCAAATTATCCACGTTTCGCTTCACCGCCTCCTGGAAGTCGCTCACCGCAGTCACCGGCAGCTCGTTGACCCCGCTGCGGTCGTAGGACCATCCACGGTCGGCATTGAACAGCGTGATCACGATTCCGCCATGCGCAAAATCCAGCCCATCCAGCCCGATCACTGCCAGGAGGAAGGTGTTACGCCCTTTGCCGATGTATTCGATACGCGCCTTGTCCGGGTAACGCCGGAAATCATTGAAGTCGATATAGCCCGTTAGATCCCCACTGTGCCCAAACAGGGCGCGCCGCCCGGTGCACTGACTTTCCCGCACCTCCGTATAACCCGGGCCTCCCAGGCCGTTGATCAAGTCGCGCAAAACCTCTTTGCCCTTCGCCGCGCTAGCCTCCGGCATCATCGTTTCCGGGTTTTGCCCCGCCGCTCGCGGGACAAAAAAAACCGCGCCGGCCAAAATACCGGCGTTCGCCGCGATTTGCCAAAGCTTCATCCGCACAGCACCGCTCCTCCATTTACATTGATGACTTCTCCGGTCATGAAGTTGGCCAGGTCGGAAGCCACAAACAGGATCGGCCCGGCGATTTCTTCCGCCGTGCCTGCGCGCCGCAGCGGGATCACCGTCGCGGCCATCTTTTGCCCCGCTTTCGTCTCCAGCACCGGATTGGACATGTCCGTCGCCACCCACCCGGGCGCCACGCAGTTCACCAGGATGTTGTGCCGCGCCAGCTCCGTCGCCAGCCCCTTGGTGAAGCTGATGATCCCGCCCTTCGACGCCCCGTAATGGGTGTGCAGCGATTCCCCGCGTTGCCCCGCCGTCGAGCTTATCGTGATGATCTTTCCCGACTTCTGCTTGATCATCTGCGGCACGCAAAAATGGATGATCGAATAGATGCTCTTCAGGTTCGTGCGCATCATCTCGTCCCACTGCTTCTCGGACATTTTCTCGATGGGCAGGTCCTCCGGGTTCCACACCCCGGCGTTGGCCACCACAATGTCCAGCCGCCCCAGCCGCGCGATGCAATGCTCCACCAGGCTCTTGTTGTCGGCGTGCTTCCCGGCGTCCGCCTTGAACGCTTCCACGCGCGTGCCGTGCTTCCCGGCTTCTTGCTGCACCTGCAGCGCCGCGTCTTTCGCCTTCAGGTAGCTGAACACCACGTCCGCGCCCGATTGCGCGAACAGTTTCACCGCCGCCGCCCCGATCCCCCGCGAACCCCCCGTAATCAGCGCCGCCTTCCCAGCCAAAGAAATCATCATCCCCCCAACACGATATTTGATAACTGCAAACCTGCGTCAATTCACGCCCTGTGCGTCGTTGCCCGCGTCGCTTGCACCAGGGCACGGAAAAGCGACTCCGACAGCGCATGGCCCGTCATGCGCTCGGGGTGCCACTGCACGCCCACTACCCAATGCTTGTGGGGCTCGTGCTCGATGGCTTCAATCACCCCATCGGGCGCCACGGCGGCAACTCGCAACCCGCGGCCCAGCTCCCGCACCGCTTGGTGATGCGACGTGTTGATCTCCACATCGAATTCACCGCTGCGCTTCGGCAAGCCCGCCGCCGCCGCAAGCTGCCCCAGCTCCCCGCCTGGCTTGATCCTTGCCGCATGGACCGGGTCTTTCGCTTCCGCCGCCAGCCCCTCACGGCTGTGCACGATATCCGTTTGCAGTTCACTTGGTATGTCCTGGTATAGCGTCCCGCCAAGGCATACGTTGAGGCTCTGGCAGCCGTAGCAAATGGCTAGGACCGGCTTGCCTGAGGCAAGAGCATGCTCCAGGATTGCGAAGTCGGTCGCCTCCCGGTTCTCGTCCCGTTCATGCGTCTTTTCGTGCCGCACTGCGTCGTACAGCTCAGGGTTGATGTCCGCCGGCCCGCCAGGCAGCACGAAAGCAGCCAGCTCCGCAATCTGTTTCGCCAGATCCTCCTGTGTCAACTTGAGCGAAACGTGCACCGGTTCGCCGTCGGCCTGTTCCACAGCCCTAAAGTAAAACTGCAGCTTGCGGCTGATGTTCTGTTCTTCTTCTTGCGTGGTGCGCCAGGGGATGCCCACTCGGGGTCGGCGCGCACGGTTTCGCTTGGTGTCGGCGGGGGACATGCAACACCAAATGCTAGCATCCGCGCGGAGAGGCAGCAACCACGAGGGGCTCCCGCATTCCAACCGCGCCATCCAAAAAGAATTGGACTCCCAGCCCATGAACATCATCTGGGACGCGCCTCGCCCCAAGCTCGACTGAGGGGACGCCCCCTATGGCGGTGTGATAGCCTGCTTTATCTTTTTGGAGAAACTCATGCGCTTCGATACGGTCATTCGCAACGCCATGGTGGTCACGGCCACGGACACGTACCGCGCCGATGTGGGCATCAGCGGCGAAAAGATCAGTGCCATTGCGGACCAGCTCCCAGCGGAAAACGCCGGGCGCGTCATCGATGCCGCCGGCCTGCTCCTGATTCCCGGCGGCATCGACGTGCACACACACCTGGACATGCCCTTTGGTGGCACCACCAGCGCCGACGACTTCCAGACCGGCACGATCGCCGCGGCTTTCGGCGGCACCACCACGCTCATCGACTTTGCCATCCAATACAAAGGCCAGTCGCTTCGCCAGGCCTTCGACACCTGGATGAAAAAAGCGCACGACAAGGCGGTCACCGATTACGCGTTCCACTGCATCATCACCGACCTCGGCAGCGCGCAGCTCGAAGAAATGGGCCAGCTCATTCGCGAAGGCGTCACCAGCTTTAAACTGTTTATGGCTTATCCCGGCGTGTTCATGCTCGATGACGCCACGATTTTCAAGGCAATGAGCCAGGCCGCGCAGCACAACGGCCTCATCTGTATGCACGCGGAGAACGGCGGCGCCATTGACGTAATCGTGCAGCGCGCCCTCGCCGAAGGCAAACGCGCGCCGAAGTATCATGCTTTGACGCGGCCGACTACAGCCGAAGCAGAAGCGACTTCACGCGCCATCGCACTCGCGGAAATGGCCGGTGCGCCCGTGTACATTGTCCATCTCTCCTGTAACGAGGCACTCGAAAAAGTGCGCGAAGCGCGCGACCGCGGCCTGCCCGCCTACGCGGAGACCTGCCCGCAATATCTCTATCTTTCGCTCGAAAATATGGATGTTCCTGGCTTCGAGGGCGCGAAATACGTCTTCACGCCGCCGCTGCGCGAGAAATGGCATCAGGAAAAGCTCTGGCAGGGCCTGGCGAGAGACACGCTGCAAGTGGTCTCGACCGATCATTGCCCGTTCTGCTTCAAGGAGCAGAAGGAACTGGGCAAGGATGACTTCACGAAAATTCCCAACGGTGGCCCGGGCATCGAGCACCGCCTGAGTCTGGTTTACACGGGCGGTGTCCACGGCGGGCATTTCTCGCCGAACCGTTTCGTCCAGCTTGTCTCGACCGCACCGGCAAAACTTTTCGGCCTTTACCCCCGTAAAGGCACTATCGCGGTGGGCTCGGACGCCGACGTTGTGCTGTTCGATCCCAACCGCGAAGAAGTCATCAGCGCTAAAACGCACCACATGCGCGTGGACTATTCCATGTTCGAGGGCATCAAGATTAAAGGCGCGCCAAAGACCGTTTTCTCTCGCGGCCGCGCTGTCATCGACGCCGGAAAATTCGTCGGCCGCCCCGGCTCCGGCCAATTCCTCCGCCGCCAAACCTACGCGGGGCTCTAGCCGTGCCGGAGATCAATCACGGTGATATACCCAAGATCTTCGAAGCATGGATTCTGAGTTTCTGCGGCAGCTACACTTCCGACATTCGGTCCGTCGATCTACGCAAAGGCTTGACAGTGAGGAGTGGGACGGCTTAATAATTCTGCAAGACCGGGTGGCTGTATTGGACTGCTGATTTCTTGCCAAGGAAGAACCTATGTCGAAATCTCTTCGGATCATCTTCGTTGCGTGCATTTTTTCAGTGCCGTTAAGAGCGCAACATGGCACCGCTCCGAATGGGTACTATCCCTCAACCTATCACGGCTCGATTTTCACTGGTTCCCTGGAATCTGTGTCTCCCAATCCCCAAGAGATCACTCTGGCATATACGAAAGGCAGTAAATCCGACCGTTTTGCGGGGCGGCTGGAATCAATGTGTGGCTGGCAGGACAGAGATGGCACCACACATTCTTTCAAAGCTTCTGATATCCCGAGGGGCACCATCCTCACTGCGTTCTACATCCCCACCAAGAAGGAAACTGGTGGAGAGAAGAAAACTGAAAATTCAGTCTTTGCGATCAGCTATGTCGAAGTAAATGGAAAGAAGATTTCCGAGGATAAGAGAGTGATTATCCCTTGTTCGGAACAGAAGTTTACCTTCTTCAGGGTCTTTCAATAGTCGAACACTGCTCTACCCGACTGAAGAGCCGAAAATGAGCCTAGCGAAAATCTGTCCTTTCGGTGCACATCTTGACCCTCTTGTTGGTCCCCTGTTATCGTGAGAAGTTATCTTGGGCTCAGTGTAGCCACTGGGCGCTAGGGCTTGCATACCGAAGGCATGTTTGCCTGTGGAAGGTAGGGCCCGCCCACGGCGGGAGTTCCTGTGGAGAGCGCCTCGTACGGTTATGAAGGGCGGTTCGCCTTCCATTCGCCATCGAGTAAAGAAACGACATGGGCCTGACCAAACTGGTAATCCGGGGCGCGCGGCAACACAACCTCAAGAACATCAACGTCGAAATTCCACGGAACACCCTGACGGTCATCACCGGGCTTTCCGGTTCGGGCAAATCGTCGCTGGCGTTTGACACGATTTACGCGGAAGGCCAACGCCGCTACGTCGAATCGCTTTCCGCCTACGCGCGGCAATTCCTCGACCAGATGGAACGCCCCGAAGTGGACGTCATCGAGGGGCTTTCGCCTTCCATCGCCATCGAGCAAAAGACCACCACGCGCTCGCCGCGTTCCACCGTCGGCACGATCACTGAAATCTACGACTACCTGCGCGTGATTTACGCTTCGGTGGGCGTGCCGCACTGCCCGAATTGCGGCAAGCCCATCACGCGGCAGTCCAGCGAGCAGATCGTGCAGGCCATCCTGCACAGTGAAATCTGCAAGCCCGACGACCGCATCATGATCCTGGCGCCCATCGTGCGCGGCCGGAAGGGCGCGTATCGCAGAGAGCTCGAGAAGTTCGCGGCAGACGGTTACGTGCGCGCGCGCATCGATGGCGAACTCGTTCAACTCGATGATCTTCCAGTCATCGACAAGCGGAAGAACCACACCATCGAAATCGTCGTGGACCGGTTACTGGTGAAGCAGGGCATCGGTTCGCGCCTCGACCAGTCTATTGCCACGGCGCTGAAGCTGGCCAGTGGACTCGTCACCGTCGCGATTGTCGGCGGCAAAGAGCACACGTTTTCGGAGAAGCTGGCTTGCCCGGACTGCGGCATTTCCGTTCCGGTGCTGGAGCCGCGCTCGTTCAGCTTCAATTCGCCGTATGGCGCATGCCCGGCGTGCAACGGTCTCGGCTCAAAATACGATTTCGATCCGTCGAGGATCATCACGGACTGGTCGCGACCCCTTTTCGACGGCGGGCTCGGGCCGGGCTCAGGGTCGTCCATTCTGAAGCGCACGCTGGAGCTCGGGGCGTACGCGCACGGGTTCGATCTTGACACGCCATTCGAGAAATTCCCTCCGCGCGTCCAGAACATGCTGTTGTACGGGTATCCGCCCTCAAATGGCCGAGACGGTGCGGGCGAGAACGGCAAAGCCGCAAAAAAGTCCAAGGCAGAAAAAGGTTTTCGTTTTCCCGGCATCCTAAAATTTCTCGAAAGAAATTTCGAAGAGTCCGGCTCCGATACGTACCGCGAATGGATGACGCAGTACATGTCCGCTACAACGTGCAGCGTGTGCCACGGCAAACGGCTGCGTCCCGAATCGCTAGCGGTGAAGCTGGCCGGCAGGTCCATCGCGGACTTCACCGGGCTTTCGCTCAGCGCGGCACGGCCTGCGGTGGACAAAATTCTCACGCAGCTCAGCGAGCGGCAAAAAGAAATTGCCGGGCGGCCGCTCGAAGAAGTCGGCGAACGAGTGGACTTCCTGCTTGCCGTGGGTCTCGGATACCTCAGCCTGGAGCGGTCGGCCGCCACGCTTTCCGGCGGCGAAGCGCAGCGCATACGCCTGGCCACGCAAATCGGCTCGCGCTTGCGCGGCGTGCTGTATGTTTTGGACGAGCCCAGCATCGGACTGCACGCGCGCGACAACGCGCAGCTGCTCAGTTCGCTCGAGCGCCTGCGCAATCTTGGCAACACCGTGCTGGTGGTCGAGCATGACGAGGACACCATCCGGCGCGCCGATTTTGTCGTAGACCTCGGACCTGGGGCGGGAGACGCGGGCGGCTACCTGGTCGCACAAGGCAAGCCGCAGGAAATCGAGGCCGCAGCCGAATCGCTTACAGGGCAGTACCTTCGCGGCGCCGCCAGAATTCCTGTTCCCGAGAAGCGGCGCAGCCCCAACGGCAAAGTCATACAAATCCTGGGGGCGAGCGCGAACAACCTGAAAGAAATTGACGTTACGCTTCCTCTCGGAGTGTTCATCGTTGTCACCGGCGTTTCCGGCTCGGGGAAATCCACGCTGGTGAACGACATTCTTTACCGCGCACTGGCACAGAAACTTTACCGCTCGAGCGAAGCGCCCGCCGCGCATCGCGAACTTCGCGGCGCCGAGCAAATTGACAAAGTCATCGAGATTGACCAGGCACCCATCGGGCGCACGCCGCGCTCGAATCCCGCCACGTATACCGGTGTTTTCGCGCCGATTCGTGATCTCTTCGCCATGCTCCCGGAATCGCTCGAGCGCGGCTACCGTCCCGGGCGCTTCAGCTTCAACGTGAAGGGCGGGCGCTGCGAAGCCTGCCAAGGCGACGGGCTGCGGCGCATCGAGATGAATTTTCTGCCAGATGTTTACGTGACGTGTGAAGTTTGCCGCGGGCGCCGCTACAATTCGGAAACGCTTGCGGTGCGTTACAAGGGACACTCGATCAGCGATGTGTTGAATTTGCCGTGCACCGAGGCGTTGAAGCTGCTGGAAAACATTCCGCAAATCCAGCAGAAACTTTCGACTCTCGTGGAAGTCGGACTCGGCTACGTCACGCTGGGGCAGTCGGCGACGACGCTATCCGGCGGAGAGGCGCAACGCATCAAGCTGGCGCGGGAGCTCTCCAAGCGGCAGACTGGCCGCACGCTGTACATTCTGGACGAGCCAACCACGGGATTGCACTTCGACGACGTGCGCAAACTGCTCGACGTGTTGCAGCGCCTGGTCGATCTCGGCAACACCGTGCTCATCATCGAGCACCATCTTGATGTCATCAAGCAGGCCGACTGGATCATCGATCTCGGCCCGGAAGGCGGCGAAGGTGGCGGGCGCATCGTGGCGCAAGGCCCGCCCGAGCAAGTCGCCCGCACGAAAAAGTCTTACACGGGGCAAGTGCTCGCTCGGGTCCTGAGTGCGAACGGGAACTCCAGCAATGGACGCGGAAAATGAGAGCCACGGCCCACTGACTCCGATCAAGCTTGCGGTTCAGCTGGGTTCCCCGTACAGTGAAGCCCGTCCGATGAGTATTTACTCCATCCAGCCAATTACGTTGGGTGCGGTGCGCACATATCCGCTCGCGTCGCGGAAGAGCAAGGTCAGCACGCGCAATTTTGCGAGGGCGCAGGGCAAAAGCATTTCGTTCACAAAGTTTCTCGATGGGCTGCCGCAGATCCTGGCGGCAGAAGACCTCCGGCAACTTCTCGGCGCGATGCAGGCGGCGCGCAAGCAAGGCGCGGCCATTTTATGGGGGATCGGCGGGCATGTCATCAAAGTGGGCCTCGGCCCGATTCTGATCGACCTGATGAATCGCGGTTTCGTTTCTGGAATCGCCATGAACGGAGCTGCGCTGATTCACGATTTCGAGATCGCGCTGGCAGGCAACACTTCCGAGGACGTCGAAGCAGGGTTGGGCGGCGGGCAATTCGGAATGGCGGAAGAGACGGGTAAATACCTGAACGAGATTGCTAAGCTGGCACAGCGCGTGCGCATTGGGTACGGAGAAGCGGCGGGGCAATTCCTCAATAGCGGCATCGTGCCGGTGAAACATGCGGACGCAAGCGTTCTGGCCGTGGCGCACGAGCGGCGCATCCCTGTCACCGTGCATTTGGCCATTGGCACAGATATTCCGCACATGCATCCAGCCGCCGACGGCGCAGCCCTGGGGTATGCGACGCATCACGATTTCCGGCTGTTTTGCGCGCTGGTAGACCGGATGCAGCCCGGGGGCGTGTACCTGAACTGGGGCTCCGCGGTGCTCCTGCCTGAAGTTTTCCTCAAAGCCGTTTCCGTGGTGCGCAATCTGGGCGCGCCGCTGCGGCCCATCACCACGGCGAACTTCGACTTCATCCAGCACTACCGCCCGTTGCAAAATGTCGTAAAGCGCCCCACCGCTTCCGGCCGCAGCCGGAAGGGACCGGAATCACGCGGCTTTGCCATCACCGGACATCACGAACTGCTGCTGCCGTTGGTGGCCGGAGCATTGGCGGCGGGATGGCCGAAGAAGCGCAAAGCGGGCAGGGGCGGCGGTGCCGATAAACGTTAAAGGTCGAAGAGCTAAAGAGTTCAAGAGTTAAAGAACAATTTACAGATTCAGGCAAACCGCTCGACTGCCGACCTTGAAACCATCCCAAGTTCTTAGTCCAGGAAATGCCAATGCACTAGCTCCGGAAGCCAGCTGTATCACAACCGTCCACACGGGCTATAGACGGGATGCGGAGAGCATGCTGTAATTACAAAACCCTTCCGCGTACCAAAACCATTTTACTTAGGTGATCTATGTCGTGGAAGGTGATTGTCGGCTTGTTCGTTGTTCTCTTCGTGCTACCGCGGGTTGCCTGGCAAATAGCCCGTTTAATCCACTGGTACATTCAGCCGTCTACGGTTGGTTTGCTCGATGTGGAGCCCGAAGACACGAAATTCCGGATTTCAGAACTCTAATAATCCCTGCCGAAACTACGGGCACGACCCTAGGCGCGGCTAGCCCGAGTTTTTCGGCGCGTAGTAGCCTTTGCGCGCCAAAACCTTCAGCTCTTTGTCCGTGGTTTCCACTTTGATCTTGCGGAACGTTCCGTCGCGCGCCGCATTCGCCGGATAGTAGCCGAGGGTGTACTCGCTGCGCAGCTCCTCGGAAATCTGGTCGAAGGCCTCCTGCAAATGCTTCTCCGAGGAAACTTCGATGACCCGGCCCCCGGTCTGATCCGCAATGCGATGCGCAATGTCCGGCCGCCAGCCCTGGCCGGGGTCGTGGACCAGCAGGAAGTGCACGACGGTATTGGTGCGCTGCGCGGCTTCGATGGATTCCTCGACCCGCACTTTGCTCCCAAAGTCCTCCGCGTCGGTAATGAGCACCAGGGCCTTCCGCCCCGCTTCCGTGGCCAGCTTGTCTCCGCAGAGCAACCAGATGGCATCGTACATATGCGTTCCATTCGGGCCGGAAGGCAAAGTGCCCGGAGTCACCATCGGTCCGCCGGCGTTGACTTGCGCGTGATGAATGGCGCGCTGCAATTGCGCGCGATCGTCGGTGAAGTCCGAGAGCATGTCCACGTCCAAATCGAAAGACGCGACCATGGCCTCGTCGCCCTTGCGCAGCACTTGGTTCAGAAACCGCGAGGCGGCGTCCTGCTCCGCAGGCAACCGATTCTGTTCGCTGCCGCTGGTGTCAATCAGCAAGCCCAGTGTGATGGGAAGCGTTTTCTCGGTTGAAAAGAAAGCAATCTTTTGCTCCTGGTCGTTTTCAAAAACGCGAAAATCCTCCTGCTTCAGCGTCGGCACAATGCGCTTTTTCTTGTCCCGAACGGTGGCAAAAATATTGACGAGGTTGACTTCCGTTTTGATGATCGGCCCCTGCTGGTCGCTCTGCTGCGCCAGTTGTTGGGCCCACCCGGCTGTCATTGCCAAGCAAGCAACCAAGGCCACCGCGCACCAAGTCGCAACTTTGTGCATCGAACGCATGTATACTTTCCGTGTCGCCAAAGATGCCCGCCAAGCGTGCCGCGCGGGTCATCACCGCCCTGTAGGATGCCGCTGATGGCCTTCAGGGATGCGCGGTCAGGCGCGGCCCGCGGCCAATTTCACCAGGAAGTGTCGCTTGAGGAGCATGAAAAGTCCACGAAAAATCTTTCTTCCCGCAGGCCTTGTGCTCTTGGCGGTATCGCTTGTCCCCCTCAGCGCGCGGACTCCTCAGGAGGCCGGGTCTCGCCCGGCCGCTCCGGCGCAAAGCCCCCAGGCTCCGGCCCAACAGTCGCAGCAACCGCCGCCCCTCCGCATTGAGGTGAATCAAGTCGTCGTTCCGGTCACTGTAAAAGACCGCAACGGTCACCTCGTCCCGGACTTGCGCAAGGATGAGTTTCGTATCCTCGAAGACAAGGTCGAGCAGAAGATCGCTTTCTTCAGTGCGGAAGCGGTTCCTCTCTCCCTGGTGGCCCTGATTGACAACGATTTGAAATCCAAAGACGCGCGCCAGGTGGCCGACAGCCTTTCCTCCATCGTGGCGGGATTGAGCGCCAACGACGAAACCTTTGTCTGCCGCTTTGACCAGTTTTTCCATGAAGGAACAGGCTTCACCACCGATCAAGACAAGCTGCTCACGGAGCTAAAACGCACGCGACTGGATGAAGAACCTTCTGTCGCGCCGCCCGCTACGGCCGTTAACAACGGGCCCACCATCAACGGCCACGCCGCCAGCGGCGACGCTCCCGCACCTGCCGAGACCACGCTGATCATCCAGGGCCAGTCCACCAAAGCCCTGGACGATGCCGTCTACGCCGCCGCGCAATTGCTCAAGGACCGCGACCCCCAGCGCAGGCGCCGCAAAATCATCTTGCTCATTTCCGATGGCGTGAACAATCCCAAACTCAACACCAACGACTACGACGCCACCATCAAGGAGCTGCTTCGCAACAATATATCGGTCTACGGTGTCGGCGTCGGTAGCGCTTACTTCAACCGCCGCTTTGAGCGCCTTGCCAAATACGCCCGCGATTCCGGTGGCGACGTCTATTACGGAATGAAGAGCCGGGACATGGAGGAGTTTTATTCCCGCATCTGCGAGGAAGCCCGCAATCAGTACACGTTGGCCTACAATCCCTCGGGCACGGACCGCGCCGCGGAGTATCACTCCATCGAAGTGCGCGTGAAGCGCGAAGGCCTGACCATCCTGACCCGCGAGGGCTACTACTCCGCCGGCCTCGTCCGTTAGCTTAACTCACAGCGCGCGCTGTTCTGTAAGGTTATCCACTCAGCGGCTCTTCATGCGCCGGACAAATCGGCTGGTACGCGCAGCTCCGGCACGCGATGCCCTCCCGTGCGGGAAACTCGCGCGCGCGAATATCGGCCGCGGTTTCCTGCACGATGGCTTGCGCTTCCTCCAACTGTTTCGCGTCGCGCGTAGTCGCCTGCGCCTGGTTGTTCTGCAAGTAGTGAAACACCAGCCGCACCGGATTCCATTCATAGATCTCGCGGGCCGCCAGCGCATACAGGCTCAGTTGCAAATCCTTCTTGGCCGCCGATTCCTTCTTGGGCCTCCCCGTCTTGTAGTCGACGATTTCCACTTCATTGCGCCCCAGCGCATTCACCTGGTCCATGCGGCCGGTCACAATGACGTTATCCTCCAGTGGCAATTCGAAGCGCTTTTCCTGCTCGAGGATCTGCGGCGGCGCGGCCATCAGGTTCGCGTAGAACGCGCGCAACTGCTCGAGGCCGTCCTTCTTGTATTCCGCCTCCTGATATTTGTCTTCGAAGCCCACGGAGCGCCATTCCATTTCGTAAATCCGCTGTACTTCCTCGAAGGGCAGCTTGTTCCCCTTCCGCAATTCGCCGACAAAACGCTTAATGGCGTTGTGCATGATGCTGCCAAAGTTCAGCGTGGCCTTCGGACCTTCCTTCAGCGACCACAAGTATCCGAACAAATACCGCTGCGGGCAGGTCCGGTAATTGTCTACGGCCGAAGGGCTCAGTTGCAGCGGCTCCGGCGCCGGCGGATGGAAGCTCTCCGCCCATTCGGCGATGCGCGAAAAAATCTTCGGCGGCTTCGATGAAACGGGGAAAAGCTCACCGCCGCTTTCGCTCTTTGCATCCTTCGTGCCGGCTTTCCCCAGCGCTGCGACCCTCGGCATCATCTGCCGCACATCCCGCCGCCGCACCGCCGCGTTCATCAGGATGTCCTCGACGAACACCGGAACTTTCCCTTTTTTCTCCGTCAGCGTGGTCAGCGTCAGCCGCTCTTTCGCGCGCGTCAGCGCCACATAAAACAGCCGCCGCTCCTCTTGAATATGAAACTGTTCCGCCGGCGAGCCTTCCTTCATCAGCGCGGCGGGGAATTCGAAGACGCGCGCCCTTTCGGTCGCCGGGAATTTGTGGTTGTTCACGCGCAGCACAAAAACCTGCGGAAACTCCAAACCTTTCGCGCCGTGCACCGTCATCAGCTCCACGGCGTCGCCCGCCACGTCATCTTCCAGGCTGACGGTGCCGCCCGCCTGCGCGTAGTAATCCAGGTACTCCACAAATTCCGCCAGGCCCTTCGTGTCGCTCTTTGCCTCCCACTCCTTCACGAATTCCGTCAGGCGCGTCACATACTTGCGGTCTTGCGCGCTTGCGCGCTGCACGACTTCCAGCCACTCGCACAAATCTTCCAGGATTTCCCGCGCGCTTCGTTGCCGCAGCGTCTTTCGCTTTTCCTGAATGAACTCCAGCAATCCACCCAATGCCGCGCGCGAGCCGTCAAACGGCAGTTCGCCCTGTGGAAGCTGCAGCACGTCGTAGACGGCCTTCTTTTCTTTCTTTGCCCTTTCCGCCAGCCTCACCAGGTCGCGCGCGTCCAGCCCCCACGCGGGCGCCGCTAGCACGCGTGCGCACGCGATATCGTCGAACGGCCTGGCGATCAATCGAAGGTACGCCACCACGTCCTTCACCAGCGGATGGTCGAGAATGGAAAGCCTGCTGATTACGAAAGGGATCTTGCGCGATGAAAGCTCGCGTACCAGTTCGTCCCGGTGCGTGTGCTGCCGGTAGAGTACGGCGAAGTCCTTCCATTTTCGCCCGCCGCTGTGCAGCCGCTCGAGTTCGCCCGCCACCCACCGTGCTTCTTCTTCGTCGCCGGCCAGCTCCACGATGCGAACCTTTTCGCCTTCCGCGCGCTTTGCGCTCAGGAATTTCTTGGGGAAATCGGCGCTGACGGCGTTTTGCCCGATGACTTGGGTCGCCACTCGCAGGATGTTGGGCGTCGAGCGGTAATTTTCCGTCAAGCTCACTCGCAATCTTCGGGAGTCCTCGCCCACTTTCCAGTTCGCAAATTTCTCCAGGAAAAGCTGAAAGCTCGCGAATGACGCCCCGCGAAAGCGGTAGATGGCCTGGTCGTTGTCGCCCACCGCGAAGATATTCCGCGATTCGCCCGCCAGCAGCTCCAGCAGCCGCAGTTGCGCAATGTTCGTATCTTGAAATTCATCCACCAGGACGTAGCGGTATTTTTCCTGCAGCCCGCGGCGCAGCTCCCCGTTCTTCTCCAGCAGCTCCACTGCTCCGGTAATAAGGGAACCGAAAGAGAGTCTCTTTTTCTCCTTCAGCAGCTCCTCGCTCGCGCGATACGCCCGCGCGATTTCTTGATGCAGCGCTATTTCTTCCACCCGTTCCTGGAAAACATCTTCCTCGAATGCTCCCCGCTCCGCCTTCAGCTTGGCCGCAAGTTTGTCGGCATAGTGTTGATAGTCTTCGCTGGAAACCAGTTCATCCTGGCAGCGCGAAAACAACTCCACGAAATCGTTCAGGAATTGCCCCGGCTCCGCCAGCCGGCGGAATTTGTCCAGTTTCAACCGTGCCAGGTTGCGGCGCAGCAGGATCCAATGATCCACCTTATCGACCATCAGCCGTTCCGGCATGCAATCTTTCAGCAGGCTTTCGCAAAACGCGTGAAACGTCGCGAGCGTCACGCCTTTCCCGCGCTCGCCTGTGGCGCGGACCACGCGCGCTTTCATTTCTCCCGCCGCTTTGTTCGTGAACGTTAGCCCGAGGATGTTTTCGCCGGAAAGTTCAGGATTCGTGTCGAGCAGATGGCGGATGCGCTCGGTGATGACTCGCGTCTTCCCCGTGCCCGCGCCTGCAATCACCAGCAGCGGCCCTTCGCCGTGCTGGATCGCGCGCTTTTGCGCTTCGTTCAGTCTTACGTCGCCTTCGCGGAGCGGAAGCGGCTCCATGTCAAACAGCGTAGCCATGTTCGTTTGTAACGGCGACCTGCCTGCCGACAGGTAGGCTTCACGTCGCCATCTCAAGAAGGGTAGCGGATTTTCAGGCTAGGCCAAAATTGTCTTGTCTTACGGAGCGTCCGGGTACTGTAACCCACTCTTCCGGTAGCGTTTATCAGGTACTGCCTTCAATTTCAGCTTTTCGGAGTGAGACCGCTGCTTCGTGTTCTATTATGTGCTTATGGTTGAAGGCGATTAGGCCAAATCTTAGGACGGTCGCACTATGCGAATTCTCGTTGCCTGTTTGCTTATTGTATCTTTCAGCTTGCCCGTAGCACAGACTTCACAGACGCTGCGCGATCGTTATGGGGAGCCAGACATCGAGCGGTTTACCGCTGCACGCGATATTGGATTGACAGTGGAGTACGGTTCTGACGGTCTGGCTTGCCAAATAATTATAGAGCGGAAACAGCCGCTCCTTCACAGTGAGCAAGTTCGCAACTATTTGGCACCTGAAGCGGTAAGCGAGATCATCGACGAGTTAGTCCCGCCAGCGAGTCGTGGACGTAGCATCAATTCAATATTGGAATCGATGGGTTGCGCCGAAGGGCGCATTGAGGAGTACGAGAACGTTTGGATTGCTCGCCACTCGGACATGTGCGTTCCTCTGAAGCCTGAGCGAGAGAGCACTGCCACGGTCGTATTCAAACGACGATCGTGTCCCGTGAGCCCATATGCTCAAATGCACAACTAAGGGAACTGCTGCAGAATGGCATGCTAGCTCCTGCTAGTTGCTCCTTGCCCAACTACTTACCGCTGCGACTTTTTCCCCGCCGCCACTTCCGCGGTGAACTGCTTCGACTTTCCACGTGGCACGCTCAGCGAATCCCACTTTCCCGTCGATTTCGACGTCAAATGTTTCGCTACGAACACGATCTGCCCGATGTGATGCGAGTAATGCGCGATCTGTCGGTTGATCGCTTGCATCACCGAGTGCGGCTCCGTGCGAATCGTAACCGTGCGCGCCATGTCCGCCTCGCTAAGCGGCTCGAGCGCGTCGAAAAGATACTTCCAGCCGCGCTCCCACGCTTCCAAAAGCTCCGCGCGCGTCTTCGGCGCATCCTCGAATTCCGCGTCGCGGTTGCGGTCAGGCTTCTCGCCATCGGTGGTCAGAAAATCCCGCCAGCGCGAACGCATGTTCCCGGACATGTGCTTCACGATGATGGCAATCGAATTGGATTCTGGGTCCAGCACGGTGAACAACGCCCCGTCCGGGCATTGCGCTATCGCCCGCCCCGCCAGCTTTTTGTAATACCGGAACAAATCGATGGAATCTTTCAGGTATGAAGTCGTCAGTTGGTGTGCCATGCCGTTATTCTGTTCTCTTGCGGCCTGCTGTCAACTGGATCCCCTGGAGGAGAGCGGCAAGCTGGGCCCAGCTTGGTTGCAGCAAGCAATGGTGGCCAAGAAAAACTGCTTGACAATTCGCTTTTTATTCGCCTATGATGCTTGGCCTGCGAAACCCTTCAACGGGTCATCGCTAAAGGCATTCACGTTTCTGTTGTATAGAAGCATGGAGGATCTGCTATGACCATTGGACAAACGATGCTTTCCGAATTCGACCAGGAGATGCTGAACACCCGCAAGGTGCTGGAACGCTGTCCCGACGAAAAGTGGAATTGGAAGCCGCACGAAAAGTCCGGCACGCTCGGCTGGCTCGCCGGGCACGTCGCCACGATGATCGACTGGCTGCCGGTGACCATTAAGACCGAAGAGCTCGATTACGCTCCCGTCGGCGGCCCAGCCTGGGAGCCGCCCAAGACCGACAATCGCCAGCAGGTGCTTGCGGAATTCGACAAGAACGTCAAGGCCGCCCGCGCCGCGCTGGCCAGCGTCAGCGACGCCGAAATGATGAAAAGCTGGAGGCTGCTTGCCGGCGGGCAAGAGGTTTTCAGCATGCCGCGTATTGCCGCTATCCGCAGCATGGTGCTGAACCACCACTACCATCATCGCGCGCAGCTCACGGTTTACTTCCGTTTGCTTGGGATCGCTGTCCCGGGCCTGTACGGCCCCAGCGCCGACGAAGTGCAGCCCAGCGCCGCCGCCGCAAGCTAGCCGTGTGGCAGCGGCGTACAGCCGCTGCCACAGACTTTGATCTGTGCTCTCCTTGCGGGGCGCAGCCCTGCTCTGCCTCCGGCTCGCCAAAGCGTCCCTTTTCGCAACGCGCTATACTACTCTTTGTCGGCCCTCAGTAGCCGCGCTTTCGGAGGATTGCTATGAGCACGGAAACTCCCGTCATCCTCTCCGCCGTCCGCACGCCTATCGGAAAATTCCAAGGTGGCCTCGCCGGATTTTCTGCCCCCGAGCTTGGCGCTAAAGTCATCGCCGAATCGATTCGCCGCGCCGGTCTCGATGCGAAGCAAATCGACGAAGCCATTATGGGCAACGTCGTCCAAGCCGGCCTCGGCCAGAATCCCGCGCGCCAAGCCGCTCTGAAGGGCGGCTGCGCCCCCCGCGTCGCGGCCATGACCATCAACAAAGTTTGCGGTTCCGGCCTAAAAGCCGTCGCCCTTGCCGCGCAAGCCGTGCAGCTTGGTGAATCCGAAATCGTCGTCGCCGGCGGCATGGAATCCATGTCCAATTGCCCCTACCTTCTGCCGGAGGCGCGCACTGGCTACCGCCTCGGCGACGCCAAGATTGTCGACTCGATGATCAACGACGGCCTGTGGGACGCTTACGAAGATTTCCACATGGGCATGACCGGCGAACTGGTCGCCGACAAATACGGAATCACGCGCGAGGAGCAGGACCGCTTCGCCGTCGCCAGCCACGAGAAAGCCGTGCGCGCGCGCAAGTCCTGCTTTTTTGAAGCGCAGATTCTTCCCGTCGAAGTTCCCCAGAAAAAAGGCGATCCCGTGATCATCAAGTACGACGAGTCGCCGCGCGAAGACACTTCACTCGAAGCGCTCGCCAAGCTGAAGCCCGCGTTCAAGAAAGACGGCACCGTCACTGCCGGCAACGCTCCCGGCACCAACGATGGCGCGGCCGCGTTCGTTGTTACCAGCGAGCGCAACGCCTCGCGCCTCGGCAAGCCGCCCATCGCGCGCATCGTCGCCCAGGCCGTCAGTGGCGTCGAGCCGAAGTGGGTGATGATGGCTCCCGTCGACGCCGTCGAAAAACTTCTCGCGAAAACCGGCTGGGACCGCGACAAGGACGTCGATCTCATCGAACTGAACGAAGCCTTCGCTGTTGCCGCGATTGCGGTCACGCGCCAGCTCAAGCTCAATCCCGAAAAAGTCAACGTCAACGGCGGCGCCGTAGCCCTCGGCCATCCCATCGGCGCCAGCGGCGCGCGCATCCTGGTCACTTTGCTCTACGAGCTCCAGCGCCGCAACCTCAAGCGCGGCATCGCCGCGCTCTGCCTCGGCGGCGGCAACGCTGTTGCCCTCGCCGTCGAACGTTTCTGAACTCCGCACTCCTCACGTGAATGCGCAGTCCCTATAGCGCGGGGCGCAGTCCCGCAGTTCTTCGCATCCTTGGCGGCGCATTTTGTCGCGACTCGATAAACAGGGCGCTCGCCTTGCCCTCCCTTTTCGGGTACACTCCGCTTGATGGTCAGGATTTGGCCGCAGGCAGCAGGCTGCGCCGGATCAATCCATCAGGAATGGGGGAGATTTCCGCTGTGGAAACGCTGACCTCGGACACCGACCCTTCCTTCTACTGCAACCACTGCGATAAGTGGGTGGACGGCATTCCGGACGCGTCCAAGCCTGCGGTCTCAGGCTTCAAGCAGGTTCTCTGTGACGACTGCCGCAACCCCATCTACTACCGCGCTCCGCGTTTCTGGCGCAAGCTTCAGCGCCTGGCCCACCGCTATTTCCGGGGCTCCCGGAGCGCTTGCTAGTAGTAACGTTGCGGCCTAACGTTTCTCTCTACCACTACTTTCTTTCCTACTGTTAGCTGTGGGCTTTTCTCATCGCGTCGGCCGCGCCTTTGACGCATCCGCTCCCGCCGCTGCGGCCACCGCTTTCACCGCCGGCTTTTCCCCAGGCGCTGGAGCCGTCGCGTGCCCATTCGCAGCGCCGGCCGCTGCCGCGCTGGCGCCCCCGGGCTGCGGAATCTCCAGCTTCTTGCGCAGCGCATGTTCAAGCTTGTCGCGAATGTCCGTGTTTTCCTTCAGGAAAACACGCGCATTCTCGCGCCCCTGCCCCATGCGCTCTCCGCCGAAGCTCAGCCATGTGCCGTTCTTCTCGATCAGTCCTTTGTCCACGCCGAGGTCGATCAAATCCCCTTCGCGCGAAATCCCTTCGCCATACAAAATATCGAATTCCGCCTCGCGGAACGGCGCCGCCACTTTGTTCTTCACCACTTTGCCGCGCGTACGCGAGCCCACCACTTTGTCGCCTTCCTTGATCGACTGGATGCGCCGGATGTCCACGCGCATCGACGCATAAAACTTCAGCGCGCGCCCGCCCGTGGTGGTTTCCGGGTTGCCGAACATCACTCCAATCTTCTCGCGAATCTGGTTGATGAAAACCAGGCAGGTGCGCGACTTCGAGACGATTGCCGTTAGCTTGCGCAGCGCTTGCGACATCAGCCGTGCCTGTAAGCCCATCTGCGGCTCGCCCATTTCGCCTTCCAGTTCCGCCTTGGGCACGAGCGCCGCCACCGAGTCCACCACCACCACGTCCACGCCGCCCGAGCGGATCAGCGTCTCCGCAATTTCCAGCGCCTGCTCGCCGTTGTCCGGCTGCGACACCAGCAAATTGTCCACGTCCACGCCGAGCTTGCGCGCATAGGTCGGATCGAGCGCGTGCTCCGCGTCAATGAACGCGGCCTGCCCGCCGAGCTTCTGCGCCTCGGCGATCACGTGCAGCGTGAGCGTTGTTTTGCCGCCTGACTCCGGCCCGTAAATCTCAATCACGCGCCCGCGCGGGAAGCCGCCTACGCCCAGTGCCGCGTCCAGCGACAAGCATCCGCTGGGGATCACGCTGACCGGCACCAGCACATCCCGGCTCCCCAGCCGCATAATCGAGCCCTTGCCGTACGACTTCTCGATCTGCGAGATCGCCGCTTCCAGCATCTTCTGTTTATCGTCTGCCATTTCTCACCTCGTGTAGCGGCGACTTTGCGTCGCCGTCCGTGCCTTTAGTGGCACAGGCATTCCTGTCTGTGCCTTCATTCTTGTTCGCGCGGCTTTACCTCGCCGTCCGGTATGCATCTTGTAGCGGCGGGCTTACCCGCCGCTGCACTGCCAGGGACGTAACGAAGCATGAAGATTACCACTCAGTATCTCGATCCGCCACACTTTTTTGCTGGCGCCTTCCGCTGCCTCATCTTGACCCCCGCCTCCAGTCACCCCAAACCAAGACGTGTCATTCCGAGCAGAGCGAGGAATCCTGAGTCTCCTCGTTATGGGAACAGCCTAGCCGGTCCGTCGTGCGATCAAGACTACCGCCCGCAACCGTGCTCCACTTCGTGGCTGGCCAGCCGTGCCTGCGCCGCTTGTTCCCGTTCCTCCAGCGCCGCCCTCTCGAATGGCGTCAGCCGCCGCAGCCGGGACAAGTTCCTTCCACGCGTGCGCGCTTCCGTGAGCTCCTCTTCGAGTCTCTCACGTTCCAGACAGCTTAAAACATTGCTCGCAAGACCGCTCATGGTGCCTGTTGAAAACGGCGAGGGGCAAAATAACACAGGGGCGAAGAAAAAGCAAACACTATTTCTTGCTCTTTCTTCTCAAGAATAGCTGTAAAATCCCCGCCCGCTCTTCCGCCCCAGCCACCCCGCCGCCACATACTTCTTCAGCAGTGGGCACGCCCGATACTTCGGATCCCCCAATCCATCCAGCAGCACCTGCATCACGTCCACGCACACATCCAGCCCGATAAAATCCGCCAGCTCCAGCGGACCCATCGGATGATTCATCCCCGTCTTCAGCACCGCATCGACCGCTTCCGCCGTGGCCACGCCCTCCATCACGCAATACGCCGCCTCGTTAATCAATGGCATCAGCACGCGGTTCGACACGAACCCGGGTGCGTCGTTCACCGCAACCGGTTTTTTCCCCAGCTTCTCCGCCAGCTTCAACGTCGTCGCAAACGTCGCATCGCTCGTTTGCAGCGCGCGAATCACTTCCACCAGCACCATCACCGGCACGGGATTCATGAAGTGCATGCCCACGAAGCGGTCCGGCCGCTTCGTCATCGCCGCCAGCGTGGTCATCGCAATCGACGACGTGTTGCTCGCCAGAATCACTTCCGGCCGTAAAATCTCGTCCGCCTCGGTCAGCACTGCGCGCTTGATCTCGATTTTCTCCGGCACCGCCTCCACAACAAAATCCGCCGCTGCAATCGCGCGCATCTCAGTCACCGGCTGTAGTCTTCCTAGGACCGTCGCCTTCTCGGCTTCCGCCAGCTTGCCTTTCTTGATTTCTCGGTCGAGGTTTTTTCCGATGGTCTCCATCGCGCCATCGAGAAATCTCTGCTCAACGTCCCGCAAAATCACCTTGTAGCCCGCGCGTGCAAACACATGCGCGATCCCGTTCCCCATCGTCCCCGCTCCTAGCACGGCCACCGTTTTAATTCTCTCCAGGCTCATTCGCTTTCTCTCCTAAGCGGTCTTGCTCTTCGAGTCTCCCAAGAATCACTTTCGCCTTTTCGAAGTCCGACGACAACACGCTGACTTCAAACCCAAACGGCCCTGGCCTTGAAGTTGGAAATCGATTGGGGAAAGCCCTGAGAGAATAGTTCCCGATAGTTCTGTTGAAATAAGGAATTCCGGCGCCTTTCAGCTCGTCGATCAGCCATCCATGCAACGCCAAATCGTCCCCAGCCCACACCAACACCAAGTTGCCTTCAGGCGGAGCATCACTCGAAGGTTGCCCCGGTGAAGCGTCGACAAGCTCGACATCGCAGGCGCTGCAACGCGTAATTTCCTGCGGGTATTCCGCCTTGCACAAGGGACAAAACATTTCGTGTCGGAGCTTACTACATCACGATGCCGCCGCAGACACTTTGCCCAAACTTTTCGGAGCACCGCGCAAAGCAATCCAAGCGGCGAGTGCAGCGAATTTTTCGTCCTGCGACCACGGTGAGCCAAACGGTTTGCCGAGTGCGGTGACGCGGCGGAGCAGCGCAGGCGGCTGTGCGCCAAGCGTTTGCCGCGCAAGATCGAGGAGTTCCTTCTCTTTGATGCCTATGGTTTTCAGGCCGCAGCGCCCTCCCGCGCTCGAGAGTGCTTCCCGGAAAAGTTCTCCATCGGCGGTGTGAATCAGCGCATGCGAGGCAAGGATTTTCTCGAAGCTGGGGAGCGTTCTTCCGGAAGCAAGAAGTAAGCCACAACGGGTCAACTGGATGTCCTGCTTCTGCAAATCAGATTGCAGTTTGTGAAACGCGCGATGCGCAAGCTGCCCTGCTTCTTTTTTCACGCGCGCGACGAATTCTTGCGCTTCTCCAAGCGGCAATCTTTCCGCCGTGTGATATGGCTGCCGGAATCGATACGTGAACGTTTCGACCAGATGCACCCGCTCGCGTGCAACCACCTGTGGTTTGCCCTTCTCCAAGCACACCGCCACCAGGGCCGCCCACCCCGAATGCACCCGAAAACCCACCGCCGCAGTTTTCACAGATCCTCCCCATGGGAAAAAACTACTCCGGCGGCTGGCCTTCCACAATCTCACGCACAATTTCCTTCGCGCCCGCTTCATCCTCGGACGAAGCAAAGATCGACGCCTTGTGGTTCTGTCGTTCAACTCGCGTCTGAATTCCATTTTCTTTCAAACCAGCGGTCAGAAATTCCACGAGGCTCTCATCACTCCCGGACCAAACTTCGCAGGCCGCAGTACCTTCCTGAACCGCAGTCACTTCGGGTGCCTCTGGTTTCTTTTCATCCTGCGCCGGTAACTCCATGTCCTGTGGCTCCTCCAGGAGTCTTTCCAGGATCTGTCTTGCCGAAACAAGATCAGATGAGAGCACTGCCACTTGGTAACCGAATTGCATTAGCGGCTGAACTGGGAAATTGTCTCGCCGGCGGACTCCTGGGTAAATACTCAAGGGCTGGTCAAAGTAGTGGACGCCTGCAGCTTCGAGTCGGTCGAGAAGACTCTCGAAAAGCGCCAAGTCATCGCCTTCCCAAAGGATCTCTAAGGAGCCGCTGGGAAGCGTCTTGGAGACCTCCGTCTCGGACGCAGGAAGGGCCTCCACCAGGTCAACATCGCAGTCCGTGCAGTGGGTGAACCCAGCGCGATACTCAGCGCGGCATTGCGGGCAAAACATGGCGGTGGGAAGTGTAACACCGGCATAGCTTGCGGTTTGTTTTTCGCTGAGCTTCCTGAAGATCGCCGCGGCGTGAGTGACTCTAACCCCATCACATTACAAGACTTAGACCAACCGGATACGTTAGGGAGACTTCTCGCGTCTTTTCGCCCCCGCCCGCCGTATACCAGTTAGAATGAACGCCACGACTTCATGGCCGACTGTCCGGCAAGCAGCATCGCTCTTTGCTTCCAACGCCTTCGCGTCGACGGTGTCTTTCTCCACGCTGATGCGCGATGAAGCGAAGAGCATTGCGCGCGGCTTGCAGCAGCGCGACCCGGACTTGCTCGACCGGCTCATCGAGCAGTATCAATACCGGCTGTTCCGCTATTTGGTTTATGTCACCGGCGACCGGCAGCGCGCGGAGGATTTTTTTCAGGAGACCTGGATCCGCGTGCTGGAGCGCGGCCACCAGTACAATGGCAAATCGAAATTTGAAGCTTGGCTCTTTGCCATTGCGCGGCACCTGGTCATCGACTGGCAACGCCTGAAGAAAGTGCAAAGCCTAGACGCGCTGATCGATCCCGAGCAGGACCGGCCGTTGCAAATTGCAGACCAAGGGGAGCCGTCGCCTTTGCAGCACGTACTGGCGCGGGAAAAAGAGGAGGACGTGCACGCCTCGCTCGAAAAAATTCCGGCGATTTACCGCGAAGTCTTGATGCTGCGCTTCCAGGAAGAGCTGCAAATTGAAGAGATGGCCGGCGTGCTGAGCATTCCCGTTTCAACCGTGAAGTCGCGGCTGTATCGCGGCCTGGAGGCGCTCCGCAGCGCGCTTCACGAAGGCGCAGCATGAGCGAGAGCTTGCACCAACGCGCTCAGCAGCTGATCGCCAGGGCGCGCGTCGAAGGTCTGGCGGATTCCGAGCGCGATTGGCTTGCCTCGCACCTGCAAGAGTGCGAATTTTGCAACGAACAGGCACGGGAAACGGACCGCGCGCTGCGCTTGCTACGCACGGCGGCGATTCCGCTCCCCGCGGACCTGGCCGGGCGGACGCAATTCCGTGTCCGCTTGCGTGCCCTGGAATTGTGGCAACTGGAGCCGCGCCGGCGCATGCTGTGGCTGGCGTGCGCGGCCTCCTGGATTTTCGGTATCGCCAGCGCGCCGTACGTTTGGCAGCTGTTCGCATGGTTCGGCAGGCTGACCGGCACGCCAAAGATCGTCTTGGAAATCGGCTTCGGGCTTTGGTGGACGATTCCGGCGTTGTTCGCGGTGATTGTGCTGGTGCTTGAGAACGCGCGGCAGAGCGGCGAGCCGGATTGGATGAAGCCGCAAGCTTAGCGCGTGCCGGAAGAAGGAAAAAATGTCGGATTATTCACAAAAGGTGTCAAGTTCGTTGAACGAGCGAATGCGGCTGATTCGCGTGCGCAGAAAGAAAGAGAATCTTCGCTTCTGGGACGAGTTTCGCATCATTCCGCGATGGGTAATCGCGCTGGTCATCGTGCTCTTTCTCATCGCGCAGGGCATCGCGCTTGCCGTGAACTTGACCGCTCCGGAGCGCGGCGACCAGATTTTTCCGCCGGACCTTCAGAATAATCCGGGGCTGGCTTCTCTCGCCCTGGCAGGTATCGTCACTCTGATCAGTATTTTCTTTGCGGCGTTCATCTTCCTGACCGCGTACGTGAATCGCGATGCAGCTCGGCGCGGCATGAACTCTTTTCTGTGGACGGTTCTGATTCTGATTTTCTTGCCCACGTGGGGCCTTATCGGCTTGGTGATTTATTTTCTGATGCGCGAGCCCCTGCCTTATCCCTGTCCGCAGTGCGGTACGTCGGTGAGCGCGCGGTTCAACTTCTGCCCG
>Ga0307479_10000916_pt1 | contig 26665 bp, 39 predicted proteins | sample atmos_gasesECM4C_FD_203743 | JGI IMG/M metagenome (GOLD analysis project Ga0307479, IMG submission 203743) | Hardwood forest soil microbial communities from Morgan-Monroe State Forest, Indiana, United States - atmos_gasesECM4C_515 | ecosystem: Environmental > Terrestrial > Soil > Temperate... | reverse complement strand
AGTTCCGTGGCCACAACTCCGCTGCCGCCATAGGTTGGATAGCACGTGATCCCAATCTTCATTCCGGCACTCCGGGAAGTCCATGGATTCGATGGTTGCCGAACGCGCGCGATTCAGATTTTACGCTCGGAAGCGAGATCCTCGTGCGCGCCGGGCGGAAAGCGCGAGGCGGGAAACAGGACACTATTCCGAGGTCTTGCGTTCGAAGGCGTTTACCAGGAGCGGATCGACCTTATCGAGGTGAGCCTGTAACCGCTGTTTCGAATCCGGCGTCATCCCGATGAATTCGATTCCCATGCCCACGCCGGGATCGCTGGTTCGGACCACCGCCGAGGTCGAGATTTTTTCAGACTCCATCCAAAAATCCACGCGAAGAGTCGTCGCCACAGCGAGGGGCAGGATTGTCTCCACGTAGCAGCCATTGCCGCTGATGTCGGTGGCATTCACGCGCATGGGTGTCTTTACCCGCTCGTCGCGCGCTTCCAGGGGGAACGAGATTCGGTGCCGAGCGAAACGGCGCCGGTTGTTGGGCTCGGGAGGCGGAGCCAGTTGGTCGGGAGACAGTTCACTTTGCCAGGGGCAATCTTGGCCGGCAACGATTTGCACTCCGGCTTGAACCTTCTGCAGCGGGCCAGTGTCCATCACCCAGATGACGCGGCAGCGCGACTTGCGGTCGTTGTACTGAACGCCGACGATGTCGCCAACCTTCAGTTCATGTTCCAGACCCGAGAAAAGCGCGCCAGAGCCGCTGATATTGCGAGCGTGAACATGCTGATTGAAGGTCTGCCCACTGGCGGACATTCCCCAGACCCGGACCGGAAGGTCGGCCGAGATTCGCGGATCGGGTCGCTGGCTACTCATAAATGAAGTGCTTACATCGCGCTCGGCCTAATCATAGCGCGACTTGGGCACCACGGCGGTTACCGAAGTTACTCATCCGTGCTCAGCCGTGCTACAGGTTCTGGTATGAGATGAGCTCCACGTCCCGGCTGGCGAGCGCTTCACGACTTTCTGGCGATGTGAGCACCGTCAGTTCGCGCTCCCGTGATTCCCGCAGACGGGTCGGAATCGAGCGCAGGTCGTCGTCCAGATAGCCGGGGTGGCAGACAAATTCCCAGGTGCCCTCCGGCATGTGCTCCGCGATGGCGCGGAACAGGTGGGCATCAAGACTGCCTGTGGCCACGATACCCAGTGTGCCGTCGGGGGTCCGCAGGCCCGCCCTGGCCACTGCCTTTCGGAAGCTTCCGGCGAATCCCCCTAGCGTTCGTACTTGCGAGCGCCGCTTCCACAGGCCTCGTTGCGCGCGCACGAAGTTCGCTGCAACCACCTCGAAGGGATTGCGAATAGCGCCGACACCGCACGTCCGTGCCGCACGCAGCATACCCGCCAGGGCGCTGGGAAACATGTGGGTGTGCTTGTGACTGTCGATATGGGATGGATCGAGATGGTGAGATTGCAGCTTGCGGATTTGCGCAGTGGCCTCGGCCTCCACTTGGTCGGTATCCAGCCAGCCGGAAAGGGCGCGCACGGCGAAGGCGCCGATTCCGTTGCGGAAGCGCCCTGAGCCTCTAGGAACAAGGTTGGGGAGCCGGCCCGGATCGATTAAGGGTTCGCCATCCACCAGAACCAGATGGCAGCCAACGCTCCAGCGCGAACTCGATTTGGCCAGCAAAACCGCCTCATCAAACGCGCCAGCATTCGCCATCAGCGTCGTCGAGGTCACGATCCCGCGGTGGTGAGCCTCCGCAATCGCACGATTGACGCCGTGAGTCAGCCCAAAATCATCTGCGTTGACAATGAGTCGCCGCACGCCAAGAGTCTAGCAGGCAGGGGAGGCGAAGGCGGGGATGATGGAAGGCTGGTGACGTTGATTGCGGGACGTTTGACCCCGAATTCGGGCGTCGCGTATACTGAATCTCGGCGCGTTTCGCGCGGATGCCCCTCATCGTTGAGCGACCCACGAACTTCGGCTCACAGGCGAAAAGGTGCGAGGGGCGGTTAGCTCAGCTGGTTAGAGCGCCTGTTCAGCAGAAGTTTTGCCCCCCTGCTAGCAATACGCTAGGGTCGAAGTCTTTAGCTCCCTTAGACAACTCATCAATCTCGCGGAGCTTCTCGTACCCCAAGAACCTGATCACCTCGTTCAGACGCAGGCTTGGGCCAGAAAACGTCGGGCGCCTCAACTCATCAAACACTTTCCTTCTTCGGTTCTCAGAAGCAACGATGAACAGGGGATAGTTTGAATTCGGCGCCTCCGCTCTAAGGTCGGACAGCCTTAGTTAGCATCCCCGGAGTAGACGGACGTGGAGTGCTCAATCTCGAACGCCGACTTTATTGAGTACCGACCGAATTTCCAGACTACGTCGATGTTCTCAATGCTCCGGGGTAGCCCAACGTGTCGTGGAATTCGTTTAGCACGAAGTCACGGAACTGGTGCCCGTTGTACTGTTTAGCTTGATCATTCCGAGGCACCACGTTGCATCTCGCAAGCTGACCCAGGCGAATCAATCTCCACTGCATCTCTTCACGCTCTGTAGACACACGTTCGATGCGCTCGTCAATGTGTACCTTCAACGCTTCCGTCCGCATCCGCAGATGGATCAGTTCCTCTCCCCGTTCGAGCGTCTTCAGCACGCCAAGGATGTCGCCGTAGTTCTGCGCAAAGTTCGAGGCGCAGCCTCGCTGATCATTGAGAATCCTTGCGGGCGGTAATGGGGCTAGTAACCGAACAAGGGATTTCAACTTCTCGATGGGAACATTTGTGCTTTCCTCGTTCACGATGAAATACATAAGCTCCCACGTGCTGCCAGTCTCATTCTCCTTCCAAAAATCGCGGGCGAGTTCCTTGTTCCTCACCTTGGCGGCAATCTCACCTGCAAAACGGATTCGACCGCTGTTGTAGACGAGCACGACGTCTCCCGCCGTCATCTTCTCCCACCGCGATTCGTTCATCGGTCCGGGGACCGCTCCCCAGACGATAAAATTCGAACCGTGGTAGATCCTTTCCAAGTTTTCAATCTCTTGGGACGAAAGAAATTCTCTGACTTCCTCCAGGGTCCTTTTCCGCTGGATCGTTTCTTCGAAATGTCTCTCCGCAGCCGGATTCCGTCCGGCGACTACGACAAAGACGTTTCTTAAATTTCCGTGTGGCATTGGCGCCATCATACGGCGAGTCCTGCTGAGTTCAAGTAAGAAACCGTGGAAATACGCGTCCGGAGTGCCCGATCCACCGCGCTTCGGGTTGTGCCCTCCGGCCCGGACCTGCAAGTCCGCAGACACTTCCCACGAGTTCTGCCAACACCTGCCAATGCCTCAGATGTGGCCGAAGCAAGGGGCCGTGTACACTTGTCAACCCGGTCGCCGATGAGGCTTGGGCGAACCTGGCATCGGCGGTAGACGTGGGTTTCTGCTTCTGACGCCCTTGGGTTCTGAGTGTAATCACCTGTTCTGAACAGCTACGACCGTGCGAATATCCCAAGTGCCAACACCGGGCTCGAATCTCGGAAAATGAAACTGCGACGTGCGGGAGGGTAGCGCCTCGGTACCAGCATTACACAAGGAACTGCACTAGTCCCATTTCGTATCAGAATCAGCAACACATGCCCCCAGATTCTCTTGTCGAGGAAAGAGCGCGATGAATCAGCAACCGACGTTGCCTGGGTTATGTGTCAAACTGGCCATCGTCCACACCGTTACCTACATGTTCATGGGGGTCATCGCCTCCACGCTCCTTGATTACAAGGCAGGACTTGCTAGTCCTGAAATGGCCTGCTGGATGCGGCAGTTTGAGGATCCGCTCGTAAGAGCGGGCGTGCTGTTTCAGCCAATTCGCGGCGCCCTCTTTGGGCTCGCGTTTTACCCTCTGCGCGAAATCGTTTTCAGCAGAAAAAACGGCTGGCTCATCATGTGGTGGCTGCTGGTGGCCCTCGCCATTCTCGGTACTTTTGGTCCGGCGCCAGGCTCGCTCGAGGGACTGATCTTCACCCGCATCCCGCGTCAATATCTCGGATACTTTGAAGTTGTGCCGCAGGCCTTCCTGCTTTGCACGATCGTGTGTTACTGGGTCAATCGGCCGGAAACAAAGTGGCTCAATTGGACTCTGAGAGTGCTTTTCGTTATCACAATGCTTCTTCCAATCCTCGACCTGCTGGCGCGAATGCACCCGAAGACTGGATGATCTGGCCACAACTGATGTGATTGGTGGCGATATAATCGCCACTACGCTCAAAAGCCCAGGCGACGGGCGAACAGACGGCGCAAGCTTGTGACATCGCCTGTTAACGTCAGCTACGAGTTCGCTGTGGTCTACTCAAACAGGTCTCTGCACTCCCCATGTTGGTTCCGCAAACGAAGAGCAAGCCATTTGACCAAACTTCGGACATTGGAAGTTGGGTACCTTTCCACAGGACAGGTGAGTTTCAACCCGCGTCCAATCAAGTGATACTGCGAATCAAGATCATCCTTGGGAACGAACACAGATGCGAAAGTCTCCACCTCAGTGGCGCAGATCGCACGCAACGCAATACCTAATTTGCGATCGAGACCCTCAGCGTATTGTTGGTGCAGCATGTCCCCGGCGTTCGGTCTTGGCTTAATCCAGAAGTGAGTTTTCTTGTCCACCAACAAGTCGCCGAGAGCTATCCAGCAGACCTTCTCGGGGTAGTTTTGGGAGGCAAGGAAGGCACTGAACTTTTCTTCGGCTGCCTTCAGCGTCAAGGGCGGGTCGGGTGAAGACTCAGTCACGTGCGCAATTATCAAGCATGTTTCTCAACTGTTGCAAAATCTCGTTTGCGCTCACTGGCCCGGTCGGCCAATTCCCACTGAGCTCTATCGCTGTTTACATCAACAATCTCCTCCGAGCATGGTTATCATCGGCCAGGTTAAAATCCTGCCGTCGAGTGCTTCCGAAAAGTCTAGCAACAGTGCTGATTTGCAACTCGACAGTAGGGAGGACCCCGATGCCGTCGTCTGTCGATTTGCTCTCAGATGCTGTGCAGCGACTCGAACGTGAAAATCTCCGCCTGAAGAGAATTGGAATTAGTCTGCTAGTTGTGATTGGTGCGACATTGGTGATGGGTCAATCGCCGTCAACAAGAACAGTTGAGGCTGAGACTTTCGTACTAAGGGGTTCGGATGGCAACGTGAAGGCTAAGCTGGGCACAAAGAATGGCTCGACGGAATTTGTGTTCTACAGCGACGCAGGCCAGTCACGTGTGGCAATCAAGTCGGACGCAGACGGGGAAGTGCTAGAGATGAGGGACGATTCTGGAGAACTTCTTGCTACAGTTGGCGTGGCTCTACAGAAAGCCCCGAAAATCTCGCCTACTACGACGTCGACAATCGCAGTACTTGGTAGCCTCGCAGGCCCGGGCGTCGCACTGCAGGCGTCGAAAGAGGTCGCCATCGTGAGGGTCTCGGACAGAGGCGGTCATCGGGTGTGGGCAGCTCCGCCGCAGCCTGGAGGGATTCTCTGCGCAGCTTCCCGCAAAGGCTAGGGGAGAGTGGGTCGGTGTTGACGTAATATCGCCTCACTCCTTGGCCGAGACACAGGACTTTTGAGGGTAAGCGCCTTTTTCTACCTGACCGAGATGCCGCGACACTACCTCGAGTCTAACCGCGATATTGATTGAGCGCTGAGCCACTCCGGGCTAGCGAGCACGACGGATGTTTCCGCCTGGCGCTGAGGGATCTTCCAGTATTTTGGAATGAGATAATTTTTGTCCTGGGGCGTAAGCAGTGCGAACCCATGTTTCTCGTAGAAGGCGATGGCCCATTTCGCGTCCGCCCAAGTGCCGATCAAAAGAGGTTTGTTCGCTAGGTCCCACAAATGCGAAAGCAGCTTGCCTCCAATACCTCGCCCCTGTGCGGGCGTGCGAACGTAGGCGTGGCGGATCAGCGTAACCTCGCCTACGTCCTGGATTCCCATCACGCCCACTAATTCACCAGAGTCTTCGTATCCCCAGAACACCACGCCGTCCTTTATTTCATCTTCGAGTTCGGACTTCGCCATGTACGGATCTTTTAGGCAATCCGCAGGAACAACGCCGTTATAAGCGCGGGCACCATCATTGATGATGGTCCATAGCACTTCGAATTCATGGGCGTCACAGGGGCGAATCATGGCAGGCACAGTTTAGTGTTCGCGCGCGGGCCGGGTTGTCAAAGCATTGTAAATTCACCGAGCGTCTGCATAAACGAAGTAGTGTCCGAGTCCTTCCGCCGCTGGTACTCGCCATTACCCTCAGAACCTGTTAACGACAACTGAAAAGAACGGCAGCATTATAATCGCCACACTGGCTTGCCCCATCAAACTTCCCAAGGTCTTCCATAAGAAAGCTACTTGCTCTCCTGTTCTTTATGCAGTCATGGATGTTTGCACAGAGCCGGTTCGACGGAACCTGGGAAATGAAGATGGACACACTGCAGTTCTCTGGTCCGCCTGAAGACTATCTATTCGCCGATGGCATGTACCACTGCAAAAGCTGCATCCCGAAAGTTGAAGTGAAGACGGATGGCGTCGACCACGACGTTACCGGGTACTCCTACGACACGCTTGCGGTTCAGATTCTGGATGACCATGCGATCCGCGCTGGTACGCTCCAGATTTTCCAGAGCGCCGCCGGCGTAATGAAGATTTCTGTTGGCAGTGCAAGCTACGAAGTCAGGCTCGATGGAGCAGACTATCCCCAATCCGAAGATGTCCATTCAACCCGCTCAATGAAGCCGATCGATGAGTACACACTTGAGGAAACCGATAAGATCGACGGGAAAGTCTCCGGCTTGACGCGCTGGGCAATTTCCAAGGATGGAAAGTCGATGAGGGTCGAATTTTCAAGCACAAAACGCGGGCAGACCATGAAGTACACGGCGGAGAAGCAGCCGTAATTGGCGTAAACGCTCACGACCCGCTGATCCCAAACGCCATTTTCATCAGGACTCCTGCCGGTCAATTTTCCACCGTTCTCTAAAGAAATCCGTTCCGCCCAGCGAGAACATTGTGGAGGGGGTGTCCCATGCTCCACAGCGACCTTATTCCCGAGATCGGCTGTGATGGCGAGTTGATTCAGATCGACGAAGGTCAACGCCGTACATCACCGTCGCCCGCTGCTCGATCTGCGGAACGGTTTTCACATTCGTCCCTGATTCGGATTGGGTGACTATCGTGTCGCCTGGGATGCGAAATCCATCGAACAGGCGAAAGTGGGTTTCCTGATCGGTACCGCCGTCTGCAACAGCCGGGGTGTCTGCAGCCGCTGACCGCGCGGGTCTGTGCAAAGTAACCAGTCAGAACATTACGGCTAACCATCGACGCACGAATCCCCCAAGGCAAGCCTTGTTCCGATTCTGTAACAGAGATCGGCTCGACGGCGTACTCATTCCCGATTCGACGCGGCGTTTTTCTCCCGAGTTACGCCGACTTCTGTTGCTTCCGCCATTTTGCCCACCGTGCTTTCTGGGCTGCTGCGATTTTTCTGCGGGCGGCTGGTGACATCGTTCTCTTGTGGTCAGTGATGGAAACAACCTTCCTTCCCTTGACCTTCGCCCAGCGGGCGCGTTGAGCGGCCGCAATCCGGGCGCGCCCTGCGGCGGAGATCGTTCTGCCGGTTCGGTTGTTGCCTGCCCCGTTCAGCGCTGAGATTGCATTATTGAGACGTTCGAGTTGAGACGCAAGACGGGTACGTTCCTGCTCCAGTTGATTCAATACCGAGGTGAGATTAGCCATAGCGTGCATTCTAACAGCGCCGTAAGAAAGAGCGGCTTTACCTGCTGTAGAGACGCCAGCCTATCTCTTGCATAGTCCAGTTGACCCGTAGTAACCCAGCTCACAAAAGGCCCTACTGCTCGTTGTCCGACTGGTGGCGCCGCTTTTGGAACAAGACCAGAGCATCGGCTCACATTCTCTCCAGAACAGAAAGCCCGCGCCGGGTGCAGGGAGGTTGGGGCCAATCCTTGCATTCAGCGCGGGGTTTACACGCTCGTTAATCTCAGACTTGATGGAAGCTTACTTTCGAACGGACTTGCCAGCAATACGGTGAAACATACAATACGGCCTACAGTTTTCACCCTATTGAAGCCCTTTCTCAGGGCTAAGCGGCACGCAGTAATTCTTCAACAGCCGAAATCAAGGCGCCGGACTTGGCCTTATCCACCACTCTGTGGATTCCAAGCTTGTTGGCTTCCCGTACTACTTCGGGTGTTCCATATAGTGTGTTGAGCACGATGGGCACTTTTGGTAGAACCGTTCTAATCGCTTGCGCTGCGCTCAAACCGTTCATGCGCGGCATGGCGAAATCCAAGACGATCACATCGGGGCGCAGCTCGATTGCCCTTGCAACCGCTTCCTTCCCATCGACCGCGTCGCCACAGATCTCCCAGCCGGGCTTGGCCCCGAGCAATGACCGAAGCCTTCGAAGTACAGATTCGTGGTCGTCGGCAATTAGGATTCTCTTCGCCACAGAGGTTCCGCATAGAAAAGGGAACCCCGCGTCGGTCACGTCAAGTCGTTTTGGAGAGAACCCGAAAGGAGCGTCTGACGCGGGGGTGAACGCTTTCCTACTAGCTGCGCAACCTTACTTCGCCACCGCTCCTTGGGGAATACAGTAAACCATGTAGGCCTCCAAGATGCCCGTTGCGCGAACGTTGGCAGACCTTCCCTGCTAACGAAGCAGAAACGCGAGAGCGTTGCTGATTGTCAGTCGCAAGAGCGATGATGTTGTCCCGAAGCATGAATCAGCAATCGTACTACTGCGACTCCATGGGCTTGCCCCACGGGCGCTTGATGGGGCGAGGCCGCCCCTATCCTCACCCCTCACTCGGAGCCTTGCGAGTGCGCCATCGACCTTAGAGCGGGTTTGCGGAGCAAGGGCTAGTTAACTTGACACGGCTGCGGCGGGCGCTATAGTGGCCCATACAACGCCTAGGTTGGTTCGTGCTGCTCGCATTGGCTTTTTTGGAGGCACTGGATGAAACGGGCAATCGTCATCTTCGCCGCCGCCTTCTGCGCCATCTTTTTCGCTCTCTCGATCCCTGGCGACCGCCATTTGGCCCCCTCGCTCCAGCTAGTCAGCACTGTCAGCTTGGGTTGGATAGGCTTCTACTGTATCTACAATTCGTTGAGAAGGCGCAAGGCAGCGAAGCCAAAATAGAGCGCTGAGAGCGGACGCCCCCGCTGAGCGCAGATTTCTCCCAAAAAACTCTGCGACGATGGCCCCTTGCAAGTGCAGACTTCGCAAAAGTGTCCGCGTGCCCTCCGTGGCCGATTCGATGGGGCGAGGTCCGGCCTATCCCCCCGGCCCATGAGGTTGTGAGTGTAATGGATTTATCGACAACCATCCTAGCCGGACGCGACTAACCGCCACGCCTTCATTGACTTGCCCTACCCCAAGACCTAAGATTTCAGCCCGATGATCGGCCAAACAATCTCGCACTATCGCATCGTCGAGAAACTCGGCGGCGGCGGGATGGGCGTGGTTTACAAGGCTCACGACATCAAACTGGACCGATTCGTCGCCCTCAAGTTCTTGCCCGACAATGTCGCGCAAGACCCTGAGTCTCTCAGTCGATTCCAGCGAGAAGCCAAAGCTGCCTCTGCCCTCAACCATCCGAACATCTGTACGATTTACGAAATCGATGAAGTTAATGATCGGACCTTCATCGCAATGGAACTGCTCGAAGGGCAGACGCTCCGGCACCGGATCGCTGGCAGACCCCTGGAGATCGAGACGGTGTTGGATCTGGGCATCCAAATCGCGGACGCCTTGGACGCCACCCATTCCAAGGGCATCATCCACCGTGACATTAAGCCAGCGAACATCTTCCTGACGGCTCGTGGGCAGGCGAAGGTGCTGGACTTTGGGTTGGCGAAGGTCGCGCTCAAGCCGGAGAGCGTTGCGCCGAGCGCCCCGACCATTGAGTCAGAGGAGCATCTCACGAGTCCCGGCGGCGTGTTGGGCACCGTGGCCTATATGTCGCCGGAGCAGGTTCGAGGGAAGGAAGTGGATAGTCGCTCCGACCTCTTCTCTTTTGGCACGGTGCTGTACGAAATGGCCACCGGACAGCTTTCATTTCACGGGGACACTTCAGGCCTAGTCTTCAAAGCCATACTTGACGGAACGCCAACGTCAGCGGTGCGGCTGAACCCTGACGTGCCAACCGAACTGGAGCGGATCATCAACAAGGCTTTGGAGAAAGACCGCAACCTCCGTTACCAGAACGCAGCTGACCTGCGCACCGACATGCAGCGGCTGAAGCGGGATACCGAGACTGGGAAGAGACCAGCTACGACCGAGGTGGAGGCAGGGACACAGTCGCGCCGAAAGTTGCGGGCAGCAGTCGTGGGTGCAGCGGTAGTGCTAACTACCATCGCAGCCTTTCTGGCGTGGCCCTCCCTACACCCTCGCACTTCAGATGCGACACCGATCCACTCGATCGCCGTCCTGCCGTTTGCGAATGCGAGCAAGGACCCCGAAATGGATTACCTCGGGGAAGGTATCTCTCAAGAGATCACGAACTCCCTTTCTCGGCTGCCGAACCTTCAAGCGATGGCTCGCAGCACGGTGTCTCACTATAAATCACGGCAAGATGACCCCCAGGGGGTCGGGCACGATCTGCACGTCGATGTGATGCTGAGCGGGCGCATCGTGGAGCATGGCAGCGAACTCAATGTCGAAACTGAGTTGGTCAACGTTACGACCGGAGCGCAGCTTTGGGGCGAACGGCACACGCGCAGCGCCAGAGACGTTTCTCTGTTGCAGACCGCCATCACGCGTGACGTTGCCAGCCACTTGCGACCACAGCTAGGCGGGGCTCAACGAGAAAGACTAGCGAAAGTCGGGACACAAAACGCCGAAGTTTACCGACTTTATTTGAAAGGACGATACCACTTCGACAAATATACAAAAGAAGACTTCGAGGCGGCGGCTGGATTTTTTGAAAAGGCAGTTGCGCGCGACGGGAGTTATGCAGCTGCATACGCGGGGTTAGCGGATGTGAATGCGTGCAGGGCTACTTTGGCTACGTCCCCGGCCGTGAGGTGTTCCCCAAGTCCCGCGAAACAGCGAAGCGCGCCCTTGAACTGGATAGCGAGCTTCCCGAGTCGCATATTTCTCTAGCGATCGACGATTTGGTGTTTCTCCGAAACTTCAACGAAGCGGAGTCATCTCTTCAGAAAGCTCTGGCGATCGACCCAAATTCCCCGTATGCCCACGACGTGTCTTGCTGGTTCGCGAATGAAATGGGAAGAAGTGCGGACGCCATAGCTGAGTGCCACAAAGCCGCCGAACTTGATCCCCTCTCGGTGCTGTATAACAGTGACCTCGTTATCGCGTATCTCTTTGCACGCGACTATGATCAAGCTTTGCAGCAGGCAAACCGAACCCTTGAAATCGACCCAAAGTCTTCCAGAGCAATCGAGATGCTTGCATATGTCTATGAGGCAGCAGGAAACTACAAAGCGGCGATGGAACAATATATTAAGAATGAACAGGTGCTCGGCAACGAACAACGTGCCAAAGAACTGAAGCAGGTCTTCGAGAAGGCAGGTTATCCTGGTTATCTCAAAAAAGACGCGAAAGACAAGGAAGCTGCAGCCGACTTATATGACGCGGCAGCCGACTATGCTCTACTCGGTGACAAGGATGCTGCTTTGGCAGATCTCGAACGAGCTGCCTCTGCAGGACAGTAACTCGATGCCTTCAAACTTGATCCGGAGCTGGATAGCATCCGCTCCGATCCACGGTACGCCGATCTTCTACGTCGGATCGGGTTACCGCAGTAGAGTGGCAGCCGGTTGTTGTAAACAATTACACTTATTGAGAATTTTGGTGCGCGTAGCTGGTACGGCGCTTGGGCTGAGCTGGTACCTGTGGGTGGGACCCTATGTGATGACCGGGTAGGGTCCCTCGCATCCTTGAAGGGTCGCACGGGAATGCGGAAGAGTTGCAGATTGACCGACACCTCTTCAATCGGCCTTGATGCTAGTCGGTGGTGTCACCGCTAGATCGCGCTGTGAAGTCTGGGCCAGCGGTTTGCTCCACGTTCGCGTTGAGCAATTCCTCTACAGCGGACACAAGAGCCCCAGACTTAGCTTTTTCAATCACTCGGAAGATTCCGTGTTTATGAGCCTCCAGAACCACCCTTGCACCGTACATCGTGTGCAGCACGATCTGTACTCCCGGCAGAAGCTTACTGATTTCATTGGCTGCCTGCAGACCATTTACTTCGGGCATCGCGAAATCTAGGATTATCAGGTCGGGTTTCAGTTCGATAGCCTTCGTGAGTGCTTCATACCCGTTCACAGCTTCACCGCAGACTTCCCAACCGGGGTGCGCTTCCAGCATCGCGCGCAAGCCACGCAACACCGATTCATGGTCATCTGCGATGAGAATGCGTTTTGTCCGAGGGTGACCCACGCGAACTGTATAGATAGTGCGGTCTGGAATGGCAATACAGGCTTCAGGGTATTCGGAACACAGATCGTTCATTACCATCGTAATAGGTTGTTGGCTGAGAGAATCTTGACAACCCAAAGGCCCACATGGCATTTAGTGGCTCGTGGCGGCGTGGACGGGAGGCGTTGCCATCCCGGGGGGACCCACCAATTGAAAAGTCAGGACAATGAGGTTTGGCAGCAACTGTGCGAACGAGCCGCGACAGAGCAGGACCCGACGAAGCTGATGGGACTCGTCAACGAAATTTGCCGCCTGTTAGACGAGAAGTTTAAGTGGACTGAACGGAACCCCCGCCGCGATACTGGAAGACACTAGCGCGTGGCATACAGTAAACCCTGTATTTCGACTTTATGCGTTTGTCTTGCACTCCGCCATGACCCGCAACTTCTCCCAATTGCAACAACGGATTGAGAGCACGCTTGCGAAGGCGATTTCCCCAAGGGTATGAAGTGGAAAAGCAACGTGACCGACCGAACCGTGCGCAAAGTGAAGGCGCTGGGCGGACGCGTCATCGCCATTCCAACTTCCTATGCTCCTGCTGATCTGGAAGACGCGCGCAAGCAGTGCGAAGCCGAACCGATACCGCCACAGTCCTCGGCAAAATAACGGCCATTACCCAACAAAGCGGGCTCCTGGAGACAATGCCCAGCGGACGTTGAGACACTATTCCTTGCGCAGCGTGACCGCCCCGTCCAACTGAATACCGAGAAATTTTCTGTGAGCGACCACCGTCGCCGAATCGACCCCCCCTCGGCCCGGGTATCCCCCCGCCCCTCTCAGTTGTCTCACTTCTGCTACCCATCGACCTAGCGCTAGGCTAGCCTCGCCTAGCTTGGGCTGCGGGGCGGAGGGCTTTCGGGTTGGCTGCGGGCGGAGCAGAAGGCCCGAGTCTGCAACCTGCTTGAGCAATTGCAGCATCTATATGGCGATCCTGGGCAAATTGCTCCTGTCGCAAACGCAAGTGGCATTGGAAGCCTGGAGCGCGACAACCGAGGATCGAGGCCCCGCAGCCGACGCTGGCGTTCGAGCGAAGGCGAGGGCCTGACCCTGCAGGCCTAACCACGGCAGCAAGGCGAACTGAACCTAGCCAGGAATGTCTCTGGTCAACTGAGGAGTTCGCCCTTGTCCCACGCCAAACCAAGCCCAAATCTGGTTAGAGAAGCTGAATTACGCGAGCGTGCAGAATCAACGGCCTTTAGCTACGTCGAGCGCGAATGGGCGCAGTACACGGCAGACAAGTGGAACGCTAGCACCCAAATCACGCAGGGAAGTTTTGTCAATCGGCACATCGTTCCTTTCTTTGGTTCGATGCTTCTTTCGCAGATCAAGCCGACAACGATTGTGGAATTCCACACCGCGATGGAAGCAAAAGGGGCTGGCCAAGAAGACCCGGCGCACGTTGCACGCGATTTTAGCCACGATGTTCAGCTACGCGGTTGAGCTCGAGTTGATAGCTAAGAGTCCGGTCAAACGGGGAGTCGCGCCCAAGCAGGACAAGGCCGAGAAACCTGCGTTGAGGGAGGAACAATTCTGGGCGCTGTTCGACAAGGACGGCTTGCCGATCCGCTATAAAGCGTTCTACATGACGCTGAGACTAACCGGGATTAGAACCGGCGAGGCGCTGGGTCTGAAGTTGGGAAGGCATTGACTTCGCCAGTCGCGAACTGCACGTCAAACGGGCCATCTATCGCGGCCAGGAGCAGGCTCCCAAAACGGACGCCAGCCTTCGCATGCGGCCAGTCACGGAAGAGCTATATCGCGCACTGCTGAACCACCGCACGATGGCCGCTTATAAGCAGCCGGGCGATTACGTGTTCTGCTCCAGCAGCGACAGGCCAGCCAACCCAGATCAGCTGCGCGAAGCGTTACAGAGAGTCTTGCGTGATAAGATAGGCATCCACCTCGTGCAGACGGCTTGCATCTGCTTCGCCACACCACCGGATCGCTTGTCTATCGTCGTACCGGCAGCGTGAAGGAAGCGCAGGAGTGGTTAGGGCACAGCTCGTCGCGCATCACGATGGACACTTACCTACATCTGGCGCAGGATGCTCAGAAGCAGACCGCGCAAGCGGTGTTTGGACGGCGCTTCGCCGCCGCCGCCGAAGTCAAGGCACCAAACTAGGCACCAACGCCACCCGAGAGGGTGACGGCGATGTCGGCAAGATGTTACGCTTGAACAGGTTAACAGGAGGGGGCGGTTAGCTCAGCTGGTTAGAGCGCCTGCCTTACAAGCAGGAGGTCGCAGGTTCGAGTCCTGCACTGCCCACCAATTATTTTCATACACTTAGTTGACCTTCGCATCGGAGGCTCGCTTATACCCGGGGGATTTACCGGGGACCTCTGGTCAATTTCGCCTTCTGCTGGCCTGCTAATGGTCTCAACCGCGCCGCGCAGATCCTCAAGGCCAAAGTGGCCATAACGAGCGCTCATGCGGACCATCGTTGCCGGGGACCATCCAACGATCTTGGCTATCTTGGCGATGGGCACGCCGGCATCTAGCATCCGGCTCACAGCCGTATGCTTTAGACCATGGAACCGACATTTCACTCCCGCACGTTCCTTGGCGCCTTCCCATGCTTCCTTGATGCTGGCAATTGGTTTGGTCGGGTCAGTGGCGTAAGCCGTGGCCTCGAACACATCGCCAGAAGCCCCGTATCTCTCAGCCGGGAAAACATGGTGCTCGGGTTCGCGGTTGGGGAACCGCTGTGCCCATAGCTTCAAAGTCTCGAGGGCACGTCGGTTTAGCGGAATGATTCGGCCTGTACCGCTGGGGGTCTTATCCTTGCCGAACTGAATGCAGGCATTGGTGAGGTTGATCCATTTCCATTGCAGGGTGCGGATCACATTCTTGCGCGCGCCGGTTTCGATCGCCAGAGTGACGAACGGAAACAGCCCCCGAGACCGCGAGTTTCCGCATTCACCCAACAGAAGCGCTTCCTCTTCTGCGGAGATCTTGCGGCCTATGTCTCCCTGTTCTGGCAACATGCTCACCTCGTGCTAAATACGCGCCCATGCGGCAAAACGCCGCATGATGGTTCGGAAGAGGCTTTGTTCGATGTTCACCGTCCGCGGCGCCGCACCTTCGGCCAGCCGAAACTTTTGATATGCCCGGATGTCTGGGGCTTCAATATCGACCAGCAGACGTTTGCCGAAAACCGGCACCAAATGAGCCAAGTTGTTGTCGGCGATCAGGCGTGTCTTTGGCTCCCAGCGGGCTTCTTTCATTTTCAGATACTTTTCAGCGGCAATCGAAAACAGCAGCGGTCGATTCCGTTTGCTGTTGAGGCCTGCGGCGCCTTCCTCGAGTTCGCGCCGGCGCTTATCTTCGATTTTCTGCGCGAGCGTCTTGGAGCGGGTTCCAGTACTCTCCCGGATGCGCTGCGCATGGAACATGAAATCCATGGTCCACACTTTCGCGGCATCGGTGCGGTGAGTCTCCAGCTGATCGTGTTGGGTTCGAGTTGGTGACTTTGGGCAGCCTGTTGGCGAAGGGCGATACGCCCGTGGAGTACATCTGGGAGGGCCGTCTTGTCGCTGGCACGGTATCAGCTGGAAGAGCGCGAAAAGGAGATACGGACCGATTTTTTGGCACTTGGCGCGGATGGGAGTGAGCCGATTCTGGTCCATGCAGCACCCACCCCGGCAGAGGGTATGCGCTTGCTGGTCGGGCTGGTTCGTGAACGCAAGCCGCGCCTGGTCCTCATCGACCCCCTGTTCCGGTTTGCCAGAGTCAAGGATGAGTCCGCCTATGCTGAGACCTACGCCGCTTTGGCCCACTTATTGACGTAGCCCGCGAGACCGGCGCGCATCTAATGCTGCTCCACCACTCGGCCAAATCAATGAAGGCGGACGCCATCGACGGACCGTTAGGCAGCACGGCCATCGGCGGCGCCGTATGCACGCTACTTGTGCTACACCGCGCCGAGAGCCACCGGACCATCCAGACGGTACAAGGACATGCCCGAGACAGTCTTAACAATACGATTCCGCCACACACCAGCTATCACTTGGGGATGCCAGGTCCGATGCCGACCGCCAACGTTGCGAAGCCCGCATCCTCGAATACCTAGGTGATGCCATCGAGCCGCAAACACAGGCTCAGATTCGTGATGCTGTAGAAGGCCCAACCAAGGCGATTCGAGCAGCGCTAAGCGTCTTGGCAGGAGCCGCAAGAGTGGTGAAAACTGGCGAGGGGACCAAGGGCAAACCCTTCCTGTACGAATTCCCGAATAGTGGTTCCCACTATATAGTGGGAACCAGCAAACCAGAATCCGAAAAAGTGCCTCAAACCCGCATGGATACTGGATCAATTCTGGTTCCCGATAATTCCGCAAATGTGATTCTGGTTCCCGAGCCGATGGAAGATACGGAACGCGAAAGGGGAGACCTGTGACCGGAGTGCAGATCATTCAAAAGATCGAGTCCATCGGCGGCGTACTGGCGCTTAAAGGCGACAAGATCGCGTATGACGTGCCGAGAACAGCCCGCGTCCTGCTGGATGCTGCGCGCGTTCAACGGGGCGAGGTGCTACATGTCATCGATCATTTGAAAACGTAGTTTTCTGAACTCCTGCCGGATCACGGCATTTGAATTGCTTGTCGCTCGGAGATAGGGATCAGCATCATCGTCCGCACGTCATCCGCATCTCCCTCGTATCTTCGTGTGTGCGGTGAGCTTGTCCAGTGAGTTGCCTCCCGCTCCTCACTCATCCGGCTGCCCCGGCCCGGTTTTCCCTCCCGCCTGTGCGGCAGTGCAGATAGGGGATGTTGGCCGGTTCAAAAAAATACGTTTTTACGTGATCGCTAACAGCTACAAGTCTTGCGACAACGGCAAGAGGCAGTTAGGCAGCAGGTATCCCGCTGGATGGCGCTGCGCTGTAGGCAGTCCAGGCGGGCCTGGAGCGCCGAAAAGTTCCTGTACCGCGATTTCGAAGCGTGGTGCCGCGAGCACAATTTAGTGCCCGGCTCTCGAGACCTATTCTGCGCCATGTTGGACGAGTCGTTTGAGGGGGACGAGAACGGATGGCAGGGGCTCTGTCTGGCCGTGGACCTTGCGATCCACCTGGCCGGCTCAGAACAGTGAGGGAACAGTGAAATGGGCACGACGCAAAACCTGAGACCTTGGATCTGGGCAAAGCGGAAATCCGGAAGGCCAAGCACGATCAGAAGGTAAAGGTACTGACTAAATGAGCCCCAAAACTGCTGAATTCATTGCCGAACAGCAAGCCCAAAAACCAGGCGACGGCGAGCGCTCAGAACAGCCACAGAAACAACGAGTTAAGCGCAGCCCCCCTACACCTTGTGAAGTGGCAGTGGCCAAAGGGCAAATCTGGCAATCCTGGAGGACGGCCAAAGCGCGACTTCGCGGCTGACTTTGCTCGAAAGGTGCTCGAGGCGGAGGGCAATACGGAACTTCTGTCTCAGTATGCGAATGCCTTTGCTCATCAGCTTCTTCGAGGGAATGCCACACATTCAAGGAGCTGGCTGAGCGTGCATATGGAAAGCTCAAGCAGGGCGTGTTTCATATGGGCGACGAAGACGGGGCCGGTGAAGGCGAGTATCAAGGTTGAGTTTGTGAAAGCAGATGGAAGGTAACGCCCCCGAGAAGCTAGAGTTCCTGTTCCACGGCAAGCGTTACAAGGTCGCTTATTGGGGAAGGGAGGGGGTAATGGTGGATGGGAGGTGTGGGCTCACTGAAATTGGGGAAACACCCCCATTAGAAGCGGCACGGAATGTTGAGAAATGCTAACCCTTCGGGTGATTTTTCAAAGTCAGCACGCTGCGGGGCGAGGAATCGGCGGGGTAGGTCGTGCCGGTGCCTGCAATGCCAAATGGTCGGTGCAGGCTCCATGGTGGCCTCAGTACCGGGCCGAAAACGGCGGAGGGAATTGAACGCATCCGGCAGGCCGTGACGAAGCACGGGCGGTACTCAGAGCAGGCAAGAGAGGAGTGGGCGCATTATCGGAACCTGCTGCAGCAATGCCGCGAGACGCTGGCAGCGATCTAAACTTCAGTTCTTTTTTTCAGGCAGCGCCAGCGGAGGTGCCATTCGCAACAGCTCTAATTTGGCTTCGCTGCCTTGCGCCTTCTCAACGAATTGTAGATACAGTAGAAGCCTATCCAACCCAAGCTGACAGTGTTCACTAGCTGGAGCGAGGGGGCCAAATGGCGGTCGCCAGGGATCGAGAGAGCGAAAAAGATGGCGGAGAAGGCGGCGGCGAAGATCACGATTGCCCGTTTCATGTAGTGGCCTCCAAAAAAGCCAATACTAGCAGCACGAATCAACCTAGGGGTTGTAATGCAGGCTTGGGGTTAGTGCGCCCTAGATTTTCTTCATACTCTCACCAGTTCGACCTTCTGCTCTCCGGCTTTCGCAGGCCATACGCTGATCTCGTAGAGAAGCAACCAAGCCACCACGATCCAGGCGTACGCGGACATTTGCCGGTTGAGCACGAACACAAGGGCTGCGGCATTGGTCGCGATGTATCCCACTGCAACGGCAACGATGCGGGCCAAGCTATGCTCCCAGGTGCGGCTGGCGGCATAAAAAAGCGCTGGGAGCAAGATGATCTGGTCGGAGAACCAAGCATACGGGGCAGCCAGGGTCGAGACCAGAAGCAAAAGGGGAAGCCCAGTCTTCCAGTCCCAGCGCGAAGCCCGGGTTTGCCAGTACCGGAGGAACCACGCCAGAGCAAGTCCTACCAGAAGGTACTGGAGTGCAGCGTAGCCCGAAGTGTGGCGCAGAATGGAGCCCAAGGTCGGCGTTTCGTAGAAGGCCACATGATGCTCGGCCAGCATCGTCTTGTAATCCCGGAAAACGCTCGGCCGCAGAACCAGCGCGAAGAGGTTCGCTGCGCTGATTGTCACGAAAAAAGCCGTCAGCGGCTTCCAGCATCCTCGCAAGGCCCATAGAACCAGCGCTGGCCATAACAAAAGTGCGAGATGCGGCTTGAGGGCGATCAGGTAGAGAAACGCTCCAGCCACATAGGGCCGTCTCTCGTGGAAGCGCAGGAACCCAGTGAGACCAAGTAAGAGGATCGGCCCGATCTGGGCCAAAAGGAACGTCGCCAGCACTGGCAAGAACGTGACCGTCAGAAGCCCAGCCCAGAGCGGGGATCGCTTTTCACCGTAGAGCTCCCACAGCCAGACCACAGAGATCCCCAGGCAGCTCACCAGCACCATTGTCCAGAGAAGTTGGGCGAGCTGAAATGGCAAAAAGCCGATCCAGAGGATGACCGGAACGGTCCAAGGCGGCCCGAACATCACCAAGGGCTCTTGGTTCGTGAGTGAGAACAGCTGCACCAGGCCGTGGCTACTCGCCGGGACGTAGCAATTCTGGCCGGAGAGCAGCTGCTTCGCGGCCACCCAGTACAAGCTGAAATCATTGACCGGAACTAGGACCGGCGTCATGCAGGCTGCTCTTTCTTCGCCCAGCGAGCGTTTGCGGCTTTGCGGGCGGCTTCCTTGCGTTGTTCGGGGGTCAACTTCGCATTTTTCGCTCGTCCACCTTTGCGTCCGAGCGCCACAGCCATGGGGTTCTAGCTTCCGATGCTGGCATTGTCTACGCGGTTGTGAATTTTTGATGCGTAGCAGTACGCAATCGATTGAAAACACGCCGAATAAAGTTCTCGACAATGCGTAGCGGTACGGATAGGCCCAGCACAGTTACAGCGCCCCGAGTGAGTGTTAGAGCACCCACCCGGAGCTAAGCAGATAAGCCTAGCTACTTTCTGTCGCAGAAATACCGCTTCTGACACTACTTTCTCTCTGTGACAGCACAGCCCCAATCCCACGAAGTACGCCGAGTGCTTGAAGTCTGTGGCTTTAATGTCGCTGGTTGTGATGGGCGGCTTGAACATTTTCACTACGTTTGCATCATCCGCTTTTCTTGAATGTGTTCCCGCCAATTCACTTTCGTGCCAACCTATGTCACTTTCGTGCCACCCTATGTCACTTTCGTGCCACCTAGTGTTACTTTCGTGCCATTGGCTTGAAGGGGAGGTGGAAACTAGTATTCAAAAAGTATACCCGGCGAAAAAGTTTGCAGTTTTGGGTATAAAGCGTTGCCCCTGTGGTTGACGCAATGCCCTCATACGAGGGGGAGGAGCCCGTGACTAAGTTTTTCTATCAGCTGTGGTCAGACGACTCGGGACAGGATATCGCCGAATACGCGGTGATGCTGGCGGTGATCCTGGTGATCGTAGTTGGGACCGTCCGCTTGATCGGTTCCAATGCGAACAACGTCTTCTCACAAGTTGGAAGTGCGATTCAGTAGAGGATCGCAGCAGCTGCCCTTTTCGCCCGCCTGGCGCGTATCGCGCCGACCCCTGGGCGCAGTGCACGTCCTCTCGGTTAGCCCTCGAACATTGGTGCGGCTGTGAAGGTGGCCCCGGGGAAATTACCGGGGACCCTTGGCAGAAAATCGCGGCAATTGATAGCGCTCGCACACCCCGCGAGCCGTGCATAGATGGCTCACTTGCAGAACTTAGAGACAGCAGCAGTAATCAGCAGAAATCGTGCAATTACGCCTCACAAGCAGGAGGTCGCAGGTTCGAGTCCTGCACTGCCCACCAGTTAAACCTTTACCCTTCAGAATTTTCCTGCAGTTGCGAAATTCCTTCCTGGGCTTCAATTTCTTCACTGTGCCCAGTTTTGTGCCCACCCAGCATTGCCATCGCATCAAGTATCCGATCCCCTGAAGGGTGCACATAGCGATAAGACATGGCGATCGAACTGTGGCCCGCAATTCTTGCCAACGTCCAGACATCGCAACCCGAGGCGCCGAGCCTCGTCAGAAACGTGTGGCGCAATGAGCAAAGAACGAACGCGCTAAGCTTGCTCGCCTTGATGGCCTTCCTATGCTGTTTCTTCAGCGTTGATGGTTCGACGTGTCCGCTCTGCGTCGGCGCCGGCCAAGTCCAGCCCTGTTGAGGCTTGTCAGCCGCAACCCATCGGCGCTCTAGGATTGCGCGGACTCGAGGGGTCATCGGCAGGGAACGGCGCGCGGCTTTCGTCTTGCCGTGGGTTGTGAGAATGGATCCGTGCCGACCATTGACCCACGTCACATTTTCCCAACGGCCGCGGAAGCATTCCTCCGGACGCATGCCAGAATCAATCAGAACTGTTGCAATGTCTGCGAGTAGGGGAGGCGCGGCTGCGAGATACTTCGCTTCGTCGACGCGCTGAATCACTTCCTCACGATGGCGCTCGCCCGAAACGAGTTTAATTTTGGGGCCGCCGTGAAGCGCGAGTCGCTCGAAGTGGTCGAAGAAGGGGTGTCGACACCGGCAGACGTGGACCATATCTTCCAGATTCTCCTAGGAACCCATGGTGGACCTTTCCGACTCATGGACAAAGTCGGTCTCGATGTGGTGCTGGACATCGAAGAGCACTATGCAGCGATCCGGCCTGAGCTTCCAGCGGGCGGGAACTGCTCAAACAGTACATCAAGGGAAGGTCGGCTGGGCCTTAAGACAGGAAAAGGGTTCTATACCGACGATGGGCAAAAGACGCCGGCCGCGGCGCGAGAGGTGCGCTGAATTTCGACAACCTAGTTGAAAGGAGGAAATAATTCGATGTGTCCTAGGTTGATCACACCAGAACGGAGGAATCAACCAAAGCAAGTACTCGCGGCCGGCTGTCTTTTCTGGATGTGAGTCGCCGCCGGTGCAGCGAGCCGAACGAGGGCGAACTATGATTGGGGTGGATTGCGGATTGAACATGTCAGGACTGTGGACCGCTTGGGTCTGCGCGATGAGTTCGTGTGTCCCAGCGCAATGAGCAGGCAGAAACTCGCAAAGAGAATTAGCAATTGTCGCATGACGCCTGTCATTTCCTTCCCCCACTAGTAGGCAGTTCTATATGCTCATCCTGTTTGGAAAGAGGAATGTGGTTCACGATCAATCGCACCCCTGTCTGACCGGTCAAAAAACTCCAGATCCATTGCAAAAGAACGCTGAGACGCAGACTGGTAGTTGAGAGAAACTGAAGATGAATGCCTGCCCACGCGAGCCAGGCAACTATCCCGCTCAGCCGCACCCTGCCCGCTTGAAGGATTGCGAAACCCGCTCCGATAACGGCCATATTTCCTTTATCGAAATATCGGAACGGCTTGGGGGAGGGCTTACCGAGTAAGCTTTGAGCGATGCGACGACCTGCGTAGCGACCTTGTTGAATTGCCACTTGGGCGACACCCGGCAGTGGTTTTCCGTCCTGTTCGAGGGAAGCGGTATCTCCAAGTACATATATGTCTGGATGTCCGGGAACCGTGAGATCGTTTTGAATGCAGACGCGGCCGGCGCGGTCCGTCTCCACGTTCAGCCATATACCAACTGGCGAAGGAGCTACTCCTGCAGTCCAGATCACGACCTTGCTTGCGACACGCTCTCCGCCGACGACAACCCCATCCGCGTCAATTTGGTCAACGCTGTGCCCCAAGCGCACCTCTACGCCAAGATTTTCCAACCGGCGTTTGGCCGCCTCGGAGAGCTCCGAAGCGAAAGTCCCCAAGACTCTAGGCGCCATGTCTACCAGCACGATGCGCGTCGCCGCGAGGTCGATACGGCGGAACTCCGCTTTCAACTTGGTGCGAACGAGCACTGCAAGTGATGAGGCAAGTTCTACACCAGTTGGACCGGCCCCCACCAAGACAAAGGTCAGAAAATCTTGGCGCCGGCTCCGATCGTCCTCCGCTTCTGCTTGTTCGAATGCTTTTAGAACCTTGTTTCGGATGCGGACCGCGTCCGCCAGTCCCTTCAGACTGGGCGCAAACTCTGCAAACTCATCGTGCCCAAAATAACTATGCGCGACTCCGGTTGCGATCACCAAGATGTCGTAACCGAGCGCAGCGTCCTTATGATCCTCATTGCTGGCGTAGACAAACTTTGCGTCTTTATTGATTCCGCTGACTTCACCAAGGAATACGGTCGTATTTCGCTGATTCTTCAGAAGTCCCCGGATCGGAGATGCGATTTGAGCTGGCGATAGCACCGTTGTCGCCACCTGATAGAGCAGAGGCTGAAAGAGGTTGTGATTCGCTCGATCAATCACCAAGACATCGGCGTTTGCATGCCTAAGGGCCTTAGCGGCAGCGAGACCTGCAAAACCGGCGCCGATAATCACGATTCTCTTCATTCATTGCCTCATTTTGGATTCAGTCACGGATCCTTGTCGAAATGTGGTTGAACACGCGGCGCGATCCCGCACGGGCATTTGCGACTTGACCATGGCTCGGATGTCTCGGTTTTCGAAAACCAAGCCTTGGCGCTCCTGTGTTTCTCGAAGCACCACATCCACCATTACCCAGGCCAAGTCGTCAGCCCGAATTACCTGGTTCGGAAACAGCAATCGAAACACCGGATAGACCGCACGTATCAGCCGGTAACTGAAGTTCGGTTCCTTTCGCGGCTGCACAGGGTAGATGTACGCCGGGCGGAAAAGATAAACGCGCGGGAAACCGGCCGCGAGTAATGCCTTCTCGGCTTCTCCCTTGTAGCGTGCGAAGGCAAGCCGGCTTCGTCCCGTGGGATCGGCACCCTTCCCGCTCAAAAACGAGAACGCCGCATTCGGACTGCTTTTCCGGAGAACTCGCGCGAACTCGATCGTGTAGTCGGCGGTTATGGCGCGAAGCTCCGTGTCTGACACTGACCCGGTGTAAGTCCCCAGGCAATAGACCACCGCGTCCTGGCCCAAAAGTGCATCTGCGAGTGTGGCACAGTCCGCGAAGCTTTGGTGCAGAACCTCTTTCAACTTGGGGTGCGAGATGCCGAGCTTCTTGCGGCCGATCGAAGTCACGCTTTTGACGGCGGAGTTATCGAGCGCATAGCGCAGAGCGTATCCGCCGACCATTCCAGTCGTCCCCACAATCACGAGACGCTTTTGGCCAGCAGTGGGAACACTCATCGACGTGCTCGAAGCCACGTTGTTCGTTGGCGTCATGACAGAATGCGTCCCTCGATCCAGTCAACGTTCAGCAGGCGCTCGGCAAATAACCATGCGCCGTCCTTCTTTACGAATGTGTCGTCATAGCGGAGCGCCGCGATCATTAGCTGTCGCTCTGCGCCATCAATAGTGAGGTGATGAGCAAGGCAGTACGCCTCCCCGTTGCCTCTGTCTGCTGTGAGGCTTAGGACTGTGCTCTGTCCGACGAAGTGCGTCGTGGCGGCATACTTGTTTAGATCTGCGAAGACTGAAGCCAGCGCATCACGAGAGTTCAATTCCTGTGAGGGCTTCGGGTCCTTGGCATTCATGTAGACGACGAAATGAGTGTCTGCAGTAAAGAGCGCCATCTGACCTTTCGCATCGCGGCGATCGGCACAACCTGCGTAGGCTTCAACGAGTTCGCGTATAGCGAGTCGATCGGCGGCTTCGTTGGGAGAGATACTGACGTGCTTGCTCATGAACTCCTCCTCTTATTCGTCTCGCTCGGGCAAGAGCGGTCACTCAAGGATGGCTTTTGGTTCAAGAAACGCCTCAATCCCATATTTGCCGTATTCGCGGCCGACGCCGGAATACTTAAACCCGCCCCAAGGTGCCTGCGGATCATCCGTCATGTTATTAATAACCACGCGGCCAGCCCGCAACTGCGAGGCCACATGACGCGCGCGCTCAAGGTTAGTCCCCATGACGGCTGAGTGAAGACCGTATTTGGAGTCATTCGCGATGCGGATCGCTTCGTCTTCGGAGTCGTAGGCGATCACACTGAGCACAGGGCCGAAAATCTCTTCCTGGGCGATCGTCATATCGTTCTTCACATTGACAAACACCGTAGGCTTCACGAAGTAACCCGCTTCGAGACCTTTCGGACGACCCTCTCCGCCGACCAGTACTTCCGCGCCTTCTTCGATGCTTTTGCGAATGTAGGATTCCACGCGCTCATACTGTTTTTGAGACACCATTGGCCCGACCATGATGTTGGGATCAGCCGGATTCCCGACCGTAAAGGCACGCATCCCATCCTGTATGGCCCGCTTCACCTCGTCGAGCCGGCTTTTGGGCACGAGAAGCCGCGTTCCAGCGGCACAAGCTTGACCGCTATTCAAAAAAGCCAAGATAAGCGCCGATGGGATGGCCTTGTCGAGCGCGGCGTCATCCAGCACAATTGTGGGCGACTTTCCCCCTAGCTCGAGCGTGACAGTCCTTCCTAAAGCTGACATCTACGCTGATCGTTCAATTTCCTCCGCTACGCAATTCACCGTCGCGAATCACGGTGGACTTATGCTGGCGGTGGAGGTTTTCGAAAGATCCCGTGCTTTTTCATCCGCGCGATTAGCGTCGTGCGCTTTAACCCCAATCTTGTAGCTGCGCCATACGGTCCGCCCACCACCCAATTCGCGGTCTCTAATGCACTCAAAATCAGTGTGTGCTCGGATTCACTAAGTATTGTTTTCGCAGGAAAACCAACCACCGAGGCAGCGCCAGTTGCTCTTAGAGGATTGAGAAGCATGCCGTCATTGGAGAGTATTACCGCGCGTTCGATTGCGTTCTGCAGCTCGCGAATGTTTCCCGGCCATGAATAGGATCTGAAAGCATTTACGAATTCATCTGGAATGCGGTCGATGTGCTTCCCCATTCGGTGGGAAAAGATTTCAACGTAATGTTCCACCAGGGGGACGATATCTTCGAGTCGCTCGCGTAAAGGAGGCAGCGTGATGGGAAATACGCTCAGGCGATAGTACAGATCGCCACGAAATTGGTCATGCTTCACCATCTGTTCGAGATCGCGGTGAGTCGCGACGACGAGCCGGACGTCGACGCGATGGGTGCGGCCGCTTCCGAGACGTTCAAATTCTTGTTCCTGCAGGACACGTAGGAGTTTGGGCTGCAATGGCAGCGGTATATCTCCGACTTCATCAAGAAAGAGGGTCCCTCTGTCGGCCAATTCGAAGCGGCCAATATTTTGGGAAATGGCACCAGTAAATGCGCCCCGCTCATGGCCAAAGAGCTCACTTTCGAGCAGATCGAACGGAATGGCAGCACAGTTCAGCCTAATCAAAGGGCGGCCGCTCCGGGGGCTAGCATTATGGATTGCGTGAGCGATGAGTTCCTTACCAGTCCCGGTTTCTCCCTGGATGAGTACCGTGGAATCCGCCGCCGCAACACGCTTTGCTTGTTCCAGAACGACCGACAGAGCTCGACTGTTTCCTATGATCTGCTCGAATCTGCGGACCCGACAGTCTTGATCAGCCATTGTCATCGAATTTGAATCCCTAAACGGAGGCG
>Ga0307479_10000915_pt1 | contig 26666 bp, 27 predicted proteins | sample atmos_gasesECM4C_FD_203743 | JGI IMG/M metagenome (GOLD analysis project Ga0307479, IMG submission 203743) | Hardwood forest soil microbial communities from Morgan-Monroe State Forest, Indiana, United States - atmos_gasesECM4C_515 | ecosystem: Environmental > Terrestrial > Soil > Temperate... | reverse complement strand
GCTTCCTGCTCCGGCGAATGAAAGAAAATGGCCGTGCGGTACTGCGTGCCGAAGTCCGGCCCCTGGCGGTTCACTTGCGTTGGATCGTGAGCTTGCCAGAATGCATCGAGCAATTTTTCGTAGCTCACCTTTGCCGGATCGAACGTTACCTGCACCACTTCGGCATGCCCGGTTTCATCCGTGCAAACGTCTTTGTAGGTCGGATTCGGCGTCTCTCCGCCGCTGTAACCCACTACGGTATCAATCACTCCCGGCACGCGCTGAAACGCGGCCTCCACGCCCCAGAAGCACCCCGCCCCGAACGTCGCTATATCTGCCATGGACATCACCCCCAGTTCAAAACTCTCGTCGCATCCTGCGGACAGGTTTTAGATGCGCAAGCTATTGACTGCGTTTCAATGGCGCTTCTAGGGCGCCTTTCGCCGCGCCGGCGCCGTGCCGGCCTTTAATTTCTCCTGTGCCAGCGCTTTATATGGACTGTTCACCGAGGCCGCTTGTGTGAACGCCTCCTTGGCCTCGGCGTTTCTTTTCAGGTTGAGCAACGCAAATCCAAGGCGGTATTGGTTCTTCGCATAACTCACGTCATCCGGTTTCACCAGCGGTGCCGCGGCTTTCAGATTTCCCACTGCTTGGGCGTTGTCCTTCTTTTCAATGTTCACCTGTCCCAGCGAACTCAGCGCCAGGCCCTTCTGCAGACTCTTCCGTTGGGCCCACTGTTCGTCGGTTGCGCCTTCCGGCTTTGGCGCCGTTTCCAGCACCGAGACTGCTTTCCTGGCATAGGCCTCAGCCTTGTCGAGCTGCTCGCCTCTCTCGCCGTAATAGTCCGACAGTAGCAGCAACATCCACAAATTATTCGGATCCTTCGCCAAGAGTGCGTTCGCTACATCCAGCATCTTCTGCGCATTCTGTGCCTGCTGGTAAGCTGTCGCCGCCACGACTAGCGCCTGATTTGCGTAAGGTGAATCCGGATAGGCTTGCGCAAACCGCGCCAGGAGACCCGCACGCTTTCCTGCGTCCCGCACCTGAAGTGCGCCGTTGTACACGGCCTGCTGGATGTAAGCGACGCCATCCTTGTTGCTCTCCAGCGCCTGCGATTTCTGCTGTTCCCACTGGGAAGCGTCTGTCCCCGCCGGAGCGGGCGAATCCTTATATCGCTTCAAAATTCCTTGCGCCTTTTCTCCATACGAAATCAGCCGGTCCGCGTCGCCTTTTTCGGAAGCCGCGCGGATCATGTTCAGCGCATTCGGAAAATTGTCCGGATCGAGTGCGAAAAGTTTGTCGCCGTATTCAAACGCTTTATCGTAATTCTTCTGCGCGATGTAGTAGTCCACATAGAGGCCGTCGGCCAAGAGGGGATTGTCGCCTTCCTTGCCGGGCCCTTCCGCGAATTTGTCGATGAGCGCGAGCTTTTGCGCGGAATCTGTGGCCGCGTTGATTTCCGTCAACGCATGGTCCACTTCCGATCCCGCCTGAACGGGAACGAACTTGCCGATCTGCTGAGCGCCCAAGGGGCCTGCCGAGCACCCCAGCAGGAATAGCGCACCGCTCAACCAGTGGGTCCGTCGCATAAGCACCTCCACGCTTTGGCAATTGACTGCATCTTAGTGCCGCGGATAGCTTCGCGCAAAGAGATTTCCAGTCCAGGGCCTGAGCCACGGGGTAGGCGGGCTCAGAAACCTGGATGAAATCCCCGCAGAGGCATGGTACAACAAGCGGGAACAGATACGGCCATGTCTACCGACGCACACGACCCCCGACGGATGCGCATCGAGAAAGAACGAAGAAGAAGCGACCGCTATCCCCTCGTCATTCCGATTCACTTGACATGGCCGGGTCTAGGTGGCCAGCCGCACTCCGCGCATGCACAAGGGAGGGAAGCGAATCTCCATGGCGGTCTCCTTGAGTTTATGGACGCGGAGAGGTATCCAACCGAGGGGACGGAAGCCGAATTGACGAATCTAGTCTCCGGTCACAAGACAAAGGCGCGTGTCTCCACGATTCGACGATCTTCGACGGGCGCTCTCGTCGGAATTGCCGTTGAACTCCTCCCGCCAAACGAAGAGTTTTGGGGCCTGACCTTTCAGTTGAGGCGGACAACCGGGGAATTGCTGAAGCTCGAGAACGGCATAAAAGCAGGCGAGATTGATCCGTATGTGCTGCGCGAATTCCGAGACGCCGTGGATTACATTCGCAAGACCGCTTGGGCCGTTCAGGAATGGCAAGAGCGGCGGGTTCAGAAACGCGATACGGCGACGGTAATTCCGCTGCTGGTGGCGGAGCGCATCCGCCGCGGAACGCAGCTCTATGAGGCGCTCACCGCCGACCTGAAGAGCCATGCCATTCGCCCGGAAGCCGCAGAGATCGCAGATTTATTCCATGCCATCGAGCACCTTTACGAAGAATTGAAGCAATTGAACTAGGCCGAGGACGCCAGAGGCGGGGAATCGTTTCCGAGTACGCCGTGATCCAGGAACAATCCAGAGAGGCGGTCTCTAATCGGCTGCAAATGAGGTCGCTTTTACGGGAGGCCGACTTGAATGTGATTGGGTTATTCTACGGCCAACGCGATGAGAGCCCGGAGTGAGAAGGAATCAGCGTGTTGCTTGACGGGTGCAGCTTCGAGGCATAGAGTTTCCCAGACCTTTGTATATGTTCGGCTAGCCGCGACCGCTATAGAACCTTCCGGCCGGGGAAGTCTCACACCGAGGTGAACCTTGGCCAACGAATCAGCCGCTCGGGCCATGTCCATCGAGGCGAGAACAATCCAGAAAGTGCGGATTAGGATTCTCCCCTTTGTCTTCCTACTTTACGTTGTTTGCTTTCTCGACCGGATCAACATTGGGTTTGCGGCGTTGACGATGAACAAAGAGCTGGCCATCACCGGCCAGCAGTACGGATTGCTCTTTGGAATTTTCTTTTTCGGCTATTTCCTCTTTGAAATTCCCAGCAATCTGGTACTGCACAAAATCGGAGCGCGCATCTGGATTGCGCGCATTTTAATTACTTGGGGAATCGTAGCCACGTTGACTGGCTTCGTGCACACTGTCCACCAGCTCTACATTGTTCGCTTTCTTCTGGGCCTGGCTGAAGCAGGTTATTTCCCCGGAATAGCCTTGTACCTGACCTACTGGTTTCCACAACGCGAACAGGCTCGCGCGCTTGCGCTCTTGATAGCGGCCAACCCTGCAACCAACATCCTGGGAGCCCCGGTTTCGGGTCTCATCCTGGATCATGTGCACTGGCTCGGCGTCAGCAGTTGGCGCTGGCTCCTGATCTTGGAAGGAATCCCCGCCATCGCCTTCGGCTTCCTCGCCTACTTTCTGCTCCCCAACCGCCCGGAAGAAGCAAAGTTCCTCGCGTCCGATGAGAAGGAATGGATTCGAGCGGAACTGGGACGCGAAGAACAACAAAAATTGCAGCACCGCCGATACTCAGCGCTCCAGGCTTTGGCATGCGGTCGCGTGTGGCATCTGGTCTTGATTTACTTTGGGATGATGATCGGCTCTTATACGCTGATCTCTTGGGCGCCGCTACTGGTGAAATCACTCTCCAGTCTCTATTCCAATAGCATGGTCGGACTCTTTCTGCCGATTCCCTACCTGATGGGTCTGGCAGGGATGATCTTCATCTCCCACAGCTCCGACCGCACCGCGGAGCGCAGATATCATGTAGCGATTCCAGCCCTCGTGGGAGGGGCGGCTCTGGTGCTGCTAGGCGCAGCACATTCACCGTTCCTTACTGTCATGCTGTTGTCTTTCGTGGCGATCGGTGTTTACGGTCTGATGGGACCCTTTTGGGCATTGCCCAGCGAGTTTCTGACAGGATTTTCGGCGGCAGCTGGCATCGCCCTAATTAATTCCGTCGGAAACCTCGGTGGGCTTGTCGGACCGTACATGATCGGGGCGATCGTGATGAGAACGGGGAACCTCTCCCGCGGCTTGGCTCTTGCCGGAGTTTTCTTGTTCGTTTCAGCGACGCTCGTCTTGCTGCTGCCAAGGAAAGCACGAGCGCTGGCAAGGCGCTGATTGCTGGCGAGCCGTCGGCCACTCGGAGACTATCCGGAAACGGAATTCCAGGGAGCAGCAGCCCTTCGTAGCGCCTCAAGCGGGTCCACCGCAGAGGATACACAAGAATTGACGCACCTCGCCATTCGCGAGACGATTGAAGTTTTGAGCGAGGTACCGAGAATGGATCTAGGGCTGACGGGCCGAGTAGCCATTGTGGCGGCGGCCAGTAAGGGGCTGGGACGCGCCGTCGCAGAGGAGTTCGCCCGCGAAGGCGCCCACGTGGCCATCTGCGCGCGCACCGCGCGGACTCTGGAAGAGACCGCCGCGAGCATCGAGAAATCCACAGGGCATGAAGTGTTTCACAGGCCACTGGATGTAACTGATTCCAAGGCGGTTAATGACTTTGTTGCGGCCGTGGAAGCACGCTTCGGGCGGATCGACATTTGCGTTACCAATTCCGGTGGTCCTCCGTCTAATCTGTTTAAGAACACCCCGCCGGAAGCCTGGCGCACCGCTCTGGACCAGCTTCTGATGAGCACCGTGTTTTTTGCCAAGGAAACTCTGCCGCGTATGCAGAAGAACAAATGGGGACGCCTGATTACGATTACTTCTTCGGCTGTCAAACAGCCTCTGGATGGCCTGCTGCTTTCCAATTCGATCCGTGCCGCCGTCACCGGCCTGGCGCGCACGCTGGCGAATGAGTATGCCGCGGACGGCATCACCGTGAACAATGTTTGCCCGGGCTACACGCGCACCGCTCGCACCGATGACCTCGCTTCAGCAATCTCTGCGCGCACTGGGTCGAAGCCCGAAGAAGTCATTGCCGCCTGGCAACGCGAAGTCCCCGCCGGCCGCCTCGGCACGCCGCGGGAATTTGCCGCGGTGGTCGCCTTCCTCGCTTCGGAACGCGCCAGCTATGTAAACGGAACCTCCATCGCCGTCGACGGTGGCCTGGTGAGGAGCCTGCTCTAGTCCTCAATGACCGCCGCGACCCGTTGTCTGGAACTCAGTTTGCTCCCCGAGCGCTTCGCCATTTCCCGCCTTGCCGCCGATGCGCCCGTTCCGGACTGGGCGATGCAATGTCCGTTCTTTTCCGTAACGCGCACGGCCGATGAACTCTCGATTGTGGCTGAACTCTCTCGCGTTCCCGCGGGCGTTCAGGCCCAACGCGGATGGCATGCGCTGAAAGTTCATGGGCCTTTTGTTTTGTCGGAAATCGGCGTCCTGGCTGCGCTGGCCACGCCGCTCGCCGAAGCAAAAATAAGTTTGTTCGCCGTTTCGACTTTTGATACGGATTACCTGCTTGTCGCTTCCGAGACGCTGCCGGCTGCGGTCGCCGCACTCGAGCGGGCAGGACACACCGTTTACAGGAGCAAAGCTGAATGATCAGGGACCCCCTTCGCAACAACAATCGCCATCGCCGCCGCCCGGCGTTTCTTGCGCTCGCTGCGCTGGTGGCGATTTTCATCGCCGCGCCGCGGCTCCGCGCCGATGAGCCTTACGCCCGCACCCGCGACTATGATTTGCAGCATTCGAGGATTGCATTGCGTTTTGACCTCGACCAGAAAAAAGTTCTCGGCGAGGTCACGCACTCGCTCTCGATTTTGCACGATGGCTGCGCGAAAATCGTTTTCGACTCGGCCGGGCTCACCATTCAAAAGGTAACGGTCAACAAGGCGGCAGCGAAATTTGAAACCACGGCGGAGAAATTGATCATTCCCCTCGCGGCCGAGGCCAAGACCGGAGAGAAATTCGACATCACCATCAAGTACGAAGGTAAGCCGGCGAAGGGAATGTATTTCATCCTGCCGGACAAGGATTATCCGGACCGTCCCAGCCAAATCTGGACGCAAGGCGAATCGGAGGACACCCACTACTATCTGCCGACTTACGACTACCCGAACGATCGGCTCACCACGGAAACGATCCTCACCGTTCCTTCTTCGTGGATCACCGTTTCGAACGGCAAACTCATGAGCGTCAGCGACGCCGGCAAAGGGCTGAAAACCTGGTATTGGAAGGAGTCCGTTCCCAGTTCCACCTACTTGATTACCGTGGTTGCCGGTGAATTCGACGAGGTGAAGGACACCTGGCGCGGCATCCCCGTCACCTATTACGCACCCAAGGGGCGCGGCGACCGCCTGGCCATCAACTACGGGCGCACTCCGGCGATGATGGAGCTGTTCAGCAAAAAATTTGGCGTCGATTATGCGTGGGAGAAATACGCACAGGTCATGGTGGACGATTTCGTCGCCGGCGGAATGGAGAACTCCAGCGCCACCACCAACACCAGCACTTCGCTCGTTCATCCCAAGCTCGCTCCCGAATATTTCACCGGCGAGGACGACTTGATTTCCCACGAGCTCGGCCACCAGTGGTTCGGCGATCTGGTCACCTGCAAGGATTGGGGCAACATCTGGCTCAATGAAGGCTTCGCCACGTTCCTGGAGGCCGTTTGGAGCGAAGCGCACTTTGGCAAGGATCAAGCCGATTTCGAGCGCTGGAATGGCGCGCGCGAGTGGTTCGAAAGCAACAATCTCTGGAACAAGCCGATCGTGCGGCACGACTTCGATGATTCGAGCGAATTCGACGGCAATTCTTACGGCAAAGGAGGCTGGGTCCTCTACATGCTTCGCCATCAGATTGGAGAAGAAGCTTTTTACCGCGGCATCAAGCATTATCTGGAGGTGAATCGCGGCAAAAACGTTGTCACCGGCGATCTCGCCAAGGCCATCGAAGAAGCCACGCATACCAACGTCGACCAATTCTTCGGCCAATGGGTATACGGCGCAGGCGCGCCAAGATTCGACTTGAGCTACACCTACGACGGCGAAAAGCACCAAGTGATGCTCGCCGTCAAACAGACCCAAACGGCCGAAGGCTACGTGGGCATTTTCCGCGTCCCAGTTGAAGTGGAAATCACCACGGCTTCGGGACCGAAGCTGTACAACGTCGCCGTTTCAAAGGACAAACAGACTTTTTCATTGCCGGCAGAGACTGCTCCGCTGATGGTTCTCTTCGACAAGGGCGGTCACGTCCTCAAGTCCGCTGAATTTCATAAGGAAAAGAAGGAGTGGCTGTATCAATTGAAAAACGCCGCGGATCTCGCCGATCGCGCTGACGCGGCGGTCGCGCTGGGCAAGATGAAGAACGACGAGGAAGTCGTCGCCGCGCTCGGAGAGACGTTGCGCAACGACAAAGCCTGGGGAGTTCGCGCCGTCGCCGCGGACACGCTCGGCAAGTTGGGCGGGACTGCCGCATCCAAGCAGCTCCTTGCCGTGCTGGATTCGAAAGATGGCCCCTGGGTCCGCGATCGTGTTGTCAGCGCGCTTGGCAATTTCAAAGACGACGCGGCCGTTGCGGCGAAGCTCAATTCCGTTGCGAAACAGGACGATTCGTATCGCGCCCGCGCCGCCGCGTTGCAGGCGCTCGGCCGGCTGAAGGGGCCGGATGCTCTCGCGACGCTCGACGCCGCCGTCGCCGCCGATTCGCCGGACGGTTTTCTCCGTAACGCCGCGCTTCGCTCGCTCGGCTCTCTGGGAGACGATAAGGCCGTGCCGCTTCTCTTGCAGTGGTCGGCCGCCGGCAAACCCGTCGAGTCGCGCGCTGCTGCTATCAACAGCCTCGCCCGTCTGCAAAAAGACAACAAGGACATCACCAAACAAATTGCGTCCTATCTCACGGAACCGCACTTTCACGTTCGCATGGCCGCGATTTATGCGCTGGGTGGACGCAGCGATGCCACCGCCATTCCCGCCCTGGAGGCGCTGCTGAAGAGCGACGACCTCAGCATCGAAATGGCGCCGATGATCAAGGGACAAATCGCGCGTTTGAAGAAAGCCGCCGATGGAAAATCGGGTAGCAATCCCAGTTCCGGAGGCGCGGACGAAGAATCCGCCGAAAGTGGCGGCGGCGAAAAGCTCACCACCGAACAACGGCTCGAAAAGCTCGAGCATCTGCTTCAGGAAATGAGCGAGCGCCTCAAATCCATGGAGAAGCGCCTCCAGCCTCCGAAGCAATGAGTGACTGATCTTGCGGTGTAGGGGCGGACTTCAGTCCGCCTTCTCTTTCCTGTGAACTCCGTGCTCTCTGTGTTAAATCTTTCTCTTCGAATTGCTCTTTCTATGGTTCCGCAATCAATATCCGCAGATCACGCAAATTGTTCCCCGTCGGCCCGGTAATAATGGCATCCTCCAGCCTGGAAAAAAACGTGAACGCGTCGCTCCTCCCCAACGCTTCCGCCGGATCGAGCCCCATCTCACGCGCGCGTGCCAGAGTCTCTCCGTCCGCCACCGCTCCTGCCCCGGGACTGTTCCCATCCATTCCGTCGGTGCCCGCACTAAGCACCGCAATCCTCTTTCCCGCGATTTTCTCCACGCATGCCAGCACGAAAGCTGAATTCCTGCCGCCGATTCCATTCCCCGTCACCGGTGAACTCACCTCCCCATCCGCAATCAGCGCCACGCGCTGACCCGGATGGTCTTTCCGGAGATTCTCAAGCTGTTCCAGCAAAAACTCCGCCGCAGGTTCTACCGGCCAGTCATCCGTCGAGTTATCGCAAAGCGTTATGCAACCTTTCGCTTCCGTCGCATGGTGCGCTGGATGAAAGAGGTCGTCCATCCCGAGCAGCAACAGGAAGTGTGCATTTGAAAAGGCGGCATTCCCCTCTTTCGGTGTTTCCGGCATTTTTCCTGCGGCGAGCCACCGCCGGACGGATGACGGCAACCTCTCTTGAAGTTTGTATTTCTCGATGACGCGCTCGGCCACCTCGATCGTCGTTATATCCGGAAGTGTCGGACCGGATGCCAGCGCCGTTTCGTATCCTGCCGGCACGTCGCTCACCGCCAAAGTGATCTTCGTTGCCGCCCCTGCAGCCACCGCAAGCCTTCCTCCTTTCACGGCCGAGAGGTGTTTCCTTACCGCGTTGATCGCGTGGATCGAGGCGCCGCAAGTCACCAGCGCCCAGTGCACCTGCTGAACATCATCCAGCGTCTCCGCCGCGTCCAATGGCAGTTCGACAAGAGCCGACCCGCCTCCTGAAAGAAGAAAAAAAACCAGTGTCCTCTTATCGCACCTCTTCAGCATCGCTAAAATCGCTTCCGCCGCCTTCCAGCTCTCGGCATTCGGCACCGGATGACCGGCAATGAAATACTTCATCCCGCGCGCGGGTTTCCGCGCCGGCGTCGGCGCAGAAACCACGCCCTCAATCTTCAAAAACGGCGCCAAAACCAGTTCAAGGCCCTCCACCATGGCGTGCGCCGCTTTCCCAATCGCCACCACGCGCAGTTTTTCAAAATCCCGCAGATCAATCCGGGTATTGCCGCACGTCAGCAGCGTTCCCTTCCGCCACAGCTTCCGCTGCATCGTCGCGGGAATATCGATGGCCGCCAGCGTTTCGTGGAATATCCGCCGGGCCAGTTGCTTCAGTTGGGGCATGAGAGGTCTGCCTGGGAATTCGTTACGATGCCTTTAAAACTTCCGGGTTCAAAATGTTTGGCGGCCGTTGTCCCGTGAACAGCGCGACGGCATTTTCCGCCGCGATGCACGCCATTTTCGTCCGCGTTTCCAGGGAAGCCGAAGCGATATGCGGCGCCAGCACCACGTTCGCGCGTTTCAGCCCGGGATGAATCAACGGCTCGTTCTCGTAAACATCCAGCCCCGCGCCCGCAATTTTCCCGCCTTCCAGCGCCGCCACCAGCGCCGCTTCATCCACTACCGGCCCGCGCGAAGTGTTGATCAAGAACGCCGTCGGCTTCATCCGGTTGAATTTCGGCGCATCGAACAATCGCCGCGTCTCCGGCAGCAGCGGCACGTGCACGCTGATAAAGTCAGACTCCGCGAGCAAAGCACTCATTTCCAGAAACTCCGCCTTCAACTCTTTCTCCGCTTCCGCCGCCGCCCGGACCGCGTCCGTATAAATCACCTTCATCTGAAAACCGCCCGCGCGCCGCGCCACCGCTCGTCCAATCCGCCCGAATCCCACGATGCCCAGCGTCTTCCCCCACACGTCCGTCCCCACCAGCTGATCCAGGTCCCAGTTTTTCCAATTCCCCGAACGCGCCAACGCCTCGCCCTCGCTCAACCTCCGCGCCACCGCCATCAGCAGCGTCCACGCAAAATCCGCCGTTGTTTCATCCAGCACTCCCGGCGTATTGGTCGCCGCCACGCCCCGCTTCGTGCACGCCGCCACGTCGATGTTGTCGAATCCCACGGCCACGTTTGCCGCGATGCGCAGCTTTGGCGCGGCCCTCAGCAGTTCCTCGTTTACTTTCTCCGTCAGCAAGCAAACCAGCCCTTCCTTGTCCTTCACCCGCCGCAAAACTTCTTCCCGCGGCGGACGTTCCGGCTTCGCCCAGTATTCCACCTCGCAGTTTTCCTGAAGAATTTGCCGGGCCGCTTCGAACAAGCTGTGCGTCGCAAACACTTTCGGTTTCGCCATCGCACCCTCTCCGCAATTTTAGGAAAATTACACTAACACACCGCCGCGCTCCCGGCCTAACTTGGCGTTGCGCGCGTCCTCCAAATCTCACTATAGTTCCAAGTGCGCCTGGTCCCGCGCCTTATGAACTCCGGCCTCCTTCGCGAACTCGAAAAACTCCTCGGCCCTGCTTCCGTTCTTTACCGGCCCGAGGATCTCCTTCTTTATGAGTACGACGGCTCCGTCGAAAAAGGCCGTCCGAACCTCGTCGTTTTTCCAGCCACCACCGAAGACGTTTCGCGCATCGTCAAGCTCGCCGCGGAACACCATCTCCCCATCGTCGGCCGCGGCGCCGGCACAGGCCTTTCCGGTGGCGCGCTCGCCCGAACCGGCGGCGTGATGCTGGTCTTCGCGCGCATGAATCGCATTCTCGAGCTCGACATCGAAAATCAGCGCGCCGTTGTCCAGCCCGGCGTCGTCAATTACGAACTCACACTCGCCGCGGAGCCTTACGGACTCTACTTCGCCCCTGACCCTTCCAGTTGGAAATCCTGCACCATCGGCGGCAACGTCGCCGAAAACGCTGGCGGCCCGCATACTCTCGCTTACGGCGTCACCACCAATCACGTCACCGACCTCGAGCTCGTCCTCCCCAGCGGCGAAATTGTCCGCGTCGGCAGTAAGCACGGCGACGCCCTCGGTTACGATCTCACCGGCCTCTTCGTCGGCTCGGAGGGCACCGTCGCCCTGGTCACCGAAATCACCGTAAAACTTTCGCGCAAGCCCGAAGCCGTGAAGACGCTTCTCGCCATCTTCGATTCCGTCGACGATGCCGCCGAAACCGTGGCCGACATCACCGCACGCGCCATCACTCCCGCCGCGTGCGAAATGCTCGATGGCTGGACGCTGCGCGCCGTCGAAGACTACATCCACGCCGGTTTTCCCATGGACAGCGCCGCCGTTCTTCTCCTCGAGGTCGAAGGCCTCACCGAAACCGTCGCTGCTCAGGCCGCCGCGATCACCGAAGTCTGCAACGCGCATCACGCCCGCGAAGTCCGCCTCGCCCGCGACAACGCCGAACGCGACCTCCTCTGGAAAGGCCGCAAAAACGCATTCGGCGCGCTCGGCCGCCTAGCCCCAAGCAATTACGTCCTCGACGGTGTCATTCCGCGTTCGAAACTTCCGCAAGCTCTTCGCCGCATCCGGCAAATCGGCGACCACTACGGCTTTCAAATCGGTAACATCTTCCACGCCGGCGATGGCAACCTCCATCCCATCGTCCTTTTCGATCCGCGCGACAAAAAGCAATTCGAGCACGCTCTCCAGGCTGCCGCGCAAATCATCCGCTATTGCGTCGAAGTCGGCGGCGCGCTCACCGGCGAACACGGCGTCGGCATGGAGAAATCCGAACTCATGCCGCTTCTTTTCTCCGACGCCGACTTCGATCTTATGCGCCGCGTCCACGACGCCTTCAACCCCGATTCCTCCCTCAATCCCGGCAAAATCTTCCCCCTCAGCAAAGGCTGCGGCGAAATCCGCATCCGCCCGCAATCCTCCCCTCGTCCGGGCGCCGCATGATCTCTCCTGCATTTCTCTTCTCTGCTAACCTCTGCGCCACTCTGCGTCTCCGCGTTATCTTTTTCTTTTCTTTCTTCTCTTGTCTGATTCTTGTCTCATGACCAAAGCATCCACCAGTCTCGTCCCCGCACTGGAAACCACCCTCGGCGCCTCACGCGTCGTCTCCGATCCCGCCGCCTGTGCTAACTACGCCGTCGACGAGATCATCCCTTCCGTTGTTGTAAAGCCCACCTCCCCCGAAGAAGCCGCCGAAATCGTCCGCTTCGCCGCGCTGGAAAATCTCGCCCTCATCCCCAGCGGCGCGCGCACCAAACTCCGCATCGGCATGCCCCCCTCCCGCTACGACATCGCTCTCGACATGACCGCCATCAACCAAATAGCCCACTACGATCCCGGCGATCTCACCCTCAGCGCCGGCGCCGGCATGCCCATCGCAAAATTAAACGCCACCCTCCTCGAAAACCGCCAATTCCTTCCTCTCCTCGTTCCCTGGTATTCCCGCAGCACCATCGGCGGCGCCATCGCCTCTGGCATCGACTCGCCGCTGCGGCAGTTTTACGGCACCGCGCGAGATTTCCTCATCGGCGCGGAGTTCATCGACGGCGCCGGCAAACTCTGCAAGAGCGGCGGCCGCGTCGTCAAAAATGTCACCGGCTACGATCTCCACAAACTCCTAATCGGCTCCCTCGGCACCCTCGCCGTCATCACCCGCCTCAACTTTCGCACCTTTCCTGCTCCGATCGCTGGCAGCCGTGGCTTCGTCGCCTCTTTCCCCAATGCCGAAGGCGCTCTCGCTCTTCGCCGCGCCATCGCGCAATCTCCACTCACACCGCTCACCTTCGATATTCTCAGTCCCGGCCTCGCGCAGATTTTTTCAGAGAAGATTCCCGCCACGCCAGAAACCCCCGTATTTTCCGGCGAAGCCCGCAACGCGAATCAATACACACTCCCTCCCATCGGCGACTGGTTTCAACCGCGCGAATGGCAACTCTGCGCCGCCTTCGCCGGCACTCCCGAAGTCCTCGACCGTTACGCGCGCGACCTCACTCGTCTTGCCAGCGAATCCCGCGCCACCAGCACCACCATCCTCGACGACACCACGCGCCCCTCCGTGTGGGGCCGCCTCCGCGAAACTCTTTCGATGCTCCTCGAGTCCTCCCCCGCCACCGCCATCTTCAAAATCAGCGTCCTCCCCACGCAGTTCGCCGCGCTTTTCGCGACTTTGCACCAATTCGCCGATCTCGCCGGACTCCCCCACGCCCTCGTAGCCCGCGCCGGCGGCACCCTCTATTTCGCCCTGCTCCCCGCATCTGCCAACGACGAAACGTCCACGCGCCTCGCCCAGGTCGCCAGCCAGATATTCCAATCGGTCTCTGCTGCAGGCGGCGAATCGTCTCTTCTCTTTGCCCCGCCAACACTCAAAACACGCGGCAACATGAGGAACCCCTCGCGCTCAGACCTGCCCCTCATGCACCGCCTCAAATCCGCCTTCGACCCGCAAAACATCTTCGCCCCCGGCCGCTTGTAAGCCCCTGTAGCGGCCGCCTGGCGTTTACCCCGGCTCTTGCCGAGGACGCTCTTGTCGCCATGGCTTCACGCTCACCCGCCTTAAGGCCACGAGTTTGCAGCGCAATAAATGTTCATGCAGCAGGGAACTCCTGGCCGATTCCAGGCATCCTATACTTGAATTCCCCATTTCCATATAATCGCAGGGGGTTGTTTCCAACCGCCCTCTACTCCAAGGAGAATCTATGCCATCAAGTCTTAACCAAGCCGCCCTCCGATCAGTCCTAGTGCTCTTCGCGGCGTGCTTCGCTGTCACCGTGGCATGCGCGCAGGACGTCACCCACGTCGTCTCCGGCACTGTCGAAAAAGTCGATGCCGGAGCAAAAACCATTGCCGTGAAGACGGCCGACGGCACCGTCGAAACGGTCAAGTTCACAGACAAAACCACCGTTAACGGCCTCAAGGATGCCGCCAAGGGAGCCGACCTCGCCGGCAAGGAAGGCGGCCACGTCATTGTCCATACAACTGGCGAAGGCGCCGAGAAGACCGCCCATTCCGTCGAGTGGGTCGGTGATAAAACCGTGCACACCACCGAGGGCACCGTGGAAGATGTCGGCAAAGGCACCAAGACCGTCGCGGTGAAAACAGCCGACGGCACAAAGGAAGTCTTCGAAGTTTCCGGGCATGCCACCGTGGACACCGGCAAAACCGTGGGCCGCTATTCCGTGGCCGGCGCCAAAAAGGGCGAACACGTCACCGTCTATTACACCGAAGAAGCCGGCAAGAAAATCGCCCACGTCTTCAAGCACCTGTAATGCCTTTTGTGTAGGGCTTTTTGTGTAGTGCACGGTCTTCAGGCCGTGCCTGTTGCAGGGGCGGCGGGGCTTGCCTCGCCTCCGCTCAAAGCACGCGTCAACATTTCGGGATCCTAACGCCGCAGCACCACTCCCACCCCTTCCGGGACCGTTGGGCCCGCTCACCGTACGGGACGAATGATCTTCTTCAGGAGCCTGGCAAGCCCCGCGCTGCTCCCTTCCTGAAAACTTGCAACTGACGCCGCAAGCATTTCCTCCTTGGATACAAGATCCCACGCCAGCTCGTAACCCGCTTTCAATGCCAATTCTCGAAGGAACTCTCTTTGTACCCGCCCGTTGCCCTCGCGAAATGGATGGATGGCGTTCATCTCTCCAAGGAAGTAAGCAGCTCGCTCGCAGAATCCTTGGGAGTCCATTCCTCGCAGGAAGTGTTCGCTCCCGAGCCGGTCGAGGGCTTTCTGGAGTTGCGGAATGATGAACTCTGGCCGGGCGAAGAATGAATTGCCCTTCGCCATATTCACGGTGCGGAATTCTCCCGCCCAGGCGTAAACATCCTGAAAGAGATGGTGGTGTATCCGCTTCAGATGATTTAAGTCAAAGCCGAGGGGCAGGGGATTTTCGTAGAGCTCGAGCAGGCGCGCAAAACACTGATCGCTTTCAAAGCGTTCCAAGCGCTCCGCGCCACGAATTTCGGCAAGATTGCGGAGAATCGAGGTGCCAGGATAAACGTAGGGATCGTCCTGGATGTTAAATTTCTGCTTCACTACCGGCCGTGGAGCCGCCGGACGGCGGCCGTCAGTTGCTGCGCCTTCAGTCGCCCTTCGATGTATTCGTTGGCAAGCGCGAGCACTTCTTTGCTGGGAGCTAAATCTTCCAAGCGCAGCGTCGCCAGAGCCTCGCGCACATGCTTTTCGCGCTGTGCGCGCCGGGCGGCAGCGGAGGCTTTGGGCGAGGCAGTGGTCGTGCTCATGAGTCTCCTCCCTGAATATCTCTATTTTACTCCACCCAGCCCACTCAGGCTATGGCTTTGCATCCGGTCGTTCTGCCGTTCCCGCGCTGCCGCGTTTGAGAGAACGCGTGTGCCACCATCCCGCAATCACCTCGAAGAGGATCGCCACCAATCCTGCAATTGGTTCCAACGCCTGCGGGTCGCCTCTGCGCAGAATTGCACCCGGCACCATGGACAGCAGCGCGGTCACCACGAATGCAATCGCCATCCGGCCAGTGTTTGCAGTTCTTGGGACTTTTACCGACCATGAAGTCGGGGAAGTCGGGGACGGGAAGTCGGGGACTGTCCCCATCCGTCCCCCACAGCAAATCGTAGCTCTTCGCTTGTCGCCATTCCGCCGCGGTTCTGGCGGAACCCTGCCTCGCACTGTTTTTTTCTTTGGCTTCGCGTCAAATAGAATTTCAAAACTACCAGCTATAGTGGACCTTGTAATTTACGACCTTCTCTCCGTCGGTAGGAACTTGCACTACGAACTCAACGGTCTGGCTGTCGACTTTCTTAAAAGGATCGGAATTCTTCACGATATCCCAGCTCGTCCAGCGGTAGAGATGCTCCACGATGCGCACCTCGACTGGCGTTGGCTTGTGATTCCGAACTTTGATTTCGAAGGATTCGTCGATCCACCGCGCATTGTAGTCAGACCGGAATTCCGTCCGGCTGCGCTCCCCGGTCATGTCAAATGCGCTGCCGGTATACAGCCGAATCGTCTCATCCCTGGGCGTGTGGTCAATATCGTTCTCGCCGGTGAACTCGAGCTGTCCATCATCGTCGCGGCGATAGAACCGTACTCGCCCTTTCGGAAGCGGCATACCCAAATGATTCGCGGTACTGTTTTTGAACTCCTGCATCACCCATACTTTTGGATTCGAGAGCGTCCCGTAACTCTCCTGCTGGCGGATGTTCTCATAGGTCCAACCCCGGTAGTAGTTCTGGTCAACTTTAAATCCGTCGTAAACATAGACCGTTTGCGACTGGATGCCTCCCGCGCGGACAAATTCCACTTGCTTTGTTTCACGGTCGTGAAGAGTCGTGGCGTGTTCTAACGTATAAAGATGATACTCGTCGAAGGCCTTCTCGGTGACTGGTGGACCAAATTGTCCCCCGCCTATTCCGAACCCCATAGCTCCAACGCTTCCCATCACGATAGGCCTCGGAGGCGGGACTTTGTTGACGTCGCCTGCCATCAGCTTGACGTGCGCGTCACGAAACGTCCTGCCACTTTGATTGTCAAGTGTCACCCAGCCGACTAACTCCAGCACGCTGCCCTTCGGCGGTGCTACCACGTTATAGCTGGCTTCCCAGTTCATACCGCCGGTCACGTAGCTGAATTCCGCCGTCGTTGCTCCCGCCTTGTCCGTTTGCAGCTCCCAGGCCAGCGTGGGCTTGAGCACCGTATCGTCGGCCAGCGCCGGGAAGAGCGGCTGGCCTGGGAGCGAAAACTGCAGCTTGCCGTTGACTTCAATCACCGGTTGCTCTCCGCCGCCTTGCGTGTTTGAAGCTTGCTGCTGGTAATACTGCTGGCCGTCTGCTTGAAAGGCCGTGTAATGAGGCACATAGCCGCTGCGGATGATTTTCCCTTGTATTAGGTGCGGGTTTGCGTCTTTGTCGGTTTGCAGGAAATCGATCGTCTTGCCTTCATACAGGGACAGTAGCAACTGCTGCGACACCGGATCATTCCGGTAATTCTGCTCCAGAATCTGGAGTCGGCGCCCGGTATCGAGCGGGCGCAGGATCACGGAATCCGGCTCGAGATGCGCCGTAATGTCCGTAACTTGCACGTGGTTTACGCCCAGCTTCAAGTCGAGCGGCATCTTCTGCCGCACCACAGCAAACTGTTGGTTGTAAATCGTCAATGCGGGAGCTTCGCCCTTCGGCTCGTCATCTGCACCCGCCGCGAACGCCCGACCGCCCGCGTCAAGAACTCCCCAAATAAGGACTGCGCATAAGCACAAACTCCCAACCTGTCGCACGTTTTTCACGTCTCCCCTCCTGCCAACTGCAAATGCCCCGGTTAGACGCCAACCCCTCGCCCGCCGTTGCCACACCGCCAGGGGATAGTTGGTGAAACCCATCTCCCCCTGTTCATATGGCCGGGTGTCGCTTCCTTTGCGAATTTTCGAACCGTGCGTCCCTACTCACGAATACGAATGCGGTTCACTTCAACCACCAGCAACTTTCCCCGGTATCTGGCGACTCCACGGGCAATACATCTCTCAGACGCACAACCTCGTGGGTCGCATCTCGAAGCGCTTCGACAATTGTGTTGGAAATACAGTGGTCGGCCAGGAACCGCAAGGCCATCAGATGACGGCCTCAAATTCAGCCAGTTCCCACGCATAGTCCAGGCACGCGGCAATTTGCTCGCTTGTGAGATCGGGAAACTCAGTCAAGATATCCGCGGAGGTCTTGCCCGCAGCCAGGTAACCCAACACCAGTCCCACGGGAATGCGGGTCCCCTTGAGGCGCGGTTTTCCGTGAAGGATTTCCGGGTCGCTCACGATGTGCTGTTTCCATGGCACAGGCATGCGCCGATACGATCGCCTTTTTCCTCCGATGGCAAAAGCCGTTTGCGGACATTCCTTCCCGTCCATTCCTCCTTTACCTCCTCCATCTCCTTACGGCCTCCGCCCGCTATCTTGCCAATGCGATTTTTCCTTACTTCGTTACTTCCTTACCTCATTACTTCGGTTTTTTGTCCCATATCAAAGGGTGCGGATTTTCTGCTGTCTTTCCCCAATACTACGGTCTATCCATCCCCGCGATCCCTCAACAAATAAACCACTTATAATAATCCTTGACATACGGTACTAATATGGTATAATGGTTTCGTCGATACGGCACGATTCCTCAGTGCCCTCCGAACCATGCTCGCCCGCCACGCGGTCCTTCTAACTGCCCGAGCGGCAGAGCCTCGCCTCCCTCCCGCAACTTCTCTAGAATCAACACTTGTGGCAATGGCGCAAGTGTTCATTCTAAACAACTTAAACCTCTTTAGAATGAACACATTTAGCAAAATGCCCCGTTTTGCACAATTTTTGTGCAACGTAAGTCCCTTTAGAATCAACACTTCCAAAAGTGTATCAAAACAAACGACTTTAACTCCCTTTAGAATGAACACTTACAAAAAACATAGGGGAGGGGGAGGGAGTTCCCAAACGGTAAACAGTCTATTCCGCAAGCTGCCCTCTCGGCCTTATCATCGTTCCGCACACCTGATCATGTCCCCGCCGCCCATCCCCGGCCTCAACCCAACCTACGAGGACTACGCCCGCTGCGTCCATTGCGGCCTCTGCCTCAACGCCTGCCCCACCTATCGCTTGTGGAACCTCGAAGCCGATTCGCCGCGCGGCCGCATCCACCAGATGATCCAGGTCGAGCTCAACCAGCAACCCATCACCGATTCCTTCGTCGACCATATCGACAAATGTCTCGACTGCCGCGCCTGCGAGACCGCCTGCCCCTCGGGAGTCGAATATGGAAAACTCGTCGAGCACTCCCGTGCGCGCATCGAGCGCGACTATCCCCGCTCCTGGCTCGCTCGCGCCACGCGCGATTTCGTTTTCCGGCACTTTCTCCCCGAACCGCATCGCATCATCGATGTCGCGCATGTTCTGCGTTTCTATCAACGCTCCGGCCTGCAGGCCATCGCGCGCGGCATCGGCGTCCTGAAACTTCTCGGGCTCGCCGAGCGCGAACGTCTCCTCCCGCGCATCGACGACGATTTTTTCTTCCGCCGCCTCGGCTCCACGTTTCCCGCCGCCGGCCCGCGCCGCGCCCGCGTGGCGTTCTTCGCCGGATGCATCGCCAACGTCACTTTTTCGCAGCTCAACGAAGCCACCATCCGCGTCCTCACCGCCAATGGCTGCGAAGTCGTCGTCCCCAAGGATCAACTCTGCTGCGGCGCGCTCGCCGCGCACGCTGGAGTTCGCGACGCCGCTCGCGACCTCGCGCGAAAGAATCTCTCCGCATTTCGTCGCGAAGACTTCGACGCCATCATCACCAACTCCGCCGGCTGCGGCTCCACGCTCAAAGAATACGATCATCTTTTTTCACTGGACGAAAAAGAGCACACGCACGCCCGTGAATTTGCCGCTAAAACTCGCGATGTCACCGAATTCCTCGCCGCCCTCGGTCTCACCGCAAATATGAAGCCGCTTTCCATCCGCGTCACGTACCAGGATTCCTGCCATCTTCTCCACGGCCAAAAAATTCGCGAAGCTCCGCGTACTCTCCTCCGCGCCATCCCCAATCTCGATTTTGTGGAATTGCCCTACTCGGAAATCTGCTGCGGCTCCGCCGGCGTCTACAACGTCACGCAAACCGAAACTTCCCTCGAACTACTCGCCGAAAAAATGCGCCATGCCCAATCCACGCGCGCCCAAACCATCGTCACCGCCAACCCCGGCTGCCTCCTGCAACTTCGCGCCGGCGCCGCCATCCACCGCACCAGCCAGGAAGTCCTCCATGTCGTCGAACTCCTCGACCGGGCCATTTCCGCATGAGTCTCTCGTCCATCCACACATCTTGCGCGTTGAGTAGGTCCCCGCATTGCCCCAGGCTAAATCCTTTACATCCTGAACCTCTTTTACTTCTTTTATTTCCCCTCCAGAAACAGCGGCGCCCTTCCCGCGGCGATGGGGGCTGCCGCGAAAAGGGCGTGCCGTCTTCAGGAGAGAAGATCGTGCCGGCTGCTCTGCGGCCGCCAATCATCTTGGCCGTAATGCAGCCGCGGAGGCCGAAGCTGAAATCAGTTGTCGGGGGGAGGCGGAGCAGCGTCCGGCCCGCCGTTGAATCTCCGGAACATTCTGTTCTTGCCGGCTGTCACCGTGTAATCCGACGGCACTTTGAACAACGTCGCGTCAGGCTCTGCCCTGTTCAGAATCGTCACCGTGTAGACCGTATCGCCAAAGCGCGGATCGCTGCGCTTGCTCATCACCACCATCTGCAATTCATTGGAATACCAACGCTCGGATACGATGGTGATCTCTTTTTCGTTTCCGATTTGTCTCGCGGGAATCTTATGAGTGATGCACGTTCCTTGCGCGCTCACGCCCGCGATCGTCTGCGTGCCCAAGTCTTTCTTTTCCAAGCTACCGTTCGCAATCTCCTGCTGCTGCCGGGACTCCATTTTGCCCTTGATCGCATCCCTCATCGCACCGTTCTCCGGGCCTTTCATCGCTCCAAAGTGCCTTCCCATTTGCTCGGCCGTCTTTGCGTCGGCGTGCAACATGAAACGCGCGTTCGCCACCGGATCGTCGATCATGACAAACGACTTCGGCTGCCCCGATGTCTCCATCCACCCGATCGCAGGCAATGTCACGTCCTTGCGAAATCGTCCCTTGCCGTCGCGGTAGAGTTTCGTCTGCGTCGTTCGCGTGATGTGGTTTCCGTCTGCGAGAGTTTGTGTCGTCTCGGAAACAGCAATCGCGCTGAACGGCACGCCGGTCACGACTCTTCCGCCGTGCATTCCCTCAAAACCCAGCAACTCGATGCGTTCTCCGATCATGCCAGCTTCCGGTCCCGGGCCTTGGAACAACGCCAGCTGCGGCGGTGGCAGCGGCGCCGCATCCTGCGCTCGCACCAATCCGGCACTCAAGAGGAAAATTCCGCCGAGCACCAAACTCATCCAATTTCTGCGATTCATGGTTCCTTCTCCTCTTCTCTCCCGAACTGCTGCGAACTCTTTGCTAGCGCAATCGCGGCCAGTCCCTTCTTCAACTGCGCGATCCATGCTCCGAGCGGCCCCTTCAGCTCGGCGCCATCCGCAGATTTCCATTTCTCCCAAAAGGCCGGTGCCCCCATTTGCGTGTTCCTCCTTGAGGCGAAGCGAGAGCGCCCCGCTCCGCAGAAACTCTTATTGCGGCAGCCGCACCGCTTGCGGCAATCCATCGTCGCCGACGAGCAGATCCACCTGGATCCATTCGCCCGCCCGCTCTTCATTCACGGGCAAGCCCAGCGCGCCCAGCGCGCCGCGTTGCATGCGCACGCGCAAAATGGCGGCTTCCTCGGTATCTGCGACAGAAACTCCGGGCAGAAACGTGAAGCCGCTCAACTCATTGTCAGCCACCAGCGTTTCGGAACTGCCCGTTCCCGCCGAAACTGGCCGCTGGATTCCATTCGGAACCACGGCGGAGATTTGGCGATTCCCTCCGGCGGCGGAATTGTTTTCCGGAGTTTTGTTCGCAGGTGGAACGGAATTCAGATGGTTGATAGTTTCTTCAAGCTGACTGTGGTGCCAATTGCGCCAGCTTACCGCACCGGCCAGCACGGCGGCAGCGGCCAGCGCCCACGCGGCAACTACGGCAGTGCGCCGCACTTTCAACGTCACGTGCCGCGTGCGGAACTCCTGCCGCAAGCGCATCTCCACGCGCGCGGGCGCCTGCGCCATCGCGGTATCTTCCGCGAACGCGCGAAGCTCCACACTGGCCGCCTGCCAGGAATCCTGCAGCGCCGCGCACCGGGAACATGCGCCGGCGTGTTCCCGCGCCGCCACGCGCTCAACTTCGTTCAACGAAGCGTCGTGCTCCGCGCCCAATCCAATCACTTCAAATTCTTCGCAGTTCATCTCTTACTTCCTTTGCATCGCCGAAAATCCTTCATCGCGCCGCACTCGCGCGCCGGGGCACGTCGCGCAACATTTCCAGCTTTGCCATCAACAATGCCCGCCCGCGATGCAGCCGTGAACGAATCGTGCCAATCGGGCACCCGGCCATTTGCGCTGCTTCCTCGTAAGTCAATTCTTCCAGCTCGCATAGCACCACGGCCTCGCGAAACTCCACCGGCAATTCCAGCACGGCAGCCCTCACCTGCTGCCTGCGTTCCCGTTTTTCCGCCCACATCGCCGGCGTGGACAAGTCTTGCAAGACCACTCCGAAGCCCGCGCCGTCCTCGTTTTTTACTTCAAGCGAGATTTCCCGCGGCGAACGCTCCAGATGTTTCATCACGCGGTTGCGCGCCACCCCGTAAAGGAAGGCTCCGAGCGCTCCGCGCGTGGCGTCATACTTTCTTGGATCACGCATCAGGATCATGAACACGTCCTGCACGATCTCTTCCGCGGCCCAGGTATTTCCCGTCATGCGCAGCGCAAAGCGGTACATGGCCGCCTGGTGCCGCCGGTACAGGAGCGTAAATGCCTCCTCATCGCCCTTGGCGGCCCGCCGCAACAGAACGTCGTCTCTATCTTGCTCGGCGATCCTCATGTCTCCTGATAAGACGTTCTGCCCGGTTTTCTATATCAATTCCGGGCCGAGGGCGAAAAAGTTCCCGCCCACTGCCGATTCCTGGCTGCCAGGGCATAAGTCCTTGTTCCCGCAATAAGTTAGACGTGAGTGGAGGACCTTGCGTGTCGCACAAACGCTTAGGCGAAAGAAATACTGGAATGCAACATAGAGTGCCTATCGCTGGAGTGCCGGAGGGAAGCAGTCTTTATTTCTTCGCGGGCTTGAACATGCCGGCGGCAATTTTGGTGACCAAGCGGCGGGGCACGAGGCGTTCGCCGTGAGCACCGAGATAATTTCCGAGGCCGGAGATAACGTAACTTTTGCCGGCCGCCAGGGTTTTCAGTCCTGTGTGTGCGACTTTTTCGGCGGTCTCGGCGTTTCGAAGGAATTTTTCCTGGCCGGCCACGGAGTGGAATTCGGATTCCGTCGAGCCGGGGCAAAGGGCGCATACGCGGATTCCATAGGGTTTCATTTCTTCGGCGAGGCCTTCGGCGAAAAGCAGATCGAAAGCTTTTGTGGCAGCGTAGGTCGAAATGTAAGGAACGGCTTGGAATGATGCGGTTGACGCGACGATGAGAACGTCGCCGCGGCGGCGCGCGACCATTTCCGGCAAATACAGCCGGGTCAAATGGACCACGGCGTGGCAATTCACCTGCACCATGTCGAGCAGGCGCTGCTTTTCAACGGAATGAAACTCGCCGTAGTGGCCGAAGCCAGCGTTGTTGATCAGCAGATCGATCTCGATTCCCTTTTCCTTCGTGAAGGCAGAAATCTTTTCCGGAGCGTTCGAATCTGCCAGATCCGCGGCAAGCACTTCGGTGGTGATTTTGTAATTGGCGGCGAGGCGGCGGGCCAAGTCTTCCAGGCGATCTTTGCGACGCGCGGTCAACACAAGATTCGTCCCGCCAAGGGCCAATTCTCTGGCAAAGGCCACGCCGATCCCTGCGCTGGCTCCGGTGATGAGCGCCCATTTTCCAGACCAATTTGCCGCCAGCGGCGTCGCACGTGACAAGGCGCCCTCCACAGAAGAGGATCATAAAGCTCAAGGAGAAAATTTCTGGCGGAGAGGGTGGGATTCGGATTCTCTCCGCACATTGGAAAATCGTAAGTTACTGATTCCAATGATCGAATAGAAGCGGCAGAAAGTCTACTTCGAACAAAAAACCGTCAATTCAGTACGCGGCCAGTACGGGAGCCTGAGGCGATAGCTCCTGTACCTGGTACGCGGGAATGGCGGTTTCGATGTCGAGTGCGCTTGATTGTCCGATAACGGGCCTCTCTCCGAAAGATCTCTCCAACTACGAAAACCGGCGGCCAGGCGGAATCATCGCGTGCTTCGCAGGTTCCCCGAGAAATAGCTGTCGTGCTCCGATCGTCCTTGAACCAGGCCGCGGCTATGCGTCGATCAAACAGACGGAGCGGCACACGATGGCGCGCCGTCTGTTCTGCACGACGCACGAGAAAGAATTTACGGAGCATCACGAGCTAAAGCTGTCCGCGTTCAACAAACCCGCCGATCCACCAACAACCGAAGTCGCAGCGAGAACGGATTAGGTCATGGCCGCCCTAGGAAAGAAAGCATTTGGATTCCGGGCGACTGACCGCCGATGGGAATCACCACTCGGGCGCTTCGTCGATTTCTACGGCGCCGACGAGCTCGCAAGCCGGATGGAGGTGCATAAGACGGCGGTCTACCACTGGGTGAGCGGCACAGCCGCCCCGCGTCCAGACAAAGCCGTCGCAATTCGCCGGATCGCACGCTCGACGGGCTTCGCTATTTCGCTCGATGACATCTACCAGCATTTCCTAGAGGACGGCGCGGAGACCCGCCGTTCGTTCCGTCAATCCCAACCCGCACGCGTGTCTCTGCGTAGCGATCAGAAACAATCGCCACCGAACAGAGAGGAGAAACATGGAGCAACGTGAGACACGGGCACAGAAAAACAGCTGCGGAGGAGCGGCAAACCTCTATCCCTTTCCGCACAAGTTTGACCGCTCGAACTACGCGGATTTTTACCTCATGCACCGAATGACCGCGGGGGATGTCGTTAGAAACATCGTGCATGTGCTACAGAACTACGAAGTCGACGCCAACATAATCGAGGCAAGCCGCTGGAGCACCCGAGGCCAGCTTGTGACCGCTGTGAAAACGCAGAGCCTCGACATCGGCAACCTACAACATTTGAAAATTGAGGACGGGATACCCAAAGGATTCGCGCGCATCGAGGCGACGCTGGCCCCGGATGGCCGCGCAGTGTTCATCGAGGTGAAGCAGCCGCGTTGCATCAACCTGTGCGGCAAAGTGGAACACCACGAAGGCGAACCCACCGGCAACCAACTGGAATTTCTCCGCGAAAAGCACATGCGCGGAGCGCTCGTGATGGTCGCATGGAGCGCCGATGATGTGGAGCATTACCTAAAGGCAGAACTCGAGCGCAACCGGAGAAGTGTGATGCGTCATGCAGGATCCGAAATACATCTCAATCGCGCCGGGGCTCGCTGACCAGAAACACGTCGTGAGGATGGGCAAGGCGAATTCCCTGTTCGTTTTTCTAGTGGGCCGCCAGACCGATGCGGACGGATGGGTCTACTACCGCAAGCCCATCAATTATGCGTGGATTCAGGAGCTATTCCCCGGTGCGAAGCGGCGGACATTGCAGCGGTGGATGGCCCAATTGCTTGAGGGCGGTTACATATCCATCATCCACACCGGCCACGGTTTCATAGTCCAGATTCTTAACCAGAAGAAATGGCCCACCCGACAACTACCCCTTTTTCCGGTGCCGGACCCCATGTTGATAACCAGCGGAAAAGCCGGTGGAAAAGCTGTGAAATCCAATTTTCGAGATGCGCCACTTGTGGCGCATCTGCTGCGCCAGAAATGGCGCACCGTATCTTAATAGGAATAGTAAATAAGAAAGAAAAGTACACGGAGGCGCTTCGCCCCAAAAGTGGCTGGTGATTGTGGAAATCGAAGCAGGAAAAGGCCTCCTGGCTAAGGAGCGAAAACAAGATGCCAGGTCAAAACGCTGGGGGATGAGTTTCAATTTGAAGGTGCCTACAGCTCGATGTACTACAAGCAGTCAGATGCGCCCGAAGATGGCCGCCGTGATCGATCGACGATTTCCGGCCCGTCTTCGATGAACAGTTTGAAAACGAAATTACCAGGAGGTTAGGCGAATATGACAGATCAGATGCACGGGCACGCTAAAGGCAAACGAACACCGGAATACCGCGCGTGGCACGACATGAAACAGCGGTGCCAGAATCCTCACCATCGCGAATGGAAGAACTACGGGAAGCGCGGAATCACAATTTGCCCAAGGTGGCAATCATTCAAGGCGTTCTACATCGACATGGGACCACGACCCTCCCCAGGACACTCACTCGATAGGATCAACAATGAAAGCGGCAGCTACGAGCCGTCAAATTGCAGGTGGGCTGATAAGAAGACGCAGGACAGAAACAAGCGGACAAACCACTTCCTAGAGTTCGATGGGCACAGGGCTACCCTCACTGAGTGGGCCGAGCGCCTGGGTTTGTCCCGCGATGCGTTATCCAGGCAAATAAAAAAGGGGGTGACCGTTAAAGATCTCGTTGAGTCACGCGATTCGCTACAGAGAAAAAATATCGCAAACCAGAGGTCAGCGTGCGCTGGCCCTCCCCAACGGTGGGCGACCGGGAGTAACGGCGCGGTTCTTTGATGCAAAGGAGAAAACCAATGGAAGAATATCCGACAGTCACCAGCTGTTATCGGTGCGGTAGCTCCCAGGTCACTCAGTTCACCGATGAAGCGGACGGAGTGTTCGAAGTGTGGCAGCGTGGATGCCATTGAATTTTATGACTACACGGACGGTGTAGTCTTCCGGTGCAGTGATTGTGGGCACAGCGAATCATTCGGACAGACCCTCGCTATATATCCCAGACCAACTAAGTGCACGCAGTGCGGAAACCCGGAGGCTTGTGAATTCTATGATGAGGGCGAGGATGCGGTCGAAATCCTTTGCCGTCGCTGTGGCCACACTGAGTGCACTGGAATGGTCTTCAACGACAAAGAGTATGAACGGTGCGGATGGAAACACGAAGTCATGTACGGTGCGGGTTTTCTACAAT
>Ga0307479_10000914_pt1 | contig 26669 bp, 20 predicted proteins | sample atmos_gasesECM4C_FD_203743 | JGI IMG/M metagenome (GOLD analysis project Ga0307479, IMG submission 203743) | Hardwood forest soil microbial communities from Morgan-Monroe State Forest, Indiana, United States - atmos_gasesECM4C_515 | ecosystem: Environmental > Terrestrial > Soil > Temperate... | reverse complement strand
AGCAGGGCAACAACAACGCCTACTGCCAGGACAACGAGATCTCCTGGCTCGACTGGGAGCACGCCGACGCCGAGCTGTGCGCCTTCACGCGGCGACTCATCACCCTGCGGCGGGAGCATCCTGTGCTGCACAGGCAGCGCTTCTTCTCCGGCGAGCTGGGCCGTGGCCACCGCCGCAAGGACATCGCCTGGTTCCGCCGCGACGGCAGGGAGATGACCGACCGGCTCTGGACCAGTGGCGACCGCCAGTCGCTGGGCATGCTGCTCAACGGCGACATGATCCCCGACCGCGGGGCGCGCGGTGAGCGCATCGTCGACGAGACGCTGCTCGTCCTGCTCCACGCCAACCACGAGGACACGCTGTGGCAGATGCCCACCGGCTGGGGGGCGCGGTGGGAGGTGCTGGTGGACACCGCGCGTCCCCACGAGGCCGCCGAGACGCGCACGGTTGGCGCGGGTGAAGCGCTCAACGTGACGGCGCGCTCGCTGGTCATCCTCTGCAGCCGCGGCTGAGCCGGGTCCGGCCCCGGACCCATCCGATACGCTGCCTTCCAGGCATGCCAGCGATCACGCATCTCCGCGGCTGATGGCCGTCCGGCGCAGCGAGGCCTGCACCGGGCGGGTGGTGATCGAGCACGTCCGTCCCACCGTCGACTGCGGGGAGCTGCCCGCCAAGGCGGCGGTCGGGCAGCCGCTGCGGGTCAGCGCCGACGTCTTCGCCGACGGGCACGACATGCTGGTCGCCTGGGTGCGCCACGGCCGCCCGGGGGCGCGGCAGCGGGTCGAGGTGCCGATGACCGCGGTCGGCAACGACAACTGGCAGGCGCTGTTCACCCCGCCGAAGCAGGGCGCCTGGGAGTTCGAGATCGCCGGCATGGTCGACGACTACGGCACCTGGCTTCGCGACCTGCGCACGCGCATCGAGGCGGGGCAGGACGTCGCCGTCGAGTTCGAGGTCGGCGCTCAGCTGGTTGAGCGTCGGGTCCACGGAGCGGCCAAATTGCGCGCTGCGGATCGCGCCGCGCTGACGCGCCTCCTCGCAGCATTGCGCGACGACGCAATGCTCGACGGCGCCCGGCTGGCCGAGGCGGCGCGGCTCTCCGTGGTGGCGCTGATGCAGCGGCTCGCCGACCGGCGCGGCGCCACCGTGGCCGGTCCATTCGCGCTGTGGGTCGACCGCGAGCTGGGCACGTTCAGCGCGTGGTACGAGATGTTCCCGCGGTCGGAGGGGGCGAGCAGCGGCGCCTCGGGAACCTTCGCGACGGCGGCGCTGCGGCTGCCGGCGATCGCGGCCATGGGCTTCGACATCGTGTACCTGCCGCCGATCCATCCCATCGGGACCACGTTCCGCAAAGGTCCGAACAACACACTCGAACACACCGCCGCAGACCCCGGCTCGCCATGGGCGATCGGCGGCGCAGCGGGCGGTCACACCGCCGTCAACCCCGACCTGGGGACACTCGCCGACTTCGACGAATTCATGCGCCGTGCGGGCGAGAGCGGCGTGGAGGTCGCGCTCGACTACGCACTGCAGTGCAGTCCTGATCATCCCTGGGTCCGCGAGCACCCGCAGTGGTTCAAGCACCGTCCTGACGGCTCCATCCGCTACGCGGAGAACCCCCCCAAGCGCTACCAGGACATCTACCCCCTCGACTTCGACACCGCCGATCGCGATGGGCTCTGGAACGCGCTGCGCGACGTCGTGCTGTTCTGGATCGACCACGGCGTCACCGTGTTCCGCGTCGACAACCCGCACACCAAGCCGATCGCCTTCTGGCAGTGGCTCATCGCCTCGGTGCGAGAACGGCACTCCGGCGTGGTGTTCCTGGCGGAGGCGTTCACCCGGCCGCGGGTGATGCAGCGGCTGGCCAAGGTGGGGTTCACGCAGTCGTACACCTACTTCACCTGGCGCAACGCCAAGTGGGAGATCGAGGAGTACCTGCGCGAGCTGTCGCAGACCGAGATGGTCGACTGGTTCCGTCCCAACTTCTGGCCCAACACCCCGGACATCCTGCACGAGACCCTGCAGTACGGAGGGCCGCCCGCCTTCCGGCTGCGCCTGCTGCTGGCGGCGCTGGCGGCGCCCTCGTGGGGGATGTACAGCGGCTACGAGCTCTACGAGAACACCCCGCTGCGCGAGGGCTCCGAGGAATACCTGGACAGCGAGAAGTACCAGTACCGCCCGCGCAACTGGGATCGCGCCGACTCGCTGGCGCCGCTGATCGCGCAGGTGAACGCGATTCGCCGCCGGCATCGCGGCGCGGTCGGCCTGCTGCGCACCCTGCGGCTGCACAGCACTGACAACGACGCGGTGCTGTGCTTCTCGCGCGCGACCGACGAGCGCGACGACGTGGTGCTGGTGGTGGTCAACCTCGACCCGTTCAACCCGCGCGAAGCCACGCTGTGGCTGGACCTCGCGGCACTGGGGCTGCGCGACGGCCAGCCCTTCCAGGTGCACGACGAGCTCAGCGACCAGACCTGGGTGTGGCATGGTGCCGCCAACTACGTGCGCCTCGACCCGGCCGTGCAGCCGGGCCACGTGTTCCACATCACGGTGCAGAAGGCCCGATGACCGACGCAGTCGACAAGACCTGGTACAAGCACTCCGTCTTCTACGAGCTCCTCGTCCGCGGCTTCGCCGACTCCAACAACGACGGCATCGGCGACTTCCCCGGCCTGACCAGCAAGCTCGACTACCTGCAGTGGCTGGGTGTCGATTGCATCTGGCTGCTGCCATTCAACAGGTCGCCGCAGCGCGACGGCGGCTACGACGTCTCCGACTACTACGCGGTGCAGGACGAGTACGGCACCGTCGACGACGTCCGCGAGTTCCTCCAGGAAGCCCACGCCCGCGGCATGCGCGTGATCATGGACATGGTGATGAACCACACCTCCGACCAGCACGCCTGGTTCCAGGAGTCGCGGTCCTCGCCGGACAACCCGCGTCGCGACTGGTACGTGTGGTCCGACACCGTCAACCGCTACAGCGACGTGCGGATCATCTTCATCGACACCGAGACGTCCAACTGGACGTGGGACGAGACCGCCGGCGCCTACTACTGGCACCGCTTCTTCTCCCATCAGCCCGACCTCAACTACGACAACCCGCAGGTCCGCGAGGCGATGCTCGACGTCGTCCGCTTCTGGCTCGACCTGGGCCTGGACGGCTTCCGCCTCGACGCGGTGCCGTACCTGTACGAACGCGAGAACACCAACGGCGAGAACCTCCCGGAGACGCACAACTTCCTCGCCGAACTGCGGGCGACCGTCGACGCCGAGTACGGCGGCGACAAGGTGCTGCTCGCCGAGGCCAACCAGTGGCCCGAGGACGTCATCGACTACTTCGGCACCGAGGACGCCCCCGAGTGCCACATGTGCTTCCACTTCCCGCTCATGCCGCGCATGTTCATGGGGCTGCGCCGCGAGCAGCGCTACCCGATCACCGAGATCCTGGAGCGCACCCCGGCGATCCCGGTGAGCGGCGGGCAGTGGGGCATCTTCCTGCGCAACCACGACGAGCTGACCCTGGAGATGGTCACCGACGACGAGCGCGACTACATGTGGGCCGAGTACGCCAAGGACCCCCGCATGAAGCTGAACCTCGGCATCCGCCGGCGCCTGGCGCCGCTGCTGATCAACGGCCGGCGCCAGATGGAGCTGTTCTACGGCATGCTGCTCTCCCTGCCGGGGACGCCGATCATCTACTACGGCGACGAGATCGGCATGGGCGACAACATCTACCTCGGCGACCGCGACGGCGTGCGCACCCCGATGCAGTGGAGCGGCGACCGCAACGGCGGCTTCTCCCGCGCCGACTTCGCCCAGCTCTACCTGCCCCCGCTGATGGACCCGACCTACGGCTTCCAGGCGGTCAACGTGGAGGCCCAGCAGCGCACCGAGTCGTCGATGTTGCAGTGGGTGCGGCGCTTCGTCGCGGTGCGGCGCCGCTACCCGGTGTTCGGCGAGGGCGCCTTCGAGGCGCTGGACGCGTCGAATCCCTCGGTGTTCGCCTTCCTGCGCTGCCAGGGCGACACCATCGTGCTCTGCGTCAACAACCTCTCGCGCTTCGCCCAGCCCGTCGAGCTGGACCTGCGCCGCTTCAACGGGATGACGCCGATCGAGCTGCTGGGCAAGGTGCACTTCCCGCGCATCGGGGAGTTGCCCTACCTGCTCACCCTGGCGCCGCACGGCTTCTACTGGTTCGCCTTGGAGGGAACGCCGTCATGAGCACCGACCTGCTCGCGGCCCATGGGCTCCCCGACACCGCCGTCCTCGGCGACTACCTGCAGCGGCAGCGCTGGTTCGCCGGGCGCGGCCGCGTTCTGCGCGACGTGCGCGTGGTCGACACCGCGATGCTCCAGGAGGGCAATCCCGCGCTCGTCTTCGTCCTGCTCGCCGCGACGTACGGCGACGGCGGCGAGGAGCGCTACCAGGTCCCCCTGGCGGTGCGCGAGGGCGATCCGCCCACCGACCTCGGCGAGCGCCTGGTCGCGCAGGGCGAGCAGGACGGCCGCATCGTCACCGTCTACGACGCCCTCGCCGAGCCGGCGCTGGCCTGGTGGTTCTGGCAGTCGATGGCAGAAACGCGCAGGCTGCCCACCGACGCCGGCGAGCTCCGCTACCGCTCCGAAGGCGTGACCACCACCGAGGGCGGCGGAGCGGACACGGTGCGCAGCCTGGGCCGCGAGCAGAGCAACACCTCGATGGTGCGCGACGACGCCGAGGTGCTCAAGATCATCCGCCGCATCGAGTCCGGGCCGACGCCCGAGCTGGAGATGACCCTGGCGCTGTCCCGCGCCGGTTTCGCGCACATCGCCAGGCCGCTCGGCTCCGGCGAGTACGTCGCCCGCGGCGCCGAGCCCGCGCTGGCGGCGATCCTCCAGGAGTACCTGCACAACGGCACCGAGGGCTGGACGCTGGCGCTGACCTCGCTTCGCGACCTGTACGCCACCGCCGAGGAGTCGCCGCCCGCCGGCGACGACGAGCGACGGCTGGCGGTGCGCGAGCAGGGCTCCTCCTTCCAACCCGAGGCCGAACGGCTCGGCGACGTCACCGCGGAGATGCACCTGGCGCTGGCCTCGCCGTCGCTGCCCGCAGAGATGCGCGCCCAACCGATCACGGCCGCGATGCTCGACGCCTGGGCGGGCGCGATGACCGCGGAGCTCGACGCCCTGCTCGCCAACGACTCGCCTGTGCTCACGCCGCTGCGCGCGCGCCGCCCCGCCATCGTGGCGCGCTACGACGCGCTGCGGACGCTCGGCGACGCAGGGCAGGCCATCCGCGTGCACGGCGACTACCACCTCGGCCAGGTGCTGCGCGTCGACGCCGGCTGGGTGATCCTCGACTTCGAGGGTGAGCCGGACCGCCCGCTGGAGTCGCGACGCGTCCGCTCCTCGCCGCTGCGCGACGTGGCGGCCATGCTGCGCTCCTTCCACTACGCGGCGGCGGCGGCGCTGATGGAGCGCAGCAGTCCCGACGCGCCGGACTGGGACGCTTTGTTCCTGCAGGGCGTGGCCTGGGCCGAGGCCGGCGGCCAGGCGTTCTGGGACGCGTACTGCGCGCGCGCCGCGGACGGCCTGCTGCCCTCGTCGCAGTCGACCAACGTGCTGCGCGATGCCTTCGCGTTGCAGAAGGCCGTCTACGAGGTGGCGTACGAGCTGGGGCACCGACCCGATTGGGTGTCGATCCCGCTGCGTGCGCTGCTCGAGGAGACGCCATGAGCAAGACCCGCCGCACCGGCACCGGCCGCGCTGCAACAGAGGTCGTGCCCACCACCCCCGCGCCCGAGCTCCGCCAGCACGTGGACCGCCTGCTCAGCGGCGAGCACCACAACCCGCACGAGGTGCTCGGCGCCCATCCCAGCGGCGACGCCGTGATCATCCGCGTCTTCCACCCCGCCGCCACCGACGCCACCGTCGTGTGGGACGGCGGCGCGGTGGACATGCAGCGCGTCGACGACCGCGGCCTGTTCGAGACACGGCTGTCCGCAACCGAAGCTCCCGCGTACCGGCTCACCATGCGCGCGGGCAAGCACACCTGGGAGATGCAGGATCCCTACCGCTTCCTGCCCACCCTGGGTGAGCTCGACCTGCACCTCATCGGTGAGGGACGCCACGCGGAGCTGTGGCGCCGCCTCGGCGCGCGGGTCATCGAGCACGAGGGCGTTCGCGGCACCGCGTTCGCGGTGTGGGCGCCCAACGCGCGCGGCGTCCGCGTGGTCGGCGACGCCTCGGGATGGGACGACCGCCTGCATCCCATGCGCTCGCTCGGCGGCAGCGGCGTGTGGGAGCTCTTCCTCCCCGGCGTCGCCGAGGGGACGCGCTACAAGTTCCAGGTCATCCGCAACGACGGGCGCGCCGTGATGCACGCCGACCCCTTCGCCAAACGCAGCGAGCGGCCACCGGCCAACGCCTCCATCGTCGACGAGTCGCGGCACACCTGGACCGACGCGGCATGGCTGCAGCGGCGCGCGGACACGCTGTACGACTCGGCGCCGCTGTCGATCTACGAGGTGCACCTGGGCTCGTGGCGCCGCCATCCTGACGAGGGCGGACGGCCGCTCACCTACCTCGAAGCCGCGCAGGAGCTGGGCGACTACTGCGTCGAGATGGGGTTCACCCACGTCGAGCTGCTGCCCATCGCCGAGCATCCCTTCACCGGGTCGTGGGGCTACCAGGTCACCGGCTACTACGCGCCGACGGCGCGCTACGGCACGCCCGACGAGCTGCGCAGCATGATCGACACGCTGCACGGCAGGGGCATCGGGGTCATCCTCGACTGGGTGCCCGCGCACTTCCCGCGCGACGAGTGGGCGCTGGCGCGCTTCGACGGCACCGCGCTGTACGAGCACGCCGACCCCAGGCGCGGCGAGCACCCCGACTGGGGGACGCTGGTCTTCAACTACGGGCGCAACGAGGTGCGCAACTTCCTCGTCGCCAACGCGCGCTACTGGTTCGAGGAGTTCCACGTCGACGGGCTGCGCGTCGACGCCGTCGCCTCCATGCTGTACCTCGACTACTCGCGCAAGCCCGGCGAGTGGGTGCCCAACCCCTACGGTGGGCGCGAGAACCTCGACGCCATCGCGTTCCTGCGCGAGACCGACGACATGGTGCAGCGCGACTTCCCTGGTGCGCTGATGATCGCCGAGGAGTCGACGGCGTGGCCGGCAGTGTCGCGCCCCACCTCCGCCGGCGGGCTTGGCTTCAGCTTCAAGTGGAACATGGGCTGGATGCACGACACTCTGGAGTACTTCAGCAACGATCCCGTGTTCCGCCGCTATCACCACCACGAGCTGACCTTCGGGCTGCTCTACGCGTGGTCGGAGCGGTTCGTGCTGCCGCTGTCGCACGACGAGGTGGTGCACGGCAAGCGCTCGCTGGTGCGCAAGATGCCCGGCGACGGCTGGCAGCGCTGCGCCAACCTGCGCGCCCTGTTCGCCTGGATGTGGGCGCATCCCGGCAAGAAGCTGCTCTTCATGGGCGGTGAGATCGCCCAGGCCGACGAGTGGTCGCACGACCGCTCCGTCGACTGGCACCTGCTCGACCATCCCGCGCACCAGGGCATGCAGCGGCTGGTGCGCGACCTCAACCGCGTGTATGCGGGCGAGCATGCACTGTTCGAGCGCGACGTCACTCCCGAGGGCTTCCGCTGGATCGACGCGGGCAACGCCGACCAGAACGTGATCAGCTTCATCCGCTACGACGGGCACGGCCACCCCGGCGTCGTCTGCGTGGCCAACTTCTCGCCCATGGTGTACGAGAGCTTCCGCGTCGGGCTTCCCCTGGGCGGGCGCTGGCGCGAGCTGATCAACACCGACGCCGACGTCTACGGCGGCAGCAACGTGCGCAACTGGGAGGGTGTCGTCGCGTCACCCGACACCTGGCACGGCCAGCCCTTCAGCGCCACGATGACCCTGCCGCCGCTCGCCGTGATGTGGCTGGAACCCGAGGGACCTCCGTCGCAGGGATGACGCCGAGCGGCTGATGCGCCGGCGCGCGGAGCGCGGTAGGCTCGGGCGCATGAGCGCCGACCAGGCGCGCCCCCGGCTCACCCCGGGGCCGCTGCAGCCGTACATGGACGCGGGGCTCACCGCCGTCGTCACCATCGCCGGGCTCGGGGCCGCCTGGAGCGTCCGCACCGAGCCCGTCCCTGGCACCGCGGCGGTGGGCGCGGGCGCCTACGCGCTCGGCATCGCCCTGGCCCTGCTGGGCGGCCTGCCCCTGGCGTGGCGGCGGCGCCGGCCGCTGGTGGTGCTGGGCATCGTCGAGCTTTCGGTGCTGCTCCACCTCGTCCTCATCGCCGCCAATCCGCGGGCGGCCATCGTCGCGCTGGCCGCCGCGATGTACACCGTCGGCGCGGAGGAGCCACGCGGCCGCTCGCTGCCCGCCGCGGTCGCGGTGGCGACGGTCAACACGGTCACCTACCTGGGACTGTTCGTCTCGGGACAGCTCGACGCACCGCAGAACTTCTTCGTGGTCACCCTGGTGGTGGCGGGAAGCTGGGCGCTTGGCGACAACATCGGCACGCGCCGCGCCTACCTCGCCTCGCTGGAGGACCGCGCCGTGCGCGCCGAGCGCGAGCAGCAGGCGCAGGCGCAGCGCGCGGTGCTCGACGAGCGCTCCCACATCGCGCGCGAGCTGCACGACATGGTCGCCCATCACGTCAGCGCCATCGCGGTGCAGGCGGGCGCGGCCGAGGAGATCGCCGAGGCCGACCCGCGTCGCGCCCGCCAGGTGCTGGGCACCATCCAGGCGACCAGCAGGCAGGCGCTCGCCGAGATGCGCGCGCTCGTCGGCGTGCTGCGCGATGAGCCCGACGACGCGCGGCTGACCCCGCAGCCCAGCCTCGACCAGCTCGATCGCCTGGTGGCGCAGACGCGTGCAGCCGGCTTGCAGGTCGCGGTGCGCGTCGAGGGACAGCGACGGCCGCTGCCCGAGGCGCTCGACCTCAGCGCCTTCCGCCTGGTGCAGGAGGCGCTGACCAACACGTTGAAGCACGCGCACGCGGCGCGCGCCGACGTGGTCGTCCGCTACGGGGACGAGTCGCTGGAGGTGATCGTCAGCGACGACGGCGGCAACGGCAGCACGCCCGCGGCGCCGGGGACGGGACGCGGGCTGGTCGGCATGCGCGAGCGCGTCGCGCTGTTCCACGGAGAGCTCGACGTCGGCCGCGCTCCCGGCGGCGGATTTCGCGTGCACGCAACCCTGCCGATTGCTGGCGTGGAGTCGTGATCAGCGTCCTCATCGCCGACGACCAGACCCTGGTGCGCGCCGGCTTCCGCATGGTGGTCGAGGCGCGCGACGACCTCAGCGTCGTCGGCGAGGCGGGCGACGGCGCGGAAGCCGTTGCCCTGGCCGCGGAGCTGCATCCGGACGTGGTCCTGATGGACGTGCGCATGCCGGTGATGGACGGCATCGAGGCGACCCGCCGCATCACCGCACTGGACGAGAACACCCACGTGCTCATCCTCACCACCTTCGACCTCGACCAGTACGTGTACGAGGCGCTGCGCGCAGGCGCGGCGGGATTCCTGCTCAAGGATGCGCCGCCCAACGCGCTGGCCGCCGCGGTGCGCGCCGTGGCGGCGGGCGATTCGCTGCTCGCCCCGTCGGTGACGCGACGGCTGATCGAGCGCTTCGTCGCCCTGCCCGCGCCGCGCAGCGCCAACCGGGACGTGCTCGGCGACCTCAGCGCGCGCGAGGCGGAGGTGCTGCGGCTCGTCGCGCGCGGCCTGAGCAACCAGCAGATCGCCGACCAGCTGGTGGTGAGCACGGCGACGGTGAAGAGCCACGTGGCCCGCCTGCTGATGAAGCTCGGCCTGCACGACCGCACCCAGGCGGTGGTGCTCGCCTACGAGACGGGGTTCGTCACCCCCGGCGGGTGAGAGGAGGGGCGGAGGTGTGCCCTCGTCACGGCGTCACCTCCGCCCCGTGAGGTGGCGGCGTCTACGGGTGGGTGCCGCCGCCGCTGCTCGGGTACGGGTAGGGCAGGTTCTGGCACTGATCGGGCGGGGTGTTCGGTGGGCACGCCTGGGCGCCGCTGAACTGCTGGCCGCACTGCGTCCCGCCGGGCGGGCACTGCTGGGCGAAGGTGGCCGAGTCCATCACCGTCACCACGATCGTGCCGGTGATGGAGTGGCGCACTGCGCCGTCGTCGTGGAGGCTCAGCGCGCGGACGAAGACCTGCAAGGGCGTGAAGGCCGCGACGGTCGGGATCGGCGCACCGATGACGCCGTTGCCGTTCGACTCCCAGGCCGGGTCAGGGTCGCTCGACGAGCAGGCGACGCAGTTGTCGTTGTTGACGTCGTAGCCCTGGAAGGAGGTGGTCGTCTGGGTGTCCGTGGGGTTGTCGGGGATGATCTGGGTCACCTCGAACAGTCCCGCGCCCGCGTACGGGGCGAGGTCGAAGCAATCTCCGCCCGCGCCGGTGCCGCAGACAAGGGCACCCGCCGCCTCGCCGAAGACGGGATCGGTCTCCGCTGTCGCGGCCACGTACCGCGCCGTGAGGACCGTTGGGCCGCCCGCGTGAACGACCGCCGGGTACAAGCCCGCCATCAGTGCCACAAGGATCGCCGGACGCCGAAGCCAAGCAAGCCGACTCATGTGTCGCTCCCTTCCTTTGGTGCGGCGGAACGGCCCGCCGCGTTCGGCGCGTTACTGTACCGGAGTCAAGTCCACATGTGTGAACATGGCAAGCCTGTCAGATTCATCCGCGCGGCGGAGGGATTTCCATCCTGCGGCGGACGACGGGCGGGCGGTCCGGCGCCGAGGATGGACAGCATGACATCTCTCGCCATCGCCACGGCCCTGGCGCCGGCCGCCGTCGACGCGGCGATCCGCACCAGCGCGCTGACCAAGGTCTACGGCTCACGGCGCGTCGTCGACCGCGCCGACCTGGTCGTCCCGCGCGGCTCGATCAGCGGCTTCGTCGGCCCCAACGGCGCCGGCAAGACCACGACGCTGCGCATGCTGCTCGGCCTGGTCCGACCCACCGAGGGCGGCGGCGAGGTGCTCGGCGGCAGCCTCGACGAGCCGCGTGGCTACCTGCCGCGCGTCGGCTCGCTGATCGAGGGGCCCGCGTTCTACCCGACGCTGAGCGGGCGCAGCAACCTGCGCGTTCTGGCCACGCTTGGCGGTTTCGCGAAGGCCAGGGTCGAGGAGGTGCTGGAGATCGTGGAGCTCCGCGACCGCGCCGGCGACCACTACCGCACCTACTCGCTGGGCATGAAGCAGCGGCTCGGCGTCGCCGCGGCGCTGCTGCCGCAGCCCGAGCTGCTGGTGCTCGACGAGCCGACCAACGGCCTCGACCCCGGCGGCATCATCGAGACCCGCGCCCTGCTGCGCCGCTTCCGCGAGCAGGGCATGACGGTGTTCGTCAGCAGCCACCTGCTCAGTGAGCTGGAGCAGGTGGCCGACTGGCTGGTGCTCATCGACAAGGGACGCCTCGCCTACCAGGGGCCGATCGGCGACCTCGTCGACCGCAGCAAGGCGACGCTGCTCGTCGCCGGCGAGTCGGCCGCCGACCTGGAGGTGATCGCCGCCGTGGCCCGCCGGCTCGGCCACGGCGCGACAGTTGTGGACAGCCATGTCCGCATCGACGACGCCTCGGTCGCCGCAGAGCTGAACCGCGCCGCGATGAACGCGGGCGTCACCCTCACCGAGCTGACCGTGCAGCGCGCCAGCCTCGAGGAGTCGTTCCTCGCCGTCACCGGAGGACTGCAGTCGTGACCCGCGCATTCCGCAGCGAGTGGTTCAAGATCCGCCGTCCCGGCGTGCTGCTGGGCGGCCTCGGCGCCATGGTCGCGTTCTCCATCCTCGCCGTGGTCCTCACCATGGCGCGCGCCGACTCCGGCCCGCGCGACGCCGCGGTCAGCATCGCCCGGCTGTCGCAGCCCGACGGGTTCGCCTCCATCCTGCAGCGCGGGTCGGACTTCCTGGGCGTCTTCGCCCTCGGCGTCCTCGCCGTCGCCACCGCCCAGGAGTACAGCAACGGGACGCTGCGCTCGCTGCTGGTGCGCGAGCCGCGGCGCATCCGGCTGCTCGCCGGCAAGACGGTCGCCAACCTGCTCTACGTCTGCGCCTCGGTGCTGGTGGCCAGCCTGGTCGCGCTGCTGCTCGCCTTGGTGCTCGCCCCCGGCAAGGGCATCACCACCTCGGAGTGGCTCGGCTCCGGTCTCGGCGACACCGCGTCGACGATCGGCAACCTGGTCGTCGCCGCCTTCGGGTTCGGGATGTTCGGCACCCTCCTCGCCCTGGTGGTGCGGGCGCCCGCCCCGGCGGTGATCGGCGGCGTGCTCTGGATCCTGCCGGTGGAGAACCTGCTCACCCGCGCCTGGCCCAACGTCGGCCACTGGCTGCCCGGTCAGCAGCTCGCCGCCGTGGTCGCGCGAGGCAACGACATCTCCAGCTACGGCTGGGCGCTGGGGCTGGGCATGAGCCTGGTGGCGTTTGCTGCGATTACAGGGTCTGCGCTGTTCCGCTGGCGCGACGTGTCCGTCTAACACGCAATCGCGTGACAGAGGGGTGCCTCAGCGGGTAGCGTGCTCAGGATGGACACCGACGCCGCCCGCGCACGCCTCGACGCCGAGCGGACGCGCCTCGAGGAGACGCGTCGCGCCGCCCAGGACCTGGTCTCCGGCACCACCGAGGAGGCGGTGCAGGAGCTGGCCACCTACGACCAGCACCTCGCCGACCAGGGCACCGAGACCTTCGAGCGCGAGCGGGACACCAGCGTCCTGCAGCGGGTCGAGGCCCAGCTGCGCGAGGTGGACGACGCGCTCGCCCGGCTCGACGCCGGCACCTACGGACGCTGCGAGATCTGCGGCAAGGAGATCGCCGAGGCCAGGCTCGAAGCCATGCCCGCGGCGCGGTACTGCCTGGAGGACCAGGCCCGCGCCGAGCGCGAGGGCCGCTTCAACACCGGGCTGCCCAGCGGCGACATCACCTACTGAGCCGCTCCTCTGGCGCGGCTACGCCCAGGCGACCGGCAGGGCGCGCAGCGGGCGGACCCAATCGCGGGGGCGCTCGTGCACGACGCCGTACGTCGTGGTGCGCTCACGTGGAACACGGCCCGCGTCGCGGATCCAGCGCTCGATCTCCAGCGCTTCGAGGTTCTGGCCGTGGTCGGCGCCGCTGGCGCGGGAGATCGACTCCTCCATCAGGGTGCCGCCGAAGTCGTTGGCGCCCCAGCGCAGGGTCTCGGCGACTCCGTCGGGGCCGAGCTTCACCCACGAGGACTGGATGTTGGGGATGTCCGCACCGAAGTAGAGCCGCGCGATCGCGGTGTAGCGCAGCACCTCCTGCAGCGACGGCGAGCGGCGGATGCCGTAGTGCCGCCCCAGTGCGTTGCGCTCCACCTGGAAAGGCAGCAGGACGAACTCGGTGAAGCCACCCGTCTCCCGCTGCAGGTCGCGGATGACGCGCATGTGCTCGATGCGGTGGTCCCAGTTCTCGACGTGGCCGAACATCACCGTGGAGGTGGTGCGCACTCCCGCGTGATGCGCGGCGCGCATCACCTCGACCCACTGCTGCGTGTCGAGCTTCTCGGGACAGATCACCGCCCGCACCTCGTCGACGAGGATCTCCGCGGCCGTGCCTGGCATGGTGCCCAGTCCCGCGTCGCGCAGCCGCTCGATGCAGTACGACACCGGCCGTCCTGAGATCTCGGCGATGTAGCGCATCTCCTCGGGCGACAGCGCGTGCAGGTGCAGCGACGGCCAGCGGTCCTTGATGCGGGTGAACAGGTCGTCGTAGTAGTCGAGGTCCAAAGCCGGCTGCAGGCCGCTCTGCATGCAGATCTCGGTGGCCCCGCGCGCCACCGCATCCTCGATCTTGGCGAACACGGTGGCGTGGTCGTGATGCCACGCGCCACGCGCGTCGTGGGTCTTGCGCATGAAGCCGCAGAAGGAGCAGGAGCCGACGCAGACGTTGCTGATGTTGACGTTGCGGCAGACCACGTAGGTGACCTCGTCACCGACCAGGGTGCGACGCAATTCGTCGGCGGCCGGCTGCAGATCGGCGTCGACCTGCGGGTACACGGGCAGGCGTTCGTGCAGCGCGAAGCCGATCGAGCCAGCCTTGTCGCGCATGCGCTGCACCGGCTCCCAGGGCAGCGACGGCGACACGCTGTCCCCGTTGGCGCTGACCCCGCCGAGGTCGCGCGCACCGGCGTCGACCAGCGACACCCAGCCGTCGAGCAGCAGGTTTGGCGGGACCTGCACGGTGACCGACTCGGGCAGCAGCGAGCGCGCGGTGCGCACCGCGTCCTCCATGTCGGACAGCGTCGCGCCCGGCAGGTCGGCGAGCGCGGTCCCCGCCTTGGGCACGAAGTTCTGGACGATCACTTCCTGAACGTGTCCAAACCGCGTGTGGGACTCGGCGATCAGGTGCAGCGCGCGGACGCGGTCGTCGCGGCTTTCCCCAATGCCGACAAGGACTCCCGTGGTGAAGGGGATGCGCAGCCGGCCGGCGTCGTCGATGTGGCGCATGCGGTCGGCGACCCGCTTGCCGCCGCCGAAGGCGTGGGCGCGCAGGTCGTCGCTGCCCGTCTCCAGCATCAGGCCCATGGACGGCGAGAACGGCTTGAGCCGGGCCAGCGAGTCGTAGGCCAGCAGGCCGACGTTGACGTGGGGCAGCAGCCCGAGACGCATGGCGCGCCGGCAGATCTCGATGACCCGGTCGACGAACGCCTCCTCGGACGGCAGCCCCAGGTCGGGCAGCAGCCAGACCTGCTCGCCGGACATCACCAGGACTTCTCGTCCGCCCAGTCGCGCCGCCTCGGCGAGCTGCGCGTCGATGGTCTCCCAGGGCACCAGGCCGCCCTCGTCGCGACGGTATTCGCAGTAGCCGCAGCGCTTGGCGCACCTGTAGGTGACGTCGACGGTGTACGACGCGCTGTAGGTGAGCACGTCGGCGCTCCACCGCGGGCGCGCTCGGACCGGTGCGGGGGGAGCGTCGGCCATGCAGGCGATTCTAGTGCGCTATCGTGGGCGCCCTGCGGCGGGACCCAGAGGCCAGGAAGGGATGCGCGCACTCCAGCCGATCGTGATGGTGGCGTTCGCCGCCACGCTGCTCACCGCCTGCGGCGGCGACGACACCAGCGCGCCCGCCGGCGCCCAGCAGGTCGCCACCGGGCAGGGGAGCGACGGCTCGCTGCTCAGCCTCCCCCAGGCCCAGCAGGGCGCCGAGCAGTGGTGGAGCGAGCACGAGCAGGCGCTGCTCCAGCGTGACGCCCAGGCGATGGCCCACGTCGACGCGGAGCCGCTCGCCCTGGTCGAGCTGGAGGTGCTCAGGGCGGCGAGGGCCACCAACCAGGCCGTGATCTCCGGCACGCGGCAGCCGAGCGCCACCCGCGTCCACGTGGCCGCCGAGCAAAGCTGGCCGGTGCCGGTGCTCGCCGTCTACGACGTCCCTGCGGGCAGCGGCACGCAGCACTTCGCCGTGCTGCTCAGCAAGCTCAACCCCAGCGGCCGGCTGGTCGCCACCGCCAGCGCCGCACTCGACGCCGCCGAGCCCGCCTTCGACACCGACGCCGCCGGCTACGTCCACATGGGCGCGCCGGCCAACCAGCTCGCCGCCACCTGGGCACAGTGGATGCAGGCCACCGTGCACGGCAGCCCGGCGCCCAACCCCGCGCCCTTCGCCGCCGGCAAGTTCACCAGCGACGCCGCGACCGCCGACGCGGGCCTGCTCCACGACCCGGCAGGACACAGCCACAGCTCCCTCAGCGCGGTCGACTTCGACTATGCGCCGGTGGCGATGCCCGAGCCCGTGTTCACCCTGGCGGGAGGCAGGGGTGGCTTCACCATCCTCGCCGAGCGCCGCGGCGAGACGCTGCATCCCAACCAGGGGCAGGCGCTGCTCCAGGACGGGCAGCGACGCAACTACGGCGTCGACCTGGCTCCGGGCCAGTACCAGCAGATCACCATCCAGAGCGTCGTCCTGCTGGCTACGCGCATCCCGCAGGACAGGTCGCCCGCAGAGGTGATCGGCAACGGCGGCGGCATCTACCAGGAAGGCTAGATGCGGCGGCCGGCGGCCTCCCAGTAGCGGTCGCGGATCAGCCGCTTGAGCAGCTTGCCCGCCGCGTCGCGGGGGAAGTCGTCGACGAAGTCGACGCTGCGGGGACGCTTGTAGTCGGCGACGCGCTCGCCGAGGAACTGGATCACCTGCTGGTCGCTGAGCGCGCTGCCGTCGCGGCGCTTGACCACCGCCTTGATCGATTCGCCCCACTCCGCGTCGGGGACGCCGATCACCGCGCAGTCCTCGACGTCGGGATGCTGGTGAAGCACGGCCTCGACCTCGGCGGGATAGACGTTGACGCCGCCGCTGATGATCATGTCGACCTTGCGGTCGCAGATGTGGATGAAGCCCTCCTCGTCGCGCCAGGCGATGTCGCCGACGGTGAAGAAGCCGTCGCGGAAGCTGCGCTCGGTGGCCTCCGGCTTGTTGAGGTACTCCCCGAATGTTCCTGCCGAACGCGACCACAACTCGCCGGGCCGGCCGTCTGCCACCTGGTTGCCGTCGTCGTCGAGCAGGGCGATCTCCACGCCGGGCATGGCGCGGCCGCAGGACTCCGGCTTGCGCAGCAGGTCCTCAGGACCGACGTAGGTGACGATGCCCGTCTCGGTGGCGCCGTAGAACTCGCAGACGACGTCGCCGAAGAACTCCGCGGCGCGGCGCTTGACGTCGCCGGGGAAAGGCGCGGCGGCGACGACCACCCGCCGCAGGGAGGACACGTCGAAGCCCCGCCTGACCTCGGCGGGCAGGTCGACGATGCGCTTGACCAGGATCGGCGCCATGAACGTCGTGGTGACCCGGTGCGCCTCGACGAGGCGCAGCGCCTCGACGGGATCGAAGTGGCGCATCATCACCAGCGTCGCGCCGAGGACGTGCTGGAGTCCGGCGAAGGCGGCGGGCGCGCTGTGGTAGCCGGGACCGGCGAGCAGGTGGACGTCGTCGGTCTGCATCCCGAAGGTCTGGATCCACTCGAAGATCACCGCCGGGTCCGCGCCCTTGGGGCGGTACGCACCCTTGGGATTCCCCGTCGTGCCCGCCGTGTAGACCATCGTCGGGCCGGTGATCTCCGAGTGGATGCCGGGCTCGTCGTCGCCGGCGCGCGCCAGCAGCGTCTCGTACGACTCCCAGCCGGGCGGCGCCGGCGCGTCACCGACGACCGCGATGAAGGTGCGCGCCTCGGCGTTCTCGACCGACGGCCGCGCCGCCTCGATGTGCTCGATGAACTCGGGACCGGCGAAGACGGCCCGCGCCCCACTGTCGTTGAGCAGGTAGGCGATCTCGGCGCCGCGCAGGCGGTAGTTCATCGGCGTGGCCACGCATTGCAGCTTGCGCAGCGCGTGGGCCACCTCGGGACCGTTTGCGCTGTTGTACTGCATCTGGACCGACCGGTCACCCGGTTGCAGGCCGAGCGACTGCAGCACCGAGGCGACGCGGTTGACCCGCGCGTTGAGCTCCGCGTAGGTGCGGGTCTCGCCGCTGTCGGTGATGATGGCGAGCTTGCCGGGGTTGGCCGCCGCGTGCATGGCGAGGATGTCGGTCATCGCCCGCGCCTAGCCGCCGCCTCCACCATCTCCGCCCTGGTGGTCGTGCTTGCCGCCGCCGCCTCCCGGCGCGGGCGCGGCGCTGGCGTTGGCGCCCGGCCCGGGATCGCCCGGCATCCCCGAGTCACCCGAGCCGCAGTACCAGTAGTTGCCATTGTTGAACGTCCACGTCCTGCAGCCCTCGCCGCCGGACAGCCCGGGCACGCTGCCGCCCGGCCCTGTCCCGTCGAGGAACCATCCGGTGCGCCCGCCCTGCGAGGCCAGGTGGACGTCCGGCGGCGGCCCCATCCAGTCGTCGCTGACGCCGGAGAGCTGGTGGTCCATGAAGGCGTGCCAGATCGGCGCGGCGCCGGTGATCCCGGTGGTGCCGTGCATCGGCGAGTTGTCGGTGTTGCCCACCCACGTCGCGGTGACCAGGTGCGGCGTCCAGCCGATGGTCAGGTTGTCGCGGAAGTCCTGGGTGGTGCCGGTCTTGGCGGCGACCACGTGGTTGGGCAGGGTCAGCGCCGAGCCGCGGCCGAAGGAGATCTGGCGGTTGGCGTCGTTGGTGAGGATGTCGTCGACGACGTAGGCGACGCCCGGGTCGAGCGCCTGCCTGGACGGCTGCGGGTGGGGCAGCAGCTCGGTGCCGCCGTTGTCCTTCACCGAGGTCACGAACTCGGCGGGATGGAGCGTGCCACCGGCGGCGAAGATGCCGCCCGCCTGCGCCATCTCCCACAAAGGCACGGCGTACGTGCCCAGGGTCAGCGACGGGCCGTACTCGAGGTCGGGCCGGTCGAGGGTGGTGACGCCCATGGCGCGCGCGGTGGTCAGCACGTTGGGCACGCCGGCCAGCTGCTCGACCTTCACCGCGGGGATGTTGAAGGAGTTGGAGAAGGCCTCCTCCAGGGGCACCGTGCCGTGGTAGTGCATGTCGTAGTTGTGCACCTCCCACGGCGGCTGTCCCGGGATGTTGATCTTCAGCGGCGCGTCGGTGATCGGGGTCAGCTCGGTCACCTTCTTGAGCCGCAGCGCGGTGCTGTAGGTGAACAGCTTGAACGTCGAGCCCGGCTGTCGCGGCGAGCCGGCCATGTCGATCTGCGAGCCGGGATGCCCGGGACCGGCGCCCCCGACGTAGGCCAGCACCTGCCCGGTCTGCGGGTCCATGCTGACCATGGCGCCGTCGCTCACGTTGAGGCCACGGATGGCATCAACCTGCGAGGTCACCACGCCCTGCGCGTCGTTCTGCATGTCCAGGTCGAGCGTCGAGGCGATGCTCAGCCCCGCGGTGTAGGCGTCGAGGTGGAGGCGCTGCTTGATCTCGGCGACGACGCGGCTGACGAAGGCGGGGACGACGTTGACGTTGTCCACGTTGCCATCGCCGTACTGCAGCGGCTCGGCGGCCGCTTCGGCGACCTGCGAAGCGGTGATCACCCCGGCGCCGAGCATGGCCTGCAGCACCTGCGCCTGGCGCGCCTTGGCGGCGTCGGGATGGCGCAGCGGGTCGAGCTCGGTGGGCTGGTTGGGCAGCCCGGCGAGCAGCGCCGACTGGGCGAGGTCGAGCTTGCTCGCCTCGGTGGCGAAGAAGATGTGCGCCGCCGCCTCGATGCCGGTGGCGCCGTGCCCGTAGTAGATGTCGTTGAGGTAGTCGTCGAGGACCTGCTGCTTGCTCATGGTGGCGTCGAGGTGGCGGGCGATGAGCATCTGGCGCAGCTTGTAGCTGAGGCCCCCGGTCTGGGTCAGGTAGCGCACCTTGGCCAGCTGCATGGTGATGGTGCTGGCCCCCTGGCTGTCGTGGTGGACCACGTCGGAGAACGCCGCCGAGGCGACCCGCCCGAGGTCGACGGCGCCCTCGCTCCAGAACGCCTTGTCCTCCACCGCTACCGTCGCCTGCTGCAGGAACGGCGAGATCTTGTCAATGGTGACCGGAATTCGCGAGTCGCCCTGGGGGTGGAGGACGGCGAGCAGCTTGCCGTTGCGGTCGACGATCGTGGAGTCGGCGAAGCTGGGCTTGGGGCTGGGCACGCCACCGAAGGCGCTGTCCAGCACCGCCAGGGCCACCTGGCCGCCGCCCCACACCAGGACGAAGCCGGCCACCATCACCGAGATGAGCACGGCGCCGAGCCGCTGCCGGGTGTTCAGCCGCCGGGCGCGCCGCGCGTTGAGCAGGGTGCGTCGAACGGCGCGGCGGCGCCGCTCGGGGCTCAGGCTGCGGGCGGACGCCCTGGCGCGGGGACGCGGGTCATAGGGACGGAGGATGTCGGGCAAGAGGTGCCGTCCACTGCGAGTTGGGGGGACGCGGCGCGGGAGCGGCGGCGCCGGCCAGGGGAGGGCCGACGGGCGATCATGACAACGCCGTACTCGCGATTAACCCTAGCGTCTTTGCAGGGTTACGCGCAGCGGAGGGGGCCAGGCCAGGCGGCTCGGGCCGCTGCTCCGAGCGGCGCGGGCGCTCCCGGAAGCCCCGGTGCGCCCGGCACCGAGGGGGCGGCCGCCCCGAGCCCGAAGGCCCAGATCGCCCCGGTGTGGCCGAGCACGCTGCCGACCGAGGTGTCGCTGGTGCCGGCGCCGATGACCACGTCGGGCCCGGCCACCGCCGCGGCGCTGGAGATCGGGGCGCCGAGCGGGAATGCCCACAGCACCCGCCCGCCGGCCGCGTCGTAGGCACGCAGCAGGCCGTCGAGCGACCCGTTGTAGACGACGCCCCCGGCGACGCTGGTGGCGCCGTACGAGGGGCCCTGCAGCGCCTGCCACCTCGGCGCGCCGCTGCCCGCGTCGAAGCCGCGCATGGGAGTGGCGCCCGCGGTGGGATCGGCCTGCGGCGCGGGCATGCCGGTCGCGGGGTCGTTGCGGAAGGGGGTGTCGATGGCGGAGGCGCCGAACACCCGGACGTCGCGGTCGCCCTCGCCCCCGGCCGTCCTGCCCACGGCGGTGTTGCCGATGAAGCCGCCCACCGCCTGGCTGTCCTGGACGTTGCCGTTGCCCTGCTCCACGGCGTGCCAGACCAGGGCGCCGGTGTCGCGGTCGACGACCGAGTAGCTGCCGTCCTTGTTGCCCTCGCCGACGACGCGGTGGCCGCCGGGCAGGGTGAAGACCTGCGCCGAGGAGCCGAAGTCGTCGTCGTTGCTGTTGTTGGGGACGTGAGGCTGGTAGCTCCACACCGGATTGCCGGTGGCGGCGTCCAGCCCCACGATCGCCTCGCTGTACTGCTGCCAGCGCTTGGAGTAGTCGTAGCTGCCGCCGGCGGGGCAGTTGGGGTCGGTTCCGTCGGTCGGGCAGGGGCGTGGCGCCGGCGCCGCCGAGCCGGGCGGGGCGGGCAGGCTGAGCGGTCCGACCGAGGCGAGCGAGGCGCTCGGCGAGTTGTCCGGGCAGTCGGCCAGGCCGACGAAGGCCATCGCCCGGCGCGCCGGGTCGGGGTTGTGGGGCTGCAGGTCGAGCGCCGGCGAGCTCCAGATGTTGCCGCAGCCGTAGAGGGGATGGCCGGTCAGCGTCTCGGGGTTGAAGTGCCAGACCGCCGCGTGGGTCACCGCGTCGATCGCCCAGAGGCCCTCACCGGGGTAGTCGGTGCTCTGGTTGGAGTCGCTGCCGACCAGCACCCAGGGGTGGCCGTTGGGCGCGCCCGGCCAGACCACCGGGCTGGACTCGATCTCGCCTCGTCCGGTGGGTTGCTGGGGGTCCGCGTCGAAGCGCCACAGGATGGCGCCGCTCTGGGCGTCGAGGGCGTAGAGCGAGTCGGCGGCGGCGGCGAAGACGGTGAGGCGGCCCTGGACGGTGGCCACCGCTGCGGACGAGGTGATCTGCCCGAAGGCGTCGTTGTGGTTGTCGGTCCACGGAGCGGGGGCGGCGCTGCCCAGGGCGGTCTGCCAGCGGGTGGCCCCGGTGGCCAGGTCGAGGGCGTAGAAGGTGCCGTCCCAGGCGCCGACGTAGACGGTGCCCGCGCTGACCGCCGGCTGCGCGGTGACCACGTCGCTGGAGCGCACGACCCACCGCGGCGTCAGGGTGGCGACGTTGGCGGGCGTGGGCACGGTGGGGCAGGTGCTGGCGAAGTCGCGGCTGGCGTCGTGGCCGAAGGTGGTCCAGTCGCAGCTGGCTGCGGCGGCCCGGGCGGCGGGCTGCGCCTGCGGCTGTGGCTGGGCGACGGCGGTGACCGGGACAAACGCTGCAATCGCAGCGATTGGCAGCAGGCGGCGACGACGAAACACGGCGGTGGTGATCCTCTTCGGCGTGATGGGCGCGACTGCTGCGCCTCTACCAGAGGACGGTTCAGTTCGCCGGGTCTTGCACCACGCTGCGTTCGCGCTGCGCCTTCCCAGGCACCGTGATCGCCGGCGGGTCCATGCGCTGCGCGAGGATGGTCGCGTCGCGCGACGCCTCCGCCTCGGCGCTGACCGCGCCGCCAAGCATGGTGATCTGGCCGAGCACGAACATGTAGGTCATCAGCAGGAAGAACAGCGCGAAGGTGGCGCCGTAGGTGGTGAAGCCGCCCGCGTAGCGCACGTACGCCGGGAACAGCATGGTGAAGCCTTCGAGCAGCACACCCGCGGCGAGCGCACCCGGCAGCACGCGGCGGAAGCGCTGCTTGCGGTTGGGGACGATGAGGTAGATGGCCAGGAAGATCAGCGTGCCGTCGAGGACTCCCGCCGCGACCTGGAGGATCAGCGCGGCGGGGCCGGAGGTGAAGAACCCGGGGACGAAGTTGAGCGACTGCAGCGCCGGCAGCAGCGCACCGCTCAGCACCAGCGGCACGGCGAGCGCGGTGAAGACGAGGATCATCCCGAAGGCCATCAGCTTGCCCCGGATGAAGCCGCGCGGCTTGCAGCCGTAGAGCGCGCAGAGCCCCTGCTCCATGGCGCCGAACAGCGCCGAGCCGCTCCACAGCAGGCCGGCGAAGCCGGCGACGGCGAAGATGCCGGTCTTGTCGGGAAGACCGTTGAGCGCCCGGAGGATGTCGTCGTGCCCGGCCTTGCTGGGCAGGGCGTTCTCCACCGTGGACCGGATGGCGCCGCTGATGTTCGGGTCCTGCAGCACCGCGCCGAGCACGGTGAGCATGATCAGCACGATGGGGAACAGCGCGAACAGGCCGTTCCAGGCGACCAGCGTGGCCCAGTTGGGACCGCGGTTGTCGAGGTAGCGCTTGCCCACCCGGACGGGGAAGGCACGTTTGATGCGGCTCATCCTTCTTGTCTGATCACGGTATTTGGCGCGGACTGTGCGCGTCAACCGAGCTCGCGTTACCCGGGAGCAGGGTTCAGCCAGGCGAGCTGGCGGGACAGGGCGACGAGCCGGCCGCGCTCGTCCCAGACCTCGCCGTCCTCCTCCAGGTAGCCGTTGATCAGGAAGCGGGTGCGGAACCAGCACCGCATCCAGCCCGGCGCAGGCCGCGCCCGCACGTGGACGGTCAGCTCCAGCGTCGGCACCCAGCCGCCCGGGGTGGCGTCGAAGATGGGGGGCGGCATGGCGTCGGCGACGAGCGGCAGTGCGAAGGTGTCGACCGGGCGCCCGTCGGCGAAGCGCAGCCAGCCACCGAGCTCGGCGCGCCCCGTGGGCTCGCCGCGCGCCCAGCCCATGCTGCCCGGCGCGGGACGCACCTCGACGCGATCGCGGATGGCGGCGATCAGCCCGTTGGGCAGCCGTCCGTTGGCTTGCGGCGGGCACTCGTCGGGCGGCGGCATCGGCGGCGGCTGCCCCTGGATGATTGTCGGTCCCTGCGACTGTGAGTGGTCGCCATAGTTGGCCAGAACTCGGACGCGCTCTTTGCCGTCCTGCAGCATGCGCGCCATCGCGGTGGAGTGGCCGCGACCGCTGCGCACCACCTCGACGGCGACGTCGATCGGCGCGGGCTGCGGCGGGCTCAGGTAGTGCGCCGTGACCGTGAAGGGATCGGGATGGGGCAGCTCCTGCCGGATGGCGTTGAGCGCGATGGCGAGCACGTAGCCACCGTTGGGATACGGACCGATGCTCCAGCGGTCGCTGACCGCACCGCGCCACAGGTGGTCACCGGTGCGCCGAACTTCCGTGTCGGCGTCGAGCTCGTACTGCCCCACGCCGGTGACCATAGCGAAGCGCGGACGCGGCGTGCCTGACACCGCGCCCGCGCAGGGATCAGGGGATCAGAAGAGGACCGGCTGGAAGCAGCTGTAGCCCTGGATCGGTTCGAACCACCCGTTGACGAACCAGCCGCCGCCGACGCACAGTTGGTACGGCTGCGTCGGCACCGTGACGGTGTCGTTCACCGTCGAGGCGACGCCAGGTGTCCAGTTGGTGAGGCCGAGGACGTTGCCGCCGCCGTAGTCGAGCCCGTCGGAGACGCCGTGCAGGTAGCAGCCGACGCCGACCGACCCGGTGGTCGAGACCTCCGTCTGGGTGGTCTCCACCGTGCAGTCGTACGCGACCGTCTCCGTGCCGCCGGTGCCCACCTGGGCGCCCTGGGACACGCCGGTGCAGATCATGGCCCCGAACGGCCCGCAGTTGGTGGTGGCTCCTCCGCTGAATGCCGCGGCGGGCATTGTGCTGACGCCGAACGCGGCGACGGCGCACACCCCTCCGATGGCCAGCAGACGGCGCGCGGACAGTAGCCGACTTGTGATTGCGAGCATCTTCGCTCTCCCTTCCTTGTGGGCGACGAGGTCAAGGCGAGCACCCGAGTCCCGCTGTTTCCGGCGGCCCACCTCGCATGTCCCCATCCCGCCAAGACCGCCGAATGGCGCGGACTCTAGTGGCTCCGTCCCGCCGTGTCAACGCGGGCGGACTCAGTGGCGGAAGTGGCGCTCGCCGGCGGCGACCATGGCCACGTCCAGGCGGTCGGCGGCCTGGACGACGTCGTCGTCCTTCTTCGAGCCGCCGGGCTGGATGACGGCGCGAACCCCTGCTGCGGCAAGGGTCTCCAGGCCGTCCGGCATGGGGAAGAAGGCGTCGCTCGCAGCCACGCCGCCACGCGCCCGCTCCTCGCCCGCGCGCTTCACCGCGATCTCGGCCGCCTCGACACGCGACATCTGCCCCGCACCGACGCCGACCGCCATGCCGTCGCGGACGATGACGATGGCGTTCGACTTGACGTGCGGGACGAGGCGCCAGGCGATCAGCAACTGCTCCCACTCATCGTCGCTGGGCTGCCGGCGGGTCATCACCTGCATGGTGGAGCGGTCGGTGTCGACGCGGTCGAGCGTCTGCACCAGCAGGCCGCCGTCGATGCTGCGCACGTCCAGCGCCGCGGCGCACGAGGGATGCTCGACGACCAGCACCCGCAACCGCTCCTTGCGCTGCAGGACCTCGACGGCGTCCGGCTCGATGCGGGGCACGACCACGGCTTCGAGAAACGTCTTGAAGATCTCGGCGGCGGTCTCGGCGTCCAACGGACGGTTCAACCCGACGATGCCACCGAACGCGCTGCGTGGATCGCACTCGTACGCGCGCTTGTAGGCCTCGGCCAGGCTCTCCCCCACCGCGAACCCACAGGGGTTGGTGTGCTTGATGATCGTCGCCGCCGGCGTGTCGAACTCCATCACCAGCCGCCGTGCCGCATCCACGTCCAGCCAGTTGGTGAAGCTCAGCGCCGGCCCCTGCAGCTGCCGCGCGTGCGCCATGCCCCCGGGCGCGCCGGGGACCGCGTACACCGCCCCGCGCTGGTGCGGGTTTTCCCCGTAGCGCAGCTCGTGCAGCCGCGGCCCGCCGATGGTGAACTCCTCGGGCATCGCCTCGCCGGGCAGCTCCTCGCGCAGGTACGCGGCGACCGCGGTGTCGTACGCCGCGGTGTGCGCCAGCGCCTCCGCCGCCAGACGCCGGCGCGTGGCCTCGGTGATGCTGCCATGATTGGCAATATCAGCGACGACCGCGTCGTACTGTGCAGGCGATGTCACCACCGCCACCGCGTCGGCGTTCTTCGCCGCGGCGCGGATCATCGTCGGCCCGCCGATGTCGATGTTCTCGATCACCTCGTCGCGCTCGGCGCCGCGCGCCACCGTCTCGCGGAACGGGTACAGCGAGACGGCGACGATGTCGATGGGCACGAACCCGTGCTCGGCGAGCTGGGCCATGTGCTCGGGCTTGTCGCGCCGCGCCAGGATGCCGGCGTGGATGGCGGGGTGCAGCGTCTTGACGCGGCCGTCGAGCATCTCGGGAAAGCCGGTCACGTCGCTGACGGCGCGCGCCTCGATGCCGTCCGCGGCCAGGGCGCGGCGGGTGCCGTCGGTGGCGATCAGCTCGACGCCGTGGGCGGCGAGGCTGCGCGCGAAGGCGGCGAGCCCGGTCTTGTCGCTGACGCCGAGGAGCGCTCGCAGGGTCATGTCGCGGGGACCTCCGAAACCGCAGTGCCGACTGGAAGGACGCGCACCCGCCGCCCCTCGCGGCGCAGGCGCCCGCTGCAGAACAGCGCCACCGCCTCGGGCAATATCCGCCACTCCTGCTCGTGGATGCGCAGGCGCAAGCTGGTGGCGTCGTCGTCCTCGTGCACGTCGACCGCCGCCTGCAACACGATCGGTCCGCCGTCGGGCTCGCCGGGCTCGAGCAGCTGCACGGTGCAGCCGCTCACCTTGGCGCCGAAGGCGAGCGCGTCCTCGACGGCGTGCATGCCGCCGGCGAAGGCGGGCAGCAGCGAGGGATGCACGTTGAGGATGGCGTCGGGAAAGGCGTCGAGCACCGGCGCGGTCAGCATGCGGTCGTACCCGGCGCACACCACGAGCCGCACCGACTCGGCGCGCAGCGCATCGCGCATCGCCGCGTCGCGCGACTCCACGTCGCCGCCGAAGTCGCCGACCGGAAGCGCCAGCGCGCGAACGCCATGCGCAGCGGCGATCCCCAGCGCACCCGCGGAAGGACGGTTGCTGATCACCACCGCGACGCGCGCCGGGTAATCGGGGGCAGCCGCGGCGTCGAGCAGTGCACGAAGGTTGGTGCCTGCGCCGCTGACCAGCACGCCGACCGGGACTCGCGATGCGCTCAGCGCAGCACCACCCGCTCAGGACCGGTCTGCGCCACCACCTGCCCGATGCGATGGACGGGCAGCCCGGCGGCCGCCTCGATGTGCGCGGCCTGCTCCCACGGCACCACGACCACCATGCCGATGCCCATGTTGTACGTCCGCCACATCTCGTCGGGGCTGATGCCACCGATCCGCTGCAGCGCGGGGAAGATCGCGG
>Ga0307479_10000913_pt1 | contig 26725 bp, 27 predicted proteins | sample atmos_gasesECM4C_FD_203743 | JGI IMG/M metagenome (GOLD analysis project Ga0307479, IMG submission 203743) | Hardwood forest soil microbial communities from Morgan-Monroe State Forest, Indiana, United States - atmos_gasesECM4C_515 | ecosystem: Environmental > Terrestrial > Soil > Temperate... | reverse complement strand
GCTCAAATGTTTTTAAGCCTAGGACTCCGGCCCAGCGTTCCCCTGATTTGCCAGTGTCGCGAGGGTGGCCGGGGGTGTTACAAGACCTTCGCGTCATAGCACCGACGAGGTCCGATTGTCCACGAAAGCCGTCGCGTGCGGCAAGGGAAAAATAACGCTGAATACAAGGAAGCCTGCACAGGAGATGCACAGGATTTCCACAGACACGAAATTCGCACGCCAGTGAGCAAACATTATTTGGAATTTCCAGTCTTTTCGAACAAGCGGCGGGATCAACGCTTACTTTTTCTTGCCAGACCGGGGAAATTCATAAATTCCAAGCGAGTAATTGCCTAAGAGCAGGTCATCTTTTTCGACGAACACGAAATCAGGCACCATGCGCGAGCGATCTGTCGTATAGATACGGTTGCTAGACGTATTGTTGTCAGCGTTATCGAAGTGCATCAACAAGTTCCCCAGGGCCAGCCAGACTTCCTGAGTTTCGGGATCGACTCCCAACGCGGAGATGATCTCGTGGGGAGAAGCTGTCTTCCCCAAGCCCGCGCGGGCGATTTCCTGGCGCGCGGACTGCGCCATGGGCTGAAGCTCGAGGGTGGTAAGCGTCAGTTCATCGAGCAGATAGCCCGAATTCGAGTCGTATTTTCGTACTGTAGGTTCCGGCAAATAGCGGAATGCAAAATACAGATTGCCGGCTTTGTCCGAGGCCAGATGCCCCCCGTTGAGTCGCTGGTTCAGTTCGGCGTCGTCGCTCAGGTCGGTTGGCTCGCCAAATTCACGCACGAGGGTGCCGTGCAGATCGTAGACGGCGATCAGGCGCTCGGAATTGCCGCTGCACACGGCAAACTGATCGCGCGGAAGGGTGACAATTTGGGTTGGTTCAGGAACGCGAAAATGTGCGAAAGGCATCCCGTCAGCCGTGAAGACGCTGACGGTGTTCGCGCTTTGATCAGCAATGTACACGCGGCCGGATGCGTCGAGATCCAGTGAACTGGGAGAGACAAGTTCGCCGGGCCGGGGCTGCGCGGGAATCTGCCGCAGTTTTCTTCCCTGCGAGTCGAAGACAAGCACGACAGGCGTAGAGTGCGCAGACGGCTGAGAGCGTTTCGAAGGCGTAGCACGCTTAGAAGGGTCCAAATGATCAGACGGGGTAGGCGGCGCCAGGACGTAGTAGGCGCCGTCTGGACCGCGGCGGATAGCGCGAAAGCCAGCGCCGACGTCAGGAAATCGGCGTCGAGCCGCATCCAGGGTCGGATCCTCTTGAGCGTGCATGAGTGCGCCGGAGAAGACTGCTGCACAGAGGATAGCGAGGGGTAGCGGCAGGATCTGAGCGGTGCGTTTCACTGTCGGGTGAAATATATAATGCGGCGGCACCCGCATTAGGTTGCTCGTGCGAGACGAATCAGTGGTCCAAACGGTAGCGGCGCCGCGCCACGGATACCGCCCGGCCGCTGACGGAATCCGCCTCGATGAGCACGGCGTTCATTTGGATGTCCCCCGTGGCGACTTCGAATCGGGCCGGAAGTCCGTCGAGAAAGCGCTTGATGATTGGGCCCTTTTCCATCCCGATCACGGAATCGTGCGGCCCTGTCATGCCTACGTCCGTGATGTAGGCCGTTCCGGCGGGCAGGATCTGCTCGTCCGCGGTAGCCACGTGGGTGTGTGTTCCGAGGACGGCCGTGACACGCCCATCCAGATACCACCCCATGGCCTGCTTTTCGCTGGTGGCCTCAGCGTGCATATCCACGATGACGACCTTGGTTTCGGGTGGCAGCCTGAGCAATTCGCGATCGGCGACGCCGAACGGATCATCGTTTGACGCCATGAAGATGCGCCCTTGCAGGCAGAGGACGGCATAAGGCGTTCCTTGACGGGACATGCCGCAGAAAAGCCCGCTGCCAGGGCTGGCAACTGGGAAATTAGCGGGACGCAGTAGCCGGGGCTCTCGCGGAATAAAGTCCAGAATCTCCTTGCGGTCCCAGATATGATTCCCTCCGGAAAGCACCTCGATTCCGGCGGAAAGCAGTTCCTCGGTCAGCCGCGGAGTGATGCCGAAGCCGGAAGCCGAGTTCTCACCATTGGCGATCACGAGGTCGGCCTGTTCATTAGAGATGATGTCTTCAAGGCGTTCGAGCACGATACGCCGCCCGGGCGAACCTACAATATCCCCAATAAACAAAATGCGCATGTATGTGAGGTGGAAGGAGCGGTCCACTCCGCCGTGTGGAGCTAGATCCTGAACCTCTGTTATAAGGTGGGCGCCCTGCGCCGGCCTTTAGGCTTTCCCGCAACCGAGGCATGCCCGGCTGCGGGCCATGCGCACAGGCCGTCTGACCCGGGCACCGCAGAGATCCAGCATTGGTTCAAAAGATCTTCGCACCAATCACGCGCGTTGCAGGCCTACTCCTCGTACATTCTAGCGGTCCAAGGACGACCGTCAAATCGAATTCCCTACTGGCGTGTCTTTGTGCAATTAGGCAGTTTGCTGTAGGGCGCGATCGATCAGTTTGAGGCAACGTTCGGCGTTTGCTCGCAATGCCGCCTCGTTTTTTTCCCGGTTCTGCCGCAGATTGTGCAGTTCGTCGGCAATGGACAAAGCTGCTAGCACAGCGACCTTTACCGAGTCCACTGCTCCAGTCCCACGGGCGACCTGGCGCATGCGTAGATCCACATACTTGGCCAATTGCTCCACATAAGCGGGCTCGAGGTCCCCAGCGACGTTGTAAACCTGATCGTAAATTTCGACTTTCATCCTGGCACGCCTCCCGGTAAATGAACCGCGCGGTTAGGGCGGCGTTATTGTGCGACACCGGCCAAGCCAGGGCAAGTTGATCGTCAATGCGTGGCGGGAGGTTCGGGTTCGCTGCTGCGCTTAGGCCGAACGCAGCTCCGCACCTAACTTCTGTTCCAAGGTGGAAATGATGCGCGAGGAAAAATCGCTAAGTTGAGCTTCGGTCAGGGTGGCTTCCTGGCTTTGAAATGTGACCCGGACCAGCAGCGAAAACTTTCCTGGCGGAATATTTCGTCCCCGAAAAAGGTCGACGGCCTCGATAGAGATAACTTCGGGAATTCGCAAGCCCGCAGCGGCCTCGCGCACTGAGGCGAAGGTGGTGCCGACTGTGAGAATCAGCGAGAAATCGCGCTCGACTGCAGGGAAGCGCGAAATCGGTTGATATTTCCGGCTGTCGCGGGCAAAGCGATATGTGGAGAAAAACGGGTCAAGTGCCAATTCAGCCAAAAAAGCGTCTTGACGTAATTTGAACCGGTCAGCCACTCCTCTCGCGAGCCCTCCTGCCCAGCCCACGTCAGGGCCTCCTGGGATCGTTGTGCGACGAACATTGGGACCGCTAACGCGAACGACATATGCTTGTGCCATTGAGAGTTTCCCGGCTTGGCCAGGATGCTGCCAAGGAAGCGTTTCGCCGTTCCACGCGAAGCCGCCGGCAAGATCACCAATTTGATCGAGATCGCCTTTGAGGTCGGCGAAGGAGTACTCCCGGGCAGATTCCTCAACGCCTTGCTGGCGCGCCAAGCCGGTTGCGCCGATGGTGACGATGCGCGTCTCTTCGGGTTCGTCATTCAGCAAGCGATAAGCGCGGCCGATTTCAAATAGCCGCAAATTACGCTGGCCCCGGTTCAAATTCCACGCTAGCGCATGCGCCATGCTCACCAAGCCATTCGAGCGCAATAGGGAGGCGTCTTCCGCGAGAGGATTTGCGACGCGCGCGGGTACTACGTCCCCGGGCCGAAAAAGGGCGTCTTCCGCTTCGTTCACCAGCGGAATGGAGACAATCTCCCGATAGCCCAGGCCGATCAGCCGCTCGCGCAATCGGTCCTCGGCCTCGGCGTGCGGCAGTCGCGCCGCCGGCTGTTTGGCCGGATGCAGTCGCGGCGGAAACTTGTCCAAGCCATAGTGCCGCGCGACTTCTTCGATCAAATCCACTTCGCGCGTGACGTCCTGGCGCCAGGAGGGCTGGCGGCATTGCCATCGTGCGAGTGGTGCGTCGGCGGAGCCGAGCGTTTGGTCGATGCGCTGAGGAGCAAACCCGAGCGCGCGGAGAATCGCCTCGATTTCGCGGTCGGGCACGTCGGCTCCCATCACGCGTAGCATTTCTTTGCGGGAGAGCTCCAGGGCAAAAGGTTTCCGGCGCGCCGGATAGACGTCCACTACTCCCGCCAGTACTTCGCCCCCGGCTAATTCGCGAATTAAGGCCGCGCAGCGTCGCGAGGCTAGCTCAGCCATCTCCAGGTCAGCTCCGCGCTCAAAACGCGTGGATGCCTCCGTCCGCAGCCCCAGCGCTTTCGAACTACGGCGAATGGAGATCGGATCAAACCACGCAGCTTCCAGGAGCACGTTGCGCGTCGCGAAACCGATCTCGGTTTCCGCTCCTCCCATGATGCCGCCGATGCCCACCGAGCGAGCGGCGTCTGCAATGACGCAGACTTCTGGCGACAGAGTGCGCTCAACGTCATCGAGCGTGCGGATCTTTTCGCCGGGACGCGCGCGGCGAACGATAATGCTCCGTTCTGTCAGTAGATCCAGATCGTAGGCGTGCATGGGCTGGCCTAGTTCGAGCATTACGTAATTGGTGGCGTCCACCACATTGTTAATGGAAGCCTGCCCGAGCGCTTCCAGGCGCTGGCGCAGCCAATCGGGCGATGGCTGCACCTTCACGCCGCGCAATATGCGTGCGGTGTATCTGCCGCAAAGTTCGGGGGATTCGACTTCTACACGCGCAACGCTTGCGGCGCTCTCGCCGGCTTCCGGCAGAGTCACGGAAACAGGCTTCAGCTCGTTTCGCCCCAAGGCGGCCACTTCGCGCGCCACACCGTAATGCGCGAGGCAATCAGGGCGATTGATGGTGAGGTCGAGTTCGAGCAGCGGGCCGGCGGAAGTTTCCGACACGCCTTCGACCGCGATCCCGGCTAGAGACAACCGCTCCGCTGACTCTCTAGGAGCGAACGGAACCTCCACGAACTCCTTCAGCCAGTCGTAAAGGATTTTCATCGGGCGTCAGGACATTTGCGCGTCAGGGAAATTGCCGCAGGAAGCGCACATCATTTTGAAAGAAGAGCTGTACATCGTCGATTCCGTATTTGAGTTGCGAAAGGCGGTCGACTCCCAAGCCGAAAGCGTAGCCCGAGACGCGCTTCGAATCGTAATTCACAAAGCCATAGACGGCCGGATCGACCATGCCCGCGCCGAAGAGTTCGATCCATCCAGAATTTTTACAAAGCCTGCAACCGCTGCCCCCGCAGACGAAGCAGGTCGCATCGACTTCGACGGAAGGTTCGGTGAACGGGAAATAGCTCGGGCGCAAGCGCGTTTTAGCGGCGGGCCCAAGGAATTCGCGCACGAAATACTCGACTGTGCCCTTGAATTCGCAGAAGGTGATGTCCGAATCAACCGCGAGACCTTCTACCTGGTGGAACATGTAGGAGTGGGTCGCGTCGGGATTATCACGGCGATAAACCTTTCCGGGCACGATGATACGCACGGGAGGCTGCTGCTTTTCCATCGTGTGAATTTGCATTGGAGAGGTGTGCGTGCGTAGCAGATGCGGCTGCGATCCCGGCGGAAGATCGAGATAGAACGTATCCATGGTGTCGCGCGCGGGGTGATGTTCCGGAATATTCAGCGCCTCGAAATTGTAATAAGGCGTCTCGATTTCACGGCCTTCCACGACGGTAAAACCAAGCGAAAGAAAAATGCGCTCGATTTCTTCGAATGTTTGCCGTATCAGGTGCCGCGAACCAATCGGACGAACAACGCCAGGCAACGAGAGGTCAACCCGCTCGCGGGCAAGGGCTGCGCTCTCCGCTGCGTTTGCAACCGCCGCACTCATCTCTTCGAGACGCCGTTCAACATGGCTACGCAGATCATTAAGGCAGCGCCCGACCGTACGTCTTAGCGGCGGCGGGGAGCTTTTAAGCCAGTTCTCAGTTATGCGCGTCAGTACTCCGGCTTTCCGGCCAACCCAGGCGTCTCGCTTCATCCTCCAACCGACTTCATCCTCGGGCGCGCTAGCAGTTTGTTTATCGAACTGCTGACGCACCCCATGAAAAAGTTCCTCTACCTGCGAATCGCCACTGATGCCAAGCTGATCGAGGGTTTGGGTTGTAGGATCGTTTGTCATTAAGGCGCTTCCGCGTCCTACCAACCCCTTGCAGAACAAACGTTGTCAAGGCGAGTTTCGGTAAGATGCGCGGCCAGTTAGAATGTCGCTTTCAGGCGCTCAAGCGGGAGTACCAGCCGCCTGTTTCGCCTGGGCGGCGATATTCGCGAATCCCACGGCGTCTCGCACCGCGATATCGGCAAGGATTTTGCGGTCGATGTCGACGCCGCCCGCCTTTAGTCCGTGTATCAGTTCGCTGTAGGAGAGCCCGTTCAAGCGCGCTGCGGCGCCAATGCGCTGAATCCACAAGCGGCGAAACTGACGCTTACGCTGGCGGCGATCCCTATAAGAGTAGCGTTCGGCACGGTTGACTGCCTCCTGCGCCGACTGATAGAGCTTGCTCTTAGTGAGGAAAAAGCCTTTCGTGCGGCGCAAATATTTTTTGCGGCGCGCGCGGCGCTTCGTGCCACGTTTTACTCTGGCCATTGCATTTCTCCTGCGCGGAGATCACGCGAAACGGCGTAGGCCTGATGACGCCGATTTGCGCCGGAAATAGGGCGCAAATGATTCGGCGAGACAGACAGCCAACGACGGTGTCGAGCGTCTCCACGGCGTGTTGAGGTATTTGCTCGGCTGCGTTAAAACTGGCAGCGGAGCAATCTGGCGGCGATCAATCAAGATTCAGATCGATTGACCGCAGCCACTGGCCGGCAGGCCCGCCGTGGCGGATAACGCGCTGCCTGGCACAAAATCAGAATCCCAAATTAGACCTAAGGCACACGTAAACCAGAAAAGATCTAGCCGTAGGGCAACATTCTGCGTACATGGGGCGCATCCGCAGGATCGACCTGCGCCAGCTTTTTCAGGCGGCGCATACGCTTCGGGAGCTTGGTTCCCAGCAGATGCCGCTTGCCGGAATGCATGCGCAAAATCTTGCCGTTGGCGGTGATCTTGAATCGCTTCCCAGCGCCGCGATGCGACTTCAGCTTACGTTTCTTTTGCTTTTTCGCCACAGACTGTCCTTTATTTCAAGCTTGACTCACGCCCGCTGTTGCCGACGGCCGCGCAGGGGCTCCGCCTTTTTTAGGCGCAAGAAGAGCCATCAATATGTTGGCCTCCATACGCGGTCCGATCTCCACCAATGCGTGATCGGCTATGTCCTTCAGCAGGCGCTCCATCTTGGCGCGGCCTACTTCCTGGTGAGCCATTTCACGGCCGCGATGAAAAATCATGGCTTTTACTTTGTGGCCGTCACCCAGAAACCTGATGATCTGGTTTTTCCGAACCTGATAATCGTGCTCGGCGGTGGCCGGCCGGAACTTTACTTCCTTGAGCTGCGTGCCTTTTTGGTGTTTGCGCTGCTCGTGCGCTTTTTTATTTGTCTGATAAAGAAATTTTCCGTAATCGGTGATCTTGCAGACTGGCGGGTCCGCATTGGGTGAGATCTCCACCAAATCCAAACCCCGTTCGCGGGCCACTCGCATTGCCTCAAAGGGCTGCATAACGCCCAATTGCCCGCCTTCGTCATCTATCACACGAATTTCCCGAGCCCGGATGCGTTCGTTTACCCGGGTGCGTTCTGTGGCTCGAAAACTTCGCTCAGCGATAAACCCACCTCCGCAGCGGCGCCTGAGGCGTCCGGCTGTACTTCCTTACGACAAGGTCACAAAGTATAGCACGGTTATCCGGGACGATCATTCCCCTAGGGATTGTCCTTACCGATTGATGGTTGGGTCAAACATCACCCGTAGCGGCGCCGGCCTGCTTTTCATCGGATGCTCCGAAGGGCACGAAAGGCAAAGCGAAGTTTTGAGCTGGAGACGGCTACTAGAGCCCTCATGCTTGGCGCGGATTGACTCTCACCCTCGGGCGGTGGGAAAATCCACCCATCGTCAAGTTGTGGAATGAAGGTACGTGGAATAGGGAGGTTCGTGGAATGTTCAAATATTCGTTCGCTCTGGTTTTGTCGCTGGGCTTGCTCGCTTTTTCGGCGCCCGTTGTCGCCCATCATGGCGCTTCTGCGTATGACAATTCGACCCTGACCACTCTGACGGGAACCATCACGGACTTTCAGTTCATTCAGCCGCATCCGCTGATTTCCCTTGATGCCAAGGACGATAACGGGAACGTCACGAAGTGGTCCGTAGAGATGACGGCGCCCAATCACCTGGTTCATTACGGATGGAACGGGCATAAGCTCCATACCGGCCAAACGATTAAAGTTACCGGTCACGCTGCCAAGAACGGCGTCAAGGTTTTGAATCTGCGCCAAATCTTCGACGCGGACGGCAAGGAGATTCCTCTCGGTCCGCCTCCGCAGCCAGGGCAGAGCTGATTCCTATTCCGTTGTGCAAGTCGCACGTTTCGAAGTAAGGCGGAGGAGGATGCAGCGATGCCTCGTCGATTACTGAATTGGTCTGTTGCGCTGGTGACGGTGCTGGCGTGCTCCTATGCACTGCTCGCGCAGAATTCCGGAAATTCGGGACCCGCAAAGGGAAAACCGGCAGCCGCAAAGTCCGACACTTCTAAGGGTGCCTGGCAGGTTCCGAAGACGGCCTGGGGCGAGCCGGACTTTTCCGGGATGTGGGAGCCGAAAATGCCTCCCAGCGCGCGCGAGTATGCCGGATATTCGTTTATCTCGCATAAAGACGTCGTTCCGCTGATGACGCCGTGGGGAAAAGACCAGTACATGAGCACGAAGCCCTCGTGGGGACCGCTGGCCACTCCGGATTCGACCGATATGGTGAATCCGACGACCGGCAAGGAAGTCGGATGCTTCCCGACTGGCGTGCCCCGCATTTGGGTTCACCCCTTCCCCACGAAGATCGTGCAGGTTCCGCACGTGGTTTATTTTCTCCATGAGTTCAATCACTTCGTACGCGAGATTTATACCAATGAGGGCCGCGAGCATCCCAAAGACGAAGATCCCTGGTGGATGGGGCACTCCGTAGGCTGGTGGGAAGGGAATACGCTGGTCATCGATACCGTCGATTCCAATGACAAAACGTGGATAGACCGCGCCGGCTTGCCGCACTCCGATAAGCTGCACGTCATCGAGCGCATCACCCGCCCCGAAGAGAATAAGTTGCGCGTGGACATCACCATCGATGACCCGAAGACCTATACCAAGACGTGGTCGGGATTCCGCGAGCTCGAGTTCGAACCGGAGTGGAAAATCACGGAAATGATTTGCGAAGACAACGTCACCTTCAACGACCTGAAGAACGAAGGCAAAGAACAGTAACAGAGAGATAAGAGGCTTGAGCTACGAAGCGGCCCTGCGCCCTAAGAGAGGGAAGTGGGGCCGCTTTTCTTCTGCGCCCGCTAAGGCTTGGGCACCGCGGAACGCGCTGTTTCGACGGGCTTGAACTGTTTGCTCAGCGCTAGCCCTTGCTGCTGATACGAAGACCCAATCGCCTGACCGTACAGCTTCTCCGGAGCATTCGCCATTCTGTGATAGATGAGCCGCCCGATGATTTGCTTGTCTTCGAGTAAGATCGGCACCTCATGCGCGCGCACCTCGAGCACCGCCTTCGTGCCTTTAATTTCGCCTGACGCGCCGTATCCAAATCCGGGATCGAAAAAACCCGCGTAGTGGACACTAAAATCGCCAATCGATTGATCGAAGGGCTCCATTTCAGCAGCGAAGGAAGGGGGTACGGAGAATCTTTCTTTCGACGCCATCAGGTAGAAATCCCCGGGATCGAGGACGACTCTTTTTGACTTCGGGTTGAGGATCGGCACCCAAAAATCCGCAGGATCGTAGGCCCGCACTTTGCTGAGATCGATCGGACGGCAGTGTCTCTTCGCCTTATAGGCCACAATGGAATCTTCTTTGCCCTCGAGATCCGTGGTCGTCCGCAAACCGCGATCAATGATCGCCTGCTGATCTCCGCCTTGGCTGGACACGAGATTTTTCAGCCCACGCCCGATGACTGCCTCCGCCGGGCCTTCGCCATTTTCGTAGTAAACCAGCCGCTCTTTTTCAGCCAATTGTTCGAGAATTCCGTCCGTGGATAGCGGGCTCCCGCGAATGAATCGAAGCTGATTCAGCTTCGTCCCGGCGGTCACAACGATCGGAAACGTTCGCGGTACGATCTCCACATACAAATCCCCGGCATATCCCTTCTGGACCTGTTCGAATTCCAAGCCGCCATCGGTGATGAGGCGTGTGAAGATATCCAACCGTCCCGTCGTGCTTTTCGGGTTGGCTTTACCGCCAATATCTCGCGGCAGCGCGAGACTCTCTAGCAAGGGCACAACGTATACGGCGTTCGTTTCCAGCAGCGTCGGCCGGCTCAGGTCATACTCGGCAATTTTCAGCTCCTCGATTTTGTTCTTGAGTGTCGCAGAGCGGCCGGGAAGAAAGCTGGCCTGCACGCGATATGCAACGGTTCCGAGGCGCAAATCCATCGAGGCGGGTTGAATCTGCGCGTCAGGAATTTCGGTGGCGCAGCGAATTTTCCCATTCGCGATCAACTCACGAATTTCCTGCGAAGGCAGTATGCCGGTCTTGCGTTCACGCCGCGAAGATTCCAAAGCGTATCATTCCTTTCTTGAACTTTGGATTTTAGCACGGCGCAAAACGGTAGGTCCGCAGTTCAACCTGAGGAAAATTCAGGAAATCGTGCGGGCCTCGACTTCTGCGCGGAGTTTGGCGAGAAATTCACTTAACGGCTGCGGGCCCAGGTCGCCTTTGCCGTGATGTCGCACTGAAACGGTGCGGGCCTCGGCTTCTTTGCCCCCCACGACGGCCATGTAGGGAATTTTCTGCATTTCGGAGTCGCGAATCTTAGCTTGCAGCTTTTCGTTGCGGTCATCGAGCGTAGCGCGGATCCCTGCGGCGCCGAGTTCCGAAGTGACGGCCTTGGCATAATCCGAAAATTTGTTGCTTACCGGCAAAATGGCCACCTGCACCGGGGCGAGCCACAGCGGAAAAGCGCCGGCATAGTGCTCGATGAGAATGCCGAAGAATCGTTCCACCGAGCCCCAGAGCGCACGGTGAACCATCAGCGGCTGATGCCGGCTGCCGTCTTCGCCGACGTACTCCAGGCCGAAGCGCCGCGGCAAGTTGAAGTCGAATTGCACGGTGGTGAGCTGCCAGGGGCGGCCGATGGCGTCGATCAGTTTGACGTCGATCTTCGGTCCGTAGAAAGCGGCTTCGCCTTCCATGCGTTTGAACGGAATGTTCATGCGTTCGAGCGTCGAGGAAAGCGCGCGTGTGGCGCGTTCCCAATCTTCGCAGGAGCCCGCGTAGTTTTCCGGATGCGCCGCATCCCATTCCGAGAGCTCCACCTGGTAGCGCGAAAAACCAAACGTCTTCATCACCGCAAAGGCGAAATCCACGCAGGCCTCGACCTCGGCTTCGATCTGGCTCGGCATGCAAAAGATGTGCGCGTCGTCCTGCGTGAAGCCGCGCACACGCAGCAGGCCATGCAGTACGCCGGAGCGTTCGTAACGGTAAACGGTGCCGAGTTCCGCCAAGCGCACAGGCAGATCGCGATAACTGCGCATCCGCGATTTGTAGATCAAAATGTGCCCGGGACAGTTCATGGGCTTGAGCTGATAGTCGTCTTTCTCCACTTCAATCGGCCCAAACATGTTCTCGCGATAGAAATTCGTGTGGCCGCTTGTGTTCCACAAATCCAGCCGCATGATATGCGGCGTGAAGACGAGCTGATAGCCGCGGCGCAACAGTTCATCGCGCAGCCAGTCTTCCATCAGCTTGCGCACCAGGCCGCCCTTGGGATGCCAGAAGATCAGGCCCGGCCCGGCCTCTTCCTGAATGCTAAAAAGATCGAGTTCCGTGCCCAGCCGCCGGTGATCGCGTCGCTTAGCCTCTTCCAGCCGATGCAAATAGTCGTCCAGCTCCTGCTGCGTGAAAAAGCAGGCTCCGTAGACGCGCTGCATCTGCGGATTGCCTTCCTGCCCCTTCCAGTAGGCACCGGCCACGTTCATCAGTTTGAAGGCGCGGATGCGGCCTGTGCTGGGGATATGGGGCCCGCGGCAGAAATCAATGAATTTGCCGGTGGTGTAAAACGACACCATCGGCTCGACGGCTTTTTCCTGCACCAGTTCGCACTTGAAACCCTGGTTCCAATTCTTATAAAGCTCGATAGCCTCAGCCTTGGGAACAAGCTTGCGCTCGTTGGGCAGATCGCGCGCTGCGATTTCGTGCATCTTTTTCTCGATGCGGGCGAGATCTTCCGGCGTAAACGGCTGCTCGCGCAGAAATTCGTAAAAAAATCCGGTATCGATGGGCGGGCCGATGCCGAGCTTCACATCGGGGAAAAGCTCCAGCACGGCGGCGGCCAGCAAATGTGCCGCGGAGTGGCGGAAAACCTGCAGCGCTTCGGGGTCCTTGGACGTCAGAATTTTGAGCGAAGCATTTTCTTCGAGCGGCCGCGAAAGATCGATGAGCTCGCCATCCACGCGCGCCACCAGTGCCTCGCGGGCCAGACCCTGCGAGATTTTGCGGGCGATCTCCGCCGGAGTCGTGCCACGGGGCACTTCCCGCTGCGAACCGTCTGGTAGCGTGACTTGGATGTTATCCATGTGCAATTTCGCTGTAGTGAGAAAACACTAACGCTAACAAATCGTTTCCGGCAGGGTCAAGGCGCTGCAGCGCGGAGCGAACGAAATTATGGTAGTGTCGCCACTGGAACCACCGCGGAGAATGGATTTGGCCAGCGACTATAAACAACGTCTCAAAGATCTCCTGCAGCGCAAGTCGATCGTGTGGGGGAAGGTGAAGCTCTCTTCCGGGCAGGAGAGCGACTACTACTTCGACTGCAAGCCTACCACTCTCGATCCCGAGGGGGCTTTTCTCACGGGGTACGCTGTGCTCGACCTGCTGGATGAGCACGGAATCCGCGCGGACGCGATCGGCGGACCTCCCATTGGAGCGCATCCCATAGTTTCGGCTGTAGCGGCGGTGAGCTATTTGCGATCCAAACAAGGGAAGGGCCGCCCGTTGCCCGCTTTTTTGATCCGCAAGCAGCCCAAAGCACACGGCATGGAAAAACAAATCGAGGGCATCGACGTAAAAAAGATTCGTGATGTAGTGATCATCGATGATGTTTGCACGAAGGGCGAGTCCACATTGGAAGCGCTCAAAATTGTGGAGGAGGCCGGACTGCGGGTCGCCGCGGTGCTCAGCGTCATCGATCGCGAAGCGGGCGGGTCAGAAAAGCTGCGCCAGAAATATCCTTACTTCGCCTTGTTTACGGGGAAGGAGCTCCTCGAGAAAGCGTCGCGCAGCGCAGCAGAATCCCACTAGCTTCTCTAATCGATGTGCAGCTGATGAGGCTCGGCGCGATATCACGCGCCTGGATGCCTCAGGGCGTATCGTGGGATGACACGCCGGTCATCACAGGAGTAATCTTCGCCAGCTCTTTCGCAAATAGCGGATTTTCCGGGAACTCCATCGTCAGCTCCTGAAGTTGTTGCCGCGCCAGATCCGAATTTTTCTCCCGCAGCGCCGCCAGCGCCAGCATCAATCTCGCGAATGGCCGCAAGTAGCGCGCGTGTTCGCTCGCAGCTGCTCGCGCGACCTGCTGCATGCCGAGCGTCTTATCGCCGTGGACTCCACCCATCCACAGGACTGCTCGCTTATAGGTGGGCAAACAGCCGATGACGTAGTTGGCGACGCCCAGCGCCAGATAGGCGTCGTCCGTATCCGGCGCCACGCCAAGCAGGATGCGGGCATTACGTTCCGTTTCGCGCAAACTGCGCATGCTATCGAGCTGGCGCTTTTGGATCAAAAAGAAATCGTCGGCCTGCATACCCGCAATCAGAGTCAAAGCGAAGAGCGCATCCGGGTCCTTCGGTTGTTTGGCCATGCGCGCTCGCGCCAATTTTTGAGCGCGCTGCACTGCCGCGGCAAATTGCCGTTCGAGCTCAGCGTCAGGCTTATCCTTGATCCCGCCAAGCAAGCGGTTGTCATCGAGGAAAAATTCGGAAGTAAGCACGCCTTTGCGATAGAACTCCTCGAAAAGATCGGAAGCGGCTTCGAGCGCTGGCCCCAGGGGCTCTGCCGGCCGCTCTTGCTGCCACATGGCAAATCCTTCCCGCGCCTGGTCGAATTTCACTTCGTAGAGGAGGCGAAACCCGGCGTCCAGCTCCTGATCGCTCATGACGTCTGGCGCAACCGGTGTGCTTGCTTCGCCTGCGGATGGCCATCGAGCTTCAGCGCTTGGGTTCGACAGAAGCGCGGTCATCAGCACGGCGAGCAAAAATGGGCGAGCGACACTGCCCAACCTGCCGCTCCGGGTGCTCGCGCGACTCATAAGCAATATTCGCATGGCAGGTTAGATGCCTAGAGTAGCCCCCCAGAGTTGTTCCTGTGTCACTGGCAAGTCATAAGAATGCCAAAAACGAGGCCACCCGGCCAGACAATGATGTAAGGTCCGCTACTTCACAGGTTTAGGGCCAGGTACTTCCGTACGGGTCGAATGGGCGCCCTGGACTATAGACTCGAAACGCCCCAGAACCGAGAATGTACTCGTGTTGGACGTGATGTGCGGTGAGTTGGGCCTCACGATAACCTGCCCTTATCGCTGAGGCTTCTGAGCCGGTCAGTCCGGCTACTGCCGCAGGTTGCGTCTTGCATTCCTTCCAAAACCCCATGCCACGAGCGGCCGGGCCCCCACCGGCCGCTCTTCCTTTTCCTGAAACCCCGCGGGCTGTGATCTCTGTGGAATTCCGACAAATCGTTAGAGACAGATCGGGCAGGAAAGAAAATTGGGGGCCTTGCGGCTCGTTCTTTAGCGAACGCGCCGGTTCGGCCGGTAAGTCGTCAGAGGACGCGGCCTCAGCCTAAGCTGTGGACTCAGCGGCGGCGGCACGTTGTGCAGATGCTCGCCGCAGTTGCTGCAATTTTCTTCCGGCGCATTGTCGGCGCGCAACCAATGTCCCCGAGCCTGGCATTCAGGATTGATGCACTGCACGGTCCATCCTGGCAGATAGCGCACGCAGCCTCCCTCGCATTTAAATCGACCGCGCCCGATTGGGTGATCGGATTCTCCGGCCAGATAATTGTGGTGTCAAGGCCAAAGGTACAACATATAGAGGTCTGTTTGCCGACCTGTGGAAATCGGTCACAGGCCGCCAACTGAATCAGCGGGCGGGATATCTTCATTTGATTTTGCCTGATTCCAGATTTCATCGCGAGCGAGCGGAACGCCAACTCGAGAGAGCTGAGGCTCCCATACCGTCCATGCCGTCCGCCGTGCTCGACAGAAAGCCGCCGGATGTATACTCTATCGGGCCATCACTGAATGACCGCTAAATTGGGGGTGCTTAAGTGAAAGTAGCCAGCTTTTTCGCCGCTCTTCTTTTCTTAGCGACGAGCGCCGTCATGGCGCACCATGGCAATGCCGGATATGACATGACCACGATGACCACGTTTCAGAAGGCCACGATCACGGAGATCGAGTGGACCAATCCGCATTGCCAGATTCGCTTCGATGCGACGAATGACAAGGGTGCCCTGGAACACTGGACGCTCGAGGCTCCTCCTCCGAGCATGCTGGCGCCGCGAGAATGGGTCCGGAAGTCCCTGCAAGCAGGCGATGTGATCACGATCTACTTTCACGCCGCTAAGAACGGCTCTCCATTCGGAATCATACAAAAAGTAGAATTTCCGAATGGCAAAGTGCTTCACGCCTACCCGGATCGGGATACAGCCCCCAAGAGTGAGTGAAGGAGCCGTCATGCGAAATCTTCTGCTGCACTCCGCAGCTGTAGCCCTGGGGTTGGTCGTTTTATCTCCCGCTTCAGTGGCTCAAACGTCGCCGCCGGCAAACTCGAAGCCCGGCGCTCAGGTGCAGACTCCCGATTTGTCTGGAGACTGGGGAGCCCCCCTCGGCTCAGGCGGCGGAGGCTTTATCATTTCTGATCCCGGCGAGAAAAAGACAGGCACAGCGCAAGATGACACGCCCTATCAGCCGTGGGCGCTCGCCAAGCTAAATTCCGAACGGCCCGAAGGCGGGCCTCGCGCGACCTTCGAGAATACGACGGACCCGCGCATCAAGTACTGCGATCCCATCGGAGTCCCGCGGATCTACCTTGTTCCCACGCAATTCCGCTTCGTTCAGACTCCCGATATTGTTTACATCCTCTACCAATACGGGCCGACTTGGCGTCCTATCCTGATGGGCCGTCCGCACCGTCAGGAGCCGGATCCCACCTGGTGGGGAGAATCCGTAGGGAAATATGAAGGCGATACTCTGGTCGTCGACAGTATCGGCTTTAATGACAAGACCTGGCTGGATCACGTGGGCCGCCCGCATAGCGATCAGATGCATCTCGTGGAAAAATTTCGGCGGGTTAATCACGACACGCTGCAGATGGATTTGATCTTTGACGACCCGAAAGCCTACACAAAACCGTGGGCGGGACAAAAAATCTTCAAGTTGCAGCACGGCGGCTTCGATGACGCGTACGCTTGCTCGATGTCGGAGTACGAGCACTTTCAGAAGAGCGTCACCGACCCCGTAGTAGCTCCCAAAAAATAGCCGCCACTTTTTACGGAAGTCCCAAAGCCCGGGCCGGATTCGTTTTGGACATCAGGTCGATATCCGCTTGGGATATTTGCTCTTTGCGCAGCGCCTGAAAGAATTGAGTAAGTCCGTCGGGATGCAGCGGGCGCCCCGGCTGTCCGAGGTCGCTGGATAAAATGCAGAATTGCGGACCCACGGCGCGAATCGCATTCGCGTAGTCGCTCATCCTCACCGCGGCAAGCGTGCCGTTATTCGGCGGGATCGTCGCGCCATAGACGAATTCGATGTAAGCGCCTTCGCGCGCGGCCTGCTGCATTTGCGGAACGGTCATGCGAATGGGATCGGCCATGGCGTGCGTGACCACCACGTGTTGCACTCCGGCTTGCCGCGCCGCATGCACGATCAGCAGGCCGTCCGCAGCCGAGGAGTGGCCGGTTTCGAGCGTCAGTTGATGTTTTGCCACCAGCCGGATCACTTCCTCGACTTCAGGCAGCAGTTGGCCGTTTTTGGAAATGGAAACGAAGGGCCGATTTTCTTTGCTGGCCTTGACCTGGTTCTCGTTGTCAAACGTGGGCATCCACACAACCTTGCCCCACCCGCCCTTCATCAGCACCATGCGCTCGATGGCGGCGGCATTGATCCCGCCGACAGGGCGATTCAGGTCGATGCCGCCAAAAATTTCAATCCCTGGCACTTCCTTGCGAACGATGTAAGCCAGCGCGGCGGTGGACTCATAGTGATTTTTCAGCACCAGCCCTCGCATGCCTCGCTGTTTCGCGAGCTTCGCCAGGTCGATCGCGTCGATCGAACGCGGCATGCTATCGGGATCGGAATGGGCATGAATATCAATCACGCCCGTCAAATCCGCCTGCGCGCGTGCCGGCGCAGCAAACAGTAGCGGCCCGATCAGCAACAGCGCGAACCCGATACACCACACTCGTCGCATAACGGTGCCCCCTTGCACGCTAGATTTGGCTTTCAAAGCCGGCGTAAGTGTACAACCCAGTGTGCCTCGTGCAAAGAACGCCGCATGAGAGTCCGCCGTCGTGGCCTCCTGAACATCCGTGGAAAGCGACTATCGCCCGGCCGCGGCCACCAGGTCGCTATAAGGGCTGATGCCGCCATGGATGTGCACGACCCGCGCGACGTCCAGCTTCAGGCGCGTAACGTTGTCGACCAGGTTGATTGTGTAGGGACTCGGAGCCGGCAGTGGCGGCGCGCCTGGACGTGGTATGTAGGAGTCAGCCTGAATCAGCAGTTTTTGCGCTGGGAGGTACGCCATCACCAAGCCTACGGCGTGGAGATGGTTCGGCATTAAGTAGAGTTCGATCGTCATGTTGCCGTCTGTCAACACACGCTTGTCCTTCATCGCCTCCAGCATAGGCACTCGCGGCTCGCGCGCCAGCCGATCTGGATTGAGCGTGTGGGGATTCTTGAAAATCTGCTCTTCGTAATACTTCTTGTGCGATTCATGCGTGATGATGGGAATGCCTTCCGCCACAAAGGCTCGAAGACCTCCGGCGTGATCGGCGTGGTGGTGGGTGTTGACCACGTACCGGATTGGCTTATTAGGCTCCATGGTCTTCACTTGTGCCAGCGTCGCCAGCGTATAGGCATCGTTTCCGGGTCCCTCAACGATGACGACATAGTCTTTGAACTCGACGAGAATGCTTCCTTCAGCTCCTGGGGTTAAAGCCCACACACCGTCTGCAATTTGTTCGGCGTGACGCTCGGCCCTGGCTGCCTGACCGCCCCCCTGGGCGGGGGCGCCGCGCACATCGAGTGCGGCTTGGCTATTTGGCTGCGCGTCGGCCACGGTCAGGTCCACTGTCGGATAACCGCCTTCCTTCATGACGATGTGCATTGGAAATTTCACGCCGCCGAAGTCCCGGTAGTCCGAGTAGACTCCCTCCATGGGCGTGTCGCCGGTATAGGGCACATCCATCAGCGCTTCGACGTGCTCGACCAGATTCTCGGTGTTGAGAGTCCCCGTCACGTTGTATTTGCCGAACGCGGTGAAAGACACGGTCTTCTTTCCATGCATGGTCGTTGTCTTTGCGGTAGCCACATTCGCGGCAGCACCTTTGAGGAAGCCGTGGGGCGTCAGCCAAATTCGCACCGCTCCCGCTTCAGCGTGTCCATCGGTGTTCTGGTTCTCGACCATGTCGCCAGGTGCGGGCCTGATCCCGCCTTGAAAGGTAGTCGGGTTGTATCCTCCTACGCCCCCTCCACGCGGAGGCTTCTCGTCGTCGATTCGCACCAACTCCTGCCGCATCGCCGGGGCGGTATAGTTCACCAGCATCGTATATTTTTTGAGCGTGTACCGCGGCCACGGACCTCCGGGCTCGTAGGCCTGCCCCGTCGCATAGAAGGATCCAGTGCCGCTGTACTGAATCGACTGCAGCGCCGCCGTGCCCATGGCAGCAACCGCCGTGTCGATCGCCGCCTTAGCGTCCGAGCCTGCATTCTGCGCCGAGACGTGGAACGACAGCAGCAGCGTTCCGGCGACGGCCATTACGCTTGTCTTCTTCATAATCATTGACCAGGATTTTCGGTTCGAGAATGGCGCCATAGTACACCTTGTCGTGCGTTCCCGACGACATTTTCGGCCAAAGCTATCGGCCAGCCCTATCGGCCAGACTGATCCGCCAGCGGAAGCTGAAGCGTTACTCGATCCTCGGCGCCCACAACTTTCGTAATGTGGCCTTTGCCCGTCGTGTCTTCGACAAGGTCGATGTGCCCAGGCCCCATGGAAACCTTTTTCCCTCCCGCTACTTCGACCTCTCCATGGCCGCTCAGCGTGATCACGTATTGCCGACGCGGCGCACGATGCCAATCGTCTACGCTCCCGCCCGCTGTCCGATGGAGCTCGGCGCTCGTGATCGGCATCATTTTGGAAACCTCCGCGGGATTGCCGGGAGTGAACTTCAGTTCGACCTCTTCGGCATGCGTCTGATTGTCCGGACCCGTGTAGAGGTGAGTGATTATCAGCGGCTTGTGAGTTTGAGCGAAAACTACATTAGTTTCGCCCAGGTGCGAACCGATCGAAGCAATGCCAAAGTGTCCCACGATTGCTCCGGCCGTGAACGTGCACAAAAGTAGCAAGAATCTACGCATCTTTTTGTGTCCCTCCGGCGCGCAAGTATAGCAGTGGTGGGAGGCGAAACGCCGCCGACAAATCACCGCGATGGCAGGAAACGACCAGGCTCAGGAATCTCTAACAGCTGCTGTGATGATTTGTCGCGCGAGCGGCCAAGCTAGAGCTCAATGGCTGCCTTTGTAGTCGACGAAGAGTTCGGGAAATTGCTGTTTCAACGCCGCGATCTTGGGGAGATCGCAGACCTGAATGTAAGGATGGTCAGGATTCTTTAGCGCAAAATCCTGATGATAGTCTTCGGCCCGGTAGAAACCCTTTAGCGAGCTAACTTCCGTAACAATGCGAGAGGGAAAGACTTTTGCGGCGTCGAGCTCCGCGATGTATGCCATCGCAATGCGCTTTTGTTCTTCATTCACGTAGAAGATTGCGGAGCGATACGAAGTGCCGACGTCGGGTCCCTGGCGGTTCATCTGCGTGGGATCGTGAGCCACGGAAAAAAAGATTCGGAGGAGTTGCCCGTAAGTGATTTGGGCAGGATCGTAGATCACTTCGAGCGATTCCGCGTGACCGGTGGTTTCGGTGATCACTTGCCTGTAAGTGGCGGTTTCGGCGGAGCCGCCGGAGTAGCCCGCTGTCGTCTTGAGCACGCCCTTGACGCGCTCGAAGACGGCCTGAGTTCCCCAAAAACAGCCCCCGGCAAACACGGCAGTTCGCTTCCCGGCTGCAGCTGCGAGCGGCGCGTCCAGCTTAGCCGGGGGGATCGGCGGGTTGGCAGCTTTTCCTGAGATCGCCATGATAAAGATTGTAAAGCAGAGGGCCAAAATTGAGCTAAACAGGCGGGCAGACATAGGGAGCGACCTCCGGATATGCGAGTTCCAGTCTCAAGTGTACAGCACGTCATTACTCTGGCGGCACTACTCCTTCGCGGGAGTACCCTTGCCGAGAATATGGGCGACGTCCTGGTTATTCTCGATGCAGAAGTACTCCATGATTTCGGTGTTCTGAAGCAAGGGCGAATGGCCGTAGAGCGTGAAAGGCCGGGTATAAGCGCCGGGGTCGTCGATGGTGATTTCGTAGTTCAAGTTACCGGCATCGGCGCGGCGATAACGCTCGATTATGTGAAGCTTCTCGGTATGCGGATGGCCGATGCCATCGAACCAAAACTTGTCGTTGAATCCCACCGTGTCTACGACGAGCGTGTCTCCATCCCATTTGCCGCGAGAATCGCCGAACCAACTGGGATCGAGGTCCTTGGGATGGGTGCTGCCGTCCACGAAGACCTGGCGATAGGTGTGTACGTTTCCTTCAATCAGGAAGACGATCACCTTGGGAGTCTGGATAATCTTGAACGGAAACGGAGACTGACGCGGGACGCCGGACGGGAGGCAACTCGCGTTGGGATCGTCTTTCGAGAGGCGCTCCTTGCTGAGCTTGAGGGCCCACGGCTGTAAGGGGAGCTTCTCGCCAGGCTTGAGGGCGACTCCAATGTCGCCGATCATCTTGGGGTCCGGCCCCCAGATTCCAGACAGGTCTGGTTTTCCATCCGCGGCGCGCGGGGCCGGTCCTGACGACTTGGCCTTGAGCTTTTCCAGGCTGCGCATGGGGACACCTCCGCCCGCGGGATTCACGCCGGATGGTTCAGGCTGGCCCTGCGCGAAAGCTGGCGACGAGCAGAGGAAAACAAACGCTCCCAGAGAAAACGCGGTGAAGATTGAGCGAGCGAGGTCGTTTCTCACGTTCGCCTCCTTATTGCTGATCGGGCGACAATCCGGCCACCATCTTGCGGCCGTCGGCCAGTGTGACGGTTCTGGCGTTGGCCATTTTGGTTCCGTCTTTGGCTGGGGCGACCAACACGCTGACGGCGTCGCCCACTTTAATGGCGTCTCTCGTCCAGCCCAGCCTCCGAAGCGCGTTAGGACTGGCGAGCTCGAGGTTCCAATTGGCCACGCTGCCGCTCTTGTCTTTTACGTCGATGTAGAAGCGAGCATGAGGATTGGTCCACTCGACTTTGGTCACCACGCCCTGCAGTGTGGTCGATTTGCTGGCGTCGTACTCGGCTACGAACGCGTGATGTGCAACTCCGGGAAGCACCGCGAAGAAGAAGGCAAGACCGCCAACCAGCGTACGCAACGTATTTTTTCTCATGGCACGCCTCCGGGCTCAGATTGAATCAGGCAGAAGCTTCGGCGCGAATCGGGTTTGCCGATTTTCGTTTTGATCTAGAGAGTTACTCCGAGACTTCGTTCCTTGATTTCGGGCCCACTCTTGTACACGGTTATTACGATTTTAGGCGGTGCTTGTCAACCAAATTTGGGCCGGACGAGGTCGACGGCTTTGTGACTTGGGAAAAAATACTTCAGCAACAGCGAATCGCGCAGTCAATTTTAAAGGCTTTGGCGGTATGCAATATGCAGTCCTTTTCCGACCGGTACGGTAACAGAGGAGAAATCCGCGAGACCAGAAACAGCGCTTAGGTAATCGGCAACCTCTTCGGGATGTGAGAGGACGTTATCCGCGAGTAAAAGAACATCAGGTTGAAGCTTTGACATAAGAATATCGAGCTGCCTGGTCGCGCTGATTCGGTCTGCATCGAAGAACACACAATCGAAAGGCCCTTCTAACGTTTTGACTGTGTCGGAGGCCTCGCCTTCCAAGAGAGTCACTGAATTCAGCAGTCCTGCCCACTGGAGATTTTGGCGCGCCATTTCTACCTTTGCGTGGTTGCGCTCGATGCTTACGAGCCGGCCATTGGTCCCAGCGCGCATGGCGTGCGCCAGCCAGATCGTGCTGTAGCCGTTCGATGTACCGATCTCCAATATGTTGTGGCGATGGGTGGCTCGAACCAGAATATGAAGCAGCGCCGCGGTTTCGGGCTCGAGGTTCAACATCTTGCGCTTGCGGTCGGTTTCGCGTTGGTCATTTTCGACGCCAAAGCGCTCCATTTTAGAAAGCAGCTCTTTGAGCTTCGGGTCAAGTTTTTGGTCGGGCTTTGAACCGGGCTTCGGATTAGAGGGACTCATCGATCAAAACTCCACAGGCGCCGCGTAACAAAAAATTGGTGCATCCCGTCCTAGTTAACTGTGACTGAAGTCCACAAGATATTACCCCATCATGAAATTGATCCAAGGCGAATTGACACTATTTGGCTAGAGGAGCAGACTTGTGCGACAAAGCCTCTGGGGGAGGACAAAATGAGAGTTCGCGTCGTCAGCAGACTAGGACTGGCGTTGGGGTTGGCGGTCGGTGCAGCCATCGCGTTGGGCAGCGTGGCGTTTGCTCAAAACGTGCCGGAGCAATTCATCGTGACCGGCAAGGCCGCGGAAAAAATTCAGGATTTCACCACCATCAATGCGGTCACGGCGCAGCGCATCGCGGAGTCGTGCGAAAAAGCCGCCACCGCGCAAGGCGCACAGATCAGCATCATCGTACTCGATAAGGATGGCAATCATGTTTATTTCGATCGCATGGATGGCCAAGGCTATCTCAATATCATCACGGCGGAGATGAAGGCGCGCACGGCGCTGGCGCTTCGCGCGCCAAGCAAGCTCCTGATGAACCGGGTAATCCAGGATCCGCCGGCAGAACTTCAGTTCATACAAATCGGCGAGTTTGCGAATTCCGGCGGGCTTCCCATCGTGGTTAATAAACAAATGATTGGCTTCGTCGGAGTGGGTGGCTCGGCGCCACGCCCGCCGGTGTGGAGCGATGAAATTTGTGGGCAAAAAGCGCTGACGGAAGTCTTCGGGCCGTCTGTGCCGCCACTGGTGGAAGATGTTCCGCCGCGTGAAAATCCCAACGCCAGCAAGACGCCAGTTCCCAAATTTGCCGCGCCCGCACCACCCAAGTCGGCTCTGCCAGCTGATTACGTGCTGACTGGCAAGGCTGCGAGCACCGTATTTGACGGCAATCAGATTTCGCTCGCAGCGGCAAAAAAGATCGCACAGGGATGCCGGGATTGGGCAGCATCGAAAGGCGGCTCGGCTTCCATCTACATCCTCGACAATGCCGGCGAATTCGTGCACATGGAGCGCATGGATGGCCAGGCGTACAACAACATCCGGACCGCGCTATTAAAGGCGCAAACTTCGCTGAAGACGCGCCAACCCACATCCGCAATCGGTGCGAACCTCAAGAACAATCCAGGGAACACTGCGCGCCAAACCACGTACTTTAATCTTTTCTCGAATGCGGGAGGCGTTCCCATCGTTGTGGATGGCCAGATGATCGGCTCGATGGGCGTTGGAGGTGGCGGCGAGCAGATCGGCGGGGACGAGAAATGCGCCGTCGAGGGCCTGAAGGCGGCGTTTGGCGATCACGTTACGCTGCCGGTGTATCCGGCGGCAGCGGCGGAGGCCGGTCCGCGCGGCTAGGCTGCACCGCGAGGACGTCTTCGATTGCTGATAGAATCGCGTCCCGCAAAGTGCGCGTGTGGCTATGGCGGGATCGAGACCCAATCGGTGGTACGAGCCGAGCCCGACGACATTTATCTGATGAAACAAAAGGAGGCGCGATGTTAGAAATTCGAAATCTGTTGCGAGGAGCGACGATCGCAGCCGCGGTGCTCATGATTGCATTTGCCGCGTCGTCATTGGCGGACGACATCGTCAGCGAGTGGGACTCCGTGAAACCGCCGCCTAAACCCGAGCTCAAACCAGTGACGGTCGAACCTTCCACGACCGCGCTGCTCATCATGGACATTATGAAGCAGAATTGCGGAGTCCGCCCACGCTGCATGGCTACCGTTCCCAACATCAAGCGACTGCACGACGCAGCGCGCGCGGCGGGAGTTATGGTGTGGTACAGCCTGGTCGGCGGCGAAAAAGCTACACCCGCGGACATGCTCGATCAATCCTTCGCGCCGCATGATGGCGAATGGGCGCGCACGGCCGGTCCAGACAAGTTCATGGGCACAGACCTCGAACAGAAGCTCAAAGCGCGCGGGATTAAGACGGCCATCATATGCGGCACCTCGTTTCAAGGCGTGGGCATTGGTACCGGCTCTGGCTTGGCGCAGCGGGGCTACAAGGTGATCGTGCCTGTCGACTGCCTATCGTCAGAAGATACGTACATGGAACAATACGCGGCCTGGCATATGTTCAAGGGCGGACCGGCCGTCGTTACGAGCAACAGCACGCTGACGCGTAGCTCGATGGTGAAATTCTGATAGCTCTCAGAATTCTTCTGAGGATTTATCTCGCGCCGGTGAAATAGTAAATAAAACCTGTGGTGATTTCAACGTCCTGGGCTAACGGCTGACGCGAAGACCTGCGGTCACGAACGGGCGAAACGATTTTCCACTCGCAGTGGAAAGTACAAGCCATTTCCCGTCAACTGGTGCAGGCGGACACTGTAATCTTGCACCGTCGCGGGCACCACTCCCGTAGCTTCAAGTCCATTCGAGCTAAAAGCTATAGGTTCTCTCCACACCCCCATGCTCTCCCACAAACGCGGCAAGCAGAGCCAATCGAGCGAGCCGTCGCGCGCGACGAGCACGGCAATTTCGCTATCAAGGCGTAATCTTCAATGGCGGAAGGCATCGCTTGCATCCAACTCCTTTGGATGCTTGGTATAACTGGCGAGGGCGAATTCAGCCTTTTGCGGCGTCATCGGCTTGTCGAAATCTGGAGCGGGGGAGTTTGAGATGGGAACTGCTGAAGCCAAAATCACTCTCGAAGATATAAACACTGCGGCAAGTCGGCTGAGCAATTGGGGGCGTTGGGGACCGGAGGACGAAATCGGCACCCTCAATAACGTGTCGCCGAAGGATATTGTCGAAGCGGCGCGTCTGATCCGTAAGGGAAAAGTTTTTTCACTGGCTCTGAATTTCGATAGTCAAGGGCCGCAGAATGGGTTATGGGGCAACCGGTTCAATCCCATACACACGATGCTGACTTCGGGCGTCGATGCAGTCGCAGGACGTCAGGAATCCATCGGCCTGCGCTTTGCAGACGACATGGTCACGATGCCATTGCAATGCGGTACTCAGTGGGATGCACTCGGGCACATTTTCTTTGGTGAGAAAATGTGGAATGGCTATGACGCTCGCCTGGTCGACTCACAGGGCGCCCACAAAAACGGGATCGAAAAGACGAAAGACAAAATGGTTGGCCGGGGAGTGCTGCTCGATGTCGCGCGGTTCAAAGGCGTGCCTTTCCTCGAAGACGCCTACGCCATCGGAAACGATGAGCTCGAGAAGTGCTCCGCCGCCCAAGGCGTCGAAATCAGGCGCGGCGATTTCGTGATCATGCGTACCGGACAAATGGAACGCTGCCTCGATTCCGGCAATTGGGGTGGATACGCCGGCGGCGATGCTCCTGGCCTGCGATTTGAGACCGCCGAGTGGATTCGCCGCAAGGATCTGGCGGCGATTTGTGCAGATACGTGGGGCTGCGAAGTTCGGCCCAATGAATCGACGGTGGCGAGCCAGCCCTGGCATTGGGTCGTGATTCCGATGATCGGCATCAGTATGGGCGAGATTTTTTACCTCAAAGACCTTGCCCTCGATTGCGCGCAGGACCACGTGTACGAATTCTTCTTCTGTGCGCCGCCTTTGCCAATCACGCGAGCAGTTGGATCCCCTACGAATCCGATCGCCATCAAATAAGTGGAGAAGATCCCACATAGCGGCGCGTTAAAACGTGCGTGGCACACCTAATTTCATCGTTTTTTCTGGGGGCCGTCCGGTCATGCAGCAAGCGGGCGTGGTAGGCCACGATCAAATCGAGTAGTGGCTGAGTCCTGCCTCGACATCCGCCAAATAAAAAATGAGCGTTCAGGCCCGCTCTACGAAAAAAGAGGTTGGCGTGATAAGGTGGGTATGGAAAACCTCAGCGGGAACGGCTAAAGCCGGATTTTCCACCATTCAGTCGGGGCGTAGCGCAGCCTGGTAGCGCACCTGGTTCGGGACCAGGGGGTCGGAGGTTCAAATCCTCTCGCCCCGACCATTTTATCCCCCTCAAATTCAGCAACTTCATGCTGCCTTCCGTGATCGTCTTGACCCTGCGCAGCAGCGG
>Ga0307479_10000912_pt1 | contig 26727 bp, 18 predicted proteins | sample atmos_gasesECM4C_FD_203743 | JGI IMG/M metagenome (GOLD analysis project Ga0307479, IMG submission 203743) | Hardwood forest soil microbial communities from Morgan-Monroe State Forest, Indiana, United States - atmos_gasesECM4C_515 | ecosystem: Environmental > Terrestrial > Soil > Temperate... | reverse complement strand
CGCCGCCCATCCTCGCTGGTGGTGGCCCCATTCTTGATCAGCTCGATGACCTGGGCCGGCGTCAAAGTCGGATTCAGCGCAAACAGTTTGGCAGCCAGATTAGCCACGTTCGGCGATGCCATGGACGTGCCGGACAATTTCAGCCTCGCTCCGCCCGGCACATAGCTCTCGACTTCGTAACCGTCGGCGTCCACCGCGACGGTGTCGCCATAGCTGGTGAAGGATGTCTCCTCCCCGGCCTGATTCACCGCACCGACCACAAGCAGATTGGGTAAGTGAAAAGACGCGGGCACATCCCCGAGAAAGCCCGCGTTGCTGTCGCTGTTGCCGGCAGCTGCGACAAATAAAGTGTTAGGCGCGTTCTTGATAGCGTTCTCGACGGCATCATGCCAGATTCGGTATAACTCCTCGGCTTTGCGCTTGCGCTCGGCGGGATCACTGCCACCGCCGGTTTTCGAGAGCCAGGCTTCAAACTCCTGCACGTCGTCACCCCAGCTCATGTTTACGACGCGAACGTTGCGGCTTCGGAAATAATCAGACATCTGATGGAAGGCGGAATCCATCTGGTGAGCCCATTCCGTGGTCGGCGCGAATGGCAAGTCCGGCAACTGATCATTGAAGCGCGCCACCACGACTCGGGCGGCCGGATTGCCCCGCACCAGAATGCCGGCGACATGCGTCCCGTGAATGTAGTGCCCGGTAACCTTGAGCTGCTCGAACAACGCATGCGCTTGATCGGCGGAGGATGAACTGAGTTTCTGCCTGTATGCGGCGGCCTCGGGCGAGTCAATTCCGTTCAGAGCGTCGTCGCCTCCCTTGAAGAATTCGCGGGCCGATGGATACTTCTGCAGCTCTTCCGTTGTGAGCGGAAAAAGCCACGATGAGGAGGGATTGCCCCGGTCATCGAAGGCCAGCCCGTGAGCGCCACTGGCGGTAGGGTGAGGATCGGTGAACACCTGATTTGGAAACAGCGATACATCGACGCCTGAGTCCCAGACTCCGACCACGACCGGCGTCAATTTCTGCTCCGGGTTGAGCGTAACCTCGCGCGCTTGCCAGATATCCGGCTTCGTCGCATTGTGAGCCTTGATGTAGGGGCCAAGTACGTCGGCGCGTTGAGTCTTCAGCGGAACCAGGAATTGCAAAGCGACCCTGGTATTAATCAATTGCCAAGCCTGCAAATTATCCAGCACTCCCGATTTCTGCGCTGCTGGATCAAGCTCGGTCTGGACACCTCCGATTAGAACCGCGCTAGTGATGACCTGGCTGCTGCGATAGGAGCCCTTCACCGAATCTTGAACAACAGTCCAGGGGAGTGGATCAATGGCCGCGCGATAACGTTTGGCGAAGGCTTGCTCGAACGTCGGCCCAGTGGTGCTGCCGGTCTCGATGGCAGCTCGCAGGACCGCGGTCGTGAACAATCCGGTGGTCAGTTTGGCTGCGGGCTTCTCTTCCAACGCGCGTAGCGAAGATATGGTCTGGAGAGCCGCCTGGTAGTCGCCTGCGAGCGTTTGCAAATCAAGTTTGGCCTGGAGCAGCGAACGCATTGTGGCCTTGTCCGTGATTTCGTAATCCCTCAGGATGGTCTCGAGGTCGGGCCGCACCTTGGCCGCAAACTGGTTGAAAGTGGCTGCGTCCGCTTGGAGCAGGTCGGAGGCCTTCCCCCGGATGGGATAGGTAAAGCGCGGTAAATCGTTCGCGGTCTGGACTCTGCGCTTACCCTCCGTCTGCGAGATGGCGCCGGGAACCAGCAAAAGTGCAGCCCACGCAACGGCAACCCAAACGGCCAAAGAACGTTGAAACATGCTGAAACCTCTGGGAAGAAGGACTCTTTGACGCAGAACGCAGTCTAGGTCGGGAATAGGAAGGGCGTCAATTGAAGCGGGTGGCCCCGGGTTCGAAGGCTCGTAGTTTGCGGGATGCCCAAATGATGCCGCCAACCCTTCCCAGATCGAATCTGGATGACAACGTTTTGATACTCCCAGGTCTCGCAAGAACGGCGAGATCTGGGGCACCCCGCGAGTTGGGGAAAGGGGCGCGGTCGGTTTAGCCGGTAACCTGGGACGATTCTAAATTGTTATGCATCAGCTGCTTGCGAGTATTACTTCGGTGGTTCTATAGTCTTTCGATTGATTGCCGTGCCCCCTCTTGCGGCTTATAATTGCTGCACTCTGGTAGGGGATTCTCCGTCAGGTTCCGGGTAGGCAGGCGCGAAGGTGTTTGTGTGTCGCGCCCCAGTGTTGACACCCGGCTATGCGAAAAAACCTGCAAATTGTCCTGATGGCTAGTCCTGTAATCGCGACCTTCCTTTCTCTCACGCCATTTTTGCGGGCAGAGGCCGCTTCGAACACCGCCGCGGCTATTACGGCCACAACCGATGATAGCGGCCGCAAGATCTATGTGAACGAAGCCGTTCCAGCATCCCCGGCAAGGCGCGCGCAGACTCCAGTGGCCAGCAGCAGCTCGCTGGTATTTTGGAGTACGACCCAGCACCGCTGGAAGCCCGTGCCCTCGGCCAACATTCGAGCGGCCCGTTCGGCGGCTGCCGAGGTAAGCCACTACCTTGGGCACGACTCCAAGTCCTCTATCACGGAACAGGTTTCCAGTTTTTCCCGCGGAACGCCTTTCACGCAAGAGCAGATCGACGCTGCCATCGACCAAGCGGCGGCACGGCACAACGTGGATCCCAGCCTGGTGCGAGCGGTGATCAAGGTGGAGTCCAACTTCAATCCCAACGCCGTATCGCGCAAGGGCGCGATGGGTCTGATGCAGCTCATGCCCCAGACCGCACGGTCACTGAACGTGACCAATCCCTTCGACCCACAGCAGAACGTGGACGCCGGCGTGCGTCATCTCAAGCAGCTCATGGAAAGCTACGGGGGGGACGTCAAGTTGAGTCTGGCGGCTTACAACGCGGGAGCGGGAGCGGTGGCGCGCAGCGCCGGCGTACCTCGCTTCGCCGAGACCCGCAACTACGTCAATCGCATTACCCAGCTTTATTATGGTGGGTCGGACGTGCGCATTCTGGGCAGCCCAATCCACGAACCCGTGCGGGTGCAACGCGATGCCAGGGGCGTTCTGTACTTCAGCAACACCGACTAGGGGTTCGCGCATCTAAAAACTGCCTGAACGACGCCGAATACTACGGGCCAAACAATTGAAGACTTACAATCGAAACCATCGCGTGCTGCGTGTGGGTGCGGCCCTGGTTCTGTTGTCTCTGGCAGCGCTTCCCGCGCAGGCTCGTGGCAAGTCTGAGGCTTGGTCGCGAGTGCAATTCACGACCGCCGAACGCCTTCGGGAGGTACTGAACAGCGACCCGATCCAGGAGCGCACACGGCATGAATATCTGCGCGTGATCAGCGCCTATCGGCGGGTGTACTACGGTGCGCCGACCTCCAGCAAAGCCGAGGTCAGCGTAGTCTCCGTCGCCGAATTGCTGGTCGAGATGGGACGGCGCCTGGAAAGTAAGGACACGCTGCGCAAGGCCATTGGTCAGTACGAGTTCCTTCGCAGGGAGTATCCGGGCAGCAAGTATCGCTTTAACGCGCTGTACACCATTGGCGAGATCTACAAAGACGATCTGGACGATCCGGTCCGGGCCCACGCCGTATTTGAGGAGCTCCTACGGCGCTATCCTCGCAATCACCTGGCTGAGGAGGCGCGCAAGGCGCTCGCGGAACCAGTGCAGCAGGCCAGCCTGAAGTCCCAGGACAAGAATAAGGACAAAGACGCGGAGGACTCGGACGACTCGGGCGAGCAAAATTCTGCCACCGACAGTTCCACCACCACGAACGCCGAGCGGCAACCAAAGTCTGGCAAGCTTCCCCGCGTGACCGCCGTTCGACACTGGTCAACGCCGGATTACACGCGCGTGGCCATTGATCTGGAACAGAACATCAAGTATGAGTCACAACGAATTGACCGGCCGGATCGCATCGTGTTCGATCTACTCGACAGCAAACTCTCTTCGCGGCTCCTGGGCAGGACGTTCGATGTCAACGATGGCCTCCTGAAGAAGGTCCGGGTAGCCCAGTTTCAGCCGGGGAAGACGCGGGTGGTGCTGGAAGTGGACGAACTCTCCGACTACGACTCCGTCATTTTATCCAATCCATCGCGACTAATTATCAATATTCACGGCAAGGATGCTCAAAGGAAGAGGGCGAGAGATACGTCTGCGAAAGAAGCACGAGTGAGCAGTCAGAATGAAGTGACCACAAGCTCCGCGGTCCTCACAGCTAAAGCTCCGACCGACGCCTTGAAGCTGCAACCAGTTTTGCGAGTTAAGAGCGAAAGCAAGAAGCCCGTCGAATCTCTGCCTGTCTCGAATACGAGCGCTCCGAACCTCCCGGCTCCAAAGAAGGCTGCGCGGGCGAACGACGAGGCTAACGAGCTGTTGGCGACGTTGCAACCACCCCCGGACATAGCGCCGCCGGGCTTAAAACCGACGAGTGGGGCCACGCCCTCGCCCGTTCCGGCTCCTCCCGAGGGACCATCGTTAGGACGCACTTCGTCTAGCATCAACGGGCCTGGCAGTAAGAACCGAGCCGCGAAAGGCAAGCACAAGTCGACACCGACGGAGTCGCAGGGGCGCGAAGCCCTGCCCACGGCTAGCGGTGACCGTTCGCTGATCCGCGCTTTGGGACTAAAGATTGGTAGGATTGTGATTGATCCTGGCCATGGCGGCCATGATGCTGGCACCATCGGCCCCAACGGCCTGGAGGAGAAAGACCTGGTGCTCGATGTCGGCCGCCGCCTGGGCAGACTATTGGAAACCAGGTTGGGCGCGGACGTGGTTTATACGCGCAACGATGACACCTTCGTTCCGCTTGAGACTCGCACCGCTATCGCCAACCAGGAACAGGCGGACCTGTTCGTTTCTATCCATGCCAACTCCAGCCGCGACCCGGATGCCCGCGGAGTGGAAACCTACTACCTGAATTTCACTTCATCGCGGGAAGCGCTGGACGTGGCGGCGAGAGAGAACGCGGTTTCAGAAGAATCGATCCACGAACTCCAGGATTTGGTCAAGAAGATTGCGCTGAGGGAAAAGATCGATGAATCGCGTGAGTTCGCCACCGATGTCCAGCGTTCGCTGCACAGCGGACTGGCCGCGAAGAGTCCGGGAATTCGCAACCGCGGAGTCAAGAAGGCGCCCTTTATCGTTCTCATTGGGGCCAACATGCCGTCTATCCTGGCGGAGATTTCGTTCGTCAGCAATCCCGGCGACGAACGTCGACTGGGGACCGCCGATTACCGCCAGCGCATCGCCGAATCGCTATACCGTGGAATCGCCAAGTACGTGAGCGGGTTGAGCGGAGTGAAGGTTGCGAGCAAGATAGATAAGAGCGTCGGCCCCTAGTACTCTTCAGCGGAACCATCACTCAGAGCAGGCCACTTCTGGAAACTTTCCCCACCAGTCTGTACTCTAATACCAAGGGAGAGTTGTCTACACATTAGCCCCCTCATGAAGGTTTTTTCTAGACTAATCTCGGTTTTGGCGGTGGCGGCGTTATTTGGCAACGCCGCACTCGCGGGCGAGCGCGCCCCCGCCACACCCATCCTGCCACAGCAGTTCGCGGGATGGCAGCTCTCCGGTTCGGCGCAAAGCAGCACGGATCCGTCGGCGGCTGACCCAGTCAACGCTGCCTTGCTGAAGGAATACGGCTTCGCCGATTTTGCATCAGGCACTTACACCCGCGACGATGGCCGCAAGCTTTCAGTAAAGGCTGCACGCTTCGCCGACGCCAGCGGCGCCTATGGAGCCTTCACTTACTACAAAGTGCCGCAAATGATTACCGAGCAAATCGGGGACCAAGGCTCGTCGCTCAACGAACGTGTCCTATTTTACCGCGGCAACATCCTGGTGGATGCGGTGTTTGCCAAACTGAGCGCAATGTCGGCCGCTGAGCTGCGCGCATTGGCCGATGCTGTACCACTGCCGTCAGGCGAGGCGCGCAATCTACCCTCCCTGCCCAGGTATTTGCCCAGAGCGGGTTACGTGAAGAACACAGCGAAATACGTAGTTGGGCCGGTCGGGCTGGATAAGATCAGCGCGCCGTTGCCGGCGCAGTTGGTGGACTTCAGCGTCGGCGCCGAGGTGGTCGTTGGCGATTTCAACGCTACGGATGGCCGCGCCACTCTCATGCTGATTTCGTATCCGACGCCGCAGATCGCCGCCGAGCACTTGCGTCGCATTGACGCCGCTCGTCAGGCGTTCGTGGAGCCTCCGGCCGGCGGTTCTCCGGTTTCCAACCTCGGGCGTGGATCCATCGCACCTGGATCTATTGCACCCGGATTTGACAGGCGCAGTGGCCCGCTGGTGATCGTGGCCACAGGTGCGTTCTCGCCGAGCGAGGCGCAGTCGCTGCTCTCCGCCGTAAATTACGACGCGGATGTGACTTGGAATGAGAACACACATTTCACCAAGAAAGACAACCTCGCAAACCTGCTGGTGAATATCATCATTCTTTGCGGGATTCTCATCGGATTTGCACTGGTTGCGGGAGTAGCCTTTGGAGGCATTCGTGTCCTGATTCAGAGGGTTTTGCCAGAGAAGATATTCGACCGCCCCGAGGTCGTGGAATTCATCTCCCTGCATCTCTCCGAAAGCGGAGATAAGCCTGCGGATTCAAAGGTAAGTTCATCAATCAACGCGGTTTAAGCGCGAGGCAGGGCCTTCGAATCTCAGTTTGCGACAATCGCGATCGATGTTAACCTGCCTTATAAACCATTGAAAACAAAGATATTTATTTCCGAAAAATTCCTTGACACTCCCCTTTTTCGACTCATAAGATTTCGCCAGAAAGTTTTGACGGTGCAACACTCCGTTGGAACTATTCTCCCTTGTAAGAAAAAGGCTGCCCAGTGCCGGGTGGCCTTTTTGTTTGGTGAAGACCTCAGGCTTTTAAACGCACCAGTACTTTGGGCGATGATGGTCTCTTATCTCAGAAGGAGCCTTTTCCTAACAGTTGCCTGCCGTCGCTGATGAACTGCAAATTGCATTGATGATCTGTTCGCCGAGATTCAGCAGCGGAGTGTCCTCATTGACTGGCGTTGGTAAGGATGATTACGGAAAAACCGTCGTCCAGAAACATGCTATTTGAGTGGGGACAACCCTGCGTGGGCGGTGCTCGTCCCCCTCACGCACAGACATTAACCGCAAGTCCCGTGGGATATAATTTTTGCTACTCCATGGCGTCCTCCCGGTGCTCTCTCTCTTTGCTGACCGCCAGCTTGCTGCTGTGGGTTCCGGCATCTTTGGCGGCGCCAAATGCCGCGCCCAACGTGGTGGTGATCACTATTGATACGCTGCGGGCTGACCACCTCGGGTGCTACGGGTACAAGCAGATTCACACCCCCAATATCGATGCGCTTGCCGCAGACGGTCTGCGCTTTGAGCGGGCTTACACGCCGGTGCCAGTCACGCTGCCCTCGCATACCGTGATCTTCACCGGCACGTATCCTATGTTCAGTGGGATTCACGATTTTGCCGCGAACAAGCTCAGTCCCGACCAACCCACACTCGCTTCGGTTCTCAAGCAGCAGGGATACACAACCGGCGCAGTAATCGGCTCGGCGGTCCTCGACTCGCGCTTTGGATTGAACCACGGCTTCGACTTCTATTACGACCACTTCGACTTCAGCCGCCTGCAAGAATCGAATCTCGATGAAATGGAGCGTCCCGGGAATATAGTCGCGGATGTCACCTTAGACTGGCTTAGCAAGAACTTCCAGAACAAGTTCTTTCTCTGGATGCATTTATACGATCCTCACTATCCCTACCGCCCGCCGGCACCCTATAGCGACGAATATAAAGATCGTCCTTACGATGGCGAAATAGCTTTTGCCGACGCCCAGGTGGGCCGGCTGATTCAGTTTCTGAAACGGAAAGATCTCTATGGGCGCACCCTGATCGTGTTGAGCGGCGACCACGGCGAGAGCCTGGGCGAGCACGGAGAGAAGACTCACGGATTCTTCATCTACAATGCGACGCTCCACGTGCCGCTGATCTTTCACTTGCCCGGCAGCGCCTCCGCGAAAACTGTCCCCGACCTGGTCAGCTCGGCGGACCTGATGCCAACTATCCTGCAGATCTTAAAAATCGATGTCCCGGCACAGGTGCAAGGCCGTAGCCTGCTGCCGCTGATAGCGCCTAAGAAGCAAAATGAATCGCGCAGCCTGTATGCGGAAACCTTCCTGCCACGCTTGCACTTCAACTGGAGTGAGCTTCGTGGGGCAGAGACGGAAAATTACCATTTTATTGACGCGCCCAAACCAGAGCTCTACGACTTGACCAAAGATCCGGGCGAGACTCAGAATCTGTTTGCGCAAAAGAAGGCTGTGGCGGAGGAATTGCATTCCCGCCTGGCCACACTAATTCGCCAGTACAGCACCGGTCAGGAGCTGGCGGAAAAAACCGGGCTCGATCCTGCTCTGATGGAGCGCTTGAAATCGCTGGGGTACGCGGGCTTTTCAGGCGGTGGCAGTCCGACCATCACCGGCCGCGCTTTGCCCGATCCCAAGGACCGGATTCAGACGTATGAGTTGATTTCCGATGCCATCGCAGAAAGTCAACATGGCGAGTATGCTGACTCAACTCAAAAGCTCAATGCAGCCCTCAAAGTTGATCCGGATTCCGTGCCCGTGCACTACTTGTTGGGGTTGAACTACTACCGGACGGGTGAGTTTCCCAGCGCGGTCGAACACCTGCAGCGCGTTCTGCAACTCAGTCCCGACTACGCTCTGGCCGCCTTCCAGTTGGGTCTGGCCTATGCGCATTCGGGCGACTTCGACAACGCGATCAAGACCTTGACCCGGGCTTTAGAGTTGGATCCCACCAACTTCGACGCCGCCTACAATCTTGGCGCCGCCTATCTGCGAAAGCAGATGATTGACCAAGCGGCCGCCGCTTTTCGGCAGTCCGTTACCATCGCTCCTGATTATGCGCCCGGTCACCGCGCTCTGGGAGAAGTACTGCTTTACCAGGGGCAGGTCGATGCTTCCCTCGCGGAGCTCCGGCGTGCGATTGAGCTCGCTCCCCAGGATCCAGGGACGCATGCCGCTTTAGCCAAGGTCCTGCAGGCGAAAGGAATGAATGCGGAAGCCGAGGAGGAAACACGCAAGGCCCAGCAGACTGCTCCCCAGTAGTCTGACTCGAATTTCGGTTCTCCATTGAAACGCTTCCTCCAGTTGCTTTGCGGCTTGGCGTGCGCATCATACGCCTTGGCAGCTGTCCCTCCAGCCCACAAACCAAAACCCAATGTTCTGCTCATCACGATTGATACCGTGCGGGCCGACCACCTCGGTTGCTATGGCGGCGTCAACATCGAAACGCCTACCCTGGACGCTCTTGCCCATGACGGCATCGTCTTTGAACGCGCCATTTCTCAGGTGCCGCTCACCTGGCCTTCCCACGCGGTCATTCTTACGGGCACATATCCATTTCAAAATGGCGTGCAGGATTTCACCGGACAACCGCTCGCACCCCAGTTCCGCTCCGTCGCGCAAGCCTTCAAATTGCACGGTTATGCTACGGGTGCCGTAATTAGTGCCTTCGTTTTGGATCGCAGTTGGGGATTGGCGCGCGGCTTCGATTTCTACGACGACGCCTTCTCCGCCCAAGCCTTCCAACAGAAGGATATCGGACTAGTCGATCGCAAAGCCGGTGAGAGTGTCACCCACGCGCTGAATTGGCTCAACCGAGAGGGGTTGCACAAGACGCCGCGGCGTCCTTTTTTCTTCTGGCTGCATTTGTACGATCCCCACAGCCCTTACGATCCGCCCGAGCCTTATCGTACTCAATACAGCAGCCATCTCTATGACGGAGAGATCGCCTACGCGGACCACGAACTCGGCCGCTTGATCACGTGGCTGAAGCGCAATCAACTTTACGATCACACGTTGATCGTATTTCTAAGCGATCATGGCGAATCGCTGGGCGATCACGGCGAGAAGGAACACGGTTTCTTCGTCTATAACTCCACCGTGCATGTCCCGCTGATCGTCAAACCGCCGGCTGGAAGCGGCTTTCGGCCGGTGCGGGTGCCGCGGCCGGTCGAGACCGTCGCGGTGGCTCCCACGCTGCTTCGTTCCGTTGGCATCAAGGATGGGATCGAAAAGCAGTTTCAGTCGCACGGACTCTTTGGCCCCGCCACCGAGAACGAGGACACGGCATACAGTGAGACGTTCTATCCCTTCAGTTCTTTCGGCTGGAGTCCGCTGCATGCCCTTGAGAGCAGCCGCTACCACTACATCGAGGCCCCCCAGCCGGAGTTGTATGATGTCGTTGCAGATCCGCAGGAAAAGAACAATCTGGCTTCGCAGCAGACGGCAACTGTTGCGGTCCTCAAGGACAAACTACAAGCGCTTCTGCGGCAGAATCCCTTCACATCCTCGGAAGGCGGAAATTCCGGCTTAAGTCCCGATGCGCTGGAAAAACTGCGCGCCCTCGGCTACGTGGCTTATCGTTCCCCAGTCTCTCCTGCAGCTTTAGCGGCTGGCCTCCCCGATCCCAAGGACAAGGTGGGGGAATTCAACTCTATCCTCGCCGCTGCGGACGCCTTCCATGCTGGCGATTTTCAGTCAGGACGTGAATTGCTCGCCAAGGTTCGCGAAAGCGATCCGCAGATGTACATCGTCCCATTCATGCTGGGAGAAGCCGCTCAGCGCCAACAGAACTGGGGGGATGCCGCTGGCGAATTCCAGAAATCTCTCGAACTGAATCCGAATTTTGATCAGGCAATGCTCGGCTTGGCACGAGCCCTGGTCAAGCTGGACAGACCAGATGAGGCCAAACAGTGGTTGGAAAGAGCTTTAAAATTCAATCCGCAAAACTACCGGGCTTGGCACGAGCTGGGCTCCATCGAATCGAAAGCCGACAAAAAATCGACAATTGCCGACTACGAGAAGGCCATCTCCATCCAGTCGAACTTTGCTCCGCTACATCGCGATCTGGGAATGCTCCAGTTCCAGGAGCAGAACTATGCCGAGGCAGCGAAGCATTTAGCCACCTCTGCCGAGCTCGGGCTGAACGACGCGCCGCTTTACAACTTTCTGGGAATCTCCTACAGCCGGACCAATCGGCTGCAGAAGGCGGTTGAGACCTACAAACAGGCGCTGGCACTCGATCCTAACCTAGCCGAAGCTCATCTGAACCTGGGATATGCGTATCAGAGATTAAATCAACCCAAAGCAGCTCAGGCTGAGTACGAAACAGCTTGCCGGCTGGAAGAAAAATTCTGCAGCCTCAGACCAGGATCAAGACAGTAGATTCTAAAGTTCGATTCCCTAATTAATGGCTCTGCGCATTCAGGGCTGACTGGGATTCCAGCTTCTTCAAGACCTCCCGGGCTTTCGGTGCGAAGGCATCGTTCGGCGCGGCCTTCAGAAACTCCTTCAACTCGGAAACAGCGTCGGCAGAACGCTGCTGCTTCAGATACAGATTCACCAGTGCGAGGTGGGCCTTGGTCATCTTAGGATCGATTGCAAGTGAGGTTCTGAGCTCCTTTTCAGCCACTTCTGATTTTCCGGTACGCGAGCACACCGAGCCTAGCAGAAAGTGTCCAAGGGAGTTGTTCGGGTCTTTTGCGATTCCTTCGTCGAGCCAGCGCGTCGCGTCATCATATTTCTTTGTTAAAAAATAGAGATTGCCCAAGTTGAAATAGGCGGCTGCGTCGCTTGGATTTATTTTGATCACACTTTCAAACTGCTCCTGGGCGGCGCTGAACTGCGACTTTCCCAGATAATCGGATCCCAGGTTATTGCGCGCAGCGTAGAACTCCGGCGCCAGGCTGACGGCTTTCTGATAGTGCTCGATAGCATCATCGATTCGGGCATCCTTGTCGGACTTAGCGCCTTTCTGGAACTCCTTAAGCGCGGACTTCGGAATCTGCTTGGCATATTCAACAGAGTTCACCATGTTGGGATTGCTTCCGGGCACAGGGCTGTCTGCCTTGCTCGGCTCTCGGGGAGTCAGGCTGATGCGAACGAAAGTCGGACTAGTGATCATCGGATTGATCTCTACCTGCTGGTCCACCGGGCGATATTTTTCATCGTCGATCAAGACGTGGTAGCCATTGGCCAGGAGTTGAGAGAAAGAGAATTTTCCTTCGCTGTCTGTAAAGGTTGTGGCGATGGTGTTGCCCCGAAATTGGAGGGTCACTGGGATGGGCCGATCCGGCAATTCTCCGTGGGAGGTCTGGACCGTGCCGATGATTGCCCATCCCTGTTGGGCCGAGAGCGGCAAGGAATGAAAGACCGCGGAAACCACGGTTACGAGAAGCAGGAAATACGGCATGGGGGATCTTAGGTTGCGCATGCCACGCCCCCCGGCAAGAAGAGAAATGGGGTTTGGTCCCGTCAGGACCAAGCCCCACGATTGTAACTCCGTTCGGACTAGAAGGAGAGCTTCAAGCCGAACTGGATCTCACGGGCATCGAACGCGCCGCTAGCTGCTCCGAAAGTGCCGGAGTTGATCCGATTGTTGCCCGCAAAATTTGCGCCCGGGAGCTTGAAGTTGACATTGTTCAACAAGTTGAAGCATTCGGTTCGGAACTGCAGACCGAACCGTTCCGTGATCTTGAAGTTCTTAAACATTGACATATCCAGGTCGAAGAAGTTCGGCCCTGTAAACGTGTTGCGACCCAGATTGCCCTCGCAACCCAGACAAGGCGTAGTGAACACAGGAGGGGTGGGGCCGCTGCTGGCGTTGTTCCATCCGTCCGCCCATTGCGCTTGGGACGGGCTGAAGTTGACCATGTTGGAATTCGGTCGGTCAATCTTAGCGCTGTCCAGATTGTAGTCACCACCGAGGTTCTGACAATTTCCAGCATTCACGTCAGCCGCGCTACACGGAGTGCTCGGGTTTGTGATCTCGCGCAGCTTAGCGGTACTGGATCGGAACGGCTCCCAGTGCGCTCCCGTCTGGAACGAAAGGATACCGTTCCACTGCCACCCTTTTGCGATTACGCCCAAGATTCCATTGGTATTGCGTGCGACAGGCAGCTCATACACGTAGTTCGCGACCAGCCGGTGCCGGATGTCGAAAGTGGAATTGCCACGGTCGAGACCAGGTATTGTAAAGTCACTCGTGTAGCCATCACCCGCGCCAGCGCCGTTTCCAGTGGTCGCGTTGTTATGCCACGCTGACCCGTTGTCGATGGAGTGGCTGTAAGTGTAGCTTACCTGCAGCGTCAAGCCGTGGACTGCCTGATGCTTCAAAGTCGCCTGAAGCGAGTTGTAGTTCGAGTTGTTCACATTCAGCCAAGCGCGTAACTGGCCGAAGTTAGGGTTCAGAGCGCCTAGTGGATTCATCGCGACAGTGGTGCCTGGGTACACCGTATTATCCTGTTGTCCGCACAGGGTTCGACCGAAGTTATCCTTAACGCACCCGCCTACTGGCAGCAAGCCACCGGGAATGCGGTTGATGTTTTCGGCACGGAACAGCTTGTGCCCCGTCGTACCCACATAATTAAGCTCCAACACAGTCCGAGCGACAATCTCATGCTGGACTCCCAGGAAATAGCTGTAGACGTAAGGATCGCGAATTCCGCTGGGGAAAATCAAGCCGCTGCGGAAGGAAAGATTTGGAGTGCTTGGCGCCCAGCCCACAATGTTGCCGGTTGCCTGAACTCCGCTTCCTTGACCTGGGTTAGTGGGCGGCCCACTAAACGTTGCTTTTGCGCCGGAGGGTACACAGGTGCCCAGAGCGGCGCCGCAGGTGGTGGGTCCGTAAACGACATCAGCGATGCCGCCCTCCAAAGTCCCCTGGGCCTCGTCAAAAGAGTAAAACGGAGCGTTCCAGCGGGAGTTCGAAAGCGGGTTGTAGAGTGTGCCCTCATAGGACACACCGAAGCCGCCACGCAGGGAGGTTTTGCCATTGCCGAAGACATCGTAGGCGAAGCCGATACGCGGGCCAAAATTGTTGTGATCCCCCTTCCCAAGCGTGCTAGCTTTGGTAAAACCACCAGGTCCGCAGACACCAGCCACGCCGGCCGCGGCGTTCACGAGATTTCCGGGTTTGAAAAGACAGGGTGCGCTGGCATCATGAATCTGCCCGGCGCCATTCTGCAAGTTATCGATATAGGTTTGGCCGGGACCGAGGAGAAAGTTCGTGACCAACCCGTTCTCCTCCACGTGCCGGGTATAGAGGTCATATCGCAACCCCAGGTTAAGAGTCAGGCGGCGGGAAGCCTTCCAATCGTCTTGGAAATACCCACCAAATTCCAGGTTGCGCCAATGCCGCTTGTTCGTGGCCAACTGCGGCGCTTGTCCGCTGATGATACCGGGATCGACTCCAGCGTTCGCCTGGTATGGCGCATCCATGGCGAAGTACAATTGGTCGAAGAAGTAATACGAAGGCCGACCCACGTTGAATTCGCTGTTCTCGAGATTGCGCCGGAAATCCACTCCGATCTTCAAGTTGTGATTACCGTGATTGAGCGAAACCATATCGGAATAACTGTAGACGTGGTCCTTGAAAAACTGCGGATACCCGTTGTAAGAGCCGAATCCTGCCGACCCGTCATCAAATTCAGCCTGCGGGACACCTGGGACATTCGCTAGAGTAGACGTGTCATTCAGCGTGTACCCAGCACGAAACTCGTTCAGAATGGTTGGACTGAAAGTATGGATAAAGCTGACCTGGCCGTTCGGGAAGAAGGACTTCTGTGGACTCAGAAAGCCACGCGCCGAGCTAAGACTGGCGTTGAAGGGCCCAAAATTATCATTGGAACGGAGATAGTTGAATGAGGCGAAGAAGCGGTTTCTGTCGCTGGGATTGTAGTCAAGCCGTAGCGAAGCCTCGTTGCCATTGAACAGGTTGCCGACAGTCTGCGAACCGAAGTTAATGACGCTGCTCTGTAGAAAGGGCGCATCGCGGTTCAGACCTACGGAACTCGTTCTAGGCACTAGAGCCGTGCTGCATTTAGCTGCGACAGCGTTCGCCACATCTGTCGCTGTAACTCCAAGAAGGGACTGGAACCGAGCCGCCAGCGCGGCATTATTGTTGTCCGGGCAAAGCCAGTTGGTGAAATTCCCCCCCGAGAACTGGTTCAGACTGGTTGATGTTGTTCCAGCGGTCAACGGGGGAAAATTTGAGTACAACAAGTTCGCCACTGAATCTGGTGCGAATGCAGCGATGGCAGCGCGCCACTCTGGTGATTCTTGCTGAACCGGCGTCGGGGGCTGAACCGTGGTGAATCGATCGCCCTGGTAGGAGGCGAAGAAGAAAAGCTTGTCCTTCATTATTGGTCCGCCAAAAGTGGCCCCAAACTGGTTAAACCGAAGCGGCGGTCTAGCCACGCCGTTGTGATTCAGAAAGAAGTTATTAGCGTCAAGCTTGTCATTGCGAAAGTACTCCCACGCGCTGCCGTGCCAACTGTTTGTTCCTGCTTTGGTAATCAGATTGGTCACCGATCCAGCGCTGTTGCCGTACTGCGCCGACATATTCAGCGTAAGTTGCTGGAACTCCTGGATGGAGTCTTCGACCGGAGTATTGTTGGGTCCGCCACTCAAATCCTTGTTCGAGACGCCATTAATTAGGAATCCATTGAAGTTTTGTCGTGTCCCGTTCACAATCGTCGTCGGCCCCTGCTCAGAGGTCTTGCCTTTATCGCCGCCGACTCCATTGTTGACTGCCCCGGGACTGAGCAGCATGAGGTCGTAAATGTTGCGGCCGTTCAGCGGTAAGTTCGCCACCTGGGTGGACGACACCGTATTGGCCAGCTTTGAGTCTTCGGTATTCACCGCTGTTGTCTCGCCGGTTACCTCCACCATTTCGTGGGCTTGCCCCATCTGCATGGCGAAGTCCACGCGTTCGGTTACGCCGGCGTTCAGAACGATGTTGTTGTTGGTGAAACCCTTAAAACCCGTGGCTTCGACCGAGATCCTGTAGGTTCCGACCGGCAATTCCCTCACCGTGTACAGTCCACTACTGTTGGTGGTAGTTGTGATCGAAAGGCTTGTACCCAGATTGGTCACGATGACCTTGGCGTTGCCGATAGCGGCGCCTGACGGGTCGGTTACCGTCCCAGTGAACTGGCCGTTCTGGATTTGCGCAAGCGTAGCCAACGCCGACAGTAGGACTGACAGGCAAACGAGACAGAACCTCAGATTCTTCATGGACTTACCCTCTCGTTCGGAGATGTTTTCTGAAACAAAACATTAACGAAGTAGGCCTAACTCCACGGTTAAAGATTGTTCACAAGACCTGCCCCGGATTGCTGACTGCGGGCCGTTTCGCCGCATAACATTCACGGTCAAGACGCCCAGGCGGCGTCGGAAAAGGAACTGATATCAGCCTGTCACCATATACAGAGACAAAAAGTCATGGGCAAACGGGCACGTTGGTTTCCAAAACTCGCCACGCTGGCTCAATGGGTTACAGACATTTTGTGAATGATCGCTATGATGAACAGTAGACAGTTGTTAACAGGCTCCAGAATTTGGAAGACTGTCAACTCGCGATGTCTTTGGCTCTAGCAACGAGCACGGTATTTGTTAGGTCTTATTCAGTGCGGGGTAGTCTTTTCGTAAACGGCTCGGTTAGATGGTCTTGGCGGTTTCGGCGCTCGATCACTCCGCCCCCTTCTTCCATCACCAATTCCTGGTCAGCGGCTTCTGTTTCGACTTTGTCCACCTTGCCGGAAGGCCAGCGGATCACGATGGAATCCACCCGGGTAGCCGTACCCAGCCCGAAGTGTAGCCGCGGATCGCTGGCCGACTCAAAGCTGGAGTTGGCCCGGACCTCGGCACTCTGGGTCGAATTCCCGGCTTTGATTTCGACGCGCGCGCCGAACCCATCGCGATTGGAGCGTGTTCCGACGGTCTTGATGCTCAGCCAATGTCCGCTTTTTGCGGTTTCATTGCGCAGCAGGACAGGTGAACCATCCAGAACGCTGATCAGGAGGTCTTCCTTGCCGCGATTCAGGAAGTCGGCTGTGGCGGCGCCTCGCGCGACGTATCGGCGGGCCAGCGCCGCGTCTGAGCTTCGTCCAATCTCGTCAAATTTTCCGTTTCGCAGATTGTGAAACAGCAGCGGACGCTCGGCATAGGTCACGCCAAACGAATGCTGGTCCATCTGTGGATTCACATGCCCGTTGGCGACAAAGATGTCTTTCCAGCCGTCGTTGTCGAAGTCCAGGAACTTCATCCCAAAGCCGAGGAAGGGAATGCTTATGGCGCCGAAACCCGCCGGCCCGGCCATGTCGGTGAACTGACCGTTGTGGTCGTTGTGATAGAGATTGTTGCTGTCATCGGAGAAATTTGCCTTGGCGATATCGGGCCAGCCGTCATTGTCATAGTCGGCGGAGTCGATGCCCATGCCGGCCTGCTCCCGCCCGTCGGCACTGTAAGCAACTCCCGCCTCCACACCCACTTCCGTAAAGCCGCCCTTGCAATCATTGTGATAAAGCAAGCTGGGCGATGAATCATTGGCAACATAGAGGTCAAGGCAACCGTCCAAGTCATAGTCGAGCCAAAGGACGCCCAGTCCGTAGTAGCCGCCGGGATCGATATTCAGCTTGTCAGTCACGTCGGTGAAAGTGCCATCTCCATTATTGTGATAGAGCCGATCGCGACCGCCTTTCAATCCTCTTGGTCCGCAGGAAACCGGGATTCCACGGTACTGGCAAAAGGGCCCCACCCCGAACTCAGGCAAATGGTCGAGGTCAAGGTCAACGTAGTTGGCCACATACAGGTCAAGATAGCCATCGTTGTCGTAGTCGCCGAAGGCAACGCTGGTTCCCCATCGGCCGGCATTGCCCACTGCAGCCCTCGCGGTGACATCGATGAACGTTCCGTCGTGGTTGTTGTGGTAGAGAAGGGCGCCGTCCAGGTAAGTGATGTAAAGATCCTCCCATCCGTCATTATCGTAGTCGCCAACCGCGACCCCAAACCCCCACCCGCAGTGAGTCAAGCCGGCTTTAGTAGTGACGTCGGTGAAAGTCCCATCGTGATTGTTGCGGTAGAGCTTACTGGGGTGACACTTGCCTGCGCCCAGATCCTCCAGCGTGGAGCCGTTCACCAGAAAAATGTCCATCCAGCCGTCATTGTCGTAATCAAAAACTGCAATTCCGCCGCACATGGATTCCATGATGTAGCGCTTTTCGAGGCTTCCGCAGGTGAGATGAAAGTCGATGCCAGAGGCACGGGTAACATCAACAAACGAAGCAACGCCTGGTGCAGTGTTTTTAGGTGACGAATGTTTCGCGATAGGTTGACGGCTTTTCACTTGTCGCGGAGACGCGGCTACAGTCATCCATAGGGATGCGGCCATCACGCATCCACCAGCCATCAGCACCCGCAACGGTCGGAAGGGGAGCTTCACTGGACTCGGCCGCTGGCCATCCCTCCGTTTTGAGGCTGGGCTTTTTTCAACTCGTCAAAACGTTTCCATTCCTGACGAGCTTCGTCTGCCGTCCCTATTTTCGTCAGGGCGCGGGCAAGTTGATAGTGCGGACTTGGATCGGTGGGCTTCAGTTCGGCAGAGCGGCGTAACGCCGGGATTGCGGCCTGTGCGTCACCATTTAGCAGGAGTGCTTTCCCCAGATCATAAAAAGCGTCAGCGTTCTGCGGGTTGAGTTGCGTGGCTTTCTGCAGGCACGCGATTGCGGATTTGTAGTCCCCGGTTTCCAGAAGACTGCGGCCGAGTTGGTAGAGCACCTCAGGATTCTCAGGCGCGCTTGCGATTTCCTTTTCATATTCAGTGATGGCCTCCTGGTTCCGACCCAGGCTAGCGTAGGCGAAGCCAAGATGATAGTGACCCAGGGGAATTTTGGGATCCAACCGCAGCGCGATCTGAAACTGTTCGACGGCCAGCAGCGTGCGATTTGAATTCTGATAAGCGCGTCCGAGCAGGACATGTGCCAACGGATCGGAAGACTTGAGCTTGATGGCTTTTTCCAACTCGTCCGCTGCCAGCGGATATTGGTCTTGCTGAAGCTGCACGAGCGCAAGATCGAAGTGAATATCGAAGCGCGCACTGTCGAGTTTTTCGGAGCGCTGCAGCGCCTCCAGCGCCGGGCTGTTTTGTCCAGCTTTGAAGTAGGCCAGCCCGAGCCAATGCCATAGTTGAGCGTCTCCCGGCCAGCGGGCGACGGCGTTCCGTCCGAGCTCCGCAGCTTCTGCGAGTCTTCCGGCTTGCAAATAAGTCAGCAATAAGCCTCGGTTGACTTCGAGGTTTTCCGGCGATAGTCGCTCAGCTTGCTCGAAATCAGATGCGGCGCGAGCGAAGTCGCCGGCATCCAGGGCGGCCTGGCCGCTGCGAAGCAAAACTTTTACGTGCTGATCGGGCGACTGAGCGGCGGCTACGATCGAAACGATGAATATCAGAAGAAGGTTTGAAGCCAGCCACGGCGGCCTGAGGCATCCTGCGTGATGAGACCCAGAGCATTGCCGAAAGCGAATCTGCATGAGACCCCGCTCAGTTGCATCGTAATCGGTCGCTTAGCGAGGCGCAATTGAAGAGGCGAAGTGCGTCCGAGCACCGATTTGTCGATGCCATCCGAGACTGTCCGATCGCTCGGTGTCGAGGACGCCGTGACCATACGGCGACACGTGTTGGACACGGTCATTGGTTCCGGCAGCATTTTTGGCATAGCGATTTCGTTACGCTCAATTTCTCTGCATTGCTCAATTTCCCTGCATTCAATGACTTCGCCACTTGTTCCGTTTCACCACGGTTTGGCAAGCCATTTGCATCTGCTAAACGAGGATATGCAACGATTAACGGGAGAAACGAGAATGAAAATTAAGGTTAAATTCGCCTCGATTTTTTTGGCGGCGTGCATCTTGGTTTTTTTGAGTCTGCCAGCATTTCCAAGCCCCGCGAATCCACCTCAGGATCAGGAGACCGCCGAGACCCCGTCCGTGCAGAAGGGCAAGAAACAGAAGGCTGAACGTGGCCCCGGCAAGGAAATCGGCAAGGGTGGCGAGGACGTCGGCAAAGGCGCAGGCAAGGGGGCGGAAAACCTGGGCAAAGGCACTGCCGGAGCTGCGGGCAATCTCGCTACTTTGCACCCAGGCAAGGCGGGCGCCGATCTCGGCAAAGGCGCCGGCAGCGCCGGCAAGGACGTTGGAGTCGGCACCGGAAAAGGCGCAGCTAAAATCGGCAAAGGAACCGGCAAGGGAATTGGGAAGCTGGGCAAGAAGGTCTTCGGTAGGGGCAACAAGAACAAGAAATCCGACGACTAAATCGTCTCCTTGTCTTTGGTACGTCCTGATGACGGCACTGCAAGACCCGCTCATTTTCCTGACGCGGTGGCGGACCGACATCTGGGAACCAGCTAAGGGTGTTATCCCGCTCTGCTCTGGTGCGAGGCATTGTCGTGGCCGCGTTGCTTTTGCAGTCCGTGGCGTCCCCATCATGGGAAAATTCTTCAGTCATTAAAATTGTTAACGAATGGTGCCGCCATTGCCCGGACTGGAATCAAACTTCTACTCGTTCGAGCTCGACGACGGCGCAGTCTACGTCCGGCAGACCCCATAAAAAACTGGACGTTACACTTAACGGTCACAGCCGGGTCCGATTCGAAAAGGATGGCCACGTCGGGGACTACATCCACGTCCTTGACGATGTCGGCAAGGATAGAAAACCTCGCATCATGGAAAAGATAGCGGCTGAAAAACGGGAATGATTTTGCTCACGCCCCGGTTCGATTCCGGGCGGGACCTCTACTCGCCGCTGGATAATCCAATTGGCTTCTCGCGCAGCTTTCCCAGTTGGGCCAAGGTGCCGGCATGCCCGCACTGTGCCGCTAAGTCTTCGATCTGGTTTTTCCGTACCCGGTCCCGCAGATTAAATTTCGCCATCATCGTCCTCCAGCTTTCGCGGCTACGGGTCGGGTTCCCTTTTCCAAGTAAGCTGTGAACCCCTCGGACTCTTCGGGCGTGAGGGGCCTGCCAAGAAATCCTTGGGGGCGGCGCGTACGAAGCAATGCAAGACACTTGTCGCAAATCACGACCGAACCACTAACAGCGAACTTTCCACTCTGGGCAACCTTTGAAAGGTTTTCGATAATGTGAAAACAGGCATCAGTGATTTTTTTCATCATCCTCCTGCTTTCGCGGCGCTGCCGATGACGGCTCCTGCCAACGCTGCTATCAAAGGTAATGGCATAGTTGTTGCCCTTCCAGTGCCGACGATATGTGGCCGCGCGGGCTCCGCACCACGGAAAAGGGACGGCGGAAGTTACTTCGGTGTGCGGAAGGAGAAGCCGTGATCATCACGCTTTCTCTTCCTGCACCCATAGCCAGCGCAACTTCCTCGATTCCCGTTGTTCGTTCCATCCGAGTGAGCGAAGGAATTCATACTTGCCCTGCGTGCCGTTCCGGCCGAGTGCGAAAAAGCGGTGGTCACTACGGTGGTTGAAAGCGTATGAACCGATGCGCCGGGGGACCCACTTTTCGCGGTTTTCGGAAGATGGGACAGTGCAAGCTTTGACCCGCTCTTTACGCTTCTCCCACCCGCATTTAGAATCGAGACAAGCCGACGTAGCTCAGTTGGTAGAGCAGCCGATTCGTAATCGGCAGGTCAACGGTTCAAGTCCGTTCGTCGGCTCCAGATTTTCACAAGCTTGCAGATCAGTTCCCTGCGACCCGCGTGCGACTGCTGTGCCACTGATTTTTTCCTCGAACTTCTTGCACGACATCCGTTGCGGCTGCGGACGCGGTATTGCCGTAGAGACGATGCAGCCGTACTGGCGTTCTCATGCCTCAGAATGATTGCATCGTGGTCTTCAAGATCCAATCTTTGCCAAAGTTTATCTTTTGTTTTCAACGGTTTATATCGATTGATGCTATTTAATCGCAATTATATTGTCATTTTAATGGTATTTTGATACACTCGCATCGAGATCAAGGGGATCTCCAGAACATGGCAGTGTTGACCCCGCCACGCCCGGATTTGTTGGCTTACCGCGAAGCGACAACTCTGGAATTTTCCAAACTTGTCACCGAGTTGACGGCGATCCTGGGCAAGAAATTGACCGCCTACATTGCTTCGGTCAAAGACACTAGAGCAGTCGAGCGCTGGATCGCGGGCTCAGAACCCTACAAAGGAGTTGAGGAACGATTGCGGTTCGCTTATCGGCTGGCGAAGATGATTAGCGATCATGAAGGGTCGCGTGTCGTGCAGGCTTGGTTTACAGGTCTGAATCCGGAGTTGAACGATCGCGTGCCAGTTCGGCTCTTGCGAGAAGAGAATCTAGAGTCCGTAGGTCCGGAAATTCTTGGCGCAGCGCGCGCATTTTTAGCCGGGGGATAGTCATTCTTTTGAGAGTCCCTGGCGTGATCTATCGTTTGGGGCGGAAACCTGATCCCTGGTCGGTCCCCGACTGGGCGTCGGCGGGACCGGACGGAACTTTCGGTAACCGCTTTGACGATCCGGAAGCGATGTACCGCGTTCTATATGCGTCCTCACAAAGACTTGGTTGCTTCCTGGAGACTCTAGGTCGATTCCGTATCGATCCCAAGCTCCTGGCTGAATTGGCCGAGATTGAGGGAAAGGATGACTACTGCCCCCTGGGGGAAGTGCCGTTAGAATGGGTCGAGAAGCGGATCATGGGAGTAGCGACCGCCGGCGGAGAGTATGCTGACATTTGCAGCAGTGAGTGGCTCAGTCGACTTCGGAACTTGCTGGCAGGTCATCTGCAGAAGTTTGGCTTGGATGACTTGGACGCGTCTGTCTTGCAGCAAACAGCTCCGCGAAGTCTGACGCAGTTAGCCTCGCGCATCGTCTTTAACGACGGCTTCGCGGGAGTCTACTACCGCTCGAAATATGGACACGACCTTGAAAACTGGGCCCTCTTCGAGCCCTTTCAAATCAACATGCAGCACCTTGATCCCGTCCGACCCGACGATCCAGATTTGCAGCGAGCCCTTCGACTTCATTCCTTGAAGTTCAAGAAGTAGGACTATCAATGCCAAAGCGAAAGATGAGGTTAGACCGGGAGTTGGCAGCCGAAGCCAAGAGCCTCGTCGCATTGGCGTTCCGTAACGGCCCCATCGAAGACTTTCACGCGGGAAAGGAGTGCCCGACTTGCGCGGGGAAATCCGAATATTCGCACATAACGCAAGCCGAGATGAGAAAGATTATCAAGCAGGCGGTGGATACGGTCTACAAGTTGCTCTGGCTGAAACAGAACCATCCAGAGAAGTACGAGGCGACGATTGAGTTTGGGAATCGCTACGCGCGGTTTTGGGATGAGCCGAAAGTCGACATAAGCTAGTCGCAGCAGGTCAACGCTTCAAGTCCGTTCGTCGGCTCCACGTTTTCTCAATGGGTTGCGAGCACGAGCCCGCAGCGATTGATGGGGAGCAGGCCCTACCGGATGTACAATGCTAGCCGTTCTCCGAGGAACGATTATGGATCGACGGCAACTCCTGGTCGGAATGACAGCCCTAGGATTGGCAAGGAACCTTTCCCTGCCCGATCTCCTTACTGCCCAGAGTATCGAAACTGGTGATTCCCTCCTACCCACCAGCGCTACTACTTCTGACCGTGAACGAGACGGGCTTCGCGGCCCGGTGAGAATGTCTGTTGCGGAAAGCGAGACCCGCTTTGGCAAAACTGGGGCCACGCAGGAATACGATCTTGACGGGAGACTCCTCGCGTCCAGATCCACTTATCCGGGCTCCGAATGGGAGAACACACGGACATACGATGCTGATGGAAGGGTGCTCAGAACCACCAAAAAATCTGGCGGTTCCAGCAACCTGCAGACCTATGCCTACGATGAAAGAGGGAGACTCCTCAGCATCACTGATAGTGACGGTCCCCGCACCGACTTTCACTACGACAGCGAAGGTCGAAAGACTCAGACGCAAGCCATTCCCGTGCGCCCCGGAGATTTGCACAAAGCGGTCGGCATTGGTGTAATGTTTGGCTCGATAGAAGCCGGCTACGGGCTGATCGATGGGGGCACGGTCACGAGGCGATACGACGATCATGATCTGCCTGTCGAATCACAAATTCTCGACTCCGAAGGCAATCTTGTGACTCGGATTATCCGAAGCTACGACTCGAAAGGGCGACTCACGGCAGAACGAATGATTCCAGAGAATTGGGATATTGGGTTTGCCAAGCGAATGCTGGCAAATGCGCCCGAGGAATACAGGACCGAGGAAGTTCTGAAACAAGTCAGAGAGCAACTAAGGGCTACGATGAAAGGCTTCGGTCGCGACACCGAGAAATCCTACGCCTATGACGCCCAGAACCGGGTAACCGAAACGCACATACGGTCCAGCCTTTTGAGCCAAGACACCACGATGACGTACAACGACCAAGGTGACATTGTCGAACAACGGGAAAGTTCTACTCAGCCTTCGCCTCCCGATGTCCGCGTTGTGCTCCACCAAGACGAAGCAGAGAACCTGGTTTCCGACAGGCCACAGTCGGAGTGGCCTCCTCAGCCGGATTTATTACACCGGTCAACCCTGACTCGTTACAAATACGAATATGACCCCCAGGGCAATTGGACGGAACAGACCATGATCCTCCAAGACGGGCCCGGTTCTACAATTCGCCGCAAGCTTACTTACTACTGAGGCTTTTTCCCACTTTTTTGCACCATCATCGCTGCAAGTTATCTCGCAAGATTCCCATTGAGCGCACTTTGTGCTTGCCAATCCAGCCCAAGCTTCCGATAATGAAGCAGAAATTCCCTAACCGTGTACCGATACAGTCGAGCGGACCTGCTTCGCATACTGCGGATCACGGCGCGTCAGTTGGCGGGTTGGGAAAGAGCCGAACTGGTAGCCGCCGCCGAGACCTATTCGTTTTTTGATCTCCTGCAAGTCAAGAAAGTTCGTGACCTGTGCGCCCGCAAGGTGCGCCCGGTGGTCATCCGGCAATCGCTCGAAGCCATGCAGAAGCAAGTAGCCGGGATGGACAATCCTTTGCTTGAGGCCAGCGCCTTCAGCACCGGACATCGAGTCGCTTTCCGTCATCAGGGGAGATTGGTCGAGCCCATCGCCGGGCAGTTCATGTTCGATTTCTCTCCCGAAGAGAGAGTCGTGGTCAGCACGCCCATTGCGACCGCCAGACCTGAACCGTCGTCAGCGGACGTAGCCGAGCTTTTTGCCCGCGGCATTGCGCTGGAAGAAGATCCCAGCAACCAGGCTCAAGCCATTGCGACCTACGAAAGGGTTTTGGAACTCGATCCCGACCACGCCGCCGCGCATATCAACCTGGGCACGCTTCACTACAATCGGCAGGAATACACGTTGTCGGAAAAGCACTACCGGCGCGCCATCGCAGTCGACCCGCGCTATGCCCTCGCCTACTTCGATTTGGGCAACGTGCTCGACGAAACCGGCAAGGTGGCGGAAGCCATCAAGACCTACAATACTGCTCTGCAGCTTGCACCCACTTATGCTGATGCCCACTACAATCTCGCGCTCGCCTACGAGAAAGTTCGAGAGCCACGCAAAGCCCTGAAACACTGGCGCGCTTATGTGAAGCTCGATACCACTGGTCCCTGGTCGGTTCACGCCCGCACTCAAATCCAGCGCATTCTGCAAGCGGATGGATTGAAGCTGGTGTACAGCAAGCGGGATTAGGGGAGCGCTCAGCTCTTACGTTTGTTGCTATCGGCAATCCACTAAACCTTACGCGGCCCAGGAGCGCCCGCGCCACACCGGTGCTAGAATTTCTGCTTGCAAGTTTCTCCGCCCAAGGAACTTTATGCCTGAGACCACCCTGCAAATTCCATCGCCGACGCCTCTAACCTCCTTTACAGAGGACGAAATCCTCTTTCGCGACAACATCCAGCAGTTTGCCGAAGAGAAGGTGCGTCCGCTGGTGAAGGAGATGGACGAAAAAGGTGTCTTCGAGAAGGACTTGATTCACCAATTCTTTCAACTCGGGCTGATGGGGATTGAAATTCCAGAGCAATACGGTGGCGGCGGTGGAAAGTTTTTCGAAGCCATCGTGGCAGTGGAGGAACTTTCGCGTGTTGATGCTTCTGCCGGGGTCGTTGTAGATGTGCAAAACACGCTGGTCAATAATGCCTTGCTGCGCTGGGCAACCGAAGAGCAGAAAAAACGCTATCTTCCACGGATGGCCACTGACACTTGTGGCGCCTACGCGCTGAGTGAAGCCGGCTCAGGCTCTGATGCCTTCGCGCTGCAAACCAAAGCCGAACTCAAGGGCGGGGACTACATCCTCAACGGCCGCAAGTTATGGATCACCAACGGCAAGGAAGCTGGCTTATTTGTGCTCTTCGCCACCATCGATGCGGCGGCGGGCTACAAGGGAATCACCGCGTTTCTCATAGAGAACGACTTTTCCGGCTTCACCGTGGGCAAGAAAGAGGACAAGCTGGGAATTCGCGCGTCGTCTACCTGCGAGTTGATTCTGGAAGACTGCCGCGTGCCGAAGTCCAATGTGCTTGGCGAAGCGGGCAAGGGTTACAAGATAGCGATTGAGACCCTAAACGAAGGCCGGATCGGCATCGGTGCGCAGATGGCCGGAGTGGCCCGAGGCGCCTGGGAATACGCGGCGAAGTACGCGCAGGAACGCAAGCAATTTGGAAAAAGCATCGCTGAGTTCCAGGGCATACAGTTCCAGATTGCGCAGATGGCGACGGAGATCGAAGCCGCCAGGCTGATGGTCTACAACGCAGCTCGGATGAAGGATGCTCGTGTCCCGTTCGTGAAGGAAGCAGCCATGACCAAGCTGTTCTGTTCGCAGGTGGCTGAGCGCGTGACGTCCCTCGCGATCGAAAT
>Ga0307479_10000910_pt1 | contig 26740 bp, 31 predicted proteins | sample atmos_gasesECM4C_FD_203743 | JGI IMG/M metagenome (GOLD analysis project Ga0307479, IMG submission 203743) | Hardwood forest soil microbial communities from Morgan-Monroe State Forest, Indiana, United States - atmos_gasesECM4C_515 | ecosystem: Environmental > Terrestrial > Soil > Temperate... | reverse complement strand
AAACGGCTAGGGGTTGACTCCGGCGAAGGTGACGGTCGCGGTGTGGGTGCCGTTCGAGTTGACCCACGTGACCGACACGCTGTCGCCTGGCTTGTGGGCCTTGATGGCGGTGCCGAGGGTGTCCGCTGAGGTCACGTCGCTGTCGCCCACCTTGACGATCACCGAGTACCTGCCGATCCCGGCGTTCGCCGCGGGCGTGCCCGACTGCGGGTTCGCCGTGACCAGCGCGCCGGAGGTCACGTTGAGGCCCAGCTGCTGCGCCGCGGCCGCGTCCATCGACTGCACCGCGACCCCGAGGTACCCGACCTGCCCGTACGTCAGGTCCGACGCGACCTCGTGGGCGCGGATCCGGTTGACGACGGACAGCGCTGTGTTGGAGGCGATCGCGTAACCGACCGTGGACGCCGACGAGCGGAAGCCCTGTGCCTGGCCCGCGGTGATCATGCCCACCACCTGCCCGGCGTGGTTGACCAGCGCGCCGCCGGAGTCGCCCTGGTAGATGACGGCGTCGCTCTGGATCAAGCCGTTGAGCGTCTCGGCGCTGCCGCCGCCCTCGCTCGCGGTGATCGTCTGGTCGAGCGCTGTTATCCGGCCGGTCTCGACGTGCGGTGCGCCGCCCTGGCCGAGCGCATTGCCGATGGCGACGACCGCGTCACCGACGTTCAGCGAAGACGAGTTGGCAAACGTCACCGTCGAAAGACCCGAGACGCTCTGGTCGATCTGGATCACGGCGACGTCCTGCGAGATGTCCACGCCGACGACGTGCGCGGAGTAGGTCTGCGACCGACCCTGCACGGTGACCGAGATGCTCGTCGAGCCGGTGACCACGTGGTTGTTGGTGAGGATCTCGCCGGTGGAGCTGATGATCATGCCGGTCCCCGCGGCCTGGCCGTTGCCCAGCGTGGTGTTGATGTCGACGATCGCTGGATCGACCTTCGCGGCGATCGCGCTGACGGCGCTGTTGCCCGAACCGGTGCTTGGGGTCGCGGCGCTGATCGGCGACTCTGGCGTTGTCGCGTTGGCGGACTGATGTGAGGGGCTGACCGCCCGCGCCAGGCTCCAGCCGATGCCGGCGCCGGCCGCGGCGGCCACCACGGCGATCAGCACGATGTAGGCCGCAATCCTGTTCCAGAACGAGACGGAGTGCGGGGCCGGCGGGGCCGGCGCCCACGGCGGCGGCGCGCCCATCCCCTCTGAGTACGCGGGTGGAAGCGGCAAGCCAGCAGGCTGGCTCGGCTGCTCCGGTTGACCTGGCGTTTCGCCCTGACCTTCGAGTGACATTGGACTTCCTCTGCAAACCTCCTGGGACGCTTTCTTGGCCTTCAGAGTCGTCCTGCAAGCTGGGAGGCGACTAGACGGATCCTGAGCGTTTCCTGGGAATCGGCGTCAGGGCTTCGGCGATGGGGACGCCGACGGCGACGCGGACGCCGAAGGTGACGTTACCGGAGACGCGCTCGGAGATACCGAGGGAGTGCTCGAGGGCGACGACGCGGCCGGCGCCGCGGGTTGCTCGGCCGGCGCGGCCGCGGTCGGCTCGGGCGGGGCGGCCGGCGTGGCCAGCGAGACGAGCAGCACCAGGACCAGCGCAACCACAGCCAGAGTGGCGGGCACGGCGAGCGTCTGGGCCCCGAGTCCGGGCCGCCCTCCGGTGGACTGGGCCGAGCGTCGGTAAGCCCGCCGCAGAGGCGTGAGCTGGATGCCTTCGGCCGATGCGCCGGCCCACGGCGCGTTCGCGTAGATCGCCGCCTGGAACAGAAGAAGGATGGCAAGCGCGCCGGTCGAGATCGAAGGCGCCCGGATCACCATCACGATCGCGGCCGCGAGCCCGGTGGCCGCGAGCAGGGTCTCGATCTGCGCGGAACGCAGCGCGGCGACGATCGACGCCTCCCCTTCCTTCTCCTTGGGCGTCCGAAGGAACGTGGTGCGGAACTTGATCAACCCTCGGATGCACGCCAGCGTCACGACCCAGCTCAGCGCGAACCACACCTGAAGCCCAGCGATCGCGTCCCGCCAGGTGCAGCGCGTCTTGATCTTCATGGCCCACACCGCGCGCAGAAGCCCGCCGGCGAGAAAGGCGATCGGCAGCCCAAGCGCGACGCCGGTCAGGCGGCGGATCGGCAGCTGATGGTGCATCGCGGTGGAGAGGGCCGTCAGGAGCAGCAGGATCGTGAAGCAAAACATCAACGCATCGCCGAACCACTGCACGTTGCCGAGGAGGTAGTGCACCTTTTGCGCGATCGTCAGTCGCCCGCCCTGCCCGGGCAGCAGCAGCCGGCGCCAGTGCAGGCGCAGGATCTGCACGCCCCCTAGCGCCCAGCGAAAGCGTTGCTTTTTGAGCCCGTCGAAGCTCAGCGGCATCAAGCCGTGGCCGTACGCCCGCTGGATGTACACGCCGCTGTGCCCACGCGCCAGCATGCGGAGGCTTGCCTCGGCGTCCTCCGTCACGATGTCGGGATTCCATCCGCCGACCTCCTCCAGCGCGCTGCGCCGGATGAGGCCCATCGTGCCCGCGAAGATGATGGCGTTGCGCTGCGCGCGTGACGGCATGGTGATCTCGAAGAAGTACCGGTAGCTGTAGTAGAGCCCGCGCAGGTACTGGTCGTCCTGCCAATCGCGGTAGTTCTGCGGGGTCTGCACGAAGGCAACCTTCGGGTCGGCGAAGTGTCCAACGACCGACCGCAGCCAGTCCGGCTTGACGACGTAGTCCGAGTCGACGATCGCGAGGATCTCGACGCCCTCGGGCAGCCGCCGCGTCGCCTCGTTCAGCGCGCCGGCCTTGAAGCCCGGCCAGTTCTCGAGGTGCATGAATTGAAACCGAGGGCCGAGCCGCTCGCACTCGGCTTTGAGCGCCTCCCAGCTCTCGCGGTCGGGCGTGTTGTTGTCCACAACCTGCACGATCAGCTCGGGATAGTCGAGCGCGGCGAGCGCCTTAAGCGTCTCGCCGACGACCTCGAGGGGCTCGTTGTATGCCGGCACCTGCACGGCGATCCTGGGGAGGTAGTTCGGATCGCTCCCGTGCACGGGCTCGGTGCTCCGGCTCACGGTATCGACGATCTCGAAGAGGTAGGAGATGGATAACGACAGCGCGGCTATCTCCAGCAGCAGGAGCAGCGACGATGCGATGAGGTAGACGAGGTCGCCACTTACGGCGTATGTGATCGAAGCCGCGTACAGCAGGTAGGCGAGCGAGGCAAGAGTCGCGGCCGCAAACAGCTGGGCGCCGAGCCAGCTCCATCGGCGCATCGCCAGCCGGGTCGCGCCCGTCGCCACCACCGCAATCACGGAGAGCCCGATCTCGAAATCTCTATCGGCCGCGAGGATCGACGCGTTCCACGCGACCAGCACGACGAGCACGGCGGCGAGCGGCAACCCGATCCAGAACCGCGACCGGATCGCGCCGGGGTAGAACGCCACCAGGGTGGTGGCGGCGCTGAGCGCGCCATAGAACAGAGCTGCGTGCAGGAGCACGCAACGAGAACGCCTCTTTACGAGTTTTGACTCAGCTTCCGGCCGATTTTGAGTTCAGGCCGAGGCTGTTTCGGCCTCAGTCCTATCGGCCGCGCCGGCCTCGAGATGCTCGGCCACCCGGGTCAGGAGACGCCTCAGCTCGGCGCGGTCTTTCGGCACCAGGTGCGATATCGCGGTAGCGATCCTGGCGGCGCCCATTCCCCAGAGGCGCCGGAAGAGGCGGTCGGACTTGGGGGTCAGCTCGAGCCAGGTGAGCCGCCGGTCCTCCTTGTCAGGCACCCGTCGCAGGTAACCCTGCTCCTCGAGCCGGTCGACGAGCGGCACGAGCGTGCCCGGCGTGACGTGCAGTTTCCCGGCGAGCTCCCGGCCGGTCTGTGGACCCCAACGCCGGATCATGACCAGGGCCCGAAACTGGGCCATGGTCAGCTCAACGTCCATGAAGAAGTGCATGGTCTCGTCGGAGAAGGCAAGCTGCTGCCGGCCCCACGCCCTCATGATGGACCGGAGCTCGTCGTTCGGAACGTCGGCTCGCCTCACCGATTCGAGTTTACCAAATGGCTTGACGCAGGTCAATCATTTGATATGATCAAATGGTTCTGGTAGGGTCTGGCAAGTGCTGATTCAGCTTCTGCGCAGCTATTTGAAGCCGTATATGCGTGAGGTCGCGATCGTGGGCGTGCTGGTGCTCGTCCAGACGATCGCCAACCTCTACCTTCCCAACCTCAACGCCGACATCATCAACAACGGCATCGCCAAGGGAGACGTCCCCTACATCTGGAGGACCGGCGCCGTGATGCTGGCCATCACGCTTGGGTTGGGGGTGGTCGCCATCGGCGGCATCTACTGGGCCTCCCTGACCTCCCAAGGCGTCGGACGCGACCTTCGCGCTACGGTGTTCGGCCGCGTGCAGGACTTCTCCGCCCGGGAGATGAACCGGTTCGGCACGCCTTCGCTGATCACCCGCAACACCAACGACGTGCAGCAGATCCAGCTCTTCCTCCAGATCGCGCTGACCATGATGGTCATGGCGCCGATCATGGCCGTCGGCGGGATCATCATGGCGCTGCGCGAAGACGTTCAGCTGTCCGCGCTGCTCGTCATCGTCGTTCCGGTCCTGGCGGGAATCGTGACGTTCATGTTCGTCAAGGCGGTTCCGCTGTTCCGCTCGATGCAGGGAAAGATCGACAAGATCAACCAGGTCCTGCGCGAGCAGATCATGGGCGTCCGCGTCATCCGGGCGTTCATCCGAGCCGACCTCGAGAAACGGCGTTTCGAGGAGGCGAACTACGACCTGACCACGACCGCGCTGCGCGTGAACCGCATCTTCGTCTTCGCGTTCCCAGCGGTCCTGCTGGTGATGAACCTGACCACCGTCGCGATCCTCTGGTTCGGCGGCCACCTCGTGGACAGTGGTCAGATGCCGATCGGCAACATGACCGCTTTTCTGCAGTACATCATGCAGATCCTCATGTCGCTGATGATGGCCATCGCGCTGGTCATCCTCGTGCCGCGCGCGGAAGCCAGCGCGGCGCGGCTGCAGGAGGTGGTCACCACCAGACCGACGATCGAAGAGCCTGCTCGGCCCGTGGAGCCGGCGCAAGGCACCGGCGTGGTCGAGTTTCGCGACGTCACTTTCGGCTACCCCGGCGGCGAGAAGCCGGTGCTGGAGAACATCGCGTTCGAGCTGAAGCCAGGTGAGACGACCGCGATCATCGGTGGCACCGGCTCGGGCAAGACGACGCTCCTGAACCTCATCCCCCGCTTCTTCGATGTCACCACCGGCGCGGTGCTCGTCGACGGCGTCGACGTGCGCGACCAGCGGCTCGAACGCCTGTGGAGCCGGATGGGGATCGTGCCGCAGCGCGCGTACCTGTTCAGCGGGACCGTGGCGAGCAACCTGCGTTTCGGCAAAGAGGACGCGACCGACGAAGAGCTCTGGCATGCGCTCGAGGTGGCGCAAGCGCGGGATTTCGTCGAGGCGATGCAGGGTGGGCTCGACGCGCCCATCGACCAGGGCGGCACCAATGTCTCCGGCGGCCAGCGCCAGCGCCTCGCGATCGCCCGCGCGCTGGTCAAGCGCCCGCAGGTCTACCTCTTCGACGACTGCTTCTCGGCCCTTGACGCCGGCACCGACGCGCGGCTGCGCGCCGCCTTGCGAGCGGACACGCGCGCTGCGACGGTGGTCATCGTTGCCCAGCGCGTGAGCACGATCATGCACGCCGACCGGATCATCGTCCTGGACGAGGGCAAGGTCGTCGGCATCGGCAAGCACGACGAGCTGATGAAGACTTGCGAGCCCTACCGCGAGATCGTGGACTCGCAGCTGGGCGAGGCGGCGGTCGCATGATCGCGCGACCGGGAGGCGCACGAGAAGCCGCGGGCCAGCGCAGGCAGATGGGCGGCGTCATGGGGATGGGCGGCCCGCCGCCCGCCAAGATCAGCAACCCGGGGAAGACGCTCCGTCAGCTGCTGGGCAGGCTCCGCCCGGAGCTGCCGCGCATAGTCGTCGTCGCGGTGCTCGGCATCGGCAGCGTCGCTTTCTCCGTGATCGGTCCGAAGATCATCGGCAACGCGACCAACATCATCTTCAACGGCGTGGTCGGCAAGATGCTGCCGGCCGGGATCACGAAGGCGCAGGCAATCGCGGCCCTCAAGGCTCGTGGTCAGGGTCAGATCGCGCAGCTGCTCTCGGGCATGGACGTGACGCCAGGCAAGGGCATCGACTTCAACGCGCTGGGCATGATGCTGCTGTTCGCGCTCGGCGTGTATGTCCTCGCTTCCGTCCTCCTCTGGGGGCAGGGCTACATCATGGCCGGCGTGGCGCAGCGGACCGTCTACGGGCTGCGGCGGGACGTCGAGGCCAAGCTCTCGCGGCTGCCGCTGAAGTACTTCGACAGCCACTCCCACGGCGACATCCTGAGCCGCGTCACCAATGACATCGACAACATCGCGACGACCCTCCAGCAGGGCCTGAGCCAGATCGTCACCTCGGTGCTGACCGTCATCGGCGTGCTCGCGATGATGATCTGGATCAGCCCGCTGCTCGCGGTGATCTCGCTCGTCACCGTGCCGCTTTCCATCGGCGTGACGCTGCTCATCGCGCGCCGCTCGCAGAGGGAGTTCGCCGCTCAGTGGAAGTGGACCGGCAGCCTCAACGGCCACGTCGAGGAGATGCACACGGGCCACGGGCTCGTGCAGGTCTTCGGCCGCCGCGGAAAAGCGCAGGAGATCTTCGACGGGCACAACAACAACCTCTATTCGGCGAGCTTCCGGGCGCAGTTCTTGTCCGGGGTCATCCAGCCCGGCATCCAGTTCCTGGCCAACCTCAACTACGTCGCCATCGCCGTGATCGGCGGGTATCGAGTTGCGTCGGGGACGCTGACGCTCGGTGACGTCCAGGCGTTCATCGCCTACTCGCGCCAGTTCACGATGCCGATCATGCAGGTCGCCGGTCAGATGAACCTCCTCCAGTCGGGCCTCGCGTCGGCCGAGCGCGTGTTCGAGCTGCTCGACGCCGCTGAGGAAACGTCCGACGCAGTGACCAGCCGCAAGCTGGACGACGTTTCCGGCGAGGTCGCGCTGGAGCACGTGAGCTTCCGCTACGAACCCGAGAAGCCGCTGATCGATGACTTCAACCTCCATGTCGAGCCGGGTCAAACCGTCGCCATCGTCGGTCCGACCGGCGCAGGCAAGACGACGATCGTCAACCTGCTGATGCGCTTCTATGACATCGACTCAGGCCGCATCTTCCTGGGCGCCAGCGACACCAGAGAGCTGCCGCGTGACGAGGTGCGCAAGGCGTTCGGAATGGTCCTTCAGGATGCATGGCTGTTCGCGGGCACGATCCGCGACAACATCGCGTACGGCAAGGAAGGCGCTACCCAGGAGGAGATCATCGCCGCCGCGCAGGCCGCACACGTCGACTCCTTCGTGCGCACCCTGCCGAAGGGCTACGACACCGTGCTCGACGAGGACGCTTCCGACATCTCGTCCGGCCAGCGCCAGTTGCTGACGATCGCGCGCGCGTTCCTCGCCGACCCGAGCATCCTCATCCTCGACGAGGCGACAAGCAACGTCGACACCCGGACGGAGGTGCTGATCCAGAAGGCGATGGCCCAGCTCCGGCGCGGACGCACGAGCTTTGTCATCGCCCACAGGCTGTCCACCATCCGCAACGCGGACACGATCGTGGTCATGGATGGCGGGCAGATCGTGGAGCAGGGCAACCACGCAGAGCTCCTGCGGCGCGAGGGCTTCTACTGGAATCTGTACAACAGCCAGTTCACCGACGCCTGGTCAGGCAGCGGGGACGCCAACGGGCACGTTCCCGATCAGCGGACGCTGGCGGCAGTCTCGAAGAAGACCTCGTCCGCGTAGCACCACATCCAGGCTTCGCCCGGCTCGTAGGACGCGACGACCGGGTGCTTGGTCTTGTGGAAGTGCTTGGTCGCGTGGCGGTTGGGCGAGGAATCGCAGCAACCGACGTGACCGCACTCGAGGCAGAGCCTCAGGTGCACCCACCGCGCGCCCATCGCGAGGCACTCCTCACAGCCGTTCGGCGTGTTGGGCTTCGGGTACTGGAGGTCGTCGGTCATGTGCGCGCACCGCTGCTCGGCCATAGGCCATCACTTATACGACGCCCGGGAAACCGGGCGTTTGGCGTCAGACGCCCCAAACCCGCTGCTTAGTTCGGGGCGTTTGGCGTCAGCAGCCCGCCCCTCCGCCCGGTCTCAGGCGATGCTCTCCCGGCGGTGCGCGATGACCCTGGCCATCGCCGCGTTGGCGCCGCTGAGTCGGTTCAGAGTTGCTCCCAGCGAGGGGAAGAGCTCGAGCAGCGCGAGGAGGACGCGACCTGGCCCCGGCATGACGACGATCTCGGCTCGGTCGGCCGCGATCGCCCTCACGACTGCCTTCGCGACGGCCGTCGCCGGCGAAGTCGCTGCCTTCGGCATCTTCGTCCCGATCTCGTCGTTGGTCCGCTGACCCTGCCCGGCGTCTCGGATGGCGCCCAGGATCACGACCGACGCGCTCACGCCGCGCGCCCGGTAGTCCTGGCGCAGCACCCTCGTGAACCCGATTAGGCCTTCCTTCGCGGCCGCGTAAACCTCCAGGTAGGGAAACCCGACCCTTCCGGCAATCGCGGAGATGTTGACGATGTGCCCGCGGCCCCGACTCAGCATTCCCGGAAGGAGCCGGTGTGAGAGCTGAAGCGGCGCTATGAGATTGAGGCGCACGATGGCCTCGTTCTGGCTCCATGTCATCGCGTCGAACTCTCGCTGCGGGTCGCCTCCGGCGTTGTTCACGAGAACGTCGATGGGTCCGAGCTCGCGCTCGGCCGCCCGGACCAGGGTCTCGATGGCCGCTTCATCCGTCAGGTCGACTACCGCGACCACTGTCCGCGTTCCGGAAGCCTCGAGCTCGCGCGCCAGTGCCTCGAGCTCCGGTCTCGACCGGCTTGCCAGGACGAGGTTGTATCCCTCAGCGGCGAGCGAACGGGCGATGTACGGTCCGATTCCGCGCGAGGCGCCTGTGAGCAGTGCGTTCCGAGCGATCATGGCGGTCTTGTCTCCTGTGAATCCCCGGCGCCTGAGGGTACCGGCTGCATAGATGCATACTTAGTAATACTAACGATTTATTCCATCAATGATTAGAAGCGCCTATTATTGAGCCGATGGCGGCTGACCAGGAAGACGGTTATCCGAAGGCCCTGTCGGCCAGGGTCGGCTTCCTTCTGGCTCAAGCGCACAGGGCCGCGAGAGCCCGTGCGGACCGAGCCCTCGACGAAGTCGGCCTGACGATGAAGGGCTTCGCCGCCCTGGCCACGCTCATCAGCGACGGCCCCATCTCCCAGCAACGGCTCAGCCGCAGGATCCGCATGGACCCTGCGACGATGGTCGACGTCATCGATTCGCTCGAGGAGTCGGGCTACATCGTGCGCAAGCGCAACCCTGCCGACCGCCGGGAATACGCGCTCCAACCGACCGCGAAGGGCCGGGGTCTGTATGCGCGCGCGGAAAAAGCGATCGTCGAGGCGGAGAGCCAGACCGCAGGGAGGCTCAACGCAACGGAGAGTCGGACTTTGATGGACCTGCTGGAGCGGATCGCGGCGGACGCGCCCGCGTGAACGCGGCGCTGTGGCTGGCGGGCGACGCCCTGCTGCCGAGCCGCATCCAGATGGCGTTCACCCTGGCGACCCATGTTCTCCTGGTCCCGCTCGGCGTCGCGTTCCCGGCGCTCACGCTGGTGATGGAGGGGATCGGGCTGTTCCGCAAAGACCCAGTCGCGCTCAAGATCGCGCGCCGCTGGTCGGTCGTCATGGCGGTGCAGTTCGCGGTGGGCGCGGTGACCGGGACGATTCTTTCGTTCGAGTTCGGGATCCTGTGGCCGCGCCTGATGGGCCGCTTCGGGCCGGCGCTCGGCCTGGGGTTCGCGATCGAAGGGCTTGCCTTCTTTCTCGAGGCCATCTTCATCGGCATCTACCTCTATGGATGGAGGCGGCTAAGCCCGCGGACACACTTTCTGCTCGGGCTCACGCTCCCGCCGGTGGGCGTGCTGGGCGCGGCCTCGGTGCTCTCCGCGAACGCCTTCATGAACACCCCCGGCGGCATCACGCTCCAGGCCGGGCGGGTGGTCGACGTGAATCCGGCGGCAGCGCTCTTCCCAGCCGCGCTCGGGTACGAGTTCTGGCACTTCATCATCGCGATCTACATGACGGCCGGCTTCGCCGTGGCCTCGGTTTACGCGGTCGCGTGGCTTCGCGGCCGGCGCGACCACTACCAGCGCCTGGCCTTCGCCGTCCCGTTCACCATCGCAGCCGCCTTGACGCCCGTCCAGCTCGTCATCGGCGACCTCTCTGCGCGGGCGCTGGTGGAGGACCAGCCGGCCAAGTTCGCGGCGATCGAGGTGACGTGGACGACCCGTGATCACAATCCCGAGGTGATCGGCGGATTCATAGACAACGCCGGCCAGGTCCACCTCGGGATCGCCTTGCCCTCGCTCGATTCGCTCCTCGTGGGTTACTCGCCCAACGCGGTCGTGCGCGGGCTCAGCGGCTTCGCCGCGAATACCCGCCCGACGGCCGTCGAGGCCAGCATCGCCCACCTTGCTTTCGACGCCATGGTTGGGCTCGGCTCGGCCGGCGCTCTGCTGGCGGCCTGGTACTTCCTGACTCTTCTCCGCCGCCGCCGGCTGCCGGAGTCGACGTGGTTCTATCGCCTAGCCGCGCTCGCTGGTGTGGGCTGCTACCTGGCGGTCGAGGTCGGCTGGGTGACTACCGAAGTCGGCCGCCAGCCGTGGATCGTCTACGGCCTCATGCGCGTCTCCGACGCCGTCACCAACGCGCCCGGGGCGTACGTGTGGACGATGCTCGCCACCCTGGTCGTGGTTTACGCCCTCATCGCGTACTTCTTCGTCACGCTGCTGATGCGCCTCGGCGCGCGATGGCGCGATGAGGATGCGCCCGAAGAGGGCGCACCGTACGGGCCGCGGCCGCAGAGGTTTGCCCCAGATGCCTGAGCTGCTGGCTTTCGTCCTGCTGCTGGCGATCACCGCGTACAGCACGGCGGGCGGCGTCGACTTCGGCGCGGGAATCTGGGACCTGCTCGCCGGGACGAGCCCGCGCGGCCGGGAGGCCCGCGCGCTGATCGACCACTCGATGGCCCCCGTCTGGGAGGTCAACAACGTGTGGCTCGTGCTGTCGATCGTGCTGTGCTGGACGGCCTTTCCACCGCTTTTCCAGGCCGCATTTGCGGACCTCTATCCCCTCTTCACCCTCGCCCTGATCGGCCTGATCCTGCGGGGGGCGTTTTTCGCGTTTCGCCACGTCGCGGACAGCCCGCGAGCCCATCGCATGTCGGACCTGGTGTTTGGCATTTCGTCCGTCCTGACCCCTTTCTTCTTCGCCGCTTCGCTCGGCGCGATCGCCTCCGGCCGGGTCGGCCACGGCGTGGCGCAGGCGTGCCTCAATCCGATGGCGCTTGCCTTTGGCCTCGTCTCTGTCGCCGCGACCGCTTTCAGCGGAGCCTCATTCCTGGTCGGTGACGCTCGCCGCTATCGGGCGGCGGAGATGGTCGGCTATTTCCAGCGACGGGTTATCGCTTCGGGGTCGGTGCTGATCGCGGTGGGCACCCTTGCGCTTGTGGTCATCGGTCTCGAGGCCCCATCGCTTCTTCGCTCGATGCTCCTCGGCGCCGGGCTCCCCTTCGCCCTGGTCACGGTGGTCGTGACGCCCGTGGTGATGTGGCTTGTGTGGCGTGGTTTGTTCCGCTTGTACCGCGTGCTGACGGTGGCCGCGGTCGGCTCGCTCGTGTTCGCGTGGGCCTTCGCGCAGTCGCCTTATCTGCTTCCCGGCAGTCTCACCATCCAGCAGGCGATCGCGCCGCCGGGCACCCGCGCGGTCCTGCTTGCGGTCACGGTCGTCCTGGTCCTCATGATCGTGCCGTCGATGGGCCTCCTCTACTACCTCGACCAGCGCAGCACGCTCGAATCTCCGTAGGGCGGATCGTCAGCCCAAGGTTGAATCGGGGTCGCGTTGGGCATAATTGGCGCGCATGCCGATTCCCACCTCGGTCGCGGACAGGCCAGGAGCGCTGCTCGTCATCGCCGCGCGGACGGGCCAGGAGCTGGCCAGGCGCAGGCTGGCGCCGCTCGGTCTGAGCGTCCAGATGTGCGGCGTCCTGAACTTCCTGGCCGCGAGCCCAACCTCCCAGCACGAGCTGGGTGAGCAGCTCGGGATCGATCGCACCACCGTGGTCGAGCTCATCGATCAGCTGGAGAAGCTGGGCGTGGTCGTCCGGCACCGCAACCCCAGCGACCGGCGGTCGTACACGCTCGTCCTCACCCCCAAAGGAAGAACGTTCCAGAAGCGGGCCGCCCGAGCTTTCGACGCAGCGGCCGACGAGTTCTTTGAGCCTCTGAAGCCCGCCGAGAGGAGGGAGATCGCAGACATGCTTCGGCGCATGATTACTTCGGCGGATCGTCAGCTTAAGGAATTATCCGCTTAAGGGAATAACTCGAAGCAAGACCGGCTTCTGGTCGGTCATGAGAACCCTGCACCTCGGCCCAACAGCTCGTCGTGCCGTCCGCTTCGCCGCCGGTTTGGTCAATCCGCTGACGCTGCTGGTCGCGGGTCGCCGCTGGATGCCGATCGTCGGCGTCCTGATCCACAGGGGCCGTGCCAGCGGCCGGGTGTACTCCACGCCGCTCGGGATGCGCCACCTCGGCGACAGCTTCGTGATGCCGCTGACGTTCAGCGAGAGCGCTGCCTGGTACCGCAACATCCGCGCGACCGGATGGGGAGTGGTCCGGTACATGGGCCGCGAGTACACCCTCGTGAGCCCCGAGGTCATCGACTACGCGGCCGCCGCCGCCGCGTTCCCCCGCTACGAGTTGCTGCAGTTCCGGCTCATCGGGATCAACGAGTACCTGCGGATGCGGCAGGCCCCGTCCGGGTGGTCGCCCCGCAGCAGCTTGATCGGCGCTTCTGGCGCTAAAGGCGCCGAATCTTGATCTTGATACGCGTCTTTGGCGCCAAGAGTGCCGAATTCGCGCGCACGGCGAGGTTTTTCGGCCGGGCCTCTAAATGCCGGCGAACACCGCGACGCCGATCCCGATCAGGACGAATGACGTGATGGTGTCCGCGTGCTTCTCCAACCACTCGCCCTGCATCTGATACCCCGCGGCGGTCGCGACGACCGTGAGACCGACGAAGGTCACCATCGTCACCGCCGCAAATACCCCCAGCACCGCCGCGACTGAGCCCCGACCGTGCGCGCCGGCCGCAAAGGCGAACGGCAGAAATGTCAGGTCCGGCGAAGCCGCCGCCCCGAACGGAACGGCGATGGCGGCGAGCCGGCCCACCCACCTCGCGTCACTGGACCGCTCCGCGATGCGCGACGCCTGGGCGCGGACGAACGCCTCGTGGTGGTGGCGATGCGTGTGCCGGACGCCCTCGTGCACATGCACATGCTCATGCGTTCCCCCGGCAGCGAGCTCCTGCGCGCGCTCGTGAACGTGTTGGTGTGTGTCGTCATGCTCATGCGCGTGGCCGTGGCCGGTCAGGTGCCAGGCGAGCAGCGCCGCGCCGGTCACAATCAGAACGACGCCCACGATGTGACCCTGCTGGGTCTCGACCTGGCGCTGGAACTGCAGACCGACCAGCGCGATGACGCCACCGAGGACGATCGATGCCAGCACGTGGGCGCCGGCAGCGAGCGTGCTCACGCGGCCGAGCCGGAAAAGGCTCCAGCGCTGCGTTCGCGCCACGACGGCCAGCGGCACCCAGTGGTCGGGCAGCAGCGCGTGCACGAAACCAACCGCTGCTGCTCCGGCGAGCAGCAGCGTCACTGGGTCGGAAACGGCACTTGCCACCAGTAAGGGAGGTCGTCGGGCTCGATCGCGACCACCCACTTGACCCACCAGAAGCCGCGGCGGTCGGGCGCCACCACCCGCGCGGGAAAGCCGTGTCCCGCGTCGAGCGGCTGGCCGCCGAACCTGGTCGCCAGGAGCAGGTTGGGGGCGTCCTCGATCGGAAAGCGGCGGTCGTAGCCGGTGTGCGAGATGACGCGGATGCTCGACGCACCACCAGACTGCACCAGCCGGTCGAGCCGCACGCCTGACCACTCCTGCGTCGAGTAGAAGCCGCCCGTGCAGTCGAGGGTGCCGACGAGGCGGTCGTCGAAGCGCGCCAGCTCGTCGTAGGTCCAGTTGCGGCCGCCAGCCCGCAGCGTCCACGACGCAGGATCGATCTCAGGGATCGGGTCGAACATCCAGGAGCTGACCGGCATCAACGATGGCTGGAACGACGCCGACTCGTACGAACCGGTGAAGCGCCGGCGGCCGCCCGGCAGCGACGCCGCGCGCACCGCCAGATCGGTCGCCCCATACCCGAGCGCCGCCGCGCCAAGGACCGTCGCTCCACGGAGGAAGCTGCGTCGGGACACGTCAGTCGGGCGGAGGCGGATCCTGCGCGCGGCGACATGCCACGCCGCCAGCGGCACAGCGACCAGCGCAGCGCCAACGTGGAGCTCCATTGCGGTGAACGGGCCGATGAAGGCGAGCCCGATCGAGTGCGCCAGCCCGGCCGCAAGCGAGACCAGCACCAGCACGCCCAGCGCGATCGACGCCCAGCGACCCGGTCGCGCCCGCCGCATCCCGCGTCTCGCGATCATCGACTTCCACGGCAGGAGAAGCAGGATCGCCACGCCGCTTGTGGCGTGCAGGATCAAGGACCACCTCGCCGGTGTGGTGGCGAATGAGAAGGCGATCCAGCCGGTCGCGAATGCGACCGCGAGCAGGACCACCAGTCCGAGGTTCGTGCGCGCGCCGAACCTGATCGGCACGGAAGTCAGGTTACGTCGCTGGCGCCGCCGGAGGAGCGGCCGGCGCCGCTTGCTGCCTCTCGAACCAGGCGGCGGCTCCGGCGTTGATCGTGTTCTCGTACGGGATGGTGAAGATGAAACCGATGCAGCACAGGAATCCCGCGCCCCCGATGATGCTCGCCACGAAGATGATCAAGCCGGCGATGATGCTGTTGGTCACGTTCAGCGTGGCGAGGCTCCACACCCTCGCGACGTCGAAGCCACCCGCGAACCCACCGTGGTATGTGTGCACGATGAGCGACGGGATGAGAAACCGGAGAAACAGGCCGCCGGCGAGGCTCAGCAACCCCGCCAGCGAAAACAGGCTCGAGCCTGCGACGGCCGCGGCGTTGCTGCCGTTGCCGGCGCCTGCGGTGGCGCCCCCGATCACGTACAGGACGAGCGCCGGGATGTTCAGCACGACTCCGTAGACGAGGAACACCACGAATATCGCGATGCCGCGCTCGAGGTGGAAGCCGGCCGGCGGCAGCTCGTTGCGCCCATTGCGTGCGTTCTCGAAGGCCATCATCAGCCAGCCCGTCATGGCGATCCAGCCCACGATCGGGATGATCGCGATCAGCCCCTGGACCAGCAGCTTGCCCGGCCATTGGGGATCGCGAAATGCCCACCCGAACGAATCGCCGACGCTGGTCATTCCGCGCGCAGTGTATATGCGGCCGGGCGCCTTGACCAGATGCCGTCTCGTACCGGGCTAGGCGCAAACTACGCCCGTAAAGTGACCCATTCGGGTAGAGCGCGAACGTTGGCCCGGGCGCTCGCGGCGCATCTGGAGTTCAGGGCCCTCGCAAGGGCTCACTGATAGGAGGAAAGGCTCATGCCCCGCTACTTCCGGTGGATCTACTTCGGCTGGCTCGCGCTCACCGTCGCCACGATCGTCGTCCAGTTCTATCTCGCCGGCTCTGGAGTGTTTGCATTCAACGGGCTGCCCCCATTCGACGCCCACCGCGCCGTCGGGGACCTGATCGGAATCTTCAGCCTGATCGGGATCGCCCTGGCTTTCGCCGCGCGCGTGCCGTGGCGCATCACGGGAATCAACGCGCTCTTCTTCGTGCTCATGGTCATCCAGTCAGGGCTTGCGTTCGCCGGCGTGCAGGCCATCGCGGCGCTGCATGTTGTGAATGGGGTTCTCATCTTCGGCGTGGTCGCCTACCTGACACGGGCGGCCTACGGCCATGCGAAGCAGGAAGCTGCCGCTTCGGCGCCGGCCCGGACGTGATCCCCGAAGACAGGCCGGGGTTCGAGGCGGACATCAAGCCGCTGTTTCGCGCCCGAGACAGGCAGTCGATGAGCTTTGCGTTCGACCTCTTTTCATTCCCTGACGTGAGCGCTCACGCCGACCGGATCCTCGAGCGCCTGAAGGCGGGCGAGATGCCGTGCGATAGGGAGTGGCCGGCAAGCCAAGTCCAACTTTTCGAACGATGGCTGCAGACCGGAAAGAACCCGTAGCGCGCCGGGTCGACGCGTTCGCTCACATCCTCCCTCCGCGGTACCTCGAGCGTCTCGAGGAGCACCTCGAGCGCTCGATCTCGGCGGACCAGCTGAGGTACTACCGGGAAGGCGTCTTTCGTTTCGATCCGTCGATCTCCGACCTCGATGCCCGCTGGCGCGCGATGGATCGGTTCGGCGATTACCGGCAGATCCTCGTGCTGGCGGTCCCGCCGCTCGAGGAGGTCGGTCCAGCCGAGATCGCCGCGGACTTCGCGCGCATGGCCAACGAGGAGATGGCCTCGCTGGTGGTCGCACATCCGGACCGGTTCGTGGGGTTTGTCGCCTCGCTGCCGCTGAACGACCTCGAGGCATCGCTTCGCGAGATGGACCGCGCGGTCGCCGACCTGGGAGCGCTCGGCGTTCAGGTCTTCACGAACGTGCAGGGCAGGCCCCTGGACGATCCGGCGTTCGACCCACTGCTCACGCGGGTCGAGCAGCTGGATCGCGCCGTGTGGCTGCATCCGACCCGCAGGTTCGAGGCGAACTACGGCCTGTGGTGGTCGCTCGGATGGCCATACGAGACGGCCGCGGCGCTGTCGCGCCTGGTCTACTCAGGCGTGATGGAGCGGCATCCGCGGTTGAAGGTGATCGCCCACCACGGCGCCGGCATGGTCCCCCACTTTTCGGCGCGGCTCGGTATGGGCCCTGGCTATCGGGAGGTCAAGGACACGCTGCCACGGCCGCCGCTCGATTACTTCCGTATGTTCTTCGCCGACACGGCGCTGTTCGGCGCTCCCCACGCCGTGCGCTGCGTCCTCGACTTCTTCGGACCTTCGCACGTGCTGTTCGGCACCGACACGCCGCTCGGTCCCACGAACACGATCGAGGCCACTATCGAAGACGTCGACGCGGCAGGGCTCGACCCTGCGCAGCGCGAGGCCGTATTCGCAGGCAACGCGCGCCGCCTGCTGGGTCTTTCCTGACCCGCGATAGTCGCGACTATCCACCTTTATCGAGCGCCTAAACCCGCGTCAGTCGCGACCATCGCGAATTGGGGCGGCGGTGATCAGGAACGTCCTATGCTGCCTTCGATGGCCGAGCAACCCCCGCCGTCGAATCAGCCGGCGAACCCCCATCCGCCGCCCGGGCCCGAGGCTTCGCGCGCGGAGTGGCACGCCTGGCGCCGTATGTACGGCCGGCCGTACTGGAGGGGCGGATCGTTCGGCTGGAGTTTCTTCTGGCCGGGGCTCCTGATCGTGCTCGGCGTGTACTTCCTCCTCAGCAACCTCGGGCTGTTGGAGTGGCTTCGCGGCGACGTCGTGTGGCCGATCGTGCTGATCCTGTTCGGTGTCGCGCTTATCGTCGGGCGCGGCCGCTGGTGGCGTTAGCGAGGTTCTTACCGGCCTCTTAGGTCCGCGCCTCACTCTTGGTGGGCGATGTACGACCTCGCGGCGGGCCATCTACCCGGCCTGATCGGCGGCCTCGTCGCGCTGCCAATCGCCGTGTTTGCGGCCCAACGGAGTCGCTGGCATCGCGATGCGCCCGCGACGGTTCAGATCGCCGCCGTGCTGATGGCCGTGAGCGGCGCCGTGCATCTCGCGCTCATCCCTCACCACCTCGCCAGCAGCCCGTTGACCTCAGCGTTGTTCTTTTTCAACGGGGTGGCCTTCCTGGGCCTGGCGACCCTGGTTGCGTGGCGATGGTGGCGGATCGCGTCGGCCCTTCTGATCGTGCTCACGGTCCTGGGCTACGTCGTCTACATCGGGGCGCAGCTGGAGACGTCTGACCAGGTCGGCATCGCGACCAAGCTCGTCGAGCTGACCGCGCTGGGGATGATCCTGGTTCCGGTCCGCGGCGAGAAACGGCGCAGCCATCGCGCGGTCCGCTGGTCGGCTCTCGGTGCGACGCTGCCCGTCCTGATGGTCCTCGTGACCTCAGTTGTATGGATCACCAACCTCGCGCACCCCGACGCCAACCACGTGCACGCGGGGGCGCTGCTGCAGACGACGAACCTGGTTCCGACGCCGCAGCAGCAAGCTGCCGCGACCGATCTCTACGAGGAGACGGCGGCCGCAATCGAGCCGTACAGGGATTCACGCACCGCCTGGGCCGCGGGTTATCGGCCCAATGGTTCGACGACTTTGCCGTCGACGCACTGGGTCAACGACGCATACACGAAGGCCGGTTACGTGATGGATCCGCACCACCCTCAGGGCCTCGTCTACGCCAACTCGCACCATGGGCCGGTGCTGCTTGGCGCGATGTTCGAGATGAAGGGCATCGGGGTCTTCGGACCCGATCCCGGCGGACCGCTGACCGCTTGGCATCAGCATCAGAACATCTGCTTCACGCCGCTCGGCCTGGAGTTCAGCCTGATGACGCCCTTCTCGACATGCCCGTTGGGCGCGATCGATTTCAGCGCGCCGGCGATGCTGCACGTCTGGATCGTCCCCAACCCGCAGGGCGGACGGTTTGCCGTCGACATCGACCCGAAGATCGTCGCCGCGATCGATCGGACCTAGGGGCCGGGCGTCTAGTGCTCGTCCCAGTGGTCGCCGTGCGCGGCGTGGCGGTGGCCGCTGTGCACGTAGTCGACATGGTCTCCGTGCCGGACGGCCATATGTCCGCAGCCTGGCCCGTGGCGGTGGGAGTGCGCGAGGTGCCTTACGTGATCGTCCGCAGCTGACGCGCCCGCGCAGTCGGCGCAGCGGCCGATGAAAACGACCTGGTGGCTTCGGACCGTGAAACCCGTGTCGTCGTGGATGCGGATCGCCGCGTCATCGACCACACAGTCGCGCACCTCCGCTATCCGCCCGCAGGACTCGCAAAGGACATGCTCGTGGTGCATGTCTCGTAACTCGTAGCGGGATGTCCCGTCCCCGAGGTCCAGCCGGTCTACCACCCCAGCCTGCTCGAGGGCGGTCGTCGCCCTGAACACCGATGAGTAGTTCGCACCGGCCACCGTCTGCCGGACCGCCCCGAGAAGCTCCGCCAGCGACCAAGCGTGCCGCTCGCCGGAGGCGAGGAGACGGCCGACTTCGTCGCTGACGGGGCTGGGCCTTGGCACCGAACCCAATCCTAGCAAGCGCCGCCGACTTGCGGATGCCAGTTGCGCATTTGACTTGTGCAATAATCGTGCGGTGACTCGGGTGGTGGTCGGGGCAATGGCGGTGCTGCTGATGGCGGGCGCCACCGGCTGCGCGAATCCGGGCTCCGCCGGCGGATCGGGAGTGCTCCAGGTCGTGGCGGGCGAGAACTTCTGGGGCGACATCGCCACCCAGCTCGGCGGCGCGCGCGCCAACGTCCAGAGCGTGGTCACCGACCCCAACGCCGACCCTCACGAGTATGAGAGCAGCACGAACGACGCCCGAGCGTTCGCCACGGCAAGCCTCGTCATCCTCAACGGCGCCGGCTACGACGACTGGGGACAGAAGCTGCTCCAGGCTAGCCCCAACGAGGGCCGCAAGCTCCTCGACGTCGCCGACCTGCTTGGCAAGAAGTCCGGCGACAATCCGCACTTCTGGTACGACCCCGACTCTGTGATCAAGGTCGCCGACAGGATCACCGCCGAGTACAAATCGATCGACCCGGCCAACTCGAGCTATTTCGACCAGCAGCGTTCCGCCTTCGCCACCTCCTTGCAGCCCTACATGCACCGCCTTGCCGAGATCAAGCGCAAGTTCGCCGGCGTGCCCGTCGGCGCGACTGAAACGATCTTTGAGTATCTCGCCAGGTACCTCGGCCTCGACCTCATCTCCCCCGCCGAGTTCATGAAGGCCGTCGCCGAGGGCAACGATCCGCCCGCCGAGACGGTCGTCGCCTTCCAGGACCAGATCGCGCACAAAGCCATCAAGGTGCTGGTCTACAACGTGCAGACCGCGACGGCGGTGACGACAAATCTGAGGATCGCCGCTACCCAGCGGTCGATCCCGGTCGTCGGCGTCTCGGAGACCCTGCAGCCCGTCACAGCCTCGTTTCAGGAGTGGCAGGACAGCCAGCTGATCGCGCTTGAGAACGCCCTGAACTCCGAAGCCCTCGTGCAGTGAGCGTGGGAAGCGCGGCGGTCCACGCCACGGGCCTCGCCGCGCGCTATGGGAATCGGGTGGTGTGGTCGGGCTGCGACCTGGACATAGCGCGCGGCTCGTTCACTGCTGTGCTTGGGCCGAACGGGGCCGGGAAATCGACGCTGTTCAAGCTGCTCCTCGGCCAGCTCCCCCCCGCGTCCGGAAGCCTGACCGTGTTCGGCTCCAGGCCTCGGGCCGGCGATCCCAGGATCGGCTACATCCCCCAGACATCGACGTTCGATCCTGATTTCTCGATCCGTGGTCGCGACTTCGTCGGGCTCGGCGTCGACGGTTACCGGTGGGGCGTCCCGCTGATGGGCGGCATCGAAAAAGGTCACCTGGTCGATGACGCTGTGGACGTGGTCGATGCGGGCGGATACGTGGACCGCGCCATCGGCATGCTGTCGGGGGGCGAGCAGCAGCGCCTGCTGCTGGCTCACGCCCTGGTCGGCCGGCCCGAGCTGCTCCTGATGGACGAGCCCCTCTCACACCTCGACGTGCGCAACCAGGGGTCGATCGTGAACGTGATCGCGAAGATCGTCCGCGACCGAGGCATCACCGTGCTGCTCATCGCGCATGACGTCAACCCGCTGCTTCCCCACATCGACAACGTGCTGTACATCGCGAACGGGAGAACGGCGGTGGGTGCGCCTTCGGAGATCATCACCTCGGCCAAGCTGTCGGCGATCTACTCCGCGCCGATCGACGTGTTGACCGATCGTCTCGGTCGCATCTTCGTCACGGGTCTCGAAGAGGAGGCGGTGCATCCCCATGGCTGAGGCTTGGCTGTTCCTGGCCGTCAGCGACACGACGCCGCAGCTCACGTGGAACCTGCTGGCGGACATCGCCGCGATCTTCCAGTACCAGTTCATGGTGAACGCTTATCTCGCCGGCACCGTCGTGGCGATCGTCGCGGGGGCGATCGGCTACTTCGTCGTCCTGCGCGGCTCCGCGTTCGCAGCCCACGCCCTATCCCACATCGGTTTTGCCGGCGCGACCGGCGCGGTGGTGCTCGGGATCAACCCGATCTTCGGCCTCCTGGCGTTCACGATTGGAAGCGGCACCGCCATCGGCGCGCTGGGCAATCGCCTTCGCAGCCGCGACGTGACGATCGGCATCGTCCTGGCCTGGACGCTCGGCCTGGGCGTGCTGTTCATCTCGCTGTACACCGGCTACGCGCAGGAGGCGTACGCGCTGCTGTTCGGTGAGATCCTCGGGATCAGCGTCAACGAGGTGATGGTCACGAGCGTCGTGGCCGCACTGGCTCTGGCGGCTCTCATCGCGATGTACAGGCCGCTCCTCTACTCGTCGGTCGACCAAGACCTTGCCCGCGCCAAAGGAGTGCCCACCCTGGCGCTGTCGGTCGCGTTCATGGCGGTGCTGGCACTGGCGGTCACCGACGCCGTGCAGGTCGTCGGCGTCCTGCTGATCTTTGCGCTCATCGTCACGCCCGCGGCAATCGCAGTCCGGTTCACGAGCCGGCCCAGCCTTGCCATCGCCACCGGCGTCGCGCTCGCCCTTGTCTTCACGTGGCTCGGTCTTGCCATCTCGTACTACTCGCCGCACCCCGTGAGCTTTTTCATCACCACACTCGCCTTCGTGACCTACCTGGCCGTGCGTCTGGTGCAGGCGGCGCCTTCGCGGCGTCGGACTCTCAGCCCGACGTAGGTGTTGGCGGCTGCGGCCGAGCTCGGGGCGAAGTTCGCGTCGCCGCTATAGGAGACCGTGAACGTCGACGCCGGCGGATCAGAATCCGACGCGCTGGGCAGGCTCTCCGGCCTCCAGCGCGCGCTTCAGGAACCGGTAGAGCTCCTCCCTCTGCCGGCCGCTCAAAGGCCCAAACGACGGCTCGAGGACGTCGCCGATGACCTCATATCCCTTTTTCAGAACCGACAGGCCCTTCGGCGTCAGGCGATGCCAGATGGCGCGTCCCCTGCCGGCCGTGCGCTCGATCAGACCGGCCCGGACGAGGCGACCGGCCAGGGCGCCAAACGACTGGTCGGTCTGAAAGGTCAGCTCGGCCAGGGCGTGCGCCGACGAGTTGGGCCGCCGGGAAATGGCGCGCAGGGCATCCCACTGAGCCAGGGACGTGCCCGCTTGACGTAGACGCTGATCCATTCCTCGCTGATGCCGGTACTGCAGCTGCTTGACCGCGCGGCCGAGATCCTCCAGAGACGTTGGCATGGTGGGAACGATAGTCGACAATCTCAGGTTGCATAACTAATTATCCTGATATAAGCTTCTTTAGAAAATGCTGATTGACCAGACTGAGCTGACAATCTCCGACCTTGGCAGCGGCCGCCCGTTTCTCCTCCTCCATGGTGGGGGCGGGCCCCTGACCGTGACACCGTTCGCGGAGCTGATGGCTTCAACACATTCCGCTCGTGTCCTCACCCCGACCCATCCAGGCTTCGCCGGCGCGCCCCGGGCCGAGAGCTTGCGCACCATCGCCGATCTCGCGTCGCTATACGTGGAGCTGATCGCCAAGCTCGACCTGCGCGACGTCACCGTCGTCGGCAACTCCGTCGGCGGCTGGATCGCCGCCGAGATGGCGCTGCTCGACATGTCCCGCATCGGGAGGTTCGTGCTGGTCGACGCGGTGGGGATCCAGGTCGAGGGTCATCCGATCATCGACTTCTTCTCCCTGACTCCACGCCAGATCGCCGAGGCCAGCTACCACGACCCGGACCGGTTCGGCATCGACCCCACCAAGCTGCCACCGCAGGCTCAGGCGGCGATGGCCGCGAACCGCGCCGCCCTCGCGTCCTACAGCGGCCCGGCGATGAGCGATCCCACCCTCACCGGACGGCTCGCGTCGGTTACGCGTCCGGTCCTTGTGCTCTGGGGGGACGCCGATCGGATCGTGGATGAGGAGTACGGCAGGACCTGGGCCCGGGTGATACCCGGTGCGCGGTTCAACCTGCTTGCCGAGACCGGGCACCTGCCGCAGCTCGAATCTCCGGAGAAGCTGCTGAGCGCGATCTGGGCATTCGCATCCAGCGCGGCATAGCGCTCGGCGAGGCTGTCACTTGGTTATGGTTTGAGCCCTGTGTCCGATCCCTTTCCAGATTTGATCTACGGCGGGCACGGTTGCCCGCAACGGGAGTGGGACGGCACGCGGAAGGGCACCGTTTTCCTGATTCCCATAAAGAATCAGGGGGAGGCGTGGGCGGTTGGCTCTCTCACCCGACTCACGATCGTCGGCAATGGCTCGGCTGTGGAAAAGACCCCCCGCATCGCTCCCGGCCGAACGGTCGTTGTCAAGGTGTTCATCCCGGCGCCTCCGATCGAAGGCGACTTCTCGTACGAGGTCATCGTCAACGCCGACGGCTCCGTGATGGAGAGCAACTACACCAACAACGTGGTCAGGGAGTCCTGCGCCCATTAGGGTCGGCTCGATCAGCCGGCGGTGAGGCCTGTCCGGGAACGTCGTCGGAGCCGAGCTCCCTTGTTGCGTCTGGAACTAATTGCCTACAGACATCGGCGTCAGGCGCGCCTAGTGTCTGGGTAGGGGACGACCGTCGGTGCCAAGCTCCAACTGGTCATGAAACATTGGCCTCGGGAACTGGGAGGGGGCGGTCGTCCCTGAGTCGTCGAATGACTCCCGCTGTTCCATAGCCCGATTTGGAGCCCACGCCCGGATTCGAACCGGGGACCTTCTCCTTACCAAGGAGATGCTCTACCGCCTGAGCTACGTGGGCGCTGGCGCAGCCAAAAAGATTACTAGAGCCTGTCGCGGACCCCGTCCGAGGCGGTGACAGAGGTCCCATGGACATCGCGAACGATCCGGACTAGCATCCGGCCACTGTCGTTGGCCCCCGGCTTCCCACGGAGGTGATGCCATGCGACCCCTTACCGCAGACCTCTCCCAGTGGTCCCTTCCTCCCCCCTCAGATCTCGGCTCACACCACACACACCGACATCTGTCGCGAAGAGCGTTCATCGGATCGATGGCCGGCGCCGCCGGTGCGGCGGTCGGGGCGGGCTTGATTCCGAGCACCGTCTTCGCCGCCAAGAGCGGAAACTTGACGCCGAAGCCGACGATCAAAGTGGTCCCCATCGGCGGGCTCGACTTTCACTTCACCTTCTTCGGTCCTGGAATCGATCCGTCGTCGATTTGGGACTTCAATGGCTTCGTCGGCGTCGCCGATGTGCAGGGAACTGGAACGGCAACGAATCCAGACGGCAGCACCGAAACTCTTCTTTTCGACACCGACATGCGGTTCATGAGCGGCGTCTACGTCGGAGTTGATGGAGCGGTCCACAAAGGCACCTTCGGCTTCGTTTGATTGGACCTCTACAGAGGTCAGTATGACTTCGTGAATTTCTCGACCCAGATCCATGACTTCGACCCCGGTATCGACCCTTATCCCGGCGGACTGTTCTGGACGAGACCCATCTCGTCTATAGGCAACGTCGAGCTCGGGACGGGCCGGGCACACATGGCGGTGACCGATATGGCGGTGACCGACTTCGGCAGCATCCCAAACGCGCTGCTCCACTTCGGGCCGTCCTACAGTGCTTCGTGCAGCTTTGACATTCATTGGAACGGTCCTGTGACAGGCAGAGGCAGGGTCACCGCTGCCGGCTCAGCCGGTGACCTGGTGATGACCAACGCCACGATGACCTGGTCGGCCTCCAATTCGACCGGCTTCAAGTTCGTCTCCAACCCGTCGGGAACGAAGAGCGTCTTCGGCCAGCTCGGGCACGTACGCAATGGGGTCTTTGCTGAGTAACCGAACATCACCGGAGGGGTCGCGGGGCGCCGCGACCCCTCCCCCCTCCGTTGACGAATTGCTCGAGAGGGCGCGCCTCCGGCTCACACGCATCACCGCGACGCAAGCCGCGGCAGAGCAGAAAGAGGGGGCGCTGCTCGTCGACACCAGGACGGCGGGGCAGCGCCAGCATCATGGCGAGATCCCCGGCGCCCTGGTGATAGAGCGCACGGTGCTCGAGTGGCGCCTCGACCCCACCTCAGACTCCAGGATCCCGCAGGCCGCCGACCACGAGATTCGGGTGATCGTGATTTGCGCCGAGGGCTGCTCGTCGAGCCTCGCAGCGGCTTCCCTCCAGGACCTCGGACTCGTCAACGCCACCGACGTCATCGGCGGCTTCGACGCCTGGGCAGCCGCCGGCCTACCGATCGTGCGCTAAAGGCCCCGCCTTTACCGCCCTCGCTTCAGTCCTCCGTAAAGAAGATGCCGTTGCGCTCGCGGCCGAACACGCTCTTCTTCTGGGTGTTCGATGCAGGGTCGGACGTGAACGAGAATCCGGTCCGGGGCACCGACGCGCTCCACGCGATGTCGACTTTGGCGAGGCTGAAGCGGCCGGCGAAGGTGTGAACGGGGTCGGACACATTGAAAGGCTTTCCAATGGCGGTCCATTTCATGTCGAATGAGATCGTCGCGTCATCCTCTGACCCATCTTTCAGTGCGTTCTCGAGGTTGTGGTAATCCTCGGTGTCGAAGTCATGCAGAGATAGCGTGGCTGTCCCTGCCTCGAAATTGACCTCCAGCGCGTCTTCGGGCACGGGGACCGTCCAGAAGAGGCCGGATTCGCGGATTCCCGGGTTGAAGTCGTGAACCTGGTTGGTGCCGACGGCACCGTTGAACAGGTCCAATCAAAGGAAGGCAAAGGTGCCGTGATGCATTCGGCCGTCTTCGCCGCGATAGAGGCCGCTCATGAAGCCGTTGTCGACCTGATAGTGGAGCGTGTTTCCCGAATTGTCGACGCCGGTGCCCACAGTACGGTCGAGTCCGACGACCCCGTTGAAATCCGTGATCTCAGACGGTTCGCTGATGGGCAGGGAATCATTGTTGGCAGTCGACGGAAAATGGTGGACCAAGGTACTGAACCCATCGGGGAACGCTATCGGAGTCCCGCCAGGGATGGGCAGCGGAAAGACCGTGGCAAGCTTGTCGTTGTCGGCGAACACCGTTGGGATGCGCAAACCCGTCGCCAGTGCGCCCGCGGTCGCCGCGGCGGCGCCCAGGAATTGACGCCGCGAGAGGGAATGCAAACCGAAATGGTTGTGACGGTGAACGAAGGCCATCGCCTGGACCTCCTGGGTTGCAGCCGCACCACGGCGAACTGTCGGGGACGGAATAACACACACCGATCGCACCGTCAAGAGAGTCATACGTCCCGGATCCTCAGCCACGGCCTGAACCGCCTAGCTACCCGAGGCAACCTTCCCGACGTCGGTCATGATCTCGGCTCTGCCGCGGATCTTGATCGCGGCGGTCAGCTCGGTGAACTGAGCAACCAGCACCTCACCCGCATCGAGTCGCTCCGAGTGGTGCGATCGCGTGTCCTTGCCCCGCGTCAGACCCATGATCACGACGCCATCCTCCAGCGCCTTGACCACGATGTAACGCCCGCTAGCCTCTTCGTCCTCGTTCG